>Ga0180216_1003876_pt1 | contig 11574 bp, 15 predicted proteins | sample eDN3rd37CBELigMG_FD_128879 | JGI IMG/M metagenome (GOLD analysis project Ga0180216, IMG submission 128879) | Enriched Miracle-Growth compost microbial communities from Emeryville, California, USA - eDNA 3rd pass 37_C BE-Lig MG (version 2)... ...
AGCGCACTGGGTAAGCGGCAGCTCGCATGCACGCCCCCGCGCGCCTCAGGCAGGACCGTACCGCGAGAGGACGTCGGTGCGGAGCTCGGCGATCTTGAGCATCTTTTGCAGCTTCTCGATGTCGCCGAGCACGACGTACAGGAACGACAGCCGCTCAAAGTTTTTGACGCGCTTGAGCGCCGTCTCGGTCACCTGCAGGTTACCGAGCCGCAGCGACTCGTTGGCCAGCCGCTGCCAGCAGTCCTCGCGGTCGATGGCCTGCGCGCACTCGAGCGCCACGGCGAGGTTGCCGCACTCGATCGCCAGGTTGAACCGCGTGCGGTCGTCGCGCACAAAGTGCAGCGCAATCTAACGACCCGACCGCAGGCGGGAGAGCGGCGGGCGCGGCGTCAGCGCGCGACCGCCCGGCGCGCACTCGACCGTGGGGCGGTGGGCTGGGCGTACCTCGGGGTAGCCCTTCTTCTGCAGGTAGGCGATGATCGCCTGGCCCACGAGGTTGGACGACCGGATGATGCTCAGCACCTCGTCGTACTTGCGGCCGATCAGCGCCAGCTTGAACCGGTACTCAGTCGGGTCGATCCTGGGGCAGCGCAAGCGTGAGCAGTAGCCGGGCCGGTGCAAGTTAGAACCGAGCCAGCCTTTGCTGTTTTTTTTTCCCCGGCGCGCTCGGAAACGCCGCGTACGTGAGCGTGCGGTTCTTGCCGTCGCGGTCGAGGCAGTGCACGAGGTTGCCGCGCACGCGCGTCAGGTACAGCGGGTGCTGAAGCGTGCGAATGATGCCGTTGTCGCTATAGTGGGCCCACGCACGGGCCGCGGCAGGGAGGGCGTCAACCCCCGCGCGGAAACCGCGGCGTGCACACCACTCGCACGTACCCAGAGAGCAGCGCGTATTTGAGGTGGTTCAGCGTCGTGTACACAAAGACGCCGGTGTCGTCCCACGCGCCGCTCTTGATGCGGATCGTCTCGTGCAGCACCGCGAGCTGCTCCAGGTTCTTGGTGGCCAGCGTGATCGCTGGCGGCAATGCACGGCCGATGACCAAGCTATGCGCTGCGATGTGAGCCGATGCGGCGCGTCCCACAACCGGCATGGCGCTCTGCGCCGTACAGTGCTTGCTGATGAGGGCCACGTATTGCATGTCGTTGGACCACACGACGTACTTGACCGGCGCCACCGCCAGCTCCGCTTGCACCTGCGCCGCCGAGCACCACACGAGCGCAAGCGGCCGACGCCGGTGAGTGCACCGTGCCACTAACCCTCGTCGGCTGCCACTGCTTCGCGGCGCACCTCCTTGCGCTGGATGTCCAGGAGCGCGACCGAGTCTTCGGTGCGCAGGAGCAGCAGGCCCGTGCCCGCGTAGAAGATGTTGTCCACATGGTTGGGCACCTTGAGCGTCTTGGTGAGCTCGTTCTGGAGGTTGCGGATGTACACCTGCGGCGGCGGCGGCGGCGAGCCAACAAGCAAACACAGCGTCGCCGCGATCAGCCCACCAGCCGTTGCCATTGCCGGCACCGACGCCGCGCGCCACGCACGATGCCGTTGCGGTCCAGCACGGCGAACCGGTTGCGCGCCACAAAGCACGCCGCCAGGCCAAGCCCGCGCTTCGACTCGGGGCTCTCGTTCAGCTCCTTGGGCGCCTCCTTCGGCAGCTGGAACAGGTCGTACGTGCCGCCGTCCGCCTTCTGGTGAACCGCGGCAGGCAGGGCCCGACCGCGCCAGCGCGCGCTTGAAGCAGGTTCGCGTCAGCAGCGATCGCAGGGGCCCACGCTCGCGCAGCGCCCGAGACGTACGGAGCACACGAGCACGGCGTGCTCGGCCGGGTTGTACGCGAGCGTTCGCGCGCCGGAGGTGCGGCGGACGTTGAGCAACGTGACGTCACGGCCCGAGGCAAAGTCGTGCGAGCGGAGGTACTTGTCCTTGATGTAGAACAGGATGTCGCCCTGGACGGCGAGCGGCGGACGCTCGCGCTCGAGCTTGAACACGATCAGGCCCGAGTCGTGGCCGGCCGCGAAGAGGTTCTGCTCGGGGTGAGCGGCCAGCATCCAGTAGCGGTCGTGCTCGCGGCGGAACGTCTGTGCGCCCGCGCGCTTGGTCATGTCCCACACGCGGACGGACTTGTCCTCCGAGTTGGAGATGATGACCTCCATGCGCGGGTGGAAGATAACGCACGACACGTTGTTGAAGTGGCCGCGGAACGTGTCGACCTCCCACGCCCGGTTGTCTGCGGTGGCGCCACGCCGGAGGATGCTCGGAGCAAAGACCGTCAGTGCCTTGGGGCGCCCCCGCACGCCCTTGCGCGGACCCTGCACGCGCACCGCTCATGCGCCAGAGCTTGATCAGGCGGTCGTCGGCCGCGGAGACGATCAGCGGCAGGGTCGGGTGGAACGCGACCCAGTTCACGCCGCGGTCGTGGCCCTCCAGGATGTACTTGACCATCGCTGGCGCACCGAACGCGACGGTTGCGAGGACGGCCCTCGCGTTAGCGGGCGGGCCTTCCTCCCCGAGGCAGTCGGGCGCCAGGTGTACCGTCCGAGTTGGCAAAGAGGTCGCCCTGGCCCGAGTGCGGGCGGGGCCCCTCGTCGGCGCCCTGCGGGCCCGGCATCGCCGCCTTCTTGCGCAGGCCCGAGATGTCCCACACGCGGATGGTCTGGTCGAGCGAGCACGAGACGACGTAGTCCTCCTTCGGGTGGAACTGCGCGCACATGACGTAGTGGCTGTGGCCCGTGAGGACGGCCAGGCAGGTGCGCGACTGCCAGTTCCAGATGCGGATGGTCTGGTCGTCGGACGCCGAGATGATCCACGGGTACTCGTGGTGGAAGAAGACCGTGCGGATGTAGTCGATGTGGCCCACGAGCGTGAAGAGGCACCGCCGCTGCTTGTGGTTCCACACCTTGATCTTGTAGTCGTCGCCGCCGGACACGAACAGCGGCTGCGTCGGGTGGAAGTGCACGCAGCGCACCGGGCCTAGGACGCAGGGGGGCGTAGCGAGGACGGTGCGGGCGTAGGGTTAGGCGGGTCCAGCCGGCGAGCGGGCGGGCGGGCGAGCACCGCGGCGGGCGGCGTACCGTCGTGCTCGTCAAAGCGGTCGATCATGGTGCCCATCCGGTAGTCCCACAGCTGGATCACGCCGCTGTGGAGCGACGCGAGCACCCATGGCCGCTTGGGGTGGAAGGCCACGCCCTTGACGCGGTTCGACTTGGTCTCGAACTTGACGAGCATTTTCGCTGGCGGTGCGTCGCCGCGAGCCGCGGCGCCTGCTGGCGTCTGCGGTGCCGAAAATGTTGGGCCCGCGTCGGCGGTGGTGAGCACATCCGCGTTTCAGCCGGGGCGCGCAGGGGCAACCGGCCGCCCGCTCACGCGTACAGCCACAGGTGGGATGAAGGTCGCTCACGCTTCGCGCCGGTGGGGCCAGTCGCGCTCCAACGAGCCGGAAGCCGCGGCACGCCGCGTTGCGTTGCAGCGCCGTCTGACACACTACACTGGCTGGCGGCGTCGGCCCCAGGTCACGCCCCGGCGTTCCACGCCGCGGCCTCCTACGACTGCCCGACGTCCGCCCGCGTCTGCCCAGCAGGAACGGCACCCACCCAGCCCACGGCTCACGCCACGCGAAGAGGAAGACGACGCTGAGGAGGCCGCCCCGCCCGGCGCCCCGCCACCCGCCGTCGTCCGCCGTCCGCGTTCGTCCAACAAAAGCGAGCGAACGGCCTTGTGCCCCTCCAGTCGTGCCCCTCCAGTCGTGCCCCTCCAGTCGTGCCCCTCCAGTCGTGCCCCTCCAGTACCGCGTCATCACAATGCCCCTCCAGTAGTGCCCCTCCTGTTGTGCCCCGTAGAGGCAGCGGGCGGCGGCGGCGATGCCCCTCAGCCGCTCAGGGTATGGGTGATGGTCTATTGACGCTCAAAGGAAACTGGAGCGCCATGCGCCACAGACTACCGAGCATTCCATCGACCAGCTGGCATACCGTCCCTTACCGGGCGGCAGGCAGAGGCCAGCGCGCCGCTGGATGCGGCGCCTCGGGGTGCGGCTTCACCTCCGGCGAGCACGACCCTCATGTAATGCCCCTCCAGTCGTGCCCCGCCAGCGATGCCCCTCGCGTGGCACGGCGGAGGCAGTGGCGGACGAGGCGGCGGCGACGCGGGCGAGGCCGACGCGGCGGCGGGGCCTACCAGCGACGCCGACGAGCCCGGAGCCTACCGGCCACGCCGACGAGCCCGGGGCCTACCGGCGAGGCCGACGCGCCCGAGGCCGACGCGGGCGAGGCCGACAAACCCGGGGCCTACGACGCTGACGAACCCGGGGCCTACCGGCCACGCCGACGGGACGACTCGGGCGAGGCCCGCCAGCGACGCACCGACAACGCCAACCGGCGAGGCCGACATATCACCAGCGAGGCGTGAGGCGACGCCACGCAGGCCGCGGCGGCTTGGACGAGGTCGAGGTGCGGCGGGGCCACAGAAGACGGATTCCACAAGATCTGTCTGCATGACGGCTCCTTAGCCAAGCCATGGACGCCAACGACGAGCCGGCGACGGGAGCAGGCCCACCGCCGGCCACCGAGCCTCCCTCGGCGGCGGCCGCGGCCTCGCCAGCCGGCACGGCCGATTCCAGTGCTAGCGCCTCTCCGGGCCCCGCGGGCCTCTCCAAGAAGGCGCAGAAGCGGCTCCTGCGCCAGCAGCAGCGCGAGGCGACGCGAGAACAGTTCCTGGCCCGCCGCCGCGAGAAGCGCAAGGAGCTGCGCGAGCGGCAGCGGCAGCGCAAGCGCGAGCAGGCCGAGGCCGCCGCCGCCAGCAGCGGCGGCGAGGGGCCCGCCGCGTCGCCGGCAGCGGGGGCGCCGCCGCCGCGCCCGCGCCGGCCGGACATTGTGATCGCGGAGAACGCGCCCACCGTCGTGATCGACCTCGCCTTTGAGCACCTCATGTCGGACGGCGTAGGGGGGCGCGAGCCCGCTGCGGGCCGGCTACCGACCGCTGGCTCACGCGTACCTGGCCGGTCTTCTTCACTTCCGCCCTCCCCAGGAGATCACCAGCGTGTGTCGGCAGGTCTCGTACTGCTACGGGACGAACCGCCGCAGCGAAAGGCCCGTGCGGCTCGTGGCGACGGGCATCGCGGGCCGCATCAAGGCGCGCTTCGAAGGGCCCGACCGCAGCAGCCAGCAGTGGAAGGTGCGGCGAGAGAGACAGACCGTGCGGGGCGCCGATGCGGTCGTCTAAGGCACGTGGCGTCCTGGCATCTGTGGGCGACGGCGGCAGATGGCGATGGAGACGCGGCCGTTCCAGGAGCTCTTCCCCAAAGAGTCGCTGGTGTACCTGACGGCGGACTCGCCCAACGTCCTGCAGGCGATCGAGGACGGCAAGGTCTACATCATCGGCGGCCTCGTGGACCGCAACCGCCACAAGGTTCGGCCACTGCGGCAGGCAGGCCGCCTGGCACCGGGCCGTGCTCACAGGCGGCGCACCGTGCCCTGCACCGGTCACGACGGCAGAACCTCTGCTACAACCTGGCCGTCGAGCAGGGCATTGCCCACGCGCAGCTGCCCATCGGCGACGTGCTGGACATGAAGACGCGCAAGGTCCTTGCCGTCAACCACGGTGCGGCCACGCGCGGGCACCCGACCGCGGGCGACGTGCTGCCGCTCACGCGCGCGCACTGACATGCCTGTGCCGGCCTTGTCGTTCGCATCGCAGTGCTGGAAATCCTGCTGCGGTTCCGGGAGACCGGCTCGTGGGCGCACTCGATCGCGACCGTCATGCCGACGCGGAAAGAATTTTCCGTGCGCTCGCCCGCGGCCAGCGGCGGCGAGGGCGCGGCCGACACCGAGCGGCCCCACGACGGCGACGCCGCCGGGGACGACGACGCTGGCCGCGACCGGGACGGCGTCAAGCGCGCGCGCACCGATGCCGAGGCGCTAGCCTCCTCCTAACCCGGCAACGAGCATTGTACATTCACCGGCATGTTGTACAGGTTTTTCTAGTGTACATGGGCTCTCCTCCCGCTTTAGTCCGCCGTGGCGGCGGCTGTCGCGGCCGGCGCCGGGGCCGCCGGCTGGGCCTGGCAGTGCCGGTGGGCGGCGCAGAGGTGGTTGGCCGACACGAGGCTGACGGGCCGGCCGCACCGCTCGCGGCCGTCGCCGCGGCACGGCACGTACAGGCGCTGCTGGGGGTCCCAGAGGATGTGCTCGAGGCAGAACGGCGAGCCCGGCAGGCACGTGAGTGCGCACGGCCCGTCCTCGCCCGCGACGGTCGTCGCGCCCGCCGCCGACGGTGGCAGCGGCAGGTCCTTGGTCCACGTGCACGTCGGCAGCCTGGCGCCCTCCGCCGCGTCGTCGGGGTTGGCGAAGGCGCGGCGCGCGGCGGCGTCGGCGCGCCGCGGCGACGCGTACCGCTTGAGCGCGTGGGCGCGGCGCCACTCGACCGCGTCCCCGCCCGCGGGGCCCGCGTTCGCCGCCGCACCCGACGAGGCGGACCGCGTCGTCGGCCCCGCGGGCCGCTCGGCGGCGCTGCGCTCGCGCTCCGCGAGCTTGGCGGTCGCCAGGAGCTCGTTGTACTCGGCCTCATAGAGGGCGCGCAGCTGCAGCTGCCGCTGGACGCGCCGCAGCTCGATCTCGTTGTCGGTCCACGCGCCCGCCGACATGGTCGGGTCCAGCTCCAGGCCGACGTCGGGCGTCATCGCCCACCGCATCAGGCCCGGGTCGACGATCTGCAGCGGCTCCGTGTCGGCGGGCGATGCCGCCGTCGACGCGCGCCGCGCTGCGGCCGCCGCACTGGCCGCCGCGGCCGCGGCGGCCGCGCCGCTGTCGTCGGTGCCGGACGTCGCCGACTTGTCCACCGACACGGGCGCCAGCAGGTGCGGCGCTACCGTCAGGTCGGCGCCCATGCCGGCGCGCGGCACGAGGCCCTTGCGCCCGGACGGCTCGATCGTGCGCACGGGGTCGCGCGCCGGAATCTGGTAGGCCGAGGCCGCAATGAAACGCGAGCAGGCGCGGCTGGCGTGAGGGCCCCGTGCCGGCGCGCCCTTGCGACGGGCGCTCCACGCGCCGTACCCGGTTGAAGACGATGTTCTCCTGCTTGAAAAAGGCGGCGAACCGCTCTTCGGGCGGCACCGACAGGTTCACCTGCTCGCGCTGCCGCGCGCGCGCGCGCCGCGCGGCCGAGATGGTCGCGGGCGACGGCCCGTGCATGCCCTTGATGAACGCGTCGCTGAGGGCGTACGGCGGCTCGTACGGCGTGACGATGTCGATGGGCTCGGTGTTGTCCGCCTTGATCAGCTTGGCCTTGGCGGCCAACATCGACGTGTACGTGCCGCCGGGCTTGCCGCGCACCTTGCCCGGCGTGCCGGCGGCCACGCCGTCGGGGTCGTCCGGATCGCCCGGGAGGCCCGGCGACGGCACGCGCGACGGCGTCCGCGACGGCGCCCGCGAGCTGGCCGCCGTCGCCGAGTTGGCGCGCTTGCTGGCCTTGGTCGGGGGCGCGGGGCCCGCGCCGCTGCCGCCGGCGTTGGCGGGCGGCGGCGCCGTCGCCGGTCGCTTCGGCGCGGCCGGCGCCTTGCCGCCGGTCGCCGCGGCTGCCGCGGCCGCGGGCGTGCCGGCCATGAGCTCGGCGGGCGCGATCGCTGTCGGTGCGACGGCGGCCGGCGGCGGGGGCTCCAGAGCGTCGGCACCGTCCAGCTTGACGGTGAGCAGCGCGGGCGCCACCGCGCGCGGCGCCACGAGGCCGAGGTCGGTCAGCCCCGGTGCGTCGACCTCCCACGCGGGCCCGCCGACCGCCTTGAGCGCGCCCGTCCGCACCGGCGACGCCGGCAGGCTTGCGGCGTGCACTTTGCCCAGCGCCACGCCCGCCGGCGGCGGCGCGAGCGCGGCGGCTGTCGGCAGCGGCAGCGGCAGCGGCAGCGGCGGGTCGTCCAGGCCCATCACGTCCACGTCGCCGTCGTCCTCGCCGTCCACGACCGACGTGCCGGCCACGGCGCCAAGGCTCACATCGCCCACGACGACATCGTCGGCCAGAAACGCGGCTGGCACCAGGTGGCCGTTCACCGCCGCGCCCGTGCGCGCGGCGGCGCGGCCAGCGCTGCTGCTCGCCATGTCGGGTGTGTCGTTGCTATCGGAAGCGGCGGCGGCGGCGGCGGCGGCGGTGTTTCTGCTCGTGCTGGTGCTGGTGCTCGTGCTCGTGCTCGTGCTCGTGCCCACGATGCCGCCGAGCAGCCGGTCCACGAGCCGGGCGAGCGGCCCAACCACCATTCCACGGAGGGGCGCCGTGCACCGCCAGGCTGGGGAGGGGCGGCACCGGACGCACTGGAGGGGAAGCGCCCTTCCCCGCCCACGCCGATCGCCCGCCGCGCCCGCTCGCGGTGGAAGAGAGAGACCAAGAAAGATCAGAAGCGCGCGCGCGCGCGCGGGCGCACTCGGTTCGGCCGACGCGCCCTCGCCCGCGGTGAATGCCGTGAACGGGGCCGTGCGGCGCTCTCGCCCTCTGCGCGCACCTTCCGCTTCCGCGCGTCGGCTTGTGCTACGTCCTGCGCCCGCTTGCCGTCCCCGGCCTGCCGCCGTGGGCGCCTCCCTCGCTTGCCTAGCGCGGCCGCCGTCGCGCGCGGACCTTTGCGTCTGCCTTGCGCTTCCGCCCGCGCCGCCGCTTCCCGCGTCCGCCGCCCCCGCGGCGTCTGTTCCACGTCCACCGGCTGCCTCCCCGCACGCGTCCACACCGTCCACGGGGCGCCGCCTAGCTGCCAAGCGGCCTCCACCCACCCCGGCGCCTGCGTCGCGTCTGCGCGTCTGCTGCGCCCAGCGCCCGCCGCCGGCCACGTGTCCGCTGGAACCCGGCTCAAGTGCACGGCCGACCACACGGCCACACCATGCCCACGCCCGTGCTCCCCCCCGTACATGCATATAGAGTGCTCTCTCTGTAGCCGGAGGTGGAGGTGGAGCCGCGCACCCCGAGGCACCGCGCATCCAGCGGCGCGCTGGCCTCTGCAGCCTCGTAAGGGACTGCATGCCCACAACATGCCCACGCCCGTGCTCACCCTGTAGTCGTAGCCGGAGGTGGACCCGCGCACCCCGAGGCACCGCGCATCCAGCGGCGTGCTGGCCTCTAGCTGCAGCCCCCTAAGGGACTACATGCTAGCTCGTCGATGGAATACCCTGCCCTGTATTCTGTGGCACATGGCGCTCAAGTTGCCTTTCGCGTCAATAGACCAACACCAATACACGGCCGACACGCATGTCGCGTCCCGTGCACGACCGGCAGGCAGGAAGGCAGGGAGGCGCGCATGCAGGCGCGTAGGCAGGGCCGAACGCAGGGCAGCGGACGCCGTGCGCCGTCGCATTCATGCACGTGCATGGACGTCGATGCATGCATGCCTGCATGGACGATCGAGGTGGCGAACAACAATTACTACCGCTTCGATCTATTTTGAGTCATGACGCTGTGCGTTAGGGTCTGCGGCCCGGCTTCGTAAAACGTGAACAGACATCACACCGCAGTTATACACCATTTGCGTACGTAGCCCTGCATGTAGCAGCTCGATCGCGCCGGTCATGTAGTGCCATGCAAGGGCGGACGCGCGCGCGTTGTCATGCACACGCACGTCCTATTTCGCCCTCCGTGTAACCATGTATGCCGTGCTGATTGATGGACAGAATCCTAGAACGGGCCGGGCTCTACGCGAACAATTGTGTGATGTGCGCCTGTGCTGCTCCATGCGCACGTTGACCGGGCCGGACGCCCGAACGGTTCGAATCATTTGCAGCGGACGCCACACGTACGCTACCTGTGCGGGGCGCTCACTTTGGATCGATCTCGTTGTTCCTGGCGAGGCGGGCCGGTGTTGCGCGTGCACGTCGAGAGGTTCCGACGCCATTCTACCACCATTTCTGCCGCGATCCCTGCCCTTCTGCCGCTCTTCTTCCCGCGCGGTTTCCCATGGTTTGGTGCACGCACGCGGAGACTCCGGCCACTGCCCACCACCATTCCGCCGCCGTTTTGCCACATGCAAATGGCAAGTCTGCCACGCTTCAGCCGATCCGATGGGTCGATCTCTTTCCCCCGCTTCCCAATGGCATTGTCGTCACTGCCTTTCTCGCCGGCTTGGCGGACCTGCAGTCGTTAACTCGGCCGTCCGCCGCTCGACCGCGCCAGACCGCGTACCTAGGATACTAGCGTACGACAGCGCGCGTTCTTCGATCACAAGAACAGCGACAAAGCTAGCTGAGCCATGCGGGTGTGGTCATGAGCAACTCGTGTGCTGGTTGCCAGGAAAACACTCAACGCGTCTTCCGGGCCCATTTTTTTCTTCACTGCGTTTGTTTGCCGGCCTCTCCTGCCAGTGCACAATTACTCGGCCAGCAGGTGCGTCGCGTAGCCCACGTCGACGACCATGCATACTTGACCGGCGGCTTTGATAACTGTCGGCCCTAAAACGCTATTGCTCGATCTTTATAGCAGCTGCATAAAGAGCAGGTGTAGCACGTACAGGTCAAGCAACCATGGCGCAAGTGCGCGCACTCGCCACGCTGGTGGCACTCATCGTGCTCGTCGTGGACCACGCCGCCGCGAGCTTCTTTGCCGGGACTTTTAAAAGGGCGAACTCGGCAACCTGCGCCGCGCCTTACACTCAGCTAGACTAGTACTCTCGGGAAGACCTGGAGAGCTGCACCGATTCCGTCTTTACCTGCAACTCTCAGGGATATGGCCAGACAGGCATCTGCGTAGAAACCGACGGCACTACTCTGCCCGGTCCAGTGTTCACCAACCGACCCTACCTTCAACTTCTCGAGTACAACAGCGCCGGCTGCAGCGGCGGCATCCATCGCGTTTCCTACTTCGTTCTGGATGTATGTGCCGCAGGGTTATACGCTTCCGTCGACCTCGCATCAAACACCTTCACCTTGAAGCAGGCCTACCAACCGACGTGTGTTATCTGCTCATTGACATTGTGGGAAAACGCGGATTTGGACGTATGTTCCAGCCCCAATACCTTCATGTTTCACTACATTGCGCCCATTCAACCCTCCGTGTACACCGAGCCGGCCAGCGACCTCCTCACCGCCGTGGCGCTTGCTGCCTCGCCCAGTTCGACGCGGGACTGCTACGCGGCCGTTGGCTCGTCTGTGCTCAGTGGCTGGACCATCAACCACGACAGCGAGGAGGTGCGGCCCGGCCCATCTGCACGCGCCCGCATTCTACAGGAATAAATCGCAAAGTGCTAACGGCATGGCCAGCCGCTAGCCGCGGAGCACCGCCTTTTCTGCCCTACCCGGTGCACCGTGGCGGGTCTGCTGCACCGTCCGTGGCACCCTGCTGGACGCGGCGACCTCGGGCACCACCTGCGACGGCGTAAAGCCCAACATCAACAACTTCTTCTACGACCCCGCGACCGACGTGACCTACCAGCAGTGCTACGGCGCCGTTGACGTGGCCGACGAGCCCATCGCGGCCCCTGGTGCGGGCCTCAACAAGGCGATTCACCAGGGTGCGCTGGTTGCGCAGGACGCCGGCGGCGAGTTGGTGCGCCGATTTGCCGTCGTCACCGAAGGCGAGAGCGAGGGCGCCTACGAGCTCAACATCGGCAGTGGGCTCGAGGTACGCCT
>Ga0180216_1003878_pt1 | contig 11562 bp, 15 predicted proteins | sample eDN3rd37CBELigMG_FD_128879 | JGI IMG/M metagenome (GOLD analysis project Ga0180216, IMG submission 128879) | Enriched Miracle-Growth compost microbial communities from Emeryville, California, USA - eDNA 3rd pass 37_C BE-Lig MG (version 2)... ...
CGGGCACGGGGGCGCCGAGCAGGTAGCGCGCGCGGTCGGCCGCTGGGCGGCTGGCGAACCACTGGTCACCGAAGACCGCGGGGACGCCTGGGCCGATGGTCGCCATGACGGCCGCCAGCTTGTATTCCATCGACCAGCATGCACGCGCGCTCTCTTGCTGGCGGCTGAATGGTTAGGCCGCCGCATACATGCACGAGGGCCAATGTATGCATAACACACGAGAAGGCAGCAAGATACTACATGTACTACGCTCCTTGGCGTGTTTTGCGGCAATGGATCGGCGACCCCCCAAATCCTGCAGCTGCCGCTGCGTGCCCATGGGCCGTCCCGCCCAGCGTGCCTGCACGGCTGCTGTATGACGCACACAGAGGGTAGTACATGTACACGCATTCGCTCATGTCCTAAGGAGCACTGCACTCGGTCTCTCGCTTTTGTACAACGTCATGGGCTCGGGCCAAGTTTATGCCGTCGCCGTCATCGCGGCGATCAGCTTGGTGTGGTACGCCTCCACCGTCTGTTTGAGCTGCTGGTACTCGGACCGCAGCGCGGCCATCTCGACCTGGTGCGCCTGCTTGAGCTCGGCCAGCTTGGTCTCGGTGCGCGCGACCAGCTCGTCCAGCTCCTGCACCTGCCGCCGCTGCGTCATGCGCTCGCTCGCGAGCATGTCGTGGTCCTGGCGAAGCGACCGGATGCGCGCCTCGAACGCCTCGCGGCGCATGCTCTGCTGGCGCTGCAGCCGTGCGTACTTTTCCTGCGAGCTCTGCAGCTGCCGCTTCAGTTGCTGCAGTGGGAGGCAGATCTCCCAAGCACGGATGGATCGCTCGCGAGTGAGCGGCTGCGTCGAAAAGCGGCCGTCGCCAGCACGGTTAGCCCTGGCCGCACCTGGTCCTTGAGGCTGATGTCGCGGATGTTGGCCTCGCTGCGCGAGACGTTCTCCTGGCCGGCCGTGAGCTGGCGCTGCACCTCCTCCAGGCGCTGCATCTCCAGCTCGCACTCGCCCAGCACCTTGACGCAGCGCTCGATCTCCTGCTCGACCTGCGACAGCGCGTCGATCTTGGCGCTGATCTCGCGCAGCTTCTTCTCGTAACCCAGGACCGCCTCCTGCTCCTTGCGCAGGCCGGCGTTCATGTCCTGCATCGTGTGCTTGAGCCGGTCGGGCGACTCGATGATCTGCGAGCTGAGCTTGGCGTTGTCCGCCTGCAGGCCGGCCAACTCGCTCTTGAGCGCCGTCTGGAAAAAAGGAGATAAAGCATAGGATCAGCGAGGCAGACGGCGCGTCGGTCAGCGTGCTGCTCGCGCAAGCCGCGCGCAAGCGGGGAGCGCGAGCGCGCGTACAATCTTGGTGGCCAGCTCGGCCGAGATCTGCTTCACAGTCTGGAACTCGCTCTGGAGCGCCTCCTGCTCCGTGTGCAGGTTGGCAACCGTCGTGGCCAGGCCCGTGAGCTCCTTCTGCAGGTCCTTGGCGAAAGGCTCCTCGACCGAGCGCTGCTTCCTGTGGTTGGGTCGCGCCCCTCGACCCAGAGACGGGCCGCGTCGCCGTGAGCCCAGGGAAGGCACACACTCGTGGCGCTGGTGCAATCGCCCAACGTACTGGGCGGCCTCGAGCTTCTCCTGCAGCTCCTGCAGCTCCTGCTCCATGGCCTTCTTCTTCTCCACCAGTTGGTCCTGCCGGAGCGCAGCATGCCACCAGGGGCCGAACGCACGTGAGTACGCATCCGCCGACCGTTGGTGGGCGCACGGCCCCGCGTCGTACGGTCTTCTCGGTCAGCTGCTCAAAGTTGGCCAGCTGCATCTCGCGGAACTTGCCAAAGTTGATTAGGCCGCTGAGAATGTACGCCACGCGGTCCGGCTCCGGCTTGAGGACGTCCTTGAGGCTAAAGTCGGTGATGCCCACGACGAGCATCATCTCGCGCCTGCAGACCGCGGAAACCGGTCCGGAAGCCGCTACCGCGGTTGGCAGACGACAAGGGTGGCCGACAGCCGCGCCACTGGCTCGCCGCGTACAGCGCGTGGAAGCAGGACATGTCGGCCAGGCTCTGCAGGTGCAGCTCCGGCATCTCCAGCACCGACTCGACGTCGAACGCGGGCTGCTCAAACGTGTCGCGCGTCACGCCCATGAGCAGGTCCAGGAAGCTCTCGTAGACCTTGCGCATGTGGTGGCCGTTGGGCTAGGGTGAGCACCACACGTGGAAGCACGTCCATCGCGGCCGCGGCGTTAGGCCTTCGCTTGCGCAATCCGGCACACGTGCGGGGGCGGCCGTACCCGCGACAGGTCGCCCATGGTGACCGGGATGCGCAGCTCATCCATGCACTCCACGATCTCCTCGTTGGTGAGGATCGGGAAGGTCAGCATTTGGTGCTCCATCGTGGGCGCGTGGTCCGTCGCCGTCTCGGCGTGTCCGGTAGAGGTGGTGACCAAGATGAGAAGGACGTCACGTTCGTGTGACGCGCCGGAAAATAGAAGCGTCGTTTCTGCTGCTTCTTGTGCGCCGTCTTCTGCGTTGTCTTCCGGCGATCGTTGGCCGCGTTCGCCGTCCCGCTGCGCCGTCCCGCTGCGCCGTCCGCTGCGCCGTCCCGCTGCGCCGTCCGCTGCGCCGTCCGCTGCGCCCTCTGCCGTCGCCGTTACACTGTGGCGTCCCTCCACCACAATTTGGGCGCTCTACGCAACGTTTCTCTCCTCTCCTCAATCGCCCGCTTCTTCCCTATGCTCACCCTATTCTACCACGATTCTGCCGCCGTTCTGCCACTGACCACCGACGCCCAAAAAGGAAAACCGTTACAAACCAAGTGACGTCATCATGGCCAGATGACGTCACCTATGAGAGTCACTGACGGCCTCCGGCGTGGACACCGACTCGATGGCGACGCCGGCCGGCGGGATGGCGGCTGCGGCGGCTACGACGGCAAGCGCGGCGGCGCAGGCGCTGCAGCGGATGCATTTGCAAATGGTGCCGCTGCAGGCGCCGGCGTTTGCGGCGTTTGTACGGACCTGGTGCACTCCAACAAGGAGCGCGACGACCGGGCTGACGCGGCGGTAGCTGTCGGCGGGCGGGGGCCGGCACGGCGGCCAGTGGGCGCGGACGGACGTCGACTGGGCAGACTGGAGCACGCAAGAGCAGCTGCTGCGTGCGGTAGGCATCGTCCGCGCGCGCGACAGCAATGCCTGTGAGTTCGTGCTAACGGAGGCCGACGTGCGCGTGCTCTTGGAGCGAGCGCATAGATCGTCGAGGCGCCGCTGGCGAAGGCGTACCCGCCGGACCGCAAGTACACCGCCAAGCTGCTGCAGCGGCTCGTAGATCAGGTCGAACACGGCGGCGACGGCGTGGTACGCAGCTCTGGCCTGCGAAGCGGCCAGCCTCGTAGCGTCCACTAAGTGAACGGAGGGCGATGCGCGTTGCGGCCTGGCAGTCAACTCAGGACGTTCACGACGACTTGTATACCGCGCTGGCGTCCAATTGCGTGCAGCAGCCGAGCGAAGCAACGTACGCAGGAGACTTGCTCGTGTTCTCTCTATTAGTTGCCCCTCTGACCATTCGAACATGTAGGTGCGCGTGCATGCCCTCGACAAGTAGGTCGTGGTGCTACCGCAGCTTTTGCTGCGCACCGGGCGATGCGGCTGACGGGGCAGCGGCAGATGCTGCAACCATTGTTCTCAAACAGTCGACGTATTTGATCTCGCGCGGTACCACGGGGCTGGCCGTATGGACCGCCGCGCTGTACCTGGCCGACCTATTCCTGGACGAGCCAGGTAATAGGCCGCGCCCACCGGCAGATGCCTCCAATGCATGCTCACGAGCCGACAGAATGAGCAGCGAATGTATTGCTCTGCTGCAGCACTCGTTCGCGGCCGCACCGTCCTGGAGCTAGGCGCTGGCCTGGGTTTGGCGGGCCTGGTCGCCGCCCACCGTACGTTTTACTAGCCTATCGGGCGGCGCACGCTGCCCACCGCTAACACGATCAACGCGCGCCGAGAATCTCGTGTCAGCTTCTACCAGTAGGCGCAGCTCACGTTGCACTAACGGATGCGCACCCCGATGTGCTTGCCGCATTGACCGGCAACGTCGATTTGAGTACGCTTTGTTGCGCATCTTTTCAGCCCGCTGGTGACCGGGCTAACGCAGTTCTTTCAGATGGCGTCCCGTCTTGGTGGATAGACAAAGCCCGCGGCGTGGTGAACGGCGGCGTCACCGTTCAGCCCCTGGACTGGGCGTCGCCGGAAGCGATCGCCGAACTGCCGCCTCTCGACCTCGTCATTGGCGCCGACTTGGTACGGCTGCATCTGTGTCACGTTGGTGAGCGGACTGTCCGCTAATCGCTGCGTCACCAATGAGACTGCCATGGGTGTATCAGGTGTTTGAGGACGACCTGGTCCGGCTTCTAACGAGTTTACTGGCCGCGCTGCTGCCGCGCTCGGCGCGCGGGGCCGTGATTGCCAGCACCGTCCGCAAGCCCACCACCTACGATCTGTTCTGTGACTGCCTACGTACGTGCTCCGCCCGCATGTGCGGTGGGAAGCACGGCCGCGGCTCTAACGATGAACGCGAGTACCCCCGCTCGACAGAGCTACCGCAGAGGCCAATGGGCTGGCGACAGCGCCGTGCGATGCACGGGGCAACCGCTTCTTTCGCGGTAGTAGCGAAACGGTCCGATGCCTTCACATCTGGCTCGCCAATCAACCGCGGCCGGAACTGTAACGACATGGAAATGACTGTGTACAGCCATCTTCGTGCGGCCTGTACAGCTCTGTACAGCTGTAGCAAAATACAGACATGCCTCTACTGCGCCCGCCAGTCAAAGGTGTGGCGGTCCGTCAGCGTCTTGCCGTTGATGGCGCGCTGGTTGCCGGGCTCGGAGAGCAGCCACACCTGCGGCCACCGAGGGACATGACCGGACGCATGCCCGGCAGAACATGAGTACATGCACGCGGCTCCCGTCCGCGCTTCTGCTGGCTGGCACACGCTTCGTACCGCCGTGTCCGCGCCCTGAGTCGGCGTGCGCGGCGCGGTGGGGCCGCCCATGTCCGTCGTGCACCATCCGGGACACACCGCCACGATGGCCACCTTGTCCGAGCCGTAGCGCTGGCCATTGCGCAACACCGATGCACAAGCACACCCTTGCGTTAGCTTCAGCACCACCTTCCTTGCACTATCACATTGCCAAGTCGTACCTCGGCCTGGAGCTCAGTGATGCGGTCCACCAGCCCCTTGGACACGACGTACATGTTGTAGCCATCCGCAATCTCCTTCTCGTACAGCGGCACGGGGTCCTTCCCGCTGACCAGCGAATCGAGGGTCCAGTGCTGGCTGCCGGCGTTCAGAACGTAGTCGCGGTAGCGGCCGGGCACGCGGGCCAGGTTGCCTGCAGGCCGCACAACGGGATGTCAAGGCGGTTCGGCATGAGCCGGGCAGCGGGACACGCTACCACACGGGCTGGTTGGCTTGCCGCGGCTTACCCATCTGGCTCGTCATGTTGATAATGACGCCGCCCTCGGCGCGCTGCAGCACGGGCACGAACGCCGCCACCAGCCGCACCAGCGCCCTGTGCACGGCGGCATGCAGAAGTCGGCGAAAGGCGAGGGTGTATTAGAGCCAGGTCACGCCCTATGCATCGGCCGCCTGGGCGTGGCCGTACAGCACGTTGGTGTTGATGACGGCGCGGAAGTTGGCCTCGGAGTACGTCTTGGGCAGGATGGCCGCGTTGTTCACGAGGTTGACGCGCCAGCCGGGCTGCACCAGGGAGCTCACCAGCTCCACCAAGGCCGGGACCTCCTCCGGCCGCGACACGTCGAACTGGTGCACCGACACGCGGTCCTGTGAACGGAGAAACAGCAGGCACGCAGTCCATGTGAGCAGCAAGCTAAGCAAAGCGACGGGGGCGTGTCCGGCCGTGCCGGGCGCGTACAGTCTGGAGCTCAGGGCGGCTCTTGACGGCGGCCTGAGCGGCCTGCAGGTCCCGCGCCAGCATCAGCACGCGGTGACCCGCTTTGGCCAAGCCTGAGCTGATCTCGAGGCCGAGGCCGCGGTTGGCGCCCGTGACAATGGAGATCGCCTGAATCGTCATGGCAGCGACGCTGCGGCGGCGGCGTCGCCGGCGCTGGGGGGCTGGCGGTAAGGTCGAGGACGGTGATGACTCAGCCGGGACCGGGCGTGGTCGTGGCTGGCGGCAGTGCTCTGGTGTGGAATGATGAGTCAGCTGCGGCGTAACCCGACTGCGCCCGCTGCGGCGCAGGCGGCCGATCTCAGGGGGTGTCATGATTAGTCAGCGGTGCCCGTCCCTTTGTGCGCCGCAATGACGTCCCGCCGTCCGCTCGGCTCCTGATGACTCAGCGTGGCACGCAGCGCGAATTCCGTGCTACATCACCGCATTGCGCCATCAAAGAGATCTGCGAGATCGTCGCAGACCCACGCCCATGCCGCCGTCTCGTCCTGGCTCTCGCCCACGCGCCCGCACCGCCATTGACACTGCTGGCGCTGCGGCGTCGCGTCCGCTCGTCCATCCAATGGCAAACGGCCGCCAAGATCTCACATCTGCACGCCGCACTCTGCCCTCCCGGCCTCTCTACCTCCTTCTCCGCGCTACATCTACAACCCAAAGCAGGCCTTTGTCTACTAGTTGCCATCAGGCCCGACCTCCACTCCTGCCTGCCCTGACAGTGCCTGACGCTTCTTCCACTACTCTGCCACTATTCTGCCGATAGTCTGCCCTGTTCTGCCTCAGTGTCACACCTGGTCGCGCGAGCCAAATGAACCATGGGTCCTGCAAACCGGCGGCGACGCCGCCGCCACAGCCACGGGACGGCGAACCACGCCCAGCGGACGCTGCCACAGACGCAGACAAAGGCGTCGTGGAGACGGACAGCCTGAGCGACGGCGGACGACGTTAACGTCAGCTGCGCTTGGCCGCCTGGGCGCGCGCACGTCACTGTACCGCGTCGAGGGCACCACGCTGAGCGCGGATCCAGACGAAATCGGCAACCTGAGCCAACTAGAGAAGCTTCATCTGGGCGCGAACGAGCTCGCGACACTGCCAGGCGCACTTGGCCGCTTGGGCGCGCTCAAGTTGCTGAAACTTGGAGCTCACCTCAGAACGCGCCCTACATGATTGTCGACCCCGCCCTCACCACCCCGCTAGTTTGTACAGCTCGAGTCTGCGTGAAATGAGGCGACCCTGATGAACGAAAGCCTGGGCCGGGTTCTCATGTCCTGACCGGCTGGCCGTCCCTATCAGATCTGCGCGCCTTTCGTATCAATCCGCTGCCCGGCCGCCAGGCGAGAGCCCTCGCACCCGCCGGAAACATTCTCTATCCAGCTTCTCATCACCGTATCGTCATCTGCTCCGTATTCCGGCAGGCTTCTGCGTGTCCACCCTATTTCCCTCGCCGCCCCAGTGCGCCTCGTCTGTCTCTGTGCTCCAATCACCGCCCGTCACCGCCCTCGCTATCCTTCGTCCTTGCCGGTGCCGCTCCCCGTTCTTTCAAGCCTTACCGCCTCGCCCGCTGCTGCCCTCTGCGGCCGACGAGGAGGAAGAGGAAGATGCAGAAAAGAGACCGACGAAGACGACGCAAGGGAGCTGGGTGGACGACGACGAGCAGGCAGCGCAGACGCTGCGATTGCCGTCATTGCCTTCCTCCTTAGGCCCCTTGGGGTCCCGTCGCCTCCGCTACAAGAGCACAATCAATTAAGGAATCAATAGCAATTAAGGGCTGATATAGCGGCGTCACTCTTGGAAAAAGACACAAAACAGAAGGAGGACACGGACGAGAGCGACGAGGAAGGCGAGGAGGAGGAGGAGGAGGAGGAGGGCGAGGAAGAAGAAGAAGGAGGGCGAGGAAGAGGAGAAAGAACGGGCGGCAGCGGAGGAGAGCGACGAGGAGGAGGACGACGAGAAAGAGGAGGAGGAGGAGCTGGTGGTGGTGGTGTTGGTAATGGTGATGGAGGCAAAGACTTTGCCAAAGCTGATCTCAACCGTTAGCGGAGAAGGAGACAGGGAAGAACGGAGGAGGAGGTAGCGTTGTCTGACGAGGAAGCGTCAAGCAGAAGCACAGAGCTTGCCAGCAAGGCAGTGAGCGACAACGGTATCAAAAGACGTCGAGGCGAGTCCTCGCGCGCCACGAGACGACGTCCGCCATGGCCGACTCGGCGGGCCGGCCCGCGACGGCCGCGTCGCGGAGTGTGCTGGCCTGGGTCCTCGGGATCATGGTGCTGGAGCTCGTCCTCGACGCCGTGTTCATCTACACGGGCCCCTACCACGCCATCGACTTTAAGGTTTGGCGAGCTTTTTTCGACCAAGCTCGTGGACCTGCGCACTCAATGCTGACGCCGCACCTCCGCCCTTCGGCCCGACCGCTTTGGCGCAGGCCTATCTGGACCAAACGGAGACGATCCTCGCGGGCGAGCGCGACTACCGCAAGGTCATGGGCCGCACGGGCCCGCTGGTCTACCCGGCCGGCCACGTCTGGCTGTTTGTGTTCTTTGACTACCTGTCGGACCACGGCGCACGGCGCCTGCTCATGCAGGTCGTCTTCCTGGTGATCCAGGTCGCGACGGTCGGCCTGCTCGCGCGCACCGTCGGGGAGGCCGACGCGCGCGCGCTCAAGTGGTGCCTGCTGTGGGCGACGACGCAGCGCGCCCGCAACGTCTTTGTGAACGGCCTCTTCAACGATGCGCCCCAGGTGCTCCTCGTCTACGCGGCGCTGTACCTGCTGCTCGTGCGCCGGCAGCCCGGCGCTGCGCTCCTGACGTACTCGCTCGCCGTCTCGGTCAAGATGTCGGCGCTGCTCTACGCGCCGGCGTTCCTGCTCGTCTACTGGCACCAGTTTGGCCTGCGGCGCACCGTCGCGTACGGCCTCGCCGCCGGTGCCGTGCAGGTCGCCCTCGCGCTGCCGTTCCTGGCGACGCACCCGCGCGCCTACCTGGAGCGCTCCTTCGAGCTGGGCCGCCAGTTCCACCACTTCCTCTCGCACAACTGGAAGTTCCTCCCCGAGCCGCTCTTCCACGACCGGCGGCTGCACGTGGGCCTCCTCGTCGCACACGTCGCGCTCGTGCTGTTCTACTACTACCGCCGCGGCTGGCTGCGCCGCCGCGACCCCGCGCGGCCGTGGGCAGCGGCCGACCAGCTCGACGCGTTCGTGGTCACGAACCTGGTCGGCGTCGTGTGCGCGCGGTCGCTGCACTACTCGTTCTACCTGTGGTACTTCCACACGCTGCCGTGGATCTACTACCGCCTGGGTCTCGGCCCCGTCGTCGCGGGCACGTTCGCCGTCGGCATGGAGGTGGTGTGGAACCAGTGGCAGTCGTACAAGTCGTACGACCTGCTGCACTCGGGGCCCGTGCGCGAAGTGACCGTCGGCTTTGCCGTGCTGCACATCGCCCTCGTAGCGCTGGTGCTCTGGCGCGCCCGGCCGACGGCCGGACCACCGCCACCAGCGGACAAATCCGAGTAGATCTTGGTTCTTTTAAGCTGTACAGTTGGCATGGTCGATTCACTGCCTCCGCTCGCCGCCGCTCTCTGCGGCGTGGGCCGGTCTGGGCCGGCGCTCGCCCACGCCCGCGCCCGTGTCGGCCTGGGCCTGGAACAGCTCCAGCAGCAGGCCGCGCTCGCGCTCCAGCACCTGCTGGAGGGTGTTGAGCAGGTGCGACTCGGAGGTCTGCTCGTAGGGCCACAGCAGGTTGTACACCTCGGCGAACGTGACTAGCACGGTCGTGGTGAGGCTGCGCACGATGCCGAGCTTGTCCGGCAGGGTCAGGCTCGGCAGGATGAACGGCAGCGGGTCGGCGCCGTGCGCTGCGCCCGTCACACACCAGGTGGTGGCCACGACTTTGCGCCGACCGGATCAGTCGCCTCGCCCGGCCATCGCGCGCGTCCGCCTAGCTAGCGGCACGTACTGACGGCGGCGAGCTCAAAGACGGCGATGGAGATGGCCCACAGCGTCATGTGGTAGGTGAGGTAGAGCCGGTTCGAGATCACGAGCAGGAGGACGACAAACGCCGTGTAGATCGCCGAGCGGATGCCGATCAGGGTGAGCGAGCTGTACAGGTGCTCGCGGTACGTGGCGCACGTCGGGCACGCCTCGAACGCTGTGGCGCCAAAGATGTCGTAGACGCGGCGCTTCACCGGGTGCGACACGATCTCGTAGGCGTTGCGGATGGCGTTGTACATGATGGGCGCGCGCGGGTCGCTGTTCTTGTCCGGGTGGTACTTTTGCGACAGGACCAAGTACGAGGCGCGGACGTCCTTACTGGGGGGCGGGAGGGGGCGGGTTCAACGGTTCGAAGGCAGGGCAGGTGTTCGCTGTCTGGTGGGGGCGCCGAGGACGCCGCGCGCGGAAGGTGCGGCGAGGGTGCGGCGTACCTGGCGGCCTCCTTGTCGACGCGGAGCAGCTGATAGTAGTTGGGCGGCATCTTGTTCAGGTCATGGGAGACGCTGTAGAGCGAGAACGCCACGAACAGGATCACAAAGACGATCGAGGACCACCGCGCCGTCGCCGCCTGCGCCGACCCCGGACCGCCGGCAGCGGGGTCGAGGCCCAGTCGTGTGAGGATCACGGCAGCGAAGCATGCCGGGCACCGTGGTTCTTACCTGCATTTCTTGCGCCGTCCGCCGGTGCGGCCGCACGATGCCCTTGGCGATGTAGCTGGCCACCCAGCGGATCACCAGCGAGGTCAGGATGACGGACCCGACGCTCGCAACCTCGTTGGCCGCCGCGCCGGCGGTCCACGACCCCTCGCCGCCGTCGCCGCCCGCCATGGTGGGGCGTGACACCGGGCTTTGATCCCTGGTTTTCCTCAACAGCGGTTGGGGTCCTCTTCCTGTCCTCTGGGCCACTTAACTGAGGCGGTCTTCCCGCGTCGCCCCTCCGTGTCCTCCAGCTTGTCCTCCTGCCGTTCTCTGCTTCGAGTCCTCCTGGGGCCGTGTCTTCGTCGTCGTCGTCCTCCTCCTCCTCTCAGCTTTCGTCCAGTGGCCTCTAGATCGTCGTCCTCTTTTCCCAGTCCGGCAGCTTCTTCGTCGTCGTCCTCTTCGTCGTCGTCTTCCTCCTGTCTTCCACTCTTCGTCGTCCTCCTCGTCCCTTCTTCCAGTCCGCGTCCTCCGCGTCCTCCTCGTCCCTTCTTCCAGTCCGCGTCCTCCTCCTCGTCCTCCTCCTCGTCCCTTCTTCCAGTCCGCGTCCTCCTCCTCGTCCTCCTCCTCGCCCCGTCTTCCAGTCCGCGTCCTCCTCGTCCTCCTCGTCCCTTCTTCCAGTCCGCGTCCTCCTCCTCCTCCTCGTCCCTTCTTCCAGTCCGCGTCCTCCTCCTCGTCCTCCTCGTCCCTTCTACCAGTCCGCGTCCTCCTCGTCGTCCTCCGCGTCCCTTCTCCCCAGTCCGCGTCCTCCTCCTCGTCCTCCTCGTCGTCCGCTGCTGCTTCATCCACGTGGCCAAATATGACGTCATCGATCCCCGGCCGCCACGGCCACGGTGGCGGGATGGGGCGCGCGGCGCCGACGCTGACGAAGCGCGGCGGCGGCGGCCGGCGGCCGGCGGCGGCGGCGGCCGTGGCCGCGGTCGCGAGCACGCCCCCGCTGCCGCTGGC
>Ga0180216_1003881_pt1 | contig 11553 bp, 10 predicted proteins | sample eDN3rd37CBELigMG_FD_128879 | JGI IMG/M metagenome (GOLD analysis project Ga0180216, IMG submission 128879) | Enriched Miracle-Growth compost microbial communities from Emeryville, California, USA - eDNA 3rd pass 37_C BE-Lig MG (version 2)... ...
AAAAGAGAAAATGGTGCCATTTACCTTGTTGGGCCCATTAAACTGCCGGTGAATTTATTTGGAGAAACTGTTATTTTCCAATGGTATTGCTGGCTAAACTGCGGAGAGGTAACGGAGGATCCGCAGAGAATTATCGATAAATTATCAGCAGTAAATTTAGCGGAGATGCAGCAATCCAGTGTGTTAGTTTATGGTGATTTCCAAAGTGCTGATGATGCGTTAATTAGGTTTCACTCCATCTGTCATACAGGTGACATCTTTGGGAGTAAACGATGTGATTGCGGGTATCAGCTTAAACAAGCTATGAAACATATCGTCGAACATGGAAATGGCGCCTTGTTTTATCTAGCCAATCATGAGGGGAGAGGCATTGGGTTGTTTAGCAAAGCGATGGCCTATGTTCTTCAAGAAAATGGCTATGATACAGTCGATGCGAACCTCGAACTTGGGTTTAAGGACGATGCACGAAACTACAGTGATGCCATCGAGGTCCTAAAGAGGCTCCGCACGAAGTCTGTTACTTTGATTACCAACAATCCTAAGAAATTAGAGGCACTCAAAAATGCTGGGATGAATGTTGCTGGAAGGGTGCAACTTTGGGGGGATGTATCAGAATTTAACGAAAAATATTTGAAAACGAAGGTTGAGCGCGCCGGCCATCTAAGGGAAGAGAGTTGTTGTCCGGATGACTAGTTATGAATTTTATTTAGGGCATGCCTTACAAAGTGCGACACATAAGGGATAGCGTACATGCTATCCCTTATGGTTTATTACAAAAAGAGTGGCTATACACTTTTAATGATTTCGTTTAACTCCGACCACGAGGTAATGCGAGGTATTTTAAGATGGCGATTATAAGAAGTATCTTTCGCAAATACTTGTAGTTTAAGATGTGATAATGTTTCTAATACAGCGGGTTTATCATCAAAGTAATAATCCAATCCTAATTCTTCGATGATATGAACCTTTTCTGTATCATCCATCCCGTAATAAAAGCGATTTTCGTGAACAGGAAAGCCATTTTCCATTAACCATTTCTTCGTTCGCTCCCCATATACCTTCATTCTAGCTGTAATATAATAAATTTCATGACCACGCCTGTCTAATTCTTGCAATGTTTCTACGGCATAAGGGAACGGAGGGCAGGAAGAATAATAAATTTCTTCAAGAAGGCTATTCCACAATTTGTTTCCTTCTTCTTTAGATAAACCAAATGCCTCATGGATTTCTAGTGTTTTTAATGCATTAAATACATCTAATGATACATTTTTGTTTAATTTCTTGTTGTATAGATGAAAAGCATATTCCCTTAAATTAATGAGTGTATCGTCGATATCGAAACCAAATTTCAAATCTTTCAACTCCAATCTTTCAAGAATGCGAACTTTTTTCTTCTGATGATTCTATTATAGATAGATTAGCCATTCAAAACCAATTCGCGACTGTTTACATATTGGGGAAATCCATCGGAACAATCACCCATGTTGCCTAAGTGTATATCTTATGATTAATGAGGAATTTATGAAATGGTGGAATCCCATGAGATAACACTACTGAAGCTGTTGAAAGAAAAAATAGAAGATGTATTTCCAGTTTCAAGGCTTGAAACATAAGGGGAGGATTAAATAATGGGTAAACTTCCAATAGACAGCCATTCATTGATTTTTGACTACATTGTAGTAGGCACAGGGCCAGCCGGTGCTGTAATAGCAAAGACACTATCGGATGATAAAAAAACATCGGTTCTCGTGTTGGAGGCAGGTGAAAACAACGATCAAGATCGACCAATTCGAGATTCCAGTTTTGCATTACAGCTGGAAGAACGTTTTTTCCCCCAATACTTTTGGCAAGGAGAAGGGGTTCCACAGGAAGGGCTAGAAGGAAGAACACTCGAATGGACCACAGGTCGACTCTCCGGAGGTGGCTCTTCGATTAATGGTCAGCAGTACGTTAGACCTACTTCGGCAGTTTTAAGGGAATGGGAAAGACTTGCTGGTCCATCTTGGTCCCCGCAGCAGGGAATCAAACATTTTAGGAGTTTTGAAAAATTTAATGGAAAAACGAATAACCTGGATGCCCGTGGTTTTCACGGGAGAGTCGACATAAGACAGGCACCAGTCGATCCACCACTGGTATCCCAACATTTCGTATCTGCCATCGAACAAGCGACCGGATTTAAGGAGATTCTTGATTATAATGACCCGGATACACCCTTAGGACCATTTACTCGATGGCAGTTATACCAACAGCCAGATGGTCAACGAGAAAGCTCCTCCACTGCTTATCTTTCCTCCGATATCATGACGCGGAATGGATTTGGTGTGAACGGTCGGAAGCTTCGGGTCCTCTATAATTCGACCGCGCTTCGCGTTTTCTTCAATCAAACCCGTGCGGGTGGGGTGGAATTTCTTAGAGAGGGGAAGTGTCTTCATGCTCGTGCCCGCAAAAAAGTCATTCTCTCTGCAGGCATAAATAGCGCACAGCTTTTAATGTTATCAGGTATCGGACCCGCCCCGCTTCTTCGAGAGGCAGGCATTCCTGTTCTTTTCCATAATCCCAACGTAGGAAGGAATCTTCATAATCATACACTAAACTCCGCTGTTTTTACCGCTAATCCCAAAGTTCACACATCCCACTTTGCAGATCCTCATGCCATCTTTGCGGGAGGCGCTTTCTTGCCCGATCCCACACCTGGAGCTGATCCCGATCGTCGGGGGGTCCAGCTTATAGGGTCCGTTTCCAATGGGAACTTAAACATTATTTTAATTTTTTTACAGCCAAAAAGCCGTGGAACGATAAAAATACAAAATAAAGATCCATTAAAAATCGTGCTAGCTGACGAAGGATTTTTTGAAGATCCTGCCGATTTGCAGGCTGTTAAAAACATCTATAGGGTCTATATTAAACAGATTGCTGAAAAGCTTAGACGGATCGACAAGTCGTATCGCCTTGTTTCACCAACACCTGACATTATCAATAATGATATGAAGCTTGAAAAGTTCATTAAGGAAAATTTCGGCCATAACCATCATCATCAAGGCTCTCTTCGCATGGCACCTCTTAAAGAAGGCGGTGTAGTGGATGGCAGCGGGCATGTTTATGGAGTATCCAACCTCATCGTTGCTGATGATTCTATTATTCCATTTACTGTTGATGGTAACACATCAGCCCCAGCCTATCTTATTGGTCTTACCATCGCACAACAATTAATGAAACCGAACATTCACAGAAATTGGCCGAAAGGAACTGTTTTTAACGAGTAAACTAGAAAATAAATAATATGAACAAACTTTATCAAAATTTGTCGAGGAAAATCTGTAGAAAAATCTAATATATTAGCATAAAATACAATTTGTGTTTTCAAAATGAGAAAGTGGAGTTGAGAATCTGATATGTATCACTGTCTGACCTGTAATGGAATACATCATCAGGATGAGTCAGCGGAGAAAATCTTTAAATCAGGATATATACTCGTTAATGAAACTAAAGTGCCATTGGGAATTTGTAAACCACGAGTTCAACAGGAGAAGAAACGTGGAGTTATTTTTAAGGGTCCGTTTTCAATTCTTCAATCCTTTTATTGAGTTACCTCCTTGCAGCTCTGGCACATGCTACGACGGCCTCATCGAATGGTCAGGAGCTTCGTGGGAAAGGATAAGGGGAAAATTTACCCCTATTTCAAAGAAACATGCTAAACTAGCTGAAATAGGGGGAGAAAGTTCTCTTATTTACTTAAAAAGTCGATCGAGATGGCTTACCATTGTGAATAGGGGTAATTTCTACCCCTATTTTGTCGTTTTTGGGTGCAATTTTGGAAATAAGTGTAAAAACCACTCTTAACACCTCTCAACCTCTCAAGCCATGAAACGTAATACCATAATAGAGAGGATCCCAACTACAACAGTTCCTAATAAACTGCGTGTTACAATGGCAATAAGAAAAGCGGGCAACGCGGCGATTAGTTCAAGGTTATTTTGCAAGGGCTCCAGTTTTCCATTTGGCATGAGCAATTCCTGTCCCACTAAGGCTGCCATAACGGATATGGGGACATAGCTCAACCAGCGCATAGCCCATTCTGGCAGATCAACGCGACTCAGAATGGCAATGGGAAGCACTCTTGGAATGAATGTTACTAAGGCTGAGCCAAAAATAATTAAAAAGATAGACCATCTTACCTCCATTTTTCCACCGCCATTCCTATAGTTGAGGCAATGATGGTTGCCACAATAATCCCTACGCTTCCAGATGCCACGAAACTTACCCCTACAACAATGGCAACGGCACTAATTGCAACCAGCACATCTTTCATCCATTTTTTTCGACTGGCCATTTGCAGGACAAGAAGGCCAATAAACATTCCAGGTAAGGCAAAATCAAGACCAAATCTTTCTGGATTCGAAATCCATTCTCCAAAAAAACCTCCTGCAATATTGGCTATGAACCAATTTAAATAAGCCGTTACATTTAGACCATGCATCCATTTTTCGCTCAGTCTTTTCTTATTTGCTGCTTCATTCATTGCCACACCAAACGTTTCATCTGTAAGCAAAGAACCAATTAATATATTCCTGGACGGTGTGAGATGACGGAAATAAGGCGATATAGCCGCGCTCATTAAAAGATGGCGGAGGTTAATAAAGAAAATAGTAAAGATAATGGCTAGCGCAGGACTATTGGCCCCAATCATCGCGGCAGCAATGAATTGACCGGAACCTGCGTATAAAAGCAAGGAGATCAGTCCAATTTCAACAATGGAAAGTCCTGCTGTTTTTTCCACAACACCGGCTGCAAATCCAATACTTAAGTAACCAAGTACAGTGGGCAGACAATCCCGTACACCAGCAAAGAAGCTGTTTTCTTCCTGCAAATAAGTGTTTTCACTTATGTTCATGTTGCTTCACCCACTCCTAATAATCTGTATGTATTTAACTTTATCATCCTCATTGTATAGCTTCAATAGAGATGGGGATCATTAAGCCCCCTTAATAGTACGCACTCATTGATCACACAAGCAATTAAAAGCATTGCCAGCAAAGAGTATCTGGAAAATTTATTAGATTACAGATCCATTCGTATTTCTCTAACATCTCCTAAAGACTCTGATGAATGAGAGAAAGGGCTTGGCATCCTAAAGAGATTTTTGGACAAGGAGTGTTAAAAGATAGAGTTTGTTTGAATTTCTCTGAAAATGAAAGCAAAATAAAGTATTTAGCATTGAACACATAATAAAAGTGCTTACATTGAATGATGTTGGAATTGGGTAATTCTATAGTTTGCTTTATAATTCTCAGCTAGGTACAACGGTTTCGGCTTTTCTGAGAGGGGAAAGTCAACAAATAGAATTGAATAGAAAGAGAAAGAGGTTGATTATGAACTATAAACAAGAATGGTTTTCCAACATTCGAGGTGACGTACTGGCAGGAATGACAGTAGCGTTGGCCTTGATTCCGGAGGCTATTGCGTTTTCCATCATTGCAGGAGTAGACCCAATGGTGGGTCTATACGCATCATTCTGTATTGCAGTTGTGATTGCTTTTGTTGGTGGTCGTCCGGGAATGATTTCAGCGGCAACAGGTGCCATGGCGTTACTCATGATCGACCTTGTCAAAGAACATGGTGTAGAGTATTTATTTGCGGCTACGGTGCTAACTGGTATTTTACAATTCCTATTTGGGATGTTGAAAATAGGACGATTTATTACATTTGTTCCGCATTCCGTCATATTAGGATTCGTCAATGCATTGGCAATCTTAATCTTTATGGCTCAGCTACCTCACTTTGTTGGTGAGTCGTGGCAAATGTATGTAATGGTAGCAGGGACCTTGGCCATTATTTATATTTTACCTCGATTTACAAAGGCTGTCCCATCCCCACTAATCGCAATTATCATCATGACAGCCATATCGATTTATGCGGGAATGGGTGTCCGGACTGTAGGAGACATGGGAGAAATCACTCGTGCGTTCCCTGTATTCCACTTGCCAAACATAGAGTTATCTTTACAAACCTTATGGATCATTCTTCCTTACTCCTTACCATTGTCCATTGTAGGGATCTTGGAATCCTTGTTAACGGCTACCATTGTTGATGAAATGACAGAAACAAAAAGTTCTAAGAACAAAGAGGTAAAAGGTCAAGGGATTGCAAACATTGTGACTGGATTCTTTGGCGGAATGGCAGGTTGTGCAATGATTGGACAATCCGTTATTAACGTTAAATCTGGCGGACGAGGGCGTTTATCTGCATGTGTTGCGGGGGGATTCCTTCTCTTCCTGATCTTGGTCTTAGGTGACATTGTAAAACAAATTCCTATGGCAGCGTTAGTTGGGGTAATGATCATGGTATCCATTGGAACTTTCGACTGGAAGTCTCTAATAAATCTACCCAAAACGCCACGTTCAGATGCATTCGTCATGGTTGTAACGGTTGCTATTGTGGTTGCTACACATGACCTTTCAAAAGGTGTCATTGCTGGAGTTATTCTTAGTGCGTTGATTTTCGGATGGAGAATGGCTCGCATTAAGACCTCCACAGCCATGGAGAAGGGCGCTAAAATCTATAAAGTATCGGGGCAAATGTTTTTCGGGACGATGAACCACTTTGTAGATGAATTCACTTTCAATGAAGACCCTGAACACATTATTATTGATTTCAGTAACTCTCACATATGGGACCATTCGGCTGTCACAGCCATCTCCAAAGTCATTTACAAATATCAAAGGCTTAATAAACATGTAGCTATTATCGGACTGAACGAAGAGAGCCAGATGCTCATCAACAAGGTAGGATTATCTGCTCCTTCGGGTCACTAATTAAAACCGGGCTTGATTGTACCTTGGACAAAAAGAGACAGTGTGAACTGTCTCTTTTGTTTGCCTATTAATCGAATGAGATGTAGCCTTGACATTTTTCATAAAAAGGAGTAAAGTTTCATTCGTAAATAGTTACCTTGGGTAACTATTATTTTGTTTATAGGCAGTTTACTTTAAAGGTGGGGTGTGAATTGCAAGGTTTCTTTCAACGTTATCTGATGCTTTATCGGCCGCTCATTAGGAAATTGAATGATTTACTTGCTGCATATGATCTTTCTTATTCCCTGTGGACAGTGATCCTCTATGTGAAAAATAATGAAAAAACAATGCTTGTTGATATTTCCAATCACTTTAATATTGAAAAACCGACGGTTACACGATCGGTCAAACGCTTAGAGGAGAATGGGATTGTGATGCAAGTGCCGGGAAAAGACAAGCGGGAAAAGATCATTCAGCTGACTGATTTTGGAGAAGAAATTTATCAGTCCTGTCGTCAAAAGATAACGGAACTGGAATTTGAGGTGATGAAGGGAATTCCCTTGGAAGAGCAAAAAGCTGCATTTCAGCTACTGCCAAAATTACGAGAAAATATTATAAACGAAGAAGGTAGACAGAATGATTAACCAGAAATTGTGGACCAAGGATTTTCTAATCGTTTCCACAGCGAATTTCTTTTTGTACCTTACTTTTTACTTATTGATGGCTGTTATTACTTTATACGCAATAGAAACATTTGATGCAACACCAAGTGTAGCTGGCCTTGCATCAGGTATTTTTGTTATCGGTGCCCTGGTTGCACGGCTTTTTGCAGGGAGATCGATTGATCGGATTGGACGGAAAAAGTTGCTTTATGCCGGATTTATTTTTACATTGATTATTACCCTTATATATTTTGTTGTTAACAATTTGACCTTTTTATTGATTATCCGGTTCTTAAATGGTGCTGCATTTGGCTTGGCATCGACAGCTACAGGTACAATCGTGGCAAGTATTATTCCAACTGGGCGGCGTGGAGAAGGAATTGGCTATTATGCTTTGAGTCTCACACTTGCAGCAGCAATCGGTCCTTTTCTAGGGATGTTTTTGTCAGAGCATGCGGGTTTTAGCATGAACTTTATTTTATGTACCATTTTGCTGCTTATAAGCTTTTTCTCATCCCTTTTCTTGAATGTTCCCAGGGTTGAATTAACGAAAGAAGAACTTGGCAAAATGCAGAGCTTTAAGCTAAGCAGCTTCTTTGAACCAAATGCGATTCCGATCGCGACCATCAGTGCTTTTCTTGGATTGGGCTATTCCAGTGTGCTTTCCTTCCTTACTTCCTATTCGAAGGAGCTAAACTTAGTAGACGTGGCAAGCTTCTTCTTTATTGCCTATGCCGCAGCCGTTTTGGTTTCAAGACCATTTACGGGCAGATGGTTTGATACGAAAGGTGAAAACTTTGTGATGTATCCATCATTCTTGTTATTTAGCATCGGACTGGTGATTCTAAGCCAAGTCCATCAAGGTTTTTTCCTTCTCTTAGCTGGAGTTTTTGTTGGTCTTGGGTATGGAACCTTGTCAGCAAGTGCCCAGGCCATTGCCATTAAAGTTTCTCCAAAACAACGGGCGGGATTGGCAACCTCGACCTACTATATTTTCCTCGATGGAGGGATTGGCATGGGGCCATTCATTCTCGGTTTGCTCATTCCAGCCATTGGTTACCGAGGACTCTATATATCCATGGCAATCGTGATGGTCGCTTGTATTTTTCTTTATCAATTCCTTCATGGAAAAAGATCTGTTCGTACTGAAGAGCTTGCCAAATTGCATACCCATCATGCGGATGTGGGATAAAAGATAGGATCACCGATTATATTTCGGTGGTCTATTTTTTTATGTGGGCACCTAATGAAGATCGCTTTTGAAAAGTATTATAAGTGGAAATTACAATAGTGTTTTTCCATCCTCTTCTCTGTCCTGCTTCGTTCGGATCTGTCTCGATTCACTTGGATTCGCCACAACCATCATGTCGCCCATTCCCGATTGCTCTCCCAAGTTTTTTTATATATAGGCGCTTACCCATTTTTCATCTCAATACTTAGGCGACTGCATAGGATAAAAGGGTAATAATGAGACTTTGGGAGGAGAAACAATATGTACTGTCAATCATGCTATTATCCCCATGGAAGGCATTATGATCAATGGGGAAACAATTGGGACCCCTATTATTACCATTGGAACAATATGTACTGGAATAGAAAGAGTGAGTTAAGAGATTATGGACCAAATCCATTTGTTGTCAATATTGATCAAGCAGCTAAGCAGAACAATTATTACCGCACAACTTTATGGACGGGTAAACATTTTCAGGTAACCCTAATGAGTCTTAATGTGGGAGAAGATATTGGTTTAGAAGTCCATCCGGGTACAGATCAATTTATACGTATTGAACAAGGACAGGGACTTGTTCAAATGGGTGACACAAAATATAACTTAGATTTTCAACAAATGGCCTATGACAACTATGCTATTATGATTCCCGCCGGAAAATGGCATAACTTAACTAATACCGGAAATATACCTCTAAAAGTTTACGTCATCTATGCACCGCCTCAACATCCATTTGGTACCGTTCACCAAACAAAAGCCATTGCCATGGCTGAAGGTGATTAAATGGTAAAGTATTTAAATCTAAAAACCGAGGAAGAAATCCTCGGTTTTTAGATTATTTCACCTTTACCCTTTTGACCTTTTCAATAATTAATCCATGTGACATGACCCCATTGATTAACATTGGTACCGTAGTTCTACCTGTAATTACGTGACGATGGCCATTAGCTACCTGGGTCATAATCCGAAAACGATGAAAATGGTTTGCACCTTGACCATTAATGGCGGGGCCAGTGGTGCCAGAATACGCGTGTCTGTGGTTTTCGGTCGTGTTGGTGATCCCTTGAAAAGTATGTCGATGAGTTCCACCGGGAATGCGAATTAAAAGATCCGTAACGTTACTAAATAAATGCCGATGACGATCTGTAACAGCGGTCACACCTTGCATTCTGTGTTGGATTCGACTAAACCCTTGAGATGTACGAGCTTTTTTAGCCATAAGAAATTACCACCTTTCAATTTTCAAATCAATTTCCATACAATTAATGCGGTTGTGTCACATTTTGAAAGGGACAAATAACTTATGGCAGATGGATCAATTTTTTATCTGGCAAAACTTTTTTATGGACGAAGTTTTAAACATACATTAAACTAATTTAGTAATCATTAATTTATACTTCATCTTCCATTACTTCCAATCATCAACTAGTGACATGAATGATGGAATATGATAAATTATTACTTGTCGCTGATAAACATCAGTTGAAACGGTGAGTAGTTGCGGTTCATGATTTCATGAGCTGAGGAAAGTCTGGACTCGCCCGGTGCTGAGATGCCCGGAGTGATCGTGCCTGCTGAAAGGCAGGGCAGTTGACGAAAGTCGACTGACGGCGGTGAAATAAGCTACGTCCATTTTGGATATGCTAAGAGTAACCCGAAGGTGCCACAGAGACGAACCTGTCTTGAAAAGGACGGGATTGCAACGAGGTAAACCCCACGAGCGAGCAACCCAAATTTGGTAGGGGCACTATCCCGAGGGAATCAAACTGAAGGGATAGATCGGCAATCCATTGTCGATAGTCAAATAACTACACCTGATGTGCGAGATTGGCATCGCAGCAGCACACAGGAACAAAATCTGGCTTATAGCCGTTTCACATGCCGTATGTTTTAGCGGACTTATATGCGCTCGTAGCTCAGCTGGATAGAGCGGCGGTTTCCGGTACCGCGTCTGCCGGGGGTTCGAATCCCTCCGAGCGCGCCATATATGCGGGTGTAGTTCAATGGTAGAACTCCAGCCTTCCAAGCTGGTCGCGAGGGTTCGATTCCCTTCACCCGCTCCATCTTTAATGAATCCTTCTACGTCGAAATGCTTTTTTGTTGGATTTCATATGAGTAGTACTCGAAGAGTGCTCCATTAATGTTCATTCCCACTACGTCGAATTACATCTTCGTTGGAATGAAATAAAGAAGTCCTTTATGGCTCCATTATGTGCTGGTGTGGCACAGTTGGTAGCGCACTTCACTCGTAATGAAGGGGTCGCAGGTTCAAGTCCTGTCACCAGCACCATCTAAAGCAATCTCACTACGTCGAATTACTTCATGCTGAATTTCAATCGTAGTTCTCGAAGAGGGCACCACCTAAAAGAATATTGGGGCATTAGCTCAGCTGGGAGAGCGCTACACTGGCAGTGTAGAGGTCAGCGGTTCGATCCCGCTATGCTCCACCATACATAGTGATCTACGCTTATTCATTTTTTTTAATGAATAGGCGTTTTTTATTTTTGGGTATAGGTCCTTGGTTACCGCTGGGCTCTCGATTGGTTATCTATGAAAAAATGCTAGTTTTTTGGAGGTTAAGTGGACCAAGGGAGCCTGTCGATTGATTTGGGTAGAATAAATATCCGAATCCCCTGCAAATCGGCGGAATGAAGGACATTTTGATGGTTTTTTTGATCCTGTATTGTCTTTTATAAGGACATATCCAGCCACTAAAACCCTGGATTCGTGACAGTCCCCAGTGTTTTTAGACATACCCAGTCACAAAAACCCGGGATTCGTGACAAGCCCCAGTGTTATTAGACCGACCCAGTCACAAAAACCCGGGATTCGTGACAAGCCCCAGTGTTTTTAGACATACCCAGTCACAAAA
>Ga0180216_1003882_pt1 | contig 11549 bp, 8 predicted proteins | sample eDN3rd37CBELigMG_FD_128879 | JGI IMG/M metagenome (GOLD analysis project Ga0180216, IMG submission 128879) | Enriched Miracle-Growth compost microbial communities from Emeryville, California, USA - eDNA 3rd pass 37_C BE-Lig MG (version 2)... ...
CAATCTCTCCGTCGCCAAGGGGGAGCGTCATGCCATCATCGGCCCGAACGGCGCCGGCAAATCGACGACCTTCAACCTGATCAGCGGCCATCTCGCGCCGACCTCGGGAGACATCAGCCTCAATGGCGAGCCGATCGCAGGCCTGCGGCCGTTCGAGATCAACCGGCGCGGCTTGTCCCGCTCGTTCCAGGTCACCAACGTCTTCGCCAAGATGACGGTGTGGGAAAACATCCGCTGCGCCGTGCTGTGGGCCACCGGGCAGCGCTATGCGTTCTGGAAGAATATCGAAAACCTGCCGGAAGTCCGGCGGCGCACCGCCGAGATTCTCGAGGACATCCACCTCACCGCACGGCGGGACGTTCCCGCGGGCCTGCTCACTTATGCCGAGCAGCGCGAACTCGAGATCGGCATCACCATCGCCGGCGGCGCCAATGTCATCATGCTGGACGAGCCGACCGCCGGCATGAGCCACGCGGAAACCGAACGCGCCGTGAAACTGATCCGCCGGCTGAGCGAGGGCCGCACGCTTCTGATCGTCGAGCATGACATGAGCGTTGTATTCGGCCTTGCCGACCGCATCTCCGTGCTGGTGTACGGCCACATCATCGCGTCCGGCACGCCCGAACAGATTCGATCCGACCCCAAGGTCAAGGAAGCCTATCTCGGCGAGGAGGCCGCCTGATGCTCGAAGTCGAGGACCTGCACGCCTATTACGGCAAGAGCCACATCCTGCAGGGCGTCAGCATGCATATCGACGCTGGCGAGGTGGTGAGCCTGCTCGGCCGCAACGGCGTCGGCCGCTCCACCACCGTCAAGGCGATCATGGGCGAAGTCGCGCCGCACGGCGCGATCCGCTTCAAGGGACAGGACATCGCCGGCCTGCCCAGCCATCGCATCGCCCGCCTCGGCCTCGGCTACGTTCCCGAGCACCGCGACATCTTTCCGGGCCTCACCGTCCGGCAGAATCTGCTGCTCGGCATCAAGGACACCCGCAAGCCCGGCAAGTGGCGGCTCGACGACATGCTGGAGATGTTTCCCAACCTGAAGGCGCGCGCCGATACCGCGGCCGGTGTGCTGTCGGGCGGCGAAAAGCAGATGCTGACCACCTGCCGTACGCTGATGGGCGATCCGGAACTGATCATGATCGACGAGCCGACCGAGGGTCTGGCGCCGCTGATCGTTCAGCAGGTCGGCGACCTGATCGCCGAAATCGCCCGGCGGGGCATCGCCATCCTGCTGGTCGAACAGAAGCTGTCGATCGCCATGCGCATCTCCCACCGTGTGTATGTCATGGGCCATGGCCGCATCGTGTTCGAAGGCACGCCCGCCGAACTCACCGCCAATCAGACCGTCCGCAAGGAGTGGCTGGAAGTGTGACGCCTCGTGCGTGGTGCCGCGGGTGCAACGAGCCTGCGCGCACGGCGCGGCCGTCGGTCCGGCATTCATCGCAACGATGTTTCATCGCGCGCAATGGTCGCTCGCGCGCCGCGTCGCTGCCGCGACCCGTGTCCGATCCGCCGCGCCAACAGGGCGTCCGTCCCAGGAATGAGCCGGACACGATAACCTTAATCGCTCTTCTTGCCGAGATTGCGGAAGTTTTCGAAGTTCTCCTCGACACGCTTGCGCACGATATCGAATGCGTCCTTCTGCGATTTCGTCGCCATCTCCGCCAGTTCGCGCATGTTGTTGAGGGCACCTTCGAACCGCTCCTTTGCCAGTTCGGCGCGTTTGCTCAGCGCGTTCTCCTGCTGCGCGTCAGCCATCGCCTGCCGCATCGATTCCTGAAGGATCTCCGACTGGCGACGGATCAAAGCCTGCCAGCCCTCGAACGCAACCCGGTTGGCTTCCGCAAGCGCTTCGATGTTCTTGCGCTCGCGCTCGATGATCGCCGAGAAATCCACGCCCGGAATCTTGAACTGCTCAAGCATCTTGGTGAAATCGAACAGCGGCATGTCGCCGGCCTTGCCGCTCTTGCTGGATGTGTTCTCGTTGGCCATTGGAGTTCTCCCTTTCCGGTTGACGAACGGCCTCAAGACAGAGATCGCTTCACGAAGAGTTGCGGCTCGCCTGATAGCTGTCAAGCGGAACCCCGGAATCGCCGTCGCGGCGGTATGTCCATCGCGGCGCCCGACATAAATTTGTCATCCGCGCCGTCGCCCCGCGACGCTCAACAAAATCGATGCCGATCCTCGACGAAAGGCCATTCCTACAATCCCGATACCGGTTTGCACGTGGCGCATGTCGGCGGAGCGCGAACGGTCTCGGCAACCCGCCGCGGCAGCGACGCGGCGAAGATTACAGTTGCAAAGTTCCGGATAGATGCTTCTATTTAGAACTATAAAAAGTTCAACGGGAGGTGTCTCGTGACGACAGTCAACTTGACGGTGAACGGAAAGGCTGTTTCCGGCAACGTCGAAGACAGGACCTTGCTGGTCCATTTCCTGCGCGATCATCTGAATCTGACCGGAACGCATGTCGGCTGCGATACCAGCCAATGCGGCGCATGCGTGGTGCATATCGACGGCCGCGCGGTGAAATCCTGCACCATGCTCGTGGGGCAAGCCGACGGCGCCAACATCACCACCATCGAAGGTCTTGCCAAGGGCGATCAGCTGCATCCGATGCAGGAGGCCTTCCGCGACAATCACGGACTGCAGTGCGGCTTCTGCACGCCGGGCATGATCATGTCGGCGGTCGACATCGTTCACCGCCACGGCGGCAAGCTCGACGAAGCGACGGTGCGGCAGGAGCTCGAAGGCAACATCTGCCGCTGCACCGGCTACCACAATATCGTGAAGTCGGTTCTCGACGCGGCCGGCCGGATGAGCGTCGCCAACGCCGCCGAATAGACGTCATTCGCGGCCCGCGACGAGGTCCGCGACGATCGCATGAATGATCATACGACCCGGCCTGATGCTTCATTCGCACGGCGCGAGGTCGGACAAGGAGATGTCCCATGGGAGTCGAAGGCATTGGCGCAAGCGTGTTGCGCAAGGAAGACAGGCGGTTCACCACCGGCAAGGGCCGCTACGTCGATGACATCAAGCTGGTGGGGATGACTCACGCGCAGTTCGTGCGCAGCCCGCATGGCCATGCCCGCGTCAAGAGCATCGACGCCTCCGCCGCTGAGAAGATGCCCGGCGTGGTCGCGGTGCTGACCGGACAGCAGATCGTCGACGACAAGGTCGGCAACCTGATCTGCGGCTGGGCCATCACCTCCAAGGATGGCTCGCCCATGAAAATGGGCGCATGGCCGGCGATGGCGCCGGAGATCGTGCGCTTCGTGGGCCAGGCGGTGGCGGTCGTGATCGCCGAGACCAAGAACCAGGCGCGCGACGCCGCGGAAGCCGTGGTGGTCGAATACGAGGAACTGCCTGCCGTCACCAACGTCAAGGCGGCGATCGCAAGCGGCGCGCCGCAGCTTCATCCCGAGGCGCCGGGCAACGTGGTTTATGACTGGGCGCTGGGCGACGAAGCCGCGACCAACGACGCCTTCAGCAAGGCGGCCAACGTGGTCAAGCTGGACCTCGTCAACAACCGCCTCGCGCCGAACGCGATGGAGCCGCGGGCGGCGATCGCGCAATATGACGAAGCCGAGGAGCACTTCACGCTCTACACCACCTCGCAGAATCCGCATGTCGCGCGGCTGGTGCTGTCGGCGTTCTACAACATCGCTCCCGAGCACAAGCTGCGCGTGATCGCTCCCGATGTCGGCGGCGGCTTCGGCTCCAAGATCTTCATTTATCCGGAAGAGATGGTGACGCTGTGGGCCTCGAAAAAGGTCAACCGTCCCGTCAAATGGACCGGCGACCGCACCGAGGCGTTCCTCACCGACGCCCATGGCCGCGATCACGTGTCCCACGCCGAGATGGCCTTCGACAAGGACAACAAGATCCTCGGCCTGCGGGTGAAGACCTACGCCAATTTCGGCGCCTATATGTCGCTGTTCTCGTCGTCGGTGCCGACCTATCTCTACGCGACGTTGCTCTCGGGCCAGTACAACATTCCGGCCATCTATGCCGAAGTGATGGGCGTCTACACCAATACATCGCCGGTCGACGCCTATCGCGGCGCCGGTCGGCCCGAGGCGAGCTATCTGCTCGAGCGCCTGATGGAAACCGCGGCGCGGCAGTTGAAGGTCGATCCGGCCGAACTGCGCAGCAAGAACTTCATCCGCGAATTCCCCCATCAGACGCCGGTGATCATGGCCTATGACACCGGCGACTTCCAGGCGTCGCTCGACGCCGCGATGAAATCGATCGACTATGCCGGCTTCCCGGCTCGCAAGGCCAAGGCGAAGGCCGAAGGCAAGCTGCGCGGCATCGGCCTGTCCTGCTATATCGAGGCCTGCGGCATCGCGCCGTCCAAAGCGGTCGGCAGTCTGGGTGCCGGCGTCGGCCTGTGGGAATCCGCCGAAATCCGCGTCAATCCGGTCGGCACCATCGAAGTGCTCACCGGCTCGCACAGCCACGGCCAAGGGCACGAGACGACCTTCTGCCAGTTGGTGGCCGAGCGCCTCGGCGTGCCGGTGAGCCAGGTCTCCATCGTGCACGGCGACACCGACAAGGTGCAGTTCGGCATGGGTACCTACGGTTCGCGCTCGCTCGCGGTCGGCGGCAGCGCCATCGTCAAGGCGCTGGAAAAGGTCGAGGCCAAGGCCAAGAAGATCGCGGCGCATCAGTTGGAGGCGTCGGAGAGCGACATCGTCATCGAGAATGGCGAGTTCAAGGTGACCGGCACCGACAAGTCGATCGCGCTGCCGATGGTGGCCCTCGCCGCCTACACCGCGCACAATCTGCCGGACGGCATGGAGCCGGGCCTGAAGGAAAGCGCCTTTTACGATCCGTCGAATTTCACCTTCCCGGCCGGGACCTACATCTGCGAGATCGAGGTCGATCCCGGCACCGGCAAGACCGAGTTCGTCAACTTCGTCGCGGCGGACGACTTCGGACGTCTCATCAACCCGATGATCGTCGAGGGGCAGGTCCATGGCGGCCTGACCCAGGGCATCGGCCAGGCGCTGCTGGAAAGCGCGGTTTATGACGGCAACGGCCAGCTCATCACCGCTTCCTTCATGGACTACGCGATGCCGCGCGCCGACGACGTGCCGTCCTACAAGCTGCAGCACACGACGACGCTGTGTCCGGGCAATCCGCTCGGCGTCAAGGGCTGCGGCGAGGCCGGCGCCATCGGCGCCTCGGCGGCGGTGATCAACGCCATCACCGACGCCATCGGCAACAACAAGCTGGACATGCCGGCGACGCCCGACCGGGTGTGGCACGCCATTCAGGCCAGCGCGTAAGCTCGAGGAGACGCATCATGTATGAGACCCACTATCATCGCGCCTCCTCTATCGACGACGCGGTGGCGCAGTTCGGCAAGGGTTCGGAGGCGAAATTCCTGGCCGGCGGACAAACCTTGCTGCCGGTGATGAAGCAGCGCCTCGCCGCCCCGTCCGATGTGATCGACATTGCCAGGATTCCGGCGATGATCGGCATCGAGGTGAGCGGCGATGCCGTCACCATCAAGGCGGCGACGACGCATTACGACGTCAACACCAGCGCCGATGTGCAAAAGGCAATTCCGGCTTTAGCGCAGCTTGCCGGCATGATCGGCGATCCCGCCGTCCGCTATCGCGGCACCATCGGCGGCTCGCTCGCCAATAACGATCCCGCGGCGGACTATCCGGCGGCGGTGCTGGCGCTGGGCGCCACAGTCAAGACCAACAAGCGCAGCATCGCGGCGGACGATTTCTTCAAGGGTCTGTTCGCCACGGCGCTCGAGGACGGCGAGATCATCACCGCGGTCTCCTTCCCGATCCCGGCCAAGGCAGGCTATGCAAAGTTTCGGCATCCGGCCTCGCGCTTCGCGCTGACCGGCGTGTTCGTCGCCCAAACCAAGGGCGGCGAGGTGCGCGTTGCCGCCACCGGTGCCTCGCAGAACGGTGTGATGCGGGTGGCCGCGATCGAACAGGCGCTGAAGACCAACTGGTCCGCCGGCGCCCTCGATGGCATCAAGCTCCCGGCCGACGGACTAATGACGGATCTTCACGGCAGCGCCGACTATCGCGCCAACCTCATCAAGGTGATGGCGCAGCGCGCGGTCGCCAACGCCGGCTGACAGTCACTCGTCTGCGGACATCTGGCTCACGGCGCGCCGTAAGGCGCGCCGTTGTCGTTTGCACCGGCGCGGCCTCTCAATAAGAAGCATTTTTAGCGAGAAGATCGTGCGGCGGCGAGACCGTGGTGATCGAGGCCCAGGTGCCGCACCGCGTCGCCTTCATTGTGCCTGGCTGCATGTTCGTTGATTTCCATCGGTTGGCGACAGCTCACGATGACGCGGGGTGGGATTCATTCCACCGTCATTGCGAGCGATGCGCGGCAATTCAGAAAATGACCGGAACAAGGGGCGAATCGCTTTGTCGCTTCGCTTCCCATCATGACGACGTCATTCACCGGCGCAACCTTCGCCGGCCATGCGGCTTCATCGCGCCGCCGCTTCCGCAGCCGCCCGCGCCAGATTGGCCTCGTACTGTGCACGCGCCGACAGATACTGCTTCGGCCAGGCTTGCCCGGCGAAACCGATCTTCGCCGCTTCGTGGATGACGAAAGAGGGATCGGCGAGATGCGGCCGGGCGATGGCACAGAGATCGGCGCGGCCCGCAGCGATGATCGAATTGGCGTGGTCGGCCTCCGAGATCGCGCCGACCGCGATGGTGGCGACATGCTCCTCATTGCGAATCTTGTCCGAGAACGGCGTCTGGTAAAGCCGGCCGTATACCGGTTTCTGATCGTTCACCACTTGCCCCGACGAACAGTCGATCAAGTCGGCGCCCGCATCCTTGAACATGCGCGCGAAGATCGCCGCGTCTTCCGGCGTGTTGCCGCCATCGAACCAGTCATGCGTGGACAATCGCACCGATGTCGGTTTCGCCTCCGGCCATGCCGCGCGCACGGCGCGAAACACCTCCAGCGGGAATCGCGCGCGGTTCTCATGGCTGCCACCGTATTCGTCATCACGGATATTGGTCAGCGGCGACAGGAAACTCGACAACAGATAACCGTGCGCGGCGTGCAACTCGAGTATATCGAAGCCGATGCGCGCCGCGCGCCGTGTCGCCGCGACGAATTCAGCGATCACGCGATCCATATCAGCCCGGGTCATTGCGCGTGGCACATCGGAATGCGGCAGATAGGGCAAGGCGGATGCGGAGATCAGCGGCCAGCCGCCCGCGGCGAGCGGCTCGTCCATGCCCTCCCACGCCACACGGGTGGATCCCTTGCGGCCGGCATGGCCGAGCTGAATGCCGATCTTCGCCGGCGTATGCCGGTGCACGTAGTCGACGATACGTTGCCACGCCCTTTCCTGCTCGTCATTCCACAAGCCAAGGCAGCCCGGCGTGATGCGCGCCTCGGGCGCCACGCAGGTCATCTCGCCGAAGATCAGCGCCGCGCCCCCGTCAGCGCGCGCACCGAGATGCACCAGATGAAAATCGTTCGGCACGCCATCGACGGCGGAATACATCGCCATCGGCGACACCATGATCCGATTGTGCAGATGCAGGTCGCGCACTTTGTATGGCGTGAACATCGGCGGGGGCGGCGGTCCGTTCGACGACACCTCGATGCCCGCGCGCTGTGCGAACCAGCGCTCGAAATTCTCCAGCCACGCCTTGTCGCGCAGGCGCAGATTCTCATGACTGATTCGCTGCGAGCGCGTCAGCATCGAATACATGAACTGCTCCGGCTCCAGCGTATCGGCGTAGCGTTGACCCACCACCTCGAACCATTCCATGGCATTGCGCGCCGCGTTCTGAATGCGCGCGACGTCGACGCGGCGGACCTCCTCATAGCGCGTCAGCACCTCGGCAATGCTGCCCCGGCCATGACCGGCAAGATCGAATTGCCGCGCTAGCTCGATGGCATCATCGATGGCGAGCTTGGTGCCGGAGCCGATGGCAAAATGCGCGGTATGCGCGCTGTCGCCCATCAGCACGACGTGGCTCCGCCCGTTGAAGTGGCTCCAGGTGTCGCAGATCAGGCGGCCGAAATTGAGCCATGCCGACCCCCGCAAATGCCGCGCATTCGACAGCAGCTTGTGACCGTCCAGCGTCTCGGCGAACAGAGTTTCGCAGAACGCGATCGACGCGTCCTGATCCATCTTGTCGAGACCATGCGCCTTGAACACCTCATCGGTTGTCTCGACGATGAAGGTCGAGGTGCTGGCGTCGAAGCGATAGATATGTGCCTGAAACCAACCGTGCGCCGTCTTGCGGAAATCGAAAGTGAAGGCATCGAAACGCTTGTCGGTGCCGAGCCAGATGTAGCGGTTCGGTCGGACCACCATGTCCGGCTTGAACACGTCAGCGTATCGGGCGCGGATGCGCGAATTGACGCCGTCCGATGCAATGATCAGATCGGCGTCGGGAAACTCCGTGTCGCTCGAGACCTCGCGCTCGAAAACCAGCTCAACGCCGAGCGCCAGACAGCGGTCCTGCAGGATATTGAGCATTCGCTTGCGCCCGATGCCGACAAAGCCGTGCCCCGTGGTGCGAATGCGCCGCCCCTTGAACAGAAGCTCGATATCGTCCCAGTGATTGAACGAATCCTCAATAGTCGCGGCGGTTTCGGGATCCCATTGCTGCATCGACTGCATGGTGGCGTCGGAGAACACCACGCCCCAGCCGAACGTATCGAACGGCCGGTTGCGCTCGACCACGGTGATCTCGTGCCGCGGATGGAGCCGCTTCATCAGCAGTGCGAAGTAAAGCCCGGCCGGACCGCCGCCGATGCAAACAATCCGCATCACCTTCCTCCTTCGCGATACGATCCGTCCCGCCGCATGCCGGATCATCTGGCAAAAGTATTCGTCAGTGTCGGAACTATTTCAAGCTTAAAGTTTCTGCGGGTCGGCCCCGGGGGTAGGTGGAGTATGGCGGCGCGGCGCGAGCGGGCGTCAGCGCGAGAAGCGGATCGGCACCGCGAGACTGATCGATCCGCCGGCGGTGGGCGGCGCCGGAACCGGACTGGCGCGGCGCGGCAGCGAGACGGCTTCCGCGTCTAGAACGCTGTCGCCGGACGAGCGCAGTAGCCGTGAACTCACCACCTGACCGGAACGGTTGATAGTGAAGGCGATCGTCGCAACGCCGCCATGCGCGGCGTCGGGGGGAAAACGCTTGAAGCGATTGAGATGCGCCATCAATTCGCTTTTCCACGACGCCGCGGCCGCCGCTGACGATGCCGCGCCGGATGTTGGCGCCGCGGCATGGTCGGCCCGCCGTGCCTGCATCGTCGGCGGCGCGGAGGTTCGGGGCGCGGCGTGGCGCGCCGGCTCGCGACGGGCCTTGTGCTCTTGGCGCGGCTTCAGCGGCTTCGGCAGTTTCGTCGTCCTCCGCTCCGCGTCGGCCGGCGGTTCGGATTTCGATGGCGGACGCGTCAGCAGCGCCGCAGCCTCCGTGGCCCTGAGCACGTCCGGCACTTCAACGTCCGTCGCCGCAGCGGATCGCGGCGATGCCGCCTCCTGCGGCTCAGGCGTCGTTTCGGGCTGCGCCTCCGCCATCTGCGGTCCCGGCGCGACGTCCTGCGGCGGCGTTTGCGCCACTGTCGGCGACAGATCGATCAGCACCGCCGATGGCGGCTCGCCGGCGGTCGCCGTCGCAGCGGCCAGGCGCCAGTTCGACGCCAGCCAGACAACGGCGCCGTGAATCGCAAGGACGGTCGCGACCGCGATGCCCCAGCGCAGCCATGCACGGCGCGACAGCGCGGCAAAACGGCGGCCGGCGGGATCAGCGTGACGAATCATTGCGCCACGTCGCCCGCAGCGGCGCCACCAATCCGCATCTCGCGATGACAGCGTCGGTTCGCTCTGCGAGCCGGCGGATATGAGCCGTGTGGATGGTTCATCTGCTGCCTTTCGTTCCGCGCTGTCGCGACCGATCGCGATCTCCGGCGGCCTGCGCCGCATGGCATCGCTAGACTCTTCGGGTGCTTTCGCCCGCTCCGCCGCCGCTTGCGTCGCTGCGCGAAAGAATTCACTGTTGTGCAGTCATCCGCGCTGACGACGTTCGGCCGCACGACCGACCGCTTCCACTTCATGCCGCCCGACAGGAATACCATGCCGCTACGACACGTCCTTGGCCTCGACCACGTGGTCGTCACCACCCGCCGGCTTGAGAGCGCCGGACAAGCTTGGCAGAATTTGGGTTTCACGCTGTCGCCGCGCGGCACGCATTCGCCGCATATCGGCTCAGCCAACTATACCATCGTGTTCGAGGACGACTACATCGAGCTGCTCGGCATCCTCACCGAAACCGCACATAACCAGCTCACGGTGACGTTCCTAAAGCAGCGCGAGGGCATCGAGCGCGCCGCCTTCACCACCGACGATGCCGTCGCCGGTATCGCTGAGTTGCAGGCCCGCGGCCTTGGTGGCAGCGGTCCGCTCGCCTTCGCGCGGCCGGTGGACCTGCCGAACGGCACCACAGGCGAAGCCAGATTCAACACCTTCAGTTGGAAGGCCGACGACGCGCCGGCGGGATTGCGCATTTTCGCCTGCCAGCATCTCACGCCGGACACCGTGTGGATTCCAGCGTTGCAGCACCACGCCAACGGCGCAAAACGCCTTCTGGCGCTGGAGATCGTTTCCGACGACGCGCGCGCCGCCGCTCTGTTGTTGTCGCGCCTGATCGATCAGCCGGTGCAGACTCTTGACGACGGTTACCGCGTCGCCTCCGGCGGCACGCGTGCCGATTTTGTGGTCTACGACAAGGCCGCATTCGCCAGACGCTATCCGGATGCCGTGCGCGTGGGTGCGCCGGCCGAAGGCGCGGCGGCGCTCGTGATCGCCACCGATGACGCCGCGAAACCGCGCAGCATCGCCGGCACCGTCGAACATGACGGCAGGATCAGCGTGCCGGCGGCACGCGCCAATGGCGTGATCGTCAGCTTCGTTCAGCAATAGCACCTAGCGCTGCGGGAGGGTCGGCGCGGCCGGCGTCGACCGTGGCGCCACGAAGTAGACTTCCCAATTGATCGCCGGGCCCGGCTTGCCGTTGAAGAAGCGGCGCGTGGTGATGATGATATGGTCGGCGCCCGCCGCGTTCGCCTTTATCCACGCATCGCACTTGCGATAGAACGGTTCGGACGGACCGCATATCCCGATAAAGCCGGACTGTTTCGCCTGATCCGCCGTGATCAAGCCGGATGGCGGCTCCTCCGGCTGCAACGGCGTCGGATGATCCGGGCTGTAGAATGTCATCAGATCCGCCACGCGGGTTGATCCCACCACCGCCGGCCAGGGCGTGTTGAACCGCAGCCGCCATTGCTGGGTGAGGTCACGGGCCAGTTCCGAACGTCCATCGACAGCCTCGGCACCGACGCCGGTGCCATCGTCGCTCCGCGGCAGCGTACGAACCGCAATCTCGGGCGCCGCCGCCAGGACTGCCAGCGACGTCATCAGCCAGATCGCGACGATACGAAACAACGCGACGCGCGGCATGCGCAGCATCGGAATCGCCACCAGCGCCAGCGGCGTCAGGAAGAACAGCGGAA
>Ga0180216_1003883_pt1 | contig 11549 bp, 9 predicted proteins | sample eDN3rd37CBELigMG_FD_128879 | JGI IMG/M metagenome (GOLD analysis project Ga0180216, IMG submission 128879) | Enriched Miracle-Growth compost microbial communities from Emeryville, California, USA - eDNA 3rd pass 37_C BE-Lig MG (version 2)... ...
AATCGTGAAATGGATCGTGAAATCCTTCCATTATGTAAAGAAGAAAATGTAGGAATCATTCCATGGGCACCAATTGGTGGTGGTTTCCTCACAGGTAAATATAGAAAAGGAGAATCTCCGAATAGCGGCAGGCTTTCGAACGGAGTTGGGGAATCAAGTTGGGAAAACCGCGCAAACGAGAAGAACTTTGCCATTCTAGAAGCGGTACAGGGAATTGCTCATTCATTAGATAAAACCCCTGCACAGGTTGCGTTAAGATGGCTACTTCAAAAAGAAGAAATTACTTCTCCGATTTTTGGAGCGAGCAGCTTAGAGCAATTTGAGGAGAATATGGGAAGTATCGGTTGGGAGTTAACAGAAGAGCAATGGAATCAATTAGATGAAATAAGTAAGCTTCCAAGTGAATATCCTACTCGATTCCTTGAAAAATTTAAAAGATAAAGTGTGTTTTAAAAAAGTAAGAAAGAAAAGGTGGATACCTTTTCTTTCTATTGATGTTAGCGCTAACAAATATCCTCAATGAAAACCTTCTTACCTGTCCGCGCGCTTTCGATTGCAGCAAATACCATTGCCATACTTTTAATATTGTCTTCACAATCTGTTTCAGCTTTCCGGTTTTGTTCTAACGCTGAAAACATTTCGTCTAAGCAGCCCCAATGTCCTTCATGACCGGAATAAGTATCCTTCGCCTCTTTTCGAATAACTGAACGTAAAAATTCAGTTGGCTTCGTTTCGTCAACAACTTCATAAAAAGGAAGGTGAAACCCATCCCATTTTGCTGTTCCTTTACTGCCGATGACACGCCAGTCCGATTCCCAGGATGTATTTAATCCTTCAGCACTCCATGATCCCTGGTATGTAAATACCACTCCATTGCTCATTTCAAAGATACAGGAAGCCGACGCATTACCTTCGTACCAGGAGCTTGATGGATTGTATTCATGACAATAAACAGACACAGGATCTGCATTTGTTACATATCTCGCTTGATCAAATGTATGTATCGCCATATCAAGAATCAGTGGACTATCCATCGCTTCACGAAATCCTCCAAAATGAGGTCCAAGGAAAAAATCAGCGTGAATAGAGTTAATGTGACCAATTTCATTATTAGCAAGGATTGAGCGTAACGCACGGATTTGTTTGTTATATCGTCTGTTTTGCATAACTGTGTAAGTAAATCCTGTATCACGGGATATGTCCAATAATTCACGTGCATCCTTCATTGATTCTGCCATTGGCTTTTCTCCGAAAACATGGCAGTTTGCTTGTAAGGCAGTTGATACAATTTGCTTATGAGCCGCTGGAATGGTGACGTCAAAGACAAGGTTAACATGTTGATGAGCAGCTAGAGCTTCTCCTAAATCTGAATAAACAGGTACCTGTAAGTGTTTACTCGCTGCCATTGCTGATGCTGTTTCAAGATGAACATCAACAAATGCAACGATTTCTGCAGAATCCCTTTGTAAGACATAGTCAATCCATGTATTAGCCATGCTGCCACAACCTACAACAATAATCTGATGTTTCAAAAAAATTCCTCCCCTCACTAGTATTTTAGTTGAAATGACAGACAAATCACAGGAAAGATTGTTAACATCAGGAAAAAAATTATAAAAAGGGATGGCACGGAATTCCCGGGACATCCTTTTTGAAAATTACTATAGAAGAAACATAGCAACAATGGTTGTGATAATCAGTCCAATGGCTACTGGAAGCAAGTTCCTCCTGGCCAGCTCAAAAGGATCGACCCCACAGATCGCGGCAGCAGGTATGAGTGCCCAAGGGATAATCGTACCTCCGCCAACCCATATAGCTGTTACCTGACCTAATGCAGTTAAAGTAGCAGTACTTACGCCAATTGCTGCTGAAAACAACTGGGCGATGGATCCTGCTAAAGAGATACCTGAAAAGCCTGAACCATCCAACCCGGTTAAAATACCAACACCTGTTAATGTAATGGCTCCAACTTCAGGGGTTAGAGGGACTATGGTTGCCAACGCAACACCGAGGTCATTAACAATTCCTTCCGAGCTTTTTGGAAGAAATTCTCCTATGATTGTGTAAAAACCTGCATCACCTAGATAGAAGAAGGCTGCAATAGGGATAACAGGACCGAACACTTTAAATCCGAATTGAAAACCTTGAACTAAATAATTAGTAGATTCTTCTAAACCCTTTTTCTTATGGGTTAAGCAAGTGGTTAAAATTAAGATAAGAAGTGCTGTTCCACCTATTAAAGCTGTTGCATCACCGCCTTGTAAGTTCAATGTAATCATTAACAAAACATCTATTAAAAAGATCAATGGGATGAGAATAGCCAATAACCTTTTTGTTGAAGAGGATAAAAGACTATGATCTGCTTCTTCGTTTGCTGTTTCTGTAGAAACGGTCGGGAAAGACTTACCTAATTTCATATCTCTTTTCAATAAGAAAAATGCTGTAACTGTAGTAACGAGCCCCATCGTAATGACGAGTGGAACACTCGCCCCAACTACGTCTCCTACAGGAATTCCTGCCGCATCTGCTGTTAGTTTTGGAGCTGCTTGAATAATAAAGTCCCCGGACAATGCGATTCCATGACCAAATAAATTAATCGCAACGGCAACTCCAAGAGCTGGCAGGCCGGCTCTAATTGCGACTGGTAATAAAACTGCCCCTATTAATGCAACAGCTGGTGATGGCCAAAAGAAAAAGGAAATAATCATCATAAGGATTCCGATCGTCCAATATGCAGTAGTGGGATTTTTTATAATCTTGGAAAAAGGAGCAATCATCACTTCATTAATTCCTGATTTCATTAGTATTTTACTCATTGCAACAATAATCGAAATAACGAGAATTGTAGGCAATAATTCAGTAATGGCAAAAATAAAACTATTAAATAGACTTGATATTGAATCACTAACAGATAAGGTTGAGAAAGCTGCTACAGAGAGAATGCCAACTATACAAACAATCGTTGTATCACGGCGAAATAACATAAAGCCAATGATACCGATGATAAATAATAAATAAACCCAATGAATGAGTGTTATTTCTACCCCCATTTTTCATCACTCCTTAAGCAAATGCCTAAAAGGTATTTATTACACTTTATGAACAATGTTAGGCAGGTGTGAGAAAGGAGAGAAGATATTTTTTTCATATAAACTCGTTGTTTGTCAAAATTGTAGATAATTTGTGTAACCAAGGAAAAAGTAGGGTAAAGTTATGTAGAAAGAAATTGTCATTTCCAAGGAAATATTGTCAAAAGTACAGCGAGTTAAACTAAAAAGAGACAGTCCTTTATGACTGTCCCTGGTTTATTCATCTGAAGTTAATTTTCAATAGCAACTTTCGTATATGTTGTAACATATGAAGGTCGTGGAAAAATAGATTTTCGATCAATACCCTCTTCACTGCCTCTTTTTTTATGAGCGTGTTCATATGCTTTTGAATCCTGCCAAGCCTTGAAGTGTTGTTCACTTTCCCATAGTGTTAGAATAATATACGTGTCACCACGAGTTGGACGCAAAACACGAATGGCGGAAAATCCGGGTTCTTTTTCGATTAATCGAGCTCTTTCGCTAAATCTTTTTTCAAAAAGTGGTCTGCCTTCATCTGTAACAGGGATATTATTTAAAACAGCAAAATTACCGTTCGTGATTATACCTGTTGAATCTAATACATCGTATTTTTTTGGTTCATTAAAGATGGTTGCGCCTTCAGTTTCATGAAAAAGAACGGCTGTATCTTGGTTTGCCATCAATAATAATGTCTCATTACTATGCTTTTTTACCAACTTTTCTAAATAATCGACTGTTCCATATGTAATGTAAAGCATCTTATGAATCACCTCATTTTTTTTGTCTTGACACTTAAGAGTTATTCAATGACATTATAACAATGACCTTTATTATTTTTCCAATTGTAATGTTTTTAACACATATACATACCTAATTTTAACAATACTAAGCTTAAAAGGGGTGATGATATGAAAAGAAAGTTCATCTTATCAGCGATTGCAGTAGTCTCTATTGTCATCTTCGCTCTACTCGGCTATCTTTTTATCATTTTCATGGGTAATTATGTTATAGATGAAGAAAAACTCGTTATGAATACAGCATCTAAGCTTGTTGATGAAGAAGGAAATGAAATAACAAAACTTTATGTGGAAAATCGTGAACTTGTTGATATATCAGATATTCCTGAATATGTTCAACAGGCATTTATCTCTGTAGAGGATCAACGCTTTTATGACCATCATGGCATTGATATTAAAGCAATTAGCCGTGCTCTTTACAAGGATATTCTTGCCGGTGGGAAGGTAGAAGGCGGCAGTACGATCACTCAACAATTAGCCAAAAACATCTTCCTGACAAATGACAAAACATGGTTGAGAAAAACTAAGGAAGCAATTATTGCTGTGAACCTGGAAAAACGGTACAGCAAATCAAAGCTGCTTGAAATGTATTTGAATCAGGTTTATTTTGGGCATGGTGCATACGGCATCAAAGCTGCTGCGAATCTTTATTTTAATAAAGATGTTTCAGAGCTAACGTTAGAGGAGGGTGCATTACTAGCAGGTATACCAAAGGCTCCTTCCACTTATTCTCCTATAGTCAATAGTGAAAAGAGTAAGGAAAGAAGAGATACGATTTTAAGTTTAATGGGAGATCAACGCTATATTTCTTATGATGAGGCTGTAAGAACTCAAGGAAAAACAGTGAAGCTTCAAGTGAATAAGAAGCAGGAGAATCCATGGCTAACAACATATGTTGACATGGTTTTTGATGAAGCAAAAGAAAAATATGCCATATCAAATGAAGAGCTACTAAGGGGCGGGTATACAATAAAAGTGCCACTTAAGGTAAATCTCCAGCGATCAGCATATGAGTTATTCCAAAAAGCTGAATATTTTCCAGGAACTGATGAAACCGCTCAAGGTGCCTTTGTGTTAATGGATAATAAATCAGGTGGTATCATTGCTGCTATTGGTGGTCGTGATTATGTGCCAAAGGGATTAAATCGATTGAATATAACAAGACAACCCGGGTCTACCTTTAAACCAATTGCTGTTTATGCACCAACGCTAGAATCAAAACTCTTTCAGCCATATTCTCTATTAAAAGATGAAAAATTATCGTATGGCGATTATTCTCCACAAAATGTTGATCAGCAATATGCGGGGGAAGTTTCAATGTTCGATGCCATTGTTTCTTCAAAAAATGCTGCAGCTGTATGGACTTTATCAGAACTAGGAATTAAAGAGAGCAAGAAATACTTGCATAAAGTAGGAATTGATATTAAAGATGATGGTTTGGCAATTGCATTAGGCGGATTATCTGAAGGTGTTACACCACTCCAAATGGCAAATGCCTATCGAACTTTCACCACGAATGGAAACTATAGTGATGCGTTCCTTATTAATGAAATAGTAGATCGAGATGGTAAGGTCATCGCTACGTATCAACCTCAGCCTGAACCAGTATATTCCCCACAAACTGCTTGGGATATGACACGTATGCTTCAGCATGTTGTAAGTGAAGGTACTGCTCAAAATGGTACGTTTAATGGGGAATTGGCTGGTAAAACAGGTACAACTTCTTATTCAGGTGTTAAAGGGGCTGCGAAAGACGCATGGTTTGTCGGCTACACTGAGAATGTTGTTGGAGCTTTGTGGATGGGCTATGATAAAACAGACAAAGACCATTATTTGAAACACGGAAGTTCTTTTCCAACCAAATTATTTAAGGATATCTTAACTGAAGCTGATTGGGACCAAAACGTAGCTTTTTCTGTTCCAAAAGGTGTAGAAGATTTGGAAAGTCCGATAAGAATGAAAGAGATTGAAAAAGTGAATGCAAAATATACGTTTAAGCCATTAGGATTGATTACATTAACACTGGAATGGGAACCTTTATCAGATCAACGTGTTGAATATCGTATATACGAATCCGTACAAAACGATGAAAAGAAACTTGTTGGAACTGTAACTGGAAAAGGATATTATGAAATTCCATTTGCGAACGTTTTTTCAGATGCAACGTATTCTGTTGCTCCTTATAATGTTCAAACAAATGAAGAGGGAAAACAAACAACAACCGAAAAACCATCATTATTTAGTGCGAAAAACTGATATAAAGGTATTAAGATAAGAAAGTATTTGATTTTGTACTTAGTTTTGGTGTCTAGATCCGAAGCACAGGACGTGCAAGTGCAGTCGTGGAGATTGACGTCGCGATTTTAGACTGCCTCGAGGTCATAAGCCGAAAATGAATTGAAGGCAAAGAACGCCTTCTATTCTTAATCGTCTTATACTTGTCGGGGCAGATCAAGGCGCTTGTGCTTTTGTATTCTTTTCGTCTTTTTTTTGACATTTGCCGATCTATGCTATACAACCGGAAATGAAACCGTTATAGTTGAAAGTGCAGAGAGAATAATATAGAATAAGTATTACTTTATAATTAATATAATTTAATAATTAGGGATTGACCCTTGTGCATAGAAAGGTGGATTTTTAGAATGGCTGAAAAGAAAATCAATGATACGTTTCTTAAGGCGTGTCGTGGAGAAAAGACAGATTATGTTCCAGTTTGGTATATGAGACAAGCAGGCAGGTCACAGCCTGAATATCGGGCGATAAAAGAAAAATACAGCTTATTTGAGATCACACATCAACCAGAGCTTTGTGCGTATGTGACAAGGCTGCCTGTTGAACAGTATGATGTGGATGCTGCCATTCTATATAAAGATATTATGACACCACTTCCGGCAATTGGTGTAAATGTTGAAATTAAATCGGGAATTGGTCCGGTTATTGATGATACAATTCGCTCTATTCAAGATGTTGAGAAACTGGGAGAGATCGATCCGGAAAGTGATGTTCCTTATGTATTAGATACAATAAAGTTACTAACCAAAGAGCAGCTCGAAGTTCCTCTTATCGGTTTTACCGGAGCTCCTTTTACTCTTGCCAGTTATATGATTGAAGGAGGTCCTTCAAAAAACTATAACAAGACAAAAGCGTTTATGTATTCAGAGCCGCATGCTTGGTTTGCTTTAATGGATAAACTTGCTGAAATGTGTATTACATATGTAAAAGCTCAAATTCGTGCAGGTGTAAAGGCTATCCAGGTCTTTGATTCGTGGGTAGGTGCATTAAATGTAGCAGATTACCGTGTGTATATTAAGCCGACGATGGAGCGAATCTTTGCTGAACTAAAAGAGGAAAATGTACCACTTATTATGTTCGGTGTAGGTGCTAGTCATCTAGCACACGAATGGCATGACCTTCCGCTTGATGTTGTTGGATTGGATTGGAGACTTCCAATACAAGAGGCTCGTTCAATGGGACTTACTAAATCATTGCAAGGAAATCTTGACCCGGCAATCTTACTATCTCCTTGGGAAGTAATTGAAGAAAGAGCAAAGGAAATATTAGACCAAGGGATGAAGCAGGATGGATATATATTTAATCTTGGACATGGTGTTTTCCCACAAGTAAACCCGGAATCATTAAAACAATTAACATCATTTGTTCATGATTACACAAAGAAAGCAAAAGTAGGTCAATAACCCTTAAAAATAGAATCATGAGGTGAATACAAGTGAGTAAGAAAAAAATGGGATTACTAGTAATGGCATACGGTACGCCTTATAAAGAGGAGGATATCGAGCGTTATTACACTCATATTAGACATGGACGGAAACCGGCACCCGAAATGCTTCAGGACTTAAAAGATCGCTATGAAGCTATTGGTGGTATTTCACCACTAGCTAAAATTACGTTAGAACAAGCAGAGAAGCTTGAACAGCGTTTAAATGATAGTCAAGATGAAATTGAATTTAAGATGTATCTTGGTTTAAAGCATATTGAGCCATTTGTCGAAGATGCTGTCAAACAAATGCATGAAGATGGGATTAATGAAGCGGTAAGTATCGTATTAGCTCCCCATTTCTCTACGTTTAGTGTCAAGTCTTATAATGGACGGGCAAAGGAAGAAGCAGAAAAGCTTGGGGGCTTAACGATTACATCTGTTGAAAGCTGGTACACAGAGCCAAAATTTATTTCATATTGGGCAGATCAACTGAAAAAAACATATGGCAGTATGAAACAAGAAGAAAAAGACTCATCAGTGTTAGTCGTCTCTGCACACAGCTTACCTGAAAAGATTATTGCAAATGGTGACCCATATCCACAGCAGTTACAGGAAACTGCTGATTTAATTGCGGAAGCAGCAGGAGTTAAAAAGTATGTGACAGGATGGCAAAGTGCCGGTAACACACCTGAACCATGGTTAGGACCGGATGTTCAAGATTTAACAAGAGATTTATATAATGAAGGCTATAAAACATTTGTTTATGTGCCGGTCGGATTTGTAGCAGATCATTTGGAAGTTCTATACGATAATGATTATGAATGTAAGGTTATCACGGATGAATTAGGAGCGAGCTACTACCGTCCTGAAATGCCAAATGCAAAACCTGAGTTCATTGACTGCCTGGCAACAGTTGTATTAAAACATGTAAATAAATAAGGAAAAGAAGCAGTGAAACAAAGTGTTTTGCTGCTTCTTTTTGTAAGTTGGAGATGTAACAAGTAAAATGGGAGTATGAGTGACAAGGGAAGGGGAACATGCATGATAAATGAGCAGCTTAACAAGTTGAAAAATGAATGGCTGGAAGAGGGAACGGTTGATGAAATCCAAGAAAAACTTGAACGTTATGAGATCACATCCAGAGAATTAGTCCTCATGTATTTATCAAGAATAGCTGACATCGATCAATCCGGACCGAAATTAAATTCCATTATAGAAGTTAATCCGGATGTCTTACATATTGCTGCTGCACTTGATTATGAACGCAAAACAAAGGGGTCTCGCGGGCCGTTACACGGTATACCAATACTAATTAAAGATAATATTGATACCGCAGATAAAATGCATACAAGTGCAGGATCTCTAGTGCTAGCCAATTCATATGCTAAGGAAGATGCGACTTTAGTAAAGCAGCTGAGAGAGGCTGGAGCTATTATTCTAGGGAAGACGAATCTAACAGAATGGGCGAACTTCATGGCAGAAGACATGCCGTCAGGCTACAGTTCAAGAGGTGGTCAAGTCTTGAATCCGTATGGTGCTTCATTTATCGTTGGAGGCTCTAGCTCGGGTTCCGGAGCAGCCATTGCAGCAAATTTTGCTGTTGCAGCAGTTGGAACTGAAACTTCCGGCTCTATATTAAGTCCTGCCAGTCAAAACTCGCTTGTTGGGATTAAGCCAACAGTGGGACTAATAAGTCGAAAAGGAATTATCCCAATTTCTCATACGCAAGATACGGCAGGACCGATGGCGAGAACAGTAAAAGATGCCACCATCTTACTTAATAGTTTAAGGGGAATAGATCCTTTAGATCCTGCTACACTAAGCAATGAGTTAGTTCATCACGATTTTACACATCATCTGAAAATAGATGGACTATCTGGAAAAAGAATTGGAATTGCACGCAACACCTATTTTGATGAACTAAGTGAGTCACAACGTACCGTAATGAATCAAAGTATTAAGAAATTAGAAGAGCTAGGTGCTACTGTTATTGATTCAATTGATATTCCTTCAACAAATGAAAACTGGGATATAAATGTGATGCTATATGAATTTAAAACCGACCTTCAAGCATATTTAAAAACTATTGACTCAAGTGTTGGAGTCCGTACGTTAACTGATCTGATACAAGCGAATGAACAATTAGGTGAAAAAGCGTTAAAGTATGGACAAAAGGTTTTTCTTGATGCCGATTTGACCAGTGGCCATTTAACCTCCCCCGAATACCTGGAGAGTTTGGAAAAAGATGATTATTTATCTAAAACTAAAGGGATAGATTCTGCAATGAAAGAGCATGAATTAGATGCGCTTGTCTTCCCAAACGCTAATGGTGAGATGATTCCGTCAAAAGCGGGTTACCCATCGATTGCTGTGCCTGCTGGGTATACGAATGAAGGGGAACCTGTAGGAATTACTTTTACAGCGAAGGCCTATATGGAACCGACCTTAATAGAAATAGCTTATTCGTTTGAACAAGGAACAAAACATCGGGTAGCTCCATTTAAAAGATAAAAACTGATCGCAAAAGCTGATCAGTTTTTTATATGTAAGTGGTTGTAAAAGATTACATATTCTATGAAACCTATTACAAACTTGTTCCGTATAATATATAAAGAAGAATTCATCTATTGAATTTAATATAGAGGGGGAAGAGAATCAAATGATTGATATACTTTATATCGTGATCTTTCTTATAGGTATTGGATATTTAATTCAATATCGATTAAATATTAAAAAGGCTGCAGAAATGTCTCATGATGCTCTTTTTCCAAAAAGGCAAACAGATTTTCAACATATTCTGATCCCAAATGAATGGAAAGAGATGGAGCCCTTATCGAAGAATACAAAAACGTATCAATATGTGAAGTGGGGAACATTCTTTGCGTTACTACTACTATTCATTCTTCTAATTATGGTCCTTACAACAGACTGGTTAAAGTCATCCTTCATTAGCTCTGCCTATCTATTTTTTATTATCATCAGCGCGGTAAAACATAAAAGTTGTTTTTATGTTTTAGCAAATGGAATCATTTTAGATGGCAGGTATTATTCTACTCAACAAATTCAATCCTATAAAACAGAAAAAATCATTCGCTGGCACGAGCTATATGGATATAGCACAAGAGTTGATAACGGTTACAAACTTTCGGTAAAAGTAAAAGGTACACTCTTTTTCACAACAAAATATGTTGTGATAGAAAATCAGGAACAAGTAAACAAAATCCAAAGTCTTTTTGATGAACAAGGTGTTGCAAAAGTTGCCTGATTTTTCTCCTTGTAAAAAAGAGAATGGCATGTTATATTACATAAATAACAACTGACTGATTTGTTCATTTGGTCAATATTCTTCAGGAGTGAAACCTATGAGCGTCGATCGTAAGAAGCAAATATTAGAAGCTGCTACAAAATCTTTTGCGCAATTTGGTTATAAAGGTACGACAATGGATCTTGTATCAAAACTCGCTAATGTTGGAAAAGGCACCATTTATACTTTCTATAAAAATAAAGAGGATTTATTTTCAGAAATCATTGATCATCTATTGCTTGATATGAAAATAGTCGCAGATGAAGCCTTTGATTCACAACGTCCGTTTGTAGATAGTGTGCATCAAGCATTATATAGCATTCTGGAATTTCGGAAAACTCACCATCTAACAATTAAGATATTTCAGGAAAGCCAAGAAATGGGGACACCGACAGTGAATGAAGGTGTGCAAAAAGTCGAAGAAATGGTATTACAATATATAAAACAAAAAATTATTGATGCAATCAATCGTAACGAACTAAAACAATGTGACCCGGAACTGACTGCTTTTATCATTCTTAAATTATATATTTCACTCATTTTTGATTGGGAAAAGCACCATGAACCATTAGAAAAAGGAAAAATTGCTGAGATCTTTGAAGGTTACTTATTAAAGGGATTGTCTATAAGATAATCCTCTTATTTAGGTGAAAAGTGACCAG
>Ga0180216_1003884_pt1 | contig 11541 bp, 8 predicted proteins | sample eDN3rd37CBELigMG_FD_128879 | JGI IMG/M metagenome (GOLD analysis project Ga0180216, IMG submission 128879) | Enriched Miracle-Growth compost microbial communities from Emeryville, California, USA - eDNA 3rd pass 37_C BE-Lig MG (version 2)... ...
CCAACGCTGCGTGGTGGTCTGCCACGGTTGGGCGAGCACCGCCGCGACGACGAACAGGGATGCCAGCGCTATCCGGGCGGTCATGTGGTCTTGTCCTTCCGACGGTAGGTGGCGTAGAACGCGGCACCGACGGCCGCTGCCAGGACCCCGGTACCCACGAACGCGATGATCCGCGGGGTGTTGTCGCGTGGTTCGGGCTCAGGGGGCGCCGCGATGGGCCTGCCCTCGGGTGCGGCCGGACCGTCGAGTGGGACATCGGCGACGTCCCAGGTGAGTGCGGCCACCGGGTCGACCATGCCGGCACCGATGAGATTGGACGGCGACCGCGCGGCGCCCTGCGCCGTGGTGGTCAGGCGGTGCACCACCTGCCGCGCGGTGAGATCGGGAAACTTGCTGCGCACCAACGCGGCCACTCCCGAGACGTACGCGGCCGCATAGCTGGTTCCGGTGAGCGGCACCAACCGGTCACGCTCGGACGGCAACGCGTTGGACAGGCCACCGTCGGGTGCATTGCTCACCGAGACGATGTTCTCCCCCGGCGCGGCGATCCCGACCCACGGACCTGCCATCGTGAAACTCGACGGCTGCCCGGTGGAGTCGACCGCACCCACCGACAGCACGTAGGGCTGCCACCACGACGGGATGGACACCGACGTGACGCCGTTCCAGTTGCGCGGATCGCCCGGTGTGCCCGAAGGCAGCGGATTCGATTCGCACGCTGCGCCGGTGGAGACGCCGCCGCGGTTGTTGCCCGCGGCCGCGACGATCACGGCGTCCTTCTCGAGCGCCGCATAGCGCAGTGCCGCACCGAGTACGGACTGGTCGATCGTCCGGTCGGCGGGCAGACACGTCACCAGTGAGATGTTGATGACGCGCGCGCCCATGTCGGCCGCGCGCACCACGGCACGCGCCAGGGTCTCGGCATCGCTTGCAGCCCTGGTTGCTTCAGAGTCGGCCCCGGGTGTGCGGGGTGCGAATCGCGGGGAGTTCTGGCGGATGGAGATCAGCCGGGCCTCCGGTGCCACGCCGGAGAACCCGTCCGGGCCGGGCTGACCGGCGATCAGACCCGCCACCGACGTACCGTGCCCGTCGCAGTCGGTGAGGCCGTCGGTCGATTCGATGTAGTCGCCGCCGGCTTCGACGTTGGGCAGACGCGGGCCGGGCTGCACACCGGTGTCGATCACCGCGACCGTCTGACCGGCCCCGCGGCTGTGCTGCCATGCGCCGGACAGGTTGAGCGCCAACTGGTTCGGGCTCACCGCACCCGGGTCGGTGCCGGGCAGCACAGAGGTCGTGATGCACTCGCTGCGCTGCATCATCGGCTGCGCGGGTCCCGCGGTTCCTGGCGGCGGCGCGATCTGCGGGTCCACCTGCGGTGGACTGACGGCACCCGCGGACGGGCAGCCGATCAGCAGTACCAGACCGGCCGTCGCCACGACGCCCAGACTCTTGTGGATCACCGGGGCATCACCTGTCGAGCACGAGGCTGAACAGGCCGACCAGCAGCGCCATCACCGGGATCAGCGACGCGTCGAGGCCGGTGGCGAGGAAGCCGACCATGCGGCGCATCGGCAGCGAATAGGTGTCCGGCGAGGCGATCTTCGGGTTGAGCGCCGCGACGATCCAGACCAGCACGAGCACGGCGAGCGCGGCCAGCGCCCACAGCGCGGCCTGGTACCGCTCGCCGATCACGAACGCCACCAGCAGTGCCACGGCCAGCAGATAGGAGTGCCCCAGCAGCCACGCCTTGCAGGCCGCGGAGTCCCAGACCCGGGCGCGCAGCGCCGCACCGGCCGCCGCGGCGACCACGATGTACCAGGCCCACGGCGAGGCGTTCGCCGAGCTCACCAGGGCCACCGAACCGGCGACGCCCAACAGCACACCCGCGGCGATCACACCGGTCTGGTGCGCCTGGCTCACCCGCACGCGGCGCGGCAGATCGGCGAGTACCGAAAGGGGCCGCGCGGCAGGCGTCGGATCGCCGGGCGCCGGGATCACCGGCAGCGGAAACCGGGCCCACATCGCCGACAGTTGTGCGGCCTGCACCGTGACGATCAGACCGAGGAGCACCAGCGCGCAGCCGATGACGTCCGACGAGATGACCCACAGCGACGCCGCGCCCGCGACCAGCAGGACGCCGACGCCGGTCACGGCGGTCGCGGTGAACACCGCGATACCGCGGTCGTCGGGCGAGCCGGCCATGCTGATCAACGACCACGCGGCGACACCGGCCGCGGCGAGCAGCACGTTCGGCGCGCCGAAATCACCTGGCACACCCAGCGCGAACGCCGCGGCCACCGGGACGAGTGCGGTGACGGCCAGCGACGTCGCGAGCACCGCGGACCGGTTGCGCACGGCCAGCGCCGCGATCACGGTGGCCAGCGCGATGCCGCTGACGATGAACTGTCCGAGCAGATCCCCGGTGATCACCCGGTGGGCGACGGAAAGTCCCGTGCCGACGAGGATCAGCCCGATCAGCGCGAGCGCCGCACCACGCGCGATGTGCGTGGGACCCCACTGGCGCCTGCGTGCCTCGGAGAAGATGACCGCGGCGTCGGCGATGTCCTCCACGATCCGCGGCGCGGGCGGTCCGGACGGGACCGCCTGCAGCGCGAGCAGATCACCGTCGACGACGCCGACCGTGTCGAGCGTGGCGTCCAAGCTGAACGGCGCACCGCCGATCGGAGCGAGGCTGAGCCGCACCGGGTTCGGCGCTGCGGCCGGATCGGCGGCACCGTCGTTCTCACGGGCGGGCTGCACGATGCGCTGGACCGCGGGCAGGATCTCGCGCAGTGGCAACTCGGACGGCAGGGCCATCTCGGTCAGCCGGCCACCGTCGTCTCCGGCGGCCAGCACGGCCACCCGGACGATCGGCATCACACTGTTCTCGGACATTCCTATGCTTTCTGGGTTCTTCTCTGGAGAACTGGTTCTCGGTGGGTTGCCGCGTCTTCGTCGAAGTCGCGGGTGAGCGGCTGGTCGGGGAACCAGGATCCGCTGGGTAGGGATGCGGTCAGCCGCTCGACCGCCATGGCGATCGCGTCGGCACTGCCGGGCGTGAAGGTCGAGATCCACTCTCCGTCGAAGGCTTTCGTCGGGTGAACCAGTATCCGGCCGTGTGGGGTGTCGATGATGCTGACCCCCACCTCGGTGGTGACGCGGTGGCCGTCGCGATGCTCGCCCGCGACGATCTCGACGTAGGTGCGCCGACCGTCGAACACCGACTCGACCAGGGGCCGCGCCGAGGGCGGAACTCCGAGGAACTCCAGCACTTCGGCCAGTGGGGCCCCGCGGCGGATCTGCTCGTCGGCCCGCGCACCCGCGGCGGCGGGCAGTGCGAAGTCGTCGAACCGGGCGGGTTTCCGTCGGGACAGCCCCGCTGTGAGCACCGGCACCAGCGCGTGCTGGTGGCCGATGTCCATCGCGGTGAAGGTGACCAACTGCGCGTTGCGCAACGCGACGACGGTTTCTTCCGACCGGCGGGCGACCATGCCGCGCAACAGGTCACCCGGTCCCGACACGAACCGCAGATCGAGCCACTGTGTCGCACGGCAGACCGTCGTGATCCACTGTGCGACCCGGGGATCGACCGCACCAACAGAGTTGACGACGCCCATCCGGGTCAGGTCCGCGGACTGCGCTGCGAGGAACGCCGACCGCTGCGAGTGATCGCTGTACGGCGGCGTGATCGCCAGCACCCACGGGTACGACCCGGCGCCCAGGACATCGGCGAGGTACCAGGCCTGGTCGGTGGTCAGCTCAACAGCGTTAGGCCCCACGGTGATCCGGCATCATCCCCACTTGGCGCCTTCGGCCTGGTCGCGCGCGCTCATCGCCATGGTGTTCTGCTCGTGCGTGGTGGCCATCGCGCGGTAGGCACGCACGAGTTCCTCCATGGCCTGGTTCCACTGGGCCTGCCACGCCTGGTAGGTCATACCGGTGTCGCCCTGCCAGGCGCTCGCCAGCGCGTGCTGCTCGGCGGCGATGTCGGCGCCGACGGCGTGCAGCGCACCGGAGTAGGTGTTCATCTCCGCGGCGTGCGCGAGCATCGCCGGGTAGTTGTACATGATCTGGGACATGAGAACTCCTGGTTCGCTGAGGAAGACGGGGTGATCAGATACCGGTGTAGGTGCTGGCCGCGGCGGCGTCCTGCGCGACGTAGCTCGAGGCCGCGTCGCCGATGTTGAGCTGCGCGATGTCGAGCAGCGCATTGACCTTGGCCGAGACCTCGACGAAACGGGCATGCGCGGCCTGGAAGGCCGCGGAGGCCTCACCCATGTGGAAGGCCTGCGAACTCATCGCGGCCTGCTCGGCCTGGGCGATGGTGCTGCGCATCAGGGCGGCCTTGGCGCCGAAGTTGGCCTCGGACGCGATCAGCTGGGGGATGTGAGCGTCGAGAAGACTCATGACTGTTTCCTTTCGAAGGTGGTGGTTCCGGAACTGCTAAACGGTCTGGTCAGCGGCGCGGACCCCCTTCCGGATCATCGGGGCTCGGCGCCGGATTCTCGTCGCCGTCCCACGTGCCGGGCAGCATGGGGGTGACCGGCCGGTCGTCGAAGGTGTCGCCGGTCAGCGTGGTCAGCCCGGCGGCGGTGACGTCGTGTCTGGTCACCGTCCCGGTGAATCCCATTGCATCCGAGCCACGTTCGGAGGCGCGCACGCGGGGCTCCGGCTGGGGCGCCGGGTCCTCGTCCGGCTCCTCGTAATCCATGTAGGCGTCGGCGTAGCCGCGTTCCTCGATCTGGGCGCCCTTCTTGCGCCGGCGCTTTCGCCGCGAGGCGAGGGACGCCGCCACGCCGGAGGCCGCGGCCGGGACGCCCGATGCGGGCGCGGCGACCTGCGATTTGTTCCCCAACGTCGGCGTGAAGCCCTCACCGGGATCACGGTTGGCCACCGCGTACGGCACGAACGTCGCGGCGGCCGGCGCCGGGGCGGCCACCGTGGTGCCTGCAGGCGCAGGAGCCGGGGCCGCGGCGGTCGCGGCGGACCCGGGCACGCCCGCGGGTGAGATGCCCACTGCCAACGGCTGATCCGTGCGAGGCGCGGCTGCCACCTCCTGCGGCGCCTCATCCTCGGCGGGCACATCGACCGGGTTGTTCAGCACGTGGTCGATGAGCAGGACCAGGCCGGTGATGCCCAGCGCGGCCAGCGCCGGGATCAGGAACGGCGACGCGAAGATCATGCCCCACGTCGGCCAGCCGACCAGGTTGAAGAACACCTGGTAGGCCACGCCGAACAGGAACGGCCACCATGTCGCCAGGGCACCGGCCGGATTCGTCATGAAGTCCGTCAGCAGCCGGCCCAGGTTGCCCAGTGGGTCCTTGAGGAAGTCGAGGATCGCCTGGCCCCCGGGCACGCCCTGCAGGTACTGGTTCAGCAGGTCGGAGATGATGCTGGAAAGGTCGAGGCTCGAGCCTGATTCGGCGGCCGTGGCCTGGGCCGACATCTGCTGCACACTCGCCGAGGCCGAACCGGCCTCGCCGACACCCGGTTTGAGCAGGAACGGCGCCGGTGCGCTCACCGGCGCCGCGGCCACCGCAGCGCCCGAGACCGCCTGATAGGTGCTCATGGTGGTGGCGGCCTGGATCCACATGCGCACGTAGTCGGCCTCGTTGAGCGCGATCGGGATCGTGTTGATCCCGAAGAAGTTCGTGGCCACGAGCACACCGTGCATGGTGTGGTTGAGCGCCAGTTCGGCCATGGTCGGCATCGTGGCCAGTGCCGTGGAGTACGCCGCGGCCGCGGTCTCGTGCTGGACGGCCGCGGCCGCGCTGTTGGCGCTCTGCTGCGCGAGCCACTGCAGATACGGCGCGTGGGCCGCGACATACTGCTCGGAACTCGGACCTTCCCACGAGCCGGCCTGCACCGCGCTCAGCACACTCGTGAGTTCGGCTGCCGCCGCGGCGTATTCGGCGCTGAGCGACTGCCACGCCCCCGCGGCGGCCAGCAGCGACCCGGGGCCTGGGCCGCTGGACAGCAGCGACGAGTGCACCTCGGGCGGCAGAGCCATCCAGATAGGGGCCGTCATGTCAGAGGCCGCGGGCCGTCAGGTACGACGCCGCCGCCTGGGCGTCACCGGTCGCGTAGCTGACACCGGACTCGCCCACTCCGACACCGGACCGGCCGAGCTCCTCGACACCCTGGGCGGCGACCGCCGACTGCTGTGCGCCGTTGGCGCTGAAGCCGGCCGCGGTCTGCAGGGACACCGCGTCGGCCGCAGGCGGGAGAACGGTCGAGATCATCGGGGCGGCAGCGGCGTGTGCGGCCGCCAGACGCGCGGTCAGCGCCTCGACGGCCGAACTGGCCGCCGTGAGACCTTCCGGAACTACGCGCAGTGTCATCGGTATTCCCCTCCTCGGTTGTGATTCCCGTTGTTCCCGATGTTTCCGCTCAGGGCCGCGTCGCCGAGCGGGTTGACCAACTGGATGTGGTCGGGGGTGTCGGTGTCGGTCAGCAGCAGGCCACGGCCGGCCGGGAACCGGGCGAACCGGTGGCCGCGGATCTTGCCGCTGTCGGTGGGATTGCCCGACAGCATCAGCGTGGTCGCCTGCAGATCGTTGAGGCGGCGCAGCAGCGGTGCGGTCATCACCGCGTGGGCCGAGCCGGTGGCACGTGCGGTGACGATCACGCGCAGGCCGAGATCGGCTGCCTCGGCCAGCAATCCGACGATGTTCGTCCACGGACGCTGACCCACGAACGGTCCGCTCACCGCGGGCGTGTCCGGAATCTGGTCCACGTCGTCGACGATCAGGTAGTGCGTGTGGCCCGTGTAGGTCCACCGGCTGAGCTCTTGAGCGGACAATCCAGCAGGTGGGCGCCGCTTCTCGATGAGAGCCGACAGCCCCAGCATCGCGGGTAGCACACGGTCGATGTTCGCGGTGTACTCGTTGTCCGGGAAAAGCGGTTCGTCGACCAGATGCAGCCTGCGGTCGATCACCGTGAACGCGACCTGGTCCGGTGTCGAGTTCTCCCGCACGGTGCGGATGATGTGGCGCAGCAGCGTCGTCTTGCCCGACTTCGAGTCGCCGAACACCATGAGCAGCGGGTGGTTCGCGAAGTCGACGGCCACCGGCGCCAGATCCTCTTCGCGCTGACCGATGACCACGGTTTCCGGAGCCGGGTACAGCGGAGCCAGTGCGTCGGGCGACAGGTCTGTGGGCAGCAGGCGCACCGGCGGTGCGCTGACGCCCGGGTACCGCGCGTTGATGACCGCGATGTCGCTCAGCGCCGGTTCGGCGAACAGGAAGTGTTCGGCGGCCATGGTCAGGCCGCGGCCCGGCTGATCGGCCGGCACCGAATCTGCAGGCCTGCGCAGGGCACCGGCCACGCGCACGATGCTGTCGTGCGAGTCGTGCAGTTTGAGCTCGAGACGCAGACCGAGGCCGTCGCGCATCGCCAGCGGCACCTCCAGCCAGTTCGGCGTGGTGATGACGACGTGGATGCCGTAGGCCAGGCCGCTGTTGGCCAGCTCGGTGACCTTGGCCAGCAACGGGTTGCGGGTGTTGAAGGTGTCGGTGTTGTCGCGGCTGAACGCGTACAGGTTGTCGATCACCAGGAACACTTCGCCGTAGCCGTCCGTGTACGAGCCCGTGCGGTTGACCGCGCCCTGGCGCTGACGCGCCCTCAGCAACTGCTCCAGCTCGCCGAACGTGCGGCGGATACGCTCGGGCTCCAGCGGGGTCGCGACGCTGCCGACGTGTGCCAGGTCCGCGAGGTCGGCGAGCCTCCCGCCGCCGTAATCGAGGCAGTAGAAGGTGATCTCGCGCGGCGAGTGCAGCGCCGCGGCGCTCAGGACGAACGTCTGCAATGCCGTGGACTTGCCTGACCGCGGGCCGCCGTGGATGAGCACGTTGGCGGCCGCGGTGTGCGCGTCGTACACCAGCACGTCGCGCCGCATCTCGAACGGCTTGTCGATCTCGCCCAGCGGCCAGCGCAGCTGCCCCGGCTCGACGTCGGCACCGGCAAGCACGTCGGCCAGTGCGATCGGCTCGTCCAGCGGCGGCAGCCACAGCTGGGGGGCCTTGGGTCCGTAGGCCGCCAGTTGGTCGCCGATGGTGGCGATCAGCTTGCGCGGCGGCGCGGTGTGCACCTCGACGTCGCCCGTGGTGATCACGGTGTCGGGTTCGGGTTCGACGCGTCCCGCCGTGAACACCTGCGGCTGCGGAAGTGCGTGCACCACAATCGACTTCTCGGCGCGTGGCGGATCGTAGATGCCGTCGACGTAGGTGCTGCGGAACTTGATCGGCACCGCACCGGGCGCTGGTACCAAGAAGCCCTCGCCTTTGTGTTCGCGGCCGGACTCGATGTGGTAGGCGTCCTCGACACCGATGATCTGCCGCGAGATGCTCGGGCTGGCCACCTTGAGACCGATGCGGTACGAGGTGTTCTTGTCGATGTCCTTGATACGGCCCACGTCCAGCGTCTGCGACGCGAACAGCAGGTGGATCCGGAACGAGCGGCCCTTGCGCGCAACGTAATCGAACAGGTCGGCGTACTCGGGATGTTCGGCGAGCATTAGCGTGAACTCGTCGGCGACCACGAACAGTGTGGGCATGGGCGGCAGGTCATGGCCTGCGGCGATCGCGCTCTCGTACTCGGCGACCGAGTTGAACGCGCTGCCCTGCACCCGGCGCCCGGCCTCTTTGAGGATCTGCTCGCGCCGGGCCACCTCACCGCGCAGCGTGTCGGCGAACCTGTCGGCCAGCGACCGCTTCTCGGCCATGTTGGAGATGACCGCCACGACCTGCGGGAAGTGGCGGAAGATGTCGGCTCCGGCCTCACCCTTGAAGTCCGCGTAGATCACGATGAGGCGATCGGCGGGATGGGTGGTCAACAGCGACAACAGGATCGACATCAGGGTTTGTGACTTGCCCGAACCCGTCATACCGATCATCAGCCCGTGCGGGCCCATACCGCCCTCGGCCTCGTCCTTGAGGTCGAAGTACAGCGGCTCACCGGTCGAGGTGACGCCGATCGGCACGCGCAGTTCCTCGTCGCGCGGCCGGGGCGCCCACAGGCTCGCCACGTCGAGCGCCGAGGCGTCGGGGATGCCGAGCAGCGTCGTGAACGTCGCACCGCCGGTCGAGGTGGAGCGGATGTATCCCGGATTGGAGTCCCACCGCGACAGCCGCCGCGCGATGTGCGCGGCCTCGGCCGCCGACATCGTGTCGGCCACATCGACACAGGGCTGCCAGCCACCCACCTGCCAGCGCTCGATCCGGCCGTCGACGACGCGCAGGATGGGGCGCTCGGGATCGGGGTACTGCTCGCGGTTGGGCAGTTCCGTGGCGCGGTGGATGACGGTGACACCGGTCAGCCCAGGCTTGCGGGCGATGTCGTCGGGATCGGCATCGGGGTCGTCGAGCACCACCAGCAGATGCTTGAGCGCCGCACCGGACTCGGCCGGGAACAGCGGCCGGTCGGCCAGCGCCGGAGCCAGCCGCTCACGCAGTTCGGCTGTGGACGTGGTCAGGTACCGCGCCGGCCCGACACCGTCGGCCTCGTTCGGGATATCTACGTGCGGAAGCCATTTCAACCACGACCAGTCACCGGACTCCAGATCGGGCGCGGCGAGCGCCACCCCGAGCATGGTGGGGTCGTGCCACGTGACGGCCTGCGCGATCCAGGCCCGGATCGCGGCGCGGACCTCGTCGGCCTCGCCGATCACGGTGATGCGGGCCAGCTTGGCGACGTCGAGGCCCGTGGGTGCGTCGCGCACGGTGCGCTGTACGTCGAGCAGGCCGCGCAACGCACTGTGCGCCACGGGCTCGAGGTCGATCTCGTCGGCGGTGTCCTTGACCTTCAGCGCGGCGTCCAGCGGCACGTCGTGCCTGCCGGCCCGCAGCACCAGGAAGTCACGGTCGCGCGGGTCGCGCTCCCACTGCCTGCGCGTGCCGGGAATCGTCACCAGCACTTCGGGTTCGGGGTGCGACCACTCGAGCGCGGCGCGCTGCTCGGCGGCGTGCGCGCGCACGTTGTCGCGCACCACCGACAGGTACCGCAGGTAGTCGGCGCGTTCGGCGTCGACCTCCTCGGTGCGCATCTTGTTGTCGCCGCCGCGGTAGAGCGCGGTCGCGGCCAGCAGCAGGACGAACGGGAAGAACAGCATGGTCGGCGAGATCAGCCGCATACCGGTGGCGAACAGCGCCACGATCATGCCCACGATCAGGATCACGATCAGAAACGGCAGCACCCGGCGCAGCAGCGACGGTGGCACCACGCGCGGCAACTGCGGTGGCGGTTCGATCGTGATGGTGCCCTTGCGGGTGGCGGGCGGCGTCAGCCGACGCTGGTGCTCGAAGATGAGCCGGCTCATCGGGAGGCCTCCATACGCGCAGAGTTCGGGTTGGTCGACACGGCGTCATGCGCGACGAGCGCATCGCCACGCGACAGGGCGGGTCCGGCCGCGAACTGCGACAGCACCGACCACGGCACCGGCAGCGGCGGCGCGGAAAGTCCCAGTGCGGCAACCACTTTGTCATCCCCGGCCGTGTCGATCCCGTAGCGCACGCCCGTATCGCTGACCCAGAACATCGATCCCGCGGTGGGCGAGCCGGGTTCGGCTCCGACCGTCTGGACGAAGTATCCGGTGCCAGGCGTCAGCGCGACGCGGTTGGCCGCACCGCCCGCGCCCGCACCGACCAGGTCCACGGTGTGCAGGCCTTCCGGCAGCGGCAGCACCGCACCGGAGAGCACCGACAGCGAACTCTCCGCGGCGTCAGACGGTTTCGTCCAGTGCGCGCACGTCACCGGATCGGCCGATGCCTCGACGAGGGTCACGGGGTTGTCCGGATAGGCCGAGGTGTCCAGGGCGCGTGACATCGGCGTACGGGCCACCTCGTCCGGCCCCAGTCGCGGCGGCTGCGCGAAACCGTGGGAGTCGGTGTTGCGCAGGATCGCCGCGAGCACGGGCGAGATGGGCTGCAGTCCATCGGACAACACGGCGTAGTACCGCGCGGTGTTGTCGGCGTCGTAGGCCACCACGACCGCGCCGACGGGCACGGGCAGCGAGAGCTCGAATTGCGGTGCGGCACCGGCGTCGGGGATCACCGGCGCGGTCAGCGCGGGTGCCGCGGGAACCGCGTTGAACAGCCCGGCTGCGATGGGCCTCGGCACCAGGGCCTGCCCGCTGAGGCCCAGCGCGTCGGTCACGGCGCGGTCGGCCAGGTCGATCGGGCTGCGCTTGCCGTCCCACAACAGCCAGTCACCGGGGTTGGGTTCGGCGTCGCTGTGCACGAGCACCGCGTGGTCGGGTGGCAGCGGGGCGGCACGCTCCCCGTCGGCGCCGAGCGGGCCGGCGATCACTGTCACGCCGGGGTTGGCGCCGCCGACGGCGTCGCACACGGTCCACTCCGCGTCGGTGGCGGCGTTCTGCACCATGCGTTCGGGGGCGCCGGGGATGCCGAGCAGGTTGCCGCGCGGGAACTTGTCGATCTCGGAGGTCTTGACCATCGTCGGGTTGTCCGGTGATCCGGAGATCAGGCGTGCTGAGGTCAGGTTGAGCACCGGGTGCAGTTGTTCACCGACCCGCACGTACAGCGC
>Ga0180216_1003887_pt1 | contig 11536 bp, 14 predicted proteins | sample eDN3rd37CBELigMG_FD_128879 | JGI IMG/M metagenome (GOLD analysis project Ga0180216, IMG submission 128879) | Enriched Miracle-Growth compost microbial communities from Emeryville, California, USA - eDNA 3rd pass 37_C BE-Lig MG (version 2)... ...
CCCGCTGCTGTGGACCCTGCTGGAGAACATCAAGCTCGACCTGGACGCCGCCCACGCCCTGAACTACGACGCGTCGACCTCGCAGAAGCAGACCGGTGCGGCGCCGGGTGCCGTCGGGCCATCGCCACTGCACGCAGCAAGGCTCACACTCTGCGTGTTTGTTGCTGGCGCCTGCCGTCCCGACCGGACAGAATACCTGGCGACGGCGGTGACGCAGTTCATGACGACGGTGCTGACGCACCCCGGCAACCAGATCCGCTTCGCCGCCGGCAGCCCGCAGCACACGCAGCTGGTGCTGGTGCTGCAGGGCATCTACAACCTGACGCACTGCCGCTGGCTGCCCGTGGTCGTGAAAATCGAGGTCGAGACGTGCATCAAGGCCTTCTTTGACATGTTCCGCGAGCGGAAGCTGGGTACGCGCGCCGCTGGCGGTGTGGCCCGGCACCGCCGCGCCAGCGCTCACACCGCGTCCATCGGCGGCGCGCGGCGGCGTTGGACCCTGGGCGACGCAGTGATCGGGCTGGGCCTCGACAGCGACATCCCGGCGTACCTGTCCAAGCGCCAAGTGACCAACAAGGCGATCAACCAATTCTTGGAGAACGTGCGCAACAAGAAGCGCAGCGTTCAGAAGCGCCGCTCCATCGCGGCCGACCAAGAGGCGCGTGGCGTATTGGGGTGACGTGCACCGAGCTAGAGCGCGCCGCTAACGCGGAACATGGCAGTATGGCAACGCGCAGGGCCCTGATGCTCTAGACCGAGCGCGCGCGCGAGATTGTGCAAGGCCTGATCGAGTTCCGGCAGCAGCTGGCGAAGCAGGAGGAGCCGCTGATCGAAGCCGGTGCGTGAATGCCGTGGGCGACGGTGGCGTCAAAGCGCCCGGAGTTAAAGCTCACGTTTTCGTTTTCTGCCTAGCCTGGCAAGCGGGCTTTGGCAGAGCGCGCGTTCCTCGTCGACGTGCTGCACCACTCGTCGCGGCTGCAAGCGGGCCGTCGCGAAGAGCTCGCGGCCGTGTCTGGGTCGGTGTTTGCCGTAACCGACATCCACGCGGACGGCGCGGACGAAGGGCCGCCGCTCACACCCGGCACGACCAGCGCGCCGTCGCCGCTCATGGCGCGCCCATCCGCGGCCACGAGCGGGTCGTCGACCGTGTCGTCCGGCGAGCTCATTACCAAGCTGGTCAAGCACATCCGGTCCAAGGACCAAGGCAAGCAGGTCGGTTCGCCAGGCTGGAGCGCGCGCGCGCAGCGCACGGCGCGCCGGAGCAGTCGGGCTCAGACGGCCCGCGCTGTCTGGCATGCGGTGCGGGGGCCCGGGTGATAAAAGCAGTTCCGGCTCGAGCTGTTGTCGGTGTTCCACCGCATGCTGAGCACCACGGAGCTCGCTGGGCCGGCCGCCGTGCTTCACCGGCGGTCAAGGGTGCGTGGCTGTTTGGCGCCCCCCAAACCCGGCTTGAGTGGTGCGCTGAGCATGGCGCCGTCCCGTCGCGGGTTGTAACAATCTGGGGAAACCTCAGGAGAGCTACTTTGGCAAGTCGCAGCTGATGTGGACGAGCGACACGGTGTCGACGCAGAACGAGTTGAACCAGTGCGGCGTGACCGACCTGGTCATGGACCTTGCGTCCACGCGCGATGACGGTGCGCGCTCCGGTGCCTAAGCGAGTTGGGTGCGTGTAACCGGGCCCAACCGGACGCCGCGGGGCACTGCGGGGGTTGCGGCGGCGGCGCTGGCGGGCAGCGTCGGTGTTTGTCGAGGGCGTGCGCCTCGGCATTGCGATGCTCGACGGCGGCAACACGCAGGTCCAAAAGTCGCTCTACGACCGCGTCGTCGCCGGAACCGCCGACAACTTTTTCAAGGTCCGTTGGCCGACCGTGCCGAGCGGCCCACGGCGCGGTCATGGCTAAGTGGCGGTGTCTCCGGCCAGTCTTCCCCTCTCGCGGTCGCATCGGACGCGCAGACGCTGCGGCGTCGGCTGGAGGACAGCATCCAAGAGCTGGACGCGAGCACGAGCTCCTTCCGGTCGTCGGACCAGCGCAAGGGCGGCGGCGGCGGCAAGGCCGGCGCGTCGGGGACCGGTGGCAGCGGCGCCGCGGGACCCAGCGGCAGCGGCGCCCACGGCGGCGGCGACAGCGCGGCGGGCGACCGGTCGCGGCCGACGTCGCTGCGCACGTCGTCGCAGCTGGTGGAAGAGTACAAGGTCGTGGAGAGCATCTTCCGCCTCCTCCAGCTGCTGTGCGAGAACCACAACCGCGACCTGCAGGTACGCGCTGCCGCGCGCCAGCGTCGAACCGCGGCGTCGGGCGTGGTCTCACCACTGGCCGCGTCCAGGAGCATGGCATGCTTTTTCCATCGAACCGTAGCGCGCGGTGCTCAAGTACGGCCTCGTGCAGACGACGCTGGACTACCTGGACTGCATCTGCGCGCCGGCCTTGACCGGAATCGGCCTCAACTCGCTGCTGTCCTTCGACGCGCGCGTCGACGCCATCAACCAGTGCCTAATCACGCTGACCGAGTACTGCCAGGGCCCCTGCAAGGAGAACCAGGTGCGTGGCCACGCGCAGAGGCGCGGGACGCACGGGGCACGCCCTCACCGATGCGCTGGCTCCGTGCTGGGCGCGCGCGTGCCCCATAGCTTTGTGTCATCACGCACGACTGCCACGCGTTCGAGGTCTGCAACAACATTCTGGTCAGCGACATGAACACGGTCAGCAAGGACCGGCAGACCAGCCTGCTGGAGATCAAGGTACCCGGCGCCAGGCAGGGCGACGGCGCTGGGAGTTTGCGCCAGCGGGGCTCATCGCACCGTCCGTCCATGCCTCGCCTCGCGCTGGTGCCGCCAGAACAACGTGTGCAAGTTCTTGCTCAGCGTGAACGAGTCTGGGCTCATCCACGAGGTGGCCGACAAGCTCGTGTACAACCTGGACGTGCCGCAGCTGGTGCGACCGCGCCGCCCCCCCCCCCCTCCCCCGTCCCGGGCCGCGGTGCGTGCGCCGGATTCTGATGCGGGCGCTATAGTACACACGGCTTTGGGCGTGGCCGCGGCAGCTGAAAACGATCAAGCTGGTGTACCGGCTGCACGCCAACGACAACGACCGCGACAACGGCGTGGAGAACATTGCGCTGACCCTGGGCCAGAACATGTACCTGCTGCTCCACCAGGTGCGCACGCCTCTCGTGCGGTGGGCGCGCTTCCTGCCTTCACGGGACGCTCACACCGGCGCTGGGCAGCCGGCCGGATGGAGCGCGAGCGCTTCCCGCCCCAGCTGTCGCGCACGCACGGCAGCGTGGCCGAGGCGCTCACAAACGACAGCGACGGCGCGCTCGCCTTTTACGCGTCCCAGACAGGGTGCGGTCCCAGCGAGGCACGCCGAGGCGCGTGCCTTTGTGGCGCTGACACCTGGCAGCGCCACGGCCGGCGCCACGTGCCCCCTTCTGCGGGTAGCTCGATCGAAATCGTGCGCAAGGGCCGGCTCGAGCTCATCTCGTTCCCTATCCCGACGCTGTGCCGGATGGTCACCGAAGAGTCGCGCCTGGACGTGGAGCTCAACACCAAGCGCGACGAGCAGGGCTCCAAGGTGCCCGACTTTTTCCGCCGCATCGACGGCCTGCACCACGAGATGCGGTGGCAGAACGAGCTGCGCAAGCGGCGCACGCTGTACTGGTTCGCGCGCCACCTGGGCCTGTGGAAGCGGCTCGCGTTTGCGAGCGCCGTCCTGTCCAACCTGGTGATTATCGCCACGCTCCCGCTCACCGAGGAGCGCTGGCACGGCTGGGCGTGGGTCATCAACATCTTCCTCGTCGCCCTCGGTAAAGCCAGCGCCGTCGACGACAAAGGGCCGAAAAGGCATCGCTGACGGATGAGTGGTCGGCCGAAGTGTGTCTGCGTCGGCGCCCCCCTCTCCCCCCAGCGGTCCTGCAGACCGGTAACGCCGTCGTCGCGCTCTTCAGCTACCTCGGTAGGCCTAGCCGTTGTGCGGATTGTGCGATCAGGCGATCGCGTTGCCAACGCACCGTGCCGGCCCGTGCGGTTTCCACGGTGGCTCTCTAGCCAACTACGGCCTCCTGCTGCTGCGGTCGGCGCGGCTCGCGAAGGACTCGATGATCCTGTACCACACGGCCTACCTGGCCGTCTGCGTCCTGGCGATCGTGCACAACCCGCTCTGGCAGGCGCTGCTGCTGCTGGACATCGGTACGGCCGGAGGGCGCACGGGTCCGCAACGCGCGGCGCGGCGTCCGCTGACCTCCGCCTGAGGTGCGCTGCACCGGCGTCCGCGCGCGTGGCACAGTGGTCCGCGACGACACGCTGCAGAACGTGATCCAGTCCGTCACCCGCAACGGCCGCTCCATCGTCGTCACGGGTATCCTCGGCGTGATCATCGTGTACCTCTTCTCGGTGGTGGGCTACCTCTTCCTGCGCGACGACTTTGTGCTGGACGTCGACGACACCGCGGAGCGCGTGTGCGACTCGCTGCTCATGTGCATCGTGACGTCCATGAACCACGGCCTGCGCAACGGCGGCGGCATCGGCGACGTCCTCAAGGAGCGCTCGTCCACGGACCCGCTCTTTGCCGCCCGCGTCGTGTACGACCTCCTGTTCTTCTTCGTGCTCATCGTCATCGTGCTCAACCTCATCTTTGGTGTCATCATCGACACGTTTGCCGACCTGCGCGTCGAAAAGTATGTGACGCGCGGCACCGCCGGGGGGGCCGCACTGGCGCGACATAAACTCACTAGCGCAGCGGGCGGACCGCGGCGATCGGGGCTGCGCGGCCGCAGGTACGAGAAGGAGGAGAACCGCCGCAACATGTGCTTTATCTGCGGCCTGGACCGGTCGGCGTTCGAGCACCGGCCCGTGACCTTTGACGAGCACGTTGCAACGGAGCACAACCTGTGGAACTACCTCTACTTTGTCGTGCACCTGCGCACCAAGGACCCGACCGAGTACACGGGCCCCGAGTCGTACGTGTCGGCGCTGCTGGAGACCGGCAACCTGGACTGGTTCCCGCGTCTCAAGGTCCGGCCGCGCCCGCCCGCGGCACCCGCCCCGCACTCGTCGTTCCGCGGCTCACGGCTAACCAGGCGCGACAGCCGTCCGCCCCGGTTCCGCTCTCCTTGGCCAGGCCATGTCCGTCAACCCCGAAGACGACGAGACGGAGCAGCTCGACCTCAAGCGGCTGCGCCAGGAGATCGCCGAGACGCACAGCGTCGTGCAGGAGCTGCGCCAGCAGGTGCAGGCCCTGCGCGACGAGCACAACGAGCGGCTGCGCCGCAGCATGCGCGACAGCTACCGCCGCGCCCAGTCGAGCATCTTTTCCCTGCCGCCGCCGCCCCACCTGAGCGCGGCGCCCACGTCGCGGCTCCCATCCATCCCCGAGTGAGTGAGCGAGAGCGAGCTAGAGAGCACCCTGTACAGCGCGCGCGCCGCCGCCGCCGCCAGCGCTCCCCCAGGCGGCCGCATCGGTTTGGTGGTCTCGTGTGTTTTGCAAGCTAAGCCTGTACAGTTTGCGTTTGTGAGGGTATGTCACACGCGTTTTACGTATTTCACCGGCGGTGCCGCCCGCCGGCCGGCGCGCCCTTGGCAGCCGTGCGCGCCTTCTTGCCGGCGGCGCTGCCGCGCAGGGCGGCCATGACCACCTTGCGCTCCTTGCCCTCCAGCTTGGCGTGCTTGCGCTTGGTCGTGGCCGTCGCGCCCAGCGGCAGGTACGCGTACGGCTCCGGCTGGCCGGGGCGCCGGACGTCGCCGCGCGCCTTCTTGGCCTTGAAGCGGTCGCCGAGGTCGATGCCGGCCAGCTTCTTGCTGCGCGCCGTCGCGCCGGACTTGACCGACCGCGCGCGGCTCGTGGCCGCCGACAGCGCGGTCCGCCGCGTGCCGCGCGTGCCGACCGACGCGGCGTCGCTGGCGAGGCCCGCGCCGGCGCCATCGTCCGCGTCGTCGTCCTCGTCGTCGCCGGCGCCGCGGTTCATGGCCCACTCGACGTTGCGCTTGGCGCGCTTGGCCGGGACTGCGCCCCCCGCCGCGTCGGCCTTGTCCCAGTTGGCGCCCTTGAACGCGTACGAGCGGCTGGCGTCCTCGATCACCGCGTCCAGGTCCATCGCCTCCGACGCCGGCCGCTTGGCGCTGGCGCCGCCGCCCGCCCGCCTGCCGCTGCCGCCCGCCTCGTCGGCAACGACGATGCGGCCGTCCGGGCCGACCGACACGCCGGCGGTGCCCTGGGCCGCGGCGCGCTTGGCCGCCTTGGGCGCCGAGGCTGTGCGCAGTGCAACACAAAGCCGCAGCGGCGCACACGCGTGAGCCGGCTACCGTGAAAAAAACGCGCGCACGCCGGTCGACTGCTTCCGGGGCATACTGGAGATGCGGCTGACAAAGGAGCGGCCGAGCAGGTCGACGGGGTCGTCGTCGTCACCGCCCGTGGGGTCGTCGCCGGCGCCCGTCTCGCGGATGCGCACGGTGCCGCCGCGGCGCGCCGGCCGCGACGCGGCCACCGCAAGGCCCAGCTGCTTGCGCAGGTCCTCCGGCAGGCCGTCGCCGTCCTCGTCGTCGTCCTCGTCGTCGTCGTCGTCGGCGCGGTTAAAGTCGCCGTCGTCGTCGTCGCCGCCGCCGCGCCGGCCGCGCTGCCGCGCCGCGCGAGCGACGCCGCGGCTGGAGAGCGCCGTCGCCAGCGTGCGTGCCGTCTTGTGGCTCAGCGCGCTCTTGGCGCTCGCGGACAGCGCCGTGCGCGCCGTGCGCCCGGTCCGCGCGGTGAGCACCGACCGCGCGTCGTCCTCCATGCTGTCCTCCTCGGCGCCTTCGCCGTCAACCTCCATGCCACCCTCCTAGGATTGGGGTCCGCCCAACCACAAAAATTGTCGTCGGGCCAGCGCGCGTGAGCTTTGCTACTGGAAATGCGAGCGTGGGTGCCAGCCAAGTGGGGACGGTACCTTGAGGCGTTTGGAGCGCACCATCTCCTTGCGGATTTTGGTGATCAGGCGGCGGTGCTCCTCGGGGACGAGGTCGCTCACCAGCTCGAGGCTGGCCACCCCCCAACCCAGGCACGCGGGCCAGGCGCATCGCGCCGCCGCCGGGTCAGCCGTGCGCATCGACCGCCGCACGAGACGACAAGCGCCGCGCGGGACGCACCCAAACTTGCGGATGAGGCGCATGAAGATGTGCTTGCTGCGATCGCGGAAGCGCTTGCGGTGCTCCTCCGGCCACGTGAGCAGGTTCTCCACCTGGTCTCGCGCGTGCGGTCGCCTCCATGCCGCCCGCGCTGTCGGTGAGCTACGCCTACGCCCACGGGGAATGCTTTCCGCAGCCGTCGCCAGCCGTACGATCTCGGGCACATGCGGCCCCAGCTGCTCCGGCGGCAGCACGACGATGGCCACCTTGAGGAAGCCGAGCACGGCCTTGACGACCTCGCGGTTCGGCGCCTGCAGCAGCACCGTGGACGCCGTGACCATGCCGCTGACCGTGTCCGGCGCCAAGTCCCCTAACCCGCCGCCGCACCTCAGTGGCCCGCGCAACGGAACGCCGTGCCGGTGTCAGCCCGGGCGCACCGGTGGCCGCCGCGTGCGTCGCGCCCGCTGTACCCCCAAACTCGAAGAGGAGGCGCGCCAGCGCCGAGACCGCGGCGCCGACCATGTGGCCGCTGCTGCCGGCCAAGCCCGCCATGACCATCTTCATGTACTCGTCCAGGCCCGCGCCCTGGTATCCCTCCTCGGCTGTCCCACAAAGCGGCGCAACGGAAGCGGCGCAATGGTGGTGGCGGCCCACCTCGGGCAGGGTGAGCGCACACGGCGGTGCCATCGAGTCCACGGCGGTGGCGTACCCAGCTGCTGCATGCGGCGCGCCATGGTCAGGAGCAGCTCAAAGGCGACGGTGCGGGTCTTCTCGTTCACCTCCTTGGTGGCCAGCAGCGCCTCGGGCAGGATTGCGGGGATCGCCGCGCCGCACTGCTCCGCCGAAAGCCGCGGCGCCAGCTCGAGCAGGCACCGCAGGCGGTCCTACGGGAGCACGCGCGGGGCACTCCTCCTCAGGAGCGTCGGCCGCACCACGATTCAGCATCGTGGACCGTCCCGTCGGCGCCGGCTGCCCACGCGCCCGCCCGTACGCGCTTCGCCGTGGCGGCCGTGACCACCGCCGAGTCGAGGAGCCGCTGCATGACGGCGGCGTCGCCGCCGTCCACCACCGCGCTCATGGTTTCGCCGGCGTGCAGCGTGCAAAAGGTATGCAGCGCGCGGTACGCCTTCTTTTGCAGGGCCGCGTCGTCGTCCTGGCACGGTCGGAAAGGCGCGCGACCCCCCCCGACTCAGACTAGACGCCACGCTTGGGGTGAACGGGCGCGCCGCTGCTTGGCGCGTCGCACGTGGCCTGGACGCACCACGAGGAACGGCGTCACGGTGCGGTAGAGCAGACCGGCGCTAGCGCCGTCGAGCGCGGGCGCGAGCGCGAGCGCGAGGTCCAGCATGGCGTGGCGCACGGCCTGCGGGGCCAGCTGGCCGGCCGCGGGCGCGGCCGCCGCGTCGGGCACGTCCAGCAGCTTGCGGACAACCGTCGCAAAGAGGTTGTTGAGCAGGGGCTTGTCGGCCACGGCGACCCAGCTGCGCACGGCGTCGAGCAGGTAGTTGCGCACGTCCGGCGGCGTCGTGGTGTACAAGTTGAAGAGGATGGGCAAAAAGTTCTTGGCAAAGGCGCCCACGGCGGCGCGGTTGGCCGCGATGCGCTGGCCCGCCGCCGCGCCGTCGGCGGCGCCGGCCGCGGTGGAAAAGGCGCATGACGACTTGATGAGCCGGCCGAGCGCGGCGCAGATGGTCGGGCGCAGTTCGGGCTCGTTGTTGAGCGCCGTGCCGAGCTCCCGCGCCAGCTTGGGGAACGCCTGCCGCGCGGGGGAGCGCGCTCGGCGTAGCATGGAGCGGTAGTGTGGTTAGTCGCATCGACGGCCCCTGACGCCGTCACCTGGGCGGCGGGGCCCCACGCACCGTGGGGATGTCGACCGGGCTGGCGCAGAAGCCGCTGAGGAGGCCCCACGCCTGCAGGTAGAGCGTGTGGTACTGCGCGCTCTCGAGCGTCGAGCCGCGCGCCGCGGCCGCCTCGGACGCGCGCTTCAGCGTCTGCGTCAGCGGCAGCACGCGGTCGGCCACGTAGGCGAGCTGGCTGCCCGAGGGCACGGCGCCGCGCAGCACCGCCAGCAGGTACGGCCGCGGCGTCTCGCTGGCGCGGGGGGGAGCACCAATACTGACGAGCCTCGCGACGCGCATCCAGTGAGAACGTGCGCGCAGCCGCATCGTCCCGGCCGGGTCCGCCGCCCGTACCCGGCGCGCGGCGGGCCGGGGCGGTCGAGGTGCAGCGGGAGGACTTCCAGCAGGCGCTGGATGCCGATCGCGGTTGCGGCCGTGCGCAGGCACCGCGTCACCAGCGGCTGCAGGTGCACGTGCGCCTCGTCCGTGCGGTACAGGTCGTCCAGCAGCAGCAGCACGGGGTCCAGCATCGGCGATGCCGCCGCGCCGAGCGACTGTCAGGCGAGATCGCAGCAACCCGGGTGTACGAAACCGGAGGGTTGAGCGACGGATGCCAGGCGGCGTGCGGGTTCCCTGGAGGGGTGGTTGGCGGCCGTACGCGGAAGGCCGTCTGAATGATGCGCAGGCTCTCAGCCCAGTGGGCCTGGTACGCGTACGCCAGCAGCCGCTTGACCGCGTCGCCCAGGCTCTGCAGCATGGCCGGCAGCGGCATCCGCTGCTCGGCGGCCGTCGCGGCCATCCGCTGCACGATCTCGATCGGGAGGGCTTCCGCCCACAGCACCTGGCGATCGGGGCGCGCGCGCACGCGCGATGCGGCGCCAGTCAGATGGGCCCGGGCGCGCGGCGTCTTGCCACGTGCGGCGGCGCCGCGGAGAGGCACGCACCCGCAAGCACGTCGCCGCGGCCACGACGGTGTCGTTGTGGTCGGCGGCCAGCAGCGCGGTGGCCTGGCTCAGCGCCTCCGGCAGCAACTCGAGCGTGCCGGGCGGGTCGACGGTGCCGAACGCCCAGTAGCCGTGCTGCACGGCCTCGCACCACAGCCGCGCCAGCGTCACGTCCGACCGGTCCGGCCGCATGGCCAGCACCGCCTGCGCGCCGCGAGGCGAACGAAGGAAGGCGCGGCCGCACGCGTGAGCCCGCCCAGCCGCGGCGCGCGTCGCACGCCACGCCAGTCCACAGGCCATGGCGTACGGGAAGCGTCTTGCGGTACGCGTCGCTGGGCCACGGGACGATGCCGCGCTCCTTGAGCGCCGCTGCCACCTGCTCGGCGGTGGCGCGCGGGCCGCCCGGCCGCTCGTCGGCCGCTGTGGCTGCGGCGCGGTCCTCGTCGTCGCTGCTGTCGTCGTCGCCGTGGGCGGCGCGGGCGGTGGCGGGCGTGCGGCCCTGCCGGTCGTGGCGGCGCTGGTGCGCCCGCCGGCTCCCGACCGAGTGCCCGCCGTCCGACTCGCTGCCGGCAGCGCTCGCCGCGTCGGCGTCGTCGTCGCCGTTGTCGCCGTCATCGTGGTCCGGGCCGCGCAGCGCAACGCCGTCGCCGTTATGCAGGCGGCGGAACGTTGCCGTCAGGGCGAGCAGGACCCACTCGCTGAGGTGCACGTTGCCCGTGCGCGTCAGCGGCAGCATCGCGTCCACCAGCTGCAGCTGCGCCTGCACGGGGCGAGCGCGAAACCACGGTATAGGGCAACGGGGCGTGTGAGGGGGGGGGGGTGAGAACTCTTCGCGAGCCACGCCGTGCGGCTGGGCCGCTGTGCTGCCGCGCCGGCCGAACCTGCAGGGGCAGCAGGTGCAGCGCGTCTTTGAGAAAGACGAGCATGTGCAGGGCGTCGGTCGCCGCCTGCGCCGACGTGGGCTTTTGAAGCGCCGCCTTGGCGAACCGGGCAACCTCCCGTGCCACCACGGGGGCGCCGACCTGGCGGCCGTCCAGCAGCTTGCGGACGCCGTCGTGCGCGCGCTTGCGCATCTGTTCCGGGCAGACGGGCAGGCGGGCAGGGAGGAGCAGGCGTCTCGCGTGAGCGCGCGCGGGCGCGCCGCGGCACGGCGGCGGCCGTGGCGGCCGCACCTTGGGCCGGCCGTCCAGCAGCGAGTTTAGGAGCAGCGCCAGGCGGGAGCGCGTGTGCGACAGCGTCCACGCCGTCGCGTCCTGCGCCAGCAGCACCGCCGCCAGAATGTCCAGCGCCTGGGGGCGCGCCTCCGACGCGCGTACCATGCCGGGGCTACGCGTTAGCCTGCGTGAAGGGGGGCAGGGGCGCCCTCGACAGAGGCGGATGTGGCGGCGTACGGGGCGCACGGCCGCCTGCACGGTGGCGCGCGTCGTGAGGCAGGCCTCCAGCACGGCGGTCGTCTCGGTAAACTTGCGACGCAGCACGGCCGCGGGCACGCTGGACGCGTGCGGGTTGGCACCGCCGCGCGAGCAGGCGTGCTCCTCCGCGTGAGCCCCCCCCCCCCCCCCCCCCCCCCGGGGGGCGGGGGGTCGGTGGGGGGCTACGCAACCCCCGCGGGCCCGCCGGGGGCGGGGGGCCGGAAAGGGCCCGGGGGCCGCTTCCGCCCG
>Ga0180216_1003890_pt1 | contig 11528 bp, 10 predicted proteins | sample eDN3rd37CBELigMG_FD_128879 | JGI IMG/M metagenome (GOLD analysis project Ga0180216, IMG submission 128879) | Enriched Miracle-Growth compost microbial communities from Emeryville, California, USA - eDNA 3rd pass 37_C BE-Lig MG (version 2)... ...
ATGTTTGCCGCCGTTTGCTGGAGCCGACATGCAGCGACCCGCCGAAGCCGACGATCAACCCCGGGGGACCCCGGCCGGCGCGGAGGGTACGTCGTCGCCGCACACGCAGGGCAATCAGGCGCCCGCCCAGCCGGTGAACCATCAACTGCCAAGCGCGGCCGATGAGCAGCCACCGGCGCCGTCGAACCACACCGCACAGGAACACTCGCACCACGAGCAGCAACAAACCACTCCGGCCGATCACGCCGCGGAACCCGCAGCTCCGCAGCAGCCCCCTGCCCCGGCTCAGCCTGCCGAACCGGCTTCCACGCCGGTTGCTGAGAATCCGCCGCCCGGCCAGCCAGCCCCGCCCGCGTTGAGCCCGCCGCCGGCCCGGCCCGCCGTCCATTACGACGGCGCTTACTACGAACCGACGCACTTGGGCTCGCCGCGAACGCAAGTGTCGCCGCCCTCGCACTCGTGGACCGTGCCGGGCGATTGGAGCCAGGCACACCCGCCGGCCGCTCGCCCCATCGCACGCCGCCGGGGTTGGAAACTGCCCGTCGCCCTGTTCCTGCTGACCTGTTTGAGCACATTTTGGGCTGGTGCGGCGGGCGAGTACGTGCTGGCCATCTTTGGCGGGCTGCCGACCATCGCCCGGGTGCTGGCCGTCCACTGGCAGGATGGCTTGATCTACATGGTGACGGTGCTGGCAATTCTGCTGGCCCACGAGATGGGCCACTTCCTGCTCACACTGCGGTACGGCATCGCCGCCAGTTACCCGCTGTTCATTCCCATGCCGCTCACGCCGATCGGCACCATGGGGGCGGTCATCGCCATGCAAGGCTCGCAGGCAGACCGCAAACAGTTGTTCGATATCGGCATTGCCGGGCCGCTGGCAGGGCTGGTGGTAGCAATTCCCGTCGTGGTGATCGGCGTCATGCAGGCCCCGGCCAAACTGGCTCCCACGGTGGTCACCTACCACAACCCGCTGGGCATGGAACTGTTGATCGCCTGGCTGCGGCCCGGCATTGGTCCCTATGGCGTGCAAATGACGCCGCTGTTGATGGCCGGCTGGGTGGGCTTTCTGGTCACGGGGCTGAACATGCTGCCGGTGAGCCAACTGGACGGCGGACACGTGGCCTATGCCCTGCTAGGCCGCCGGGCTCATGTGGTCGCCAAGCTGCTGGTGGCCACGGCGGCGGTCTACGTGGTGGTGACCGGCAACTACGGCTGGGTGGTGATGTTATTGCTGGTCTTGCTGATTGGCGTGTCGCACCCCCCGACGCGCAACGACGCCGTGCCGCTGGGCCGCGCGCGGCAGGTGCTTGGCTACGCCTCGTTGGTGATTCCTGTGCTGTGTTTCCCGCTGCGGGTCATCACCGTCGATGAAACGCTGATCCAGTTCGGCATGCTTGGCAGATAGCACGCCGCGACGGTTGTCAGAGTGGCCACCGTGCGATAGGCTCGGGCGGCCTCGCCGCTGCAAAAGAGCCTGATCCCTTGCCCAAGCCTGGCCGGCCAACGCGGCGTAGAATGGATCGTGCGGCGGCTTTAGGCATCTGGATTGCGGGCGAAGTGCAGCCGGTCGCGGCTTGTTCCCGGTGGCGCTCGCCGTCTTGTCCCTGCTGGTACGCGCGTCGGTCCAGTCGCTGGTTTCCCTCCGGTTTCCGTTGCTTCCGATTGCAGCAGCCATGACGAATACGCTCTACCTGCCCGAACTCCGCGAAATGCTGGCCGACAACAACACGGCCGAGCTGAGGGAGTTCTGCACGGCGCTGCACCCGGCTCGCACCGCGGAGTTCATGGAGGGGCTCACCGCCGAAGAAACCTGGCAGGTGCTGCTGCATGCCGACCTGACCACGCGGGTCGAGATCTTCGAATACGTCGACCGCGAAAAGCAGATCGAGATCATCAACACGGCCGACCGCAACCAGGTGGCCGAACTGCTCACCGCCCTGCCCACCGACGAATGCGTGGACTTGCTCAACCACGTGGATCCGACCCTGGTGAGCGAACTGCTGCGGCTAATCCCCACGGCTCAGCGGCGCGACATTCTCCGCCTGCGCGAGTTCGACGAAGACACCGCCGGCGCCTTGATGACCACCGAGTTCGCCCGCATCCACGAGACGGCCACCGCCCGCGAGGCCCTCGATGCCGTGGTCAAGCAGGCCGAAAAGCTCGAAACCATCTACTACGTGTACGTGGTCGACGACGAAGACCACCTGCGGGGGATCGTCTCTGCCCGGCAGTTGCTTTCCGCCATGGGCAAGAGCACCGTCACCGTGGGCGACCTGATGGAGCGTGACGTGGTGAGCGTGGAAGTGGACGACGACCGCGAAACCGTCGGCCACCGCTTCGCCGACTTCGACCTGTTGGCTCTGCCGGTGGTCGACCACGAGCACCGCATGCTGGGCATCATCACGCACGACGACGCCCTCGACGCCATCCGCGAAGCGGCCACCGAGGACGCCCATCGCCAGGGTGGTATGAACCCGCTGGAGATGGGCTACTTGGAAGAAGCCCTGGCCCGGCTGGCCTGGAAACGCGGCATCTGGCTGATGATATTCTTCTTCGGGGCGTTGATCACGGCCTTTGCCCTCCGCGGCCACGAAGACACCCTGGCCACCGTCGCCTGGCTGGTGTTTTTCATCCCGCTGGTCAACTCCAGCGGCGGCAACTCCGGCAACCAGTCGGCCACGCTGGTGATTACCGCCCTGCGCACTGGCGATATCACCATCACGGACTGGCTGCGCGTGGTCCGGCGCGAATTGGTGATGGGGTTGATGCTCGGCAGCATCCTGGCCTTGATTGGCTTTGTGGTTGCGCTGGTGATGACACCATCGATCCAAGGCGCGGCCGTATTAGGCATCACGCTGCTGATTGTGGTGATATGCGGAGCCGTCACCGGTTCGATGCTGCCGCTGCTGTTCCACCGGCTAGGGCTCGATCCGGCAATGATGAGCAACCCGTTCGTCGCTTGTCTGAGCGATTTGATGTCGGTGCTGATCTACATGCAGATCGCCCTGTGGCTGCTGCCGGAGGCCAGCTTGAGCGGGGCCACGCCGTAACGGCACGGCAACCGTTACTTGGCCACCACCTTCACGTGCTGCACGTTGTGATCGACCATCCACTGCAGCCAGGCTTCTTGTTCCTCGCTCAGTTCGATCTCGGTGGGATGCTCGCTATCGAGCGGGCTGACGAGGTAGAAGCAGCCATCTGCCAGCCACTGTTCGGCCTGGTGCCGGTGAACCCAGTATTCGCCGGGGCCCAGCTTGGGCACGCCTGCTTCGTCGGGCGCGGCCATGAAGTACGCGATTTCGTGCCGGAACCTGTCCGGCATCACGAACGGGGCAAGGCCTTCCTGGTCGATCGCGTGTACTTCGGTTGCCATGGTCCAATCACTGGGCAAAGAGAATCGCGGAGGCAGCAGCGGCACTCAATCTTCTACCCAGGGTGCGAAACCGTCAACGGTAGGGCAGCCAATCCTAACCCGACGCGTGCGCGAGGGCTCTTCCGTTCAAACGCCAGCGAAGGAACACAACCACCCGCGTCGATTCGCTCACCGTGCTTACGGACATTGCGTGCGTTGAACGCGTCAACGTCGGTATCCGTTTCGTGGTCTGCACAGCGGCCCCTACTTTACTGCTGTTCCTGTTGCTTCTGCTCCAGCCAGCGTTCCTTCAAGGCCGCTCGGGCCCCGTGCCAGCGGGCAAACACCACGTACGAGATGATCACCCAGCCGCCGATAAAGCCCAGGGCGTACGACGTGATATGAGCCCAAAGGTCGGCAATGAACGCGGCATGTTTTTCGGGGGCAATCCGCGAGTCGAGCCCTCCCACCAACTGGACGTCGCCAGATTGAGCCGCGTAATACCCGGCGATGCCCGCCGTCAGTGCTCCAATCCCCATCACGACCATGAGGATGACGATCGGCCACACCAGTTGCCGGGCGGTGAACTTAGGCCAGGAACCTGCCCGGCATGCTAGCGCCGTTGGCACGCCAAGCATGATGCCGACCCACCAGGTGGCGATGATGCCCCAGCCAAGGGCCAATAGCGTCGGCGACTGTGTGTTGAAGATCGGCGGATGCCCAATGGTGAAGTACTCGACGCACACCCGGGCAGTCACCTGATCGTGCAGGATGCCGTACACCACGGCCGCCACTACACAGGGCGATGATCTTGAGGGCTTCCATGGCGTTGATTCTGTAAAGCGTTTGTAGGGTCCGCCGTGCGGACCAACTTCTGTGTACCTCGCTATCATGCCACGAAACGTCGAGGAGTGCCCGTCTTCTTAACCCGAAACGTCAGTGAGGGCCGGTATTCCTAACCCGACGCGTGCGCGAGGGCTCTTGGGTCTTCTGTCTTTCTTCAAGCCTGAAGCGCCAGCGAAGGAACACCAGGTACACGCGACGAATATTCATCAGCCGCGTGAACGAGTGTTCTTCCGTAGCCCAGATGCTTGCATCCGGTGCATGGACGTCTCAGCGGGAGAGGTTGTGCGCTGCGGCGCGTTCCCAGCTTCGTGGTCCGCACAGCGGACCCTACGAAAGCCTGAAGCGCCAGCGAAGGAACACAACCAACAGCGTCAATCCGCATACCGGGCGTGTGCCACGGCTCTGCGAGCCGATCACATGAATCGCCGCGCGAGTTGAATATGCCAACGTCGGTGCCTGCTTCCTGGTCCGCACAAACAGCGGACCCTACTTATTCCCCGATAACTTTCACCAGCACACGTTTGGGCCGGCGGCCGTCGAACTCGCCGTAAAAGATCTGTTCCCAGGGGCCAAAGTCCAGCTTGCCTTCGGTAATGGCCACCACCACCTCGCGGCCCATGATCTGCCGCTTCATGTGGGCGTCGGCGTTGTCCTCGCCAGTGCGATTGTGGGCGTAGGTCTGCGGGCTGGCGTCGAACGGGGCCAGCTTCTCCAGCCACCGTTTGTAATCCTGGTGCAGGCCGGATTCGTCGTCGTTGATGAACACGCTGGCCGTGATGTGCATGGCGTTGACCAGCACCAGGCCTTCCTGTACGCCGCTCTTGCGGACAATCTCCTCCACCTGCGGCGTGATATTCAGAAAGTCCATCCGAGCAGGGACGTTGAACGTGAGATACTCGCGGTACGACTTCATCGTCGGTCCTTCTCCAACTTGCGGGGCCAATCACCAGCGGACATTGTACCGGGAGGGAGGCATCTCGGGGCAGGACGGCCGACGTGCTGGGCGTGGAGAAACCGGCAGGTTAAGAACCTGCGACCTGCGGATTAGAAGTCTGCTGCTCAGAACCAATAGCCGCTGCCCGCTTGCCAACGGGCTGCCGCAGTTGCCATCATGGCGAACACTTCGTGGTGCTTCGCTAGGGCAGGCCGTGGGGTGCTTGCCCTGTTTGTTGGCTTCTTCCATCCCGAACGCTTATGGCCAAACGCACGTCGGCCGCCGTGGTTCGTTGTTCCTGGGCCAAGGACGACGAGAACATCGCCTACCATGACAACGAGTGGGGTGTGCCGGTTCACGACGACCGCCGGCTGTTCGAGTTTCTGATCCTCGAAGGGGCTCAGGCCGGGTTAAGCTGGTCGACCATCCTCAAGAAACGCGAGAACTACCGCCGGGCGTTCGATGGCTTCGACCCGGCCATGGTTGCCCGCTACGACCGCCGCAAGCAAGAGCGGCTGCTGGCCGATGAGGGCATTGTTCGCAACCGGCTCAAGATTGCCTCGGCGATTGATAACGCCAAGGCATTTCTGGCCGTGCAGGAGGAGTTCGGCTCGTTCGACAAGTTCATCTGGGGCTTTGTCGACGGCCGGCCGGTGCAAAACGCCTGGCGGTCGCTGGCCGAGGTGCCTGCCCGCACCGAACAGTCCGATGCCATGAGCAAGGAGCTCAAGCGGCGAGGCTTCCGGTTCGTGGGCAGCACGATCTGCTACGCGTTTATGCAGGCGGTGGGCATAGTCAACGACCATCTGGTCGATTGCTTCCGGCACGACCAGGTGAAGCTCCGCCCTAGCCGCAAAGCCAACGGATAATTCGCTGGCGGAACGTGCGCCACGCCGCCGCGGCGCGGAGTGTCGTCAATGCAAGCGCTGCGTGCGCCATCAAAATGATGACACCCTGTTCGGCTCATTTTGCGGCCAGTCAGCGGCAGTAATAATTCTTAAGTGATTATATGAAAATGGGATAGGTCTTTCCTTGCGGCTGGGTGCGACGACTTGGCATGGGCGTCGCTTTGAAGGGCTCACGTTCCTGGCGGCATCACGCCGGGCCCCCCACCCAGAAGAAACTGAAGCGAGGAGAGACACCATGAAGCGTTTTCTGTTGGCCGCTGTCGCCGTCGTTGGCCTGACCTTCGCCGCCTCCCAGGCTGAAGCCGCTCCCCACGGTTACGGCTACGGCAATGGTCATGGTCACGGCCATCATGGCCATGGGATGCACGGGCACTTCGCCCCGCGGCCGGTCTACGTGCAACCCCGCCCGGTGTATGTGCAGCCGCGGCCGAGCTTCAGCATCACCACGCCGGGCTTTGGCCTGTGGCTGAGCCGGTAGTTGATTGAAGGGGCCGGAACAGACGGCCGCCCGGAAACGGCGGACGTGTGAGGCCCCGCCCTCCCCCCGGAACCATCCCGGGCCCTCGTTGGCTCGGGATGGTTTTTGGCATTTGGGGTGGCGATGTTCGGTGGTGTCATGAAGAGCCCTCGCTCACGCGTTGAGTTGGGAATACAGGGCGGCGGTCAGGTGTGGGATGGATCGCGTGTACCTGGTGTTCCTTCGCTGGCGCTTCAGGCTTTAAGGAGAGAACCCAAGCTGGCTACAAGCCGCAGCCCGGCGCCTGCTTCCTGCAAACGTCGGGCTGCTGCGTTGCGGAGCGAACAATCAACCAACTAACCAACCGACCGGACAAAGCGTTCTTATTTGCGGTGGTCGCGGACGGCCGGCCGCGGGCTGGGCGTGCGGTGATCGCGAACCACGGGCGTGGCTTTGGCCGGCACCGTCCGATGGTCACGCACGATCACGCCACCATTGGGCTGGCGATGATCGCGGACGACGGGGGCCGGGGCGGGCGTACGGTGATCGCGAACCACTGGCCCGGTCTTGATCGGCACGGGGCGCGAGTTGGCGGGGCGAGGCGTCACAACCACGCCGCCGGGCGCCTGGCTATGGTCTCGCACGACCGGGCGCGGCATCGGCGTCCGATGATCGCGCACGATCACACCGCCAGACGGCTGGCGATGATCGCGGACCACCGGGGGAGGCGTGCGATGATCGCGAACGATCGGCGGCGGGCTGGGCGTACGATGGTCTCGCACGACCGGGCGCGGCCACGGCTTGGGCGTGCCAACCGGGTGGGGCTTGCGATGGTCGTGGATGATCGGGATCTGGATCGGCAGCTTGGGAATGATCGGCACGATCTTGAATTGCTGCGAGCCGGCAGACTGACCGCCACTGGACGACGATTGGGCCTGGGCGGTCGGAATCAGGCAGCTCAGCACAAGCCCAGCCAACAACGTCCCGGCGGCGGTGGGCGACAAACGGAAAAGCATGGTCATCCTCGTTTCCTGAGTAAGTGAGGGGCGGCCGCCTTGAAGGGGCAAGGGTTAAAGGCAGCCAGATGTGCCGCGGTGCCCGGCATCCGCCAGGATCACCGCGGCCAGGACGCCCCCGGTAGGTTCCTTCTGCGGGGCAGCTTCCGGCCGGAACGTCCGGCGGCGAGCTGCCTCGCTGTACTTCCAGGCGGAAACGCCGGGGAGGTGTTACCGGTGAGCGGGGGGCGGCCAGAAGCGGCCGGTCGCACAAGTGGCGGGGAGGTTTACGCGGCTTTTTCGGCCTGAAGTTTCCGGCATTTGCGGTCCGCGGCGCTTCCCGGGACCGGCCCCCCCTCGGGCTTTGCCGAGCAAAACGCTAGAATGGCGCAGGTGGAGTGCTGCCGGGCCTCCCCCCTCAACCGCCAACGTGGAAACCACCAGGGACGTTATGACCAAGCATATTTTCGTAACGGGAGGCGTTGTCAGCTCGTTAGGTAAGGGACTCACCAGCGCCTCGATCGGCATGTTGCTGGAGCGGCGCGGTCTCAAGGTGCGGATGCAGAAGCTCGATCCGTACATCAACGTCGATCCCGGCACCATGAGCCCCTACCAGCACGGCGAGGTCTACGTGCTGGACGACGGCAGCGAAACCGACCTCGACCTGGGCCACTACGAGCGGTTCACCAGTGGCCCCCTCACCCGGCACTCCAACTACACCACCGGCCAGATCTACCTGTCGGTGATCAACAAGGAACGCCGCGGCGAGTTCCTGGGCAAAACGGTGCAGGTGATCCCGCACATCACCAACGAGATCAAGAGCGTCATCCACGAGCTGGCCAAGGACGACGTCGATGTGGTGATCACCGAGATCGGCGGTACCGTTGGCGACATCGAAAGCCAGCCGTTCCTGGAAGCCATCCGCCAGTTCTCGCTCGACGTGGGCAAGGAGAACTGCCTGTATATCCACCTGACGCTGGTGCCCTACCTGAAGGCGGCCGGTGAGCTCAAGACCAAGCCCACCCAGCACTCGGTGGGCGATTTGCGGCAGATCGGTATCCAGCCCGATATCTTGATCTGCCGCACCGAGCGGTCGCTCAGCCACGAGGATCGCCAGAAGATTGCGCTGTTCTGCAATGTGCCGATCGACGCGGTCATCGAGGAGAAGGACAAGGACTTCTCCATCTACGAAGTGCCGCTGAGCCTGGTTGATCACAAGCTCGATGAACTGATCGTCCGCCGGCTGGGGCTGACCACCCAGGCTCCCAACCTCGATGATTGGCGCGAGCTGCTGCACAAGCTCCGCAACCCCGAGCACGAAATCAGCATCGCCGTGGTGGGCAAGTACGCCGAGCACCGCGACGCGTATAAGTCGATCTACGAGGCGCTCGATCACGCCGGCATTGCGAACCTGGCTCAGGTGCGTACCCAGCGCATCCAAAGCGAACGCATCGAGCAGGAAGGCCCCGAACGGCTGCTGTCGGGCTTCGATGGCTTGCTGGTGCCAGGCGGCTTCGGCGAACGCGGCATTGAAGGCAAGGTGGAAGCGATCCGCTTTGCCCGGGAACGCAATATCCCGTTCTTCGGTATCTGCCTGGGCATGCAGTGCGCGGTGATCGAGTTTGCCCGCAACGTGGCCGGGCTGGCCGGCGCCCACTCCACCGAGTTCGACAAGGACACGCCGCACCCGGTGATCTGCCTGCTCGACGAGCAGAAGAACATCACCGACAAGGGCGGCACCATGCGGCTAGGCAGCCAGGCTTGCGATCTGTTGCCGGGCAGCCGGGCTTACGAGTGCTATCGGCAGGACCGCATTCACGAGCGGCACCGCCACCGGTACGAGTTCAACAACCATTACCGGCAGCAATTCGAAGCGCACGGCCTGAAGGTCACCGGCAGCAATCCGCAGGGCCCCCTGGTCGAGATCGTCGAACTGACCGACCATCCCTGGTTCTTGGCCGTGCAGTTCCACCCGGAGTTCAAGTCGAAGCCGACGGCAGCCCACCCGCTATTCAGCGGATTCATCGCCGCGGCGATCGAGAAGCACGCCGCGCGCACAGCCCGCGAGGTCGAAGCCGAGGCGTAATCCGACGCGGCAGCTGTCAACGCTCCGCGACGCAAGTCAGCTCAACGAAACAAAAAGCCGGGCCACGCATGTGCGTGGCCCGGCTTTAATGGTTTTCAACAATCGCTCCCGCGGCATGGGCTGCGGGAGCGATTTTGTTGGATGCACGTGCAGCACGTTATAGCGTGACTGCCAGCGGTTAGCGCTCGTTCGGACTGGCGGCCGGCTCACGCACCGGGGTCTTCACTTCCTGACGCGGGCCTTCCTGGTCTTCCAAGCTCTTGGCCAGACGCGTGGCTTCGCCCATGTGGTGCTTGGTGACCTCGATGCCCTGGGCGACGAGTTGCTGGAATTCACGCGGGCCTTCATTCTTCATGGCTTCCAGCACGGCCAGCATGTGGGTGTGCGCCACGATCTGCTGACCCAGGTAGGCCATGTCGAAATCCTGGCCCGAGTACTTCTCGAGCAACTGCCGGGTCATCGCCAGCTCGATCTGCGCGGCGCGCGTGGCGATTTGCAGCATCTGGCCGTGATGCTCGCGACCCTGCTGCGCTTGCTGTTCCGGCTGGGCCGGGATCGCGCCGGGCTGCGCGGGAGCAGCGCCAGGCCGAGCCGGGGCAACGCCCGGTTGGGCGGGAGCGGCGCCTTGAGCCGGAGCCGGCAACGTCCGCGGCTGGTCAGGCTGCGCGCCGGGCTGTGCGCCCGGGCGTGCGTCAGGCTGGGCACCCGGCCGGATACCGCGTTCGCCCTGGTCTTGTACCTCATCGAGCGTCGGCATGAACTGACGCAGCTTGCCCAGGAATGCTGTGTGGTCCTGGACCATCTTGTTGGCAAACGCCTTCACTTCGGGATTGGTGGAGCGCTCCGCGGCCAGCTTGCTGAGCTCAATTTCGGAGTGGTTCCCCAGGGCGAGCCAGGCGGCGAGCGCTTGCACGTTGCCGCCGTCGCGCTGCGCCTGCGGCGTTTGGGCGGAGGTGTCGCGGGTGTTCTGAGCGACGAATAGCGTCAGGGAGGTGACGATGCCTGCCCAAGTAGTGATCGTGCCAGTATGCATAGGAGTATCCGTTCATCGAGCGAGGGACGACGGTAGGGAGACGCCCCGGTGGCGTCGATCCGCAGATGCGCCACGGTTGCAAAGCCGGTGCCGCGACGACGTGGGACAGGCCGGCAAATGGGTTTCCCTGCGCCGGGGCTACGGAAAGCCCTCGCTGGATGGCGGGAACGATTGGCCAAGTGTGGCGATGCGCCGCAAATGGCGGCGTTGCGGCTACTGGGTCGTCCAGGGCAGCGGTGGCCGCTGCACGTCAGAGTGTCGCCATGCGTCCGACACCCTTGCCGCCGCGCGCCCATGTGCGCAGCAGTAAAAGCACCCTGCGGCGCAGCGGAGGCTGGCCGCCGGGTGAACACCTCGGTCGGGAAAAGAATCACAAAGTCGGCTCGACGCTCGGGCCGCTACCAGGTTTCGCCGTCCTGGGCCAGTTCACGGATGTACTGGAGCGCTTCGTCCAACTCGGGGGCTTCCACGCCCGGCTCGCGGCCAGCCCGGTCGCACTGGGCCAGCAGCATCAGCGTTTCGAAGTCTTCCTCGGCCTGGAGCCGTTTCCGTTTGCGCTGGCCCAGCGTACCGTCGCGGAGCGCGTGGGCGTCCATGTGATGCTCGATCAGCCACGCAGTGCGGTCGGTGATGTAGCCTTCGAGGGCCTCTAGCCCGGCCGCTACATGGTCCGTTGGATCGATGGCTTTGCCTACGTCGTGCAACAGGGCCGCCAGCAGGAACTCCTCGTCGTACGGCAGTTCGTGGCTGGCCAGGTCGAACACCTGAAGGCTGTGGTACAGGGCATCGCCCTCGGGATGATACCGCGGCGACTGTTTCACGCCCTCCAGCGGCAACAGCAGCATCTCGTAGATCTGGAAGCGGTCGATCTTGTTGTTGGCTTCTTCCACCCGCTGCTCGAGGTCCAGGCCGGGATA
>Ga0180216_1003891_pt1 | contig 11526 bp, 11 predicted proteins | sample eDN3rd37CBELigMG_FD_128879 | JGI IMG/M metagenome (GOLD analysis project Ga0180216, IMG submission 128879) | Enriched Miracle-Growth compost microbial communities from Emeryville, California, USA - eDNA 3rd pass 37_C BE-Lig MG (version 2)... ...
GAAAGGGCCCCCATCCTCAACCAGCGGCGCGCGATCATCTTCTCCGAGAGCCTGGGCGGTCTCACCACAGCGTTGGCCTATCGCGACATGATCAACGCGGTGCAGTCCAACAGCGACGAATGGGGGATCGGCGTCACCGGCCAATGGCTGATCTTCTTCAACAACCCGAGCCGTCCCGGTGGCGGATTATTCGCTCTCGCAACACCGTTCACGAACCTCTTGGGCCTCAACCTGTCGACTCCGCCCGCGGGCAGCTACACCAACGAAGAGGCCAACGGCGGCGATATCACCAAGGTGCTCAACACCTCGATCCTCGACATCACCTGGGCCTACAACATCTTGTCCGATGCGCCCACCACAGCGAATCCGTTGGCCTGGGCCAACGCGGCGACCGGTTCGGTCTTCCTGACCTACCTGCTGCCCAGCGACGACAACAACCTGCTCCGCCATGTCGCGCCGCGCTTGCTGCTCGGCATCGCCGACGGCGGCAAGGTATTACTCGATCCGACCGGTGGCCAGGGTCTGGAACTGCTGCCGTTCTGGGATGAGATCGTCGACCTGGCCGACGCGATCGACTTCCTGGGCTGGCTGAAGCTCAGTGACAAGCTGGAAGAGATCGCCGACCTCAGCAAGTTCCCCGGCACCGGCACCTACATCACCTATGACTCAGGCAATCTCCCGCTGCTTGAGCCGTTCCGGGTGATGCCGCATCTGCTCAATCTCATTCCGGGGACGTACATCCCGACGCCGTTGACCGACAGCATCGAAGATGCCCTCCGAATGATGGTCAACATGGGGTACCAGGATGTGGATCCCGACACGCTTGAGCGTGGCTTCGACATGGCCGATCAGCAGGCCTACTTCTACGACAACCCGTTGACCCCCACGCAGCAGCTTGCCGCGCAGCAGAAGATCTTCAATGCGCTCGTCGACGGCATCCAAGAGCACGCACTGAATCCGGCGGCTTGGACTCCCTCAATCTCCATTCCGGGTATCGATTTCCAGCCGATCGTCCAGAATGCGGCCTCGGTTGCGCTCATGGTGGCGCTGCGAGATGCCTTGGAGGGCTTCCAGGATGCCGCCAATCCTGCCTTCACCGCGGTCCGAACCGGCCTCGCTCCGGTCACCAACGTGCTCGATGACATCGATGAGCAGGTCACCAAGGCCCTCGATTCTCGGTTCAAGGTGACCGAACCGAAGCCGACCGAAGGCAGCCCGCTCAACCTGAACCAGCGCTCCGCCCCGTCGATCACCAACTTCTCGTCCGATGACGCCGAACTCCGCACCATCACGGTTACCAAGGAAGACATCGAGCCTGTCGCCGAGAAGGCCGAAGAGCCCGTCGGTGACCAGGATTCGCAGAAGGACTCCGAGAAGAAGGACGCCAAGAAGCAGCCTCGGGGGCTCAAAAAGGTCACCGAGTCGTTCAAGGCCACACCGGGCAAGCATGCCCTGGACGCGAACAACCCGGTGAAGAAGTCGGTGCAGGAGACCGTCGAGAAGGTCAACGCCGGTGTCACCGACGCCGTGAAGAACCTGGAGAAGGCGGCCAAGGACGCGAAAGCCAAGGCGAAGGCCAAGGCCTCAGCGTCGAAGGACTCGGACAAGAAGTCCGGCGGCGCCGATAACGAAGCCTCCGACGACAAAGCCGCGGCCTGATAGGCACGTTCCACGCGGGGCCGGCGACCAGCGGAGCCGGCCCCGCGGGCACATCGTGATTCGCGTCGGGGACGTGTCTCGCGCGAAGGAGCCGCCCGCTGGTGCGCGATAAGCTCCCTTCACCAGGAGGGGGGTTCCATGAATTTGACGGGAAAGGCACCAGGGCTACTCGACGACTACGGCGATTACTCCGTCAGTTGAGACCCGCCCCGCACACAACGTCAGCGGCCCATCGACACAGGAAGCGCATACGTATTGCGATCGTCGTTGGCACTGTTCTCACCATTCTTGTCGCAGTAGGCATTTGGTCACAGCGCGGCCATCGCCTGAGCACAACCATCCCGCAATGGGAACCGGCGTCCGGCGCCTTTCTGCCCTCACCCATGCACGAGACACCTGTCACTGGGTGGCGGAGCACCTCGCCACGATGGGGGCTCACAGACCCGACAGCTCACCTCGCATCGATTGACGTCCGGAGCGGCACCCGACCGTTCGTCGGCGCCATCGATAAGAACGCCTACTTCATCGCGACAACTTCTGCTGCGCCTGAGCCTGTTTGGTGGCTGATCGCCGTGGACACCCTGACCGGCGACAGCTTGTTCCCAGCCGTCAGCCTGGGTTCAGGAGTTCGGTCACCGAAATGCTTCCTCAACGGAAGCGAGCATGTGCTGTGCCTCCGAGCGCATGACGATTCGTCAGTTACTGCCTCGGTGGTGGATTCTCGAACCGGCGCCGTGACGTTCGAAGGTGCCACCGATCTCCGCACTGGCATGGGCAGACTCGAAGTCCACCAAGTCGGCATGTACGCCGTGGCCAGAACACAGGACCAAGGCGTGTACGGCATCGGACCGAGGGCCGAGACGACATGGTTTGTGCCCGGTGACGGATCGATCCAGGTGAACGATCTCACGCAGTTCGGACTTCCACCGCAAGAGATAACCACACAGGGACATCGCAATCCTCGTCTATGGAGCACGACTGTGTTCTCGGTCAAGGACGGCAAGGTGCTCCACGACGGATCGACGGAGAGCGACCGGCTCGAGAAAACCCTGGTGTATCCCGGCGGTTTCGCCGCTCACGTCGACAGGAATGACGACGACCTGGGCGTGCAGTTCTTCGACAGCACGGGTAATAGGGTCGGCGATTCCGTTCGAGACGGTTCATTGCCGGACGGCACGCCGGGGCTGCCCATCGTCACCTCGGACGGGGAGTACTCCGTTTTCTCGGTCGACGGTCGTCGGCTGTTCAACATTCCGCGAGGCGCGCTGTACATCGTGGACTCCACGCTTTACGTCAATGCATCCGGAAGCCAGGCGTTTCCGGAGTGGCAGCAGTACGACCTCCCCTCAGGCAAGACAGGGCCCGTTTGCGACTTCGCGATGCAGAACTTCATCGGGTTCAACGACACAACGATGCTGTTCGCGCCAAACATGCCCAACTCGCAGGTGCTGCTCAGCGCCTACGACAAGAACACCTGCGAACGCCTGTGGAAGATGCCCTCCTCCGGCGCAGACGAGAGAGTGTGGCGCGTCGGCGACACACTGATCCGCTCGTCAGGAGACGGTACGGAACTGACGTCGCTGGCAGCTCCTGGGGAGGCGCCCCCGCGGTAGGCCCGCTCCCGACCACCTGACAGCCTCCGCACGCGTCGGTAGCGTGTCGCCTATGCCTCGCAGCGTGCTCGTCACCGGAGCGACCGGCACTCTGGGCCACCATGTGGTTCCGGAGGCGACGCAAGCGGGTCACGCGGTCAGAGCGCTCAGCCGGCGCCCACGCGTCGGCTACACCGGGGTCCACTGGCAGCAGGGCGACCTGTCAGATGCGGGGACGTTGGACGCCGCCCTCGACGGGATCGACACGGTGGTGCACTGCGCCACCCAGCCGACCGGCGACAAAGACATCGTTGCTGCGCGGAACCTCACCAACGCCGTCCGGCGCAACAACGTCGGGCATCTCATCTATGTCTCGATCGTCGGCATCGACAAGATCCCGTTGCCCTACTACCGCACCAAGTTGCGAGTGGAACAACTGCTGGCCGACTCGGGCGTCCCGCACACCATTCAGCGCGCCACACAGTTCCACGAGCTAATAAAAAAGATATTCGACATACAACGCTTCTCGCCGGTTTTGGTGGCGCTGCGGGACGTGCGGTTCCAGCCGATCGACACGCGCGACGTCGCGTCACGCCTCGTCGAGTTAATCGATCAAGAGCCTGGCGGACGGGTCACCGACATGGGTGGACCGGAGGTAATCAGCCACCCCGATTTGGGGCTCTTCGCAGATGAGGGTGTAGGGGTTTGTCGGCGCGTCGTTGCCGGGATAGGGGTCGAGGTCTTTCGAAGATGGAGGTTCTCACGCCACCCATCCGAAAGACCTCGACGTGCCCAACGCTACCGGTGGGGCGGGCTTCGCCTGCGCTGACCTCACGACTTTCTGCCGCCTCGATGAGCTCGGGTTGGAGGTGACCGGCCAGCACCTCGCTGATGATCGCGCGGTGCTGGCGTGCAGGCTCGTCGAAGAGGATCGGTGGTGCCGGCGCTGCGGCGAGGAAGGCAGTCCGCGTGACAGCATCACCCGTCGGCTTGCCCACGAGCCGTTCGGGTGGCGGCCGACCACGCTGCTGGTGACGGTCCGCCGCTACCGGTGCGCCGGATGCGCTCATGTGTGGCGCCAAGACACCAGCAAGGCCGCCGAACCACGCGCCAAGCTGTCCCGGCGAGCGCTGCGGTGGGCACTGGAAGCCCTTGTCTGCCAGCACCTGACGGTGGCCCGGCTCGCCGAAGCCCTGGCGGTGTCGTGGAACACCGCCAACAACGCCGTGCTCGCCGAAGGCCAGCGGGTGCTGATCGCCGACCCGACCCGCTTCGACGGCGTGGCGGTGATCGGCGTCGATGAGCATGTCTGGCGCCACACCCGCCGCGGCGACAAATACGTCACCGTCATCATCGACCTCACCCCAGTACGGGATGGGACTGGTCGGGCCTTGACCCCGGATGGTGGACACGGGACTTGGATTAAGCAGCTTCTGGCAGCGTAGAGAATGTGTAGGTGTTTTCGTAGCTGGCCGGGCTGGAATAGCGGCAGCGGGAGTGCCTTCGTTTCAGGTTGTAACGGACCAGCCAGCGGAACACTTCGCGGCGGCAGGTAGCGGCGTCGGGCCACTGGCTGCGGTCCTGCAGGATTTCGCGTTTGAGGGAGGCGTTGAACGATTCGGCGAGCGCGTTATCGGCACTTGACCCGACCCCTCCCATAGACTGGACGACGCCCAGATCTGCGCAGAGTATCGCGAAATCCTTTGATGTGTACTGACTTCCGTGGTCTGAGTGGAACACAGCACCAGCCAGCGAACCGCGCAGCGCGTCAGCGGCTTTGAGGGCATCTTTGACCAGTTCGGTGCGCATGTGCTCAGCGATCGCCCACCCCGCCACCCGTCCGGAGAAGCAGTCGATCACCGTCGCCAGATACAGATTCGACCCGGTCGCCAATGGCAGATAGGTGATGTCGCCGACGTACTTGACGTTGGGTGCCGCGGCGGTGAAGTCCCGCCGCAGCAGGTCCGGGACTTTCTGTTTGGCCGGATCCGGGGTGGTGGTTTTCACGCGGCGGTAGCCGGCGATCCCGGCACTGCGCATGACCCGGGCCACCCGCTTGTGGTTGACCCGCTGCGCCTCGGGTGCACCGTCGTTGAGTTCAGCGGTGATCCGCGGCGCCCCGTAGGTGTTGTCTTGGTCGTGCACGGTGCGGATCCGGGCCTCCAGCTCCTGGTCAGCGGCGATGCGGGCGGCTCGGCCGTCGGCGGCGGCCAACCAGGCGTAGAACGAGGAGCGCGCGATCTCGACGATCGCGCATAGCCACTTCACCGGGTAGGTGTGCAGGTGGTCGGCGACGAACTGGAAGCGGCTCACCAGTTCGTCTCCCCGGCGAAATATTTGGCCGCCGACCGCAGGATGTCACGCTCGGTGGCCAACCGGGTCTTGTCAGCCCGCAACGCCTGGTTCTCGGCCCGTAGCCGGGCCAGCTCCTGCTCAGGGCTCTCTACACCCGCTGGGGGCGCACCCGTCGCAGTCGGGTTGCGGTGCCGGATCGGCACCCCAGCGGCCTTGCACCAGGCCGACAGCGTCACCCCGGAGATGCCCAGTTCGCCGGCGATCTGGGTGATCGTTGCGCCCTCGGTGTCTCGGTACAGCTCTACCGCGTCCCGTTTGAACTCGTCGGGATAATTCTTCCTTGCCATCGGTATCGATCATCTCGCTTCCCCCGCCAATCTTGCGGGATTCAGCGTGTCCAACACCGGGGGTCAGGGTCCTTTTTCGCCAGCCTGAAGAATGAACGGGTGCACCAGATGGTGTATCCGACACGAAAGAAAGCTCAGGAGGATGGCCTGCTACATCGAACTGTTCTACAATCGACGCAGACTTCATTCCGCGCTCGGCTACCGGACGCCACACGAAGTCCGCACCGAATACATGAATTCGCAGATCGCAGCGTAGAAACCGCAAATACCGCAGTCCGAGAAACGCGGGGCAGCCCAGGCGACGAGGACGGCCCAGTACCGCGTGCGGTAGGCAAATGTCACGCGGTGTCCCCCGGCCAACCCGGCACTGCCGGTTCCATGGCCGGCGGTTTCTGAAGACGGCTGGTGTAGATGGCGTGGCGCTGAGCGGCATTGTGCGGCATACGCGCATAGCACTGCTCCCTCATTTGACGGAGCCTCGGATGCGCACCTGAGTTAGGGTCCGAACCATCCGTAGCCCCCCAAGATGTGTCCGGACTGGCGCCTGTGATGCGCCACGGGCCGAACACATCACCCAAAGGCGCCGGATTCGGTCCTTCCTGAGGAACAGTGACGGCCGAGGGTGTGTTGCCGGCTGGAGGCAGCTTATCGGTCAGCTCTACTCGCCAGACTTTCACCGCGCGCGGGTCAGGATCCGGATCAGCATCGGTTAACTCATAAACCGGCTCATATTCATGAGCTTGAGGTTGCTCGACGAAAACGTTGTACAGACCGTCGCATACAAATGCTCGATACCCGCCTCCTTCAATAGGAGTCAGATCGAGGACATGAAAGTATTCGTTGCCGTAAAAATTCGTCGGCTGTACGTACGCCAACGCCGGTTCGGTGGCGGGCTGGATACCCCAGAGCTCGAATGGCAGATCCGATCGGGACTCGTCGATCGCCTTCCCGACTTGCGGGACAGCTCGATCGAATCCGGGGTATGCATCGTTTGCGTCGAAGGTCATATCCCCGACACGATGGGACTCCAGATACGCACGCAGCGGAACTGCCGGCCCGGTCAACAGATCAATACCGGGGTCGGCGGACCAGCGGAAACGGAAACCGTCAAGTGTTCGCGGCCAGTTCGCAAACGTCTGCTCGGCTGACTGAGGTTCCGACTCGCGGCTTTGGTCGCATGACACCAGCGACATCATCACGACTGCCGCAAAGAAAACTCGAAGTACGGCCGCTGAGATGCTCATGAGCCCCCAGTATGGCCAGGCGGCTTGGGAAACGCGTCGCGGTACCCGTCCTCGAAATCCTCGATGCCTGCCTTCACCTTCGGGTCAATGCCGTCAAAGTACTCCAGGAACGCATTGCGGAAGTCATAGATATTCTCATTCGACAATTCTTTGAGAGTTCCGGTTTCCGATACCAGGCCTCGGTCGGCAAACGCACTGATGTCACCAACGTTATTCTTTAGCAATTCTGCGGTCACCGCATACTGCAATGCTTCGGAGCTGTTTGTCGACATGGGGTTCGCGGGGTTCGGGGTCGGCGGATCACCGACGAAGATGTCGCGCAAGGGGTCCCCCGGCAACTTGTTGAATCCGTCGAGGATCTCCCTGACGCCAGGTATCTGGCCGCCGAGCTTCTTCGCGAGGTCCAACCATTCACCGCGGCTCTCATAGGCCCGGACCTCCTGCAGGTTGCCATAGGCAATGGCATCGTTGTCCGCTATGTTCGCCGCGGTTTCGATTACCCCACGCAATGTGCCGGCCGACTGCAAATCCGCCACGTCGATCGGCCCACCCGCCTTGACGGACTCTGTGAACCCGTGTTGATACTCGATCCCAGTGAGGTAGGCCTTTGAGTTGAGAATTTCGCCCGCCTCCTTGTTGGTGTCGATCGCCGCGAACAAGTCGCGAGTGATCGGCATCTCCGCTTTGGTTAGATTATCCAGGGGCGCGAAGCCAAGGGTGTTGTCGAGCTTGTTTCCCAGCATGTCATCTACGAAGGGCAGGCTTGCGGTGGCAAGGCCCTTTGCCAACTCTGGGTTGACTTGCCCGAGCGATTGTCCGTCCGTTCCAGGAATGTTCATCAAGTGGGTACCCGCGTTCTGACCGGCCCACATGTCCACTGCGTGCATGATCTGCCCAGCGCGGGTTGCCTGAGCTACCTGGGTGGGATCTGTAAGGTCGGTCGGATTCGCCACTGGCGCAAGCCCTGTGAACAGTCCCGAGGCTGCTGCTCCGTCGTCGGCCCATTGCCGGGTCAGCAGGTTCTCGATCATCGAGTTGTTTGGAGCGTTGCCGTCACTGCCGGTGAGCACCTCGTGCAGTGCAATTTGATCTCGGCCAGCGGCGGACAACATCCACTGAAGCGCCGGGTCTACCTGTCCCTTATTGAACGGGACCATCGAGGGAGGCACCTTTGCTGTCTCGCTCAGCATGATTTCGCTTTGCTTCAGCACAGCCTTGTCAAACGACGAACCTTGCTGCAGTGCCGGGTTTCCTTTGTCGGCGATGGCAGCTACGTCAAGCAGCTCAAGACGCGCGTGCGGATAGGTTCCCGCCGGCGAAGGCGTCCACTCCAGCGGAGGCTTGGTCAGATCACGGCGCAACGATTCCGGAAGCGCCTCAAAGGATCCTCGCGTTGGCACATAACCGGCGTCACCGGGTTTCAGTGATGGATCCGCACCTGCAGCACTGACATGCTCGTTGGAGAGTATCTGCAGTGCATCCTGAAGTCGGTCACCGTCCGCGCCAAGGTCGTCCATCAGCTTCCGAATCTCTGCGGTGCTCTTTCCATCCAGGGAACGCGCCAACTGATTCAGGTAGTCCATCTGGCTTGCCGGCAACACCAAATCACCCCGGGCCAGAGCGTCCAACTGCTCGGGTGTCAGAGTGGTGTTTTCCTGCAGACGTGCCGACTCCTCGGGACTTAACTCCCCGTCCTTCATAGACTCGGCGTCCGACGCTCCTTGCTCGCTGGGAGTGACGGGGTCACCGCCGGTCGCTGCCGTCAATACCCGCGCAAGATCGCCGTCGGCCTCCTCCGCAGCAGCCAGCACCGCAACGATTCGGTTCTCCAGGTTGGCGACCTTGTCGGCTAGTTTCGCGACGTCATCCTCTTCCCAGCCAGTTGTATCCGGAGGGGTAACCGTGTTGGTCGCCAGGTCGACTTGGACAGCCGGCGACGCGGCTGCATCGTCCAAGATGCTTTTCAAGTCGTTCTTGACGCTCCGTACATCGAGCGCAGCCTTCTTGGCGCCCATGGATGCCAAAAAGGCCTCTTGAGCCGACACCCCTAATTTTGTTGCCGACTTCTCCAAGGCCTCCTTCGCCGCCGCACTTGCCTCGCCGTCCTACTTCTCGAAAACCTGTAAATTACGCAGAGTCTCGGCTGTCTGCCCGCTGGTGCGGGCGCGTTGGGCGAGTGCGTCGCCCACCTCTTCGATTTGCTCTGGTTCCCACTGCTGAAGATCGGCTAACGACAGGGTCATGGCTAAAGCCCCATAGCCGCGGCGGTACCTTCGATCTGATCGCCCTCGTCACCGTCGGTTGTCAGGTAACGCGCCGCCGCCGATCGGATATCCGCTGCATGGCCGATGATGTCGGCGTAGTGTGCTGCGGATTCTTCGGCCCACTTGGCCGCTGTCGTCGCCAAGGCCGCGCCGCTGCTGCCAATCCAGCCCGCTTGAGCGTTTCCTATGCGGTCATTTGAATCACCATGGCCCACCCGCAGTTCGTCGGCTGCCACATCCAGATGATCTGAAGCCATACGAAGCGCGACAAGATCAACGTGCAAGTCTCTCGACATGCGACCCCCCGGTCCTACGGTCATGATCGTTTGCTAGCGAAATTTACCACCGCCCCACCTCGGCCGATTACGGCAATTCGCCGTTAGTTGACGCGGTTGCCGACATCGGCGTTGCGGTTCCGTGCAGAACGTCCCCCGACCACCTGACAGCCTTTGCATGCGTCGGTAGCGTGTCGCCTATGCCTCGCAGCGTGCTCGTCACCGGAGCGACCGGCACTCTGGGCCACCATGTGGTGCCGGAGGCGACGCAAGCGGGTCACGATGTCAGAGCGCTGAGCCGGCGCGCCCGCGTCGGCTATACCGGGGTTCACTGGCAGCAGGGGGACCTCTCAGACGCGGGCACGTTGGACGCAGCCTTGGACGGGATCGACACCGTCGTGCACTGCGCCACCCAGACGACCGGTGACAAAGACATCGTTGCTGCGCGGAACCTCACCAACGCGGTCCGACGCAACCACATCAGGCATCTGATCTACGTCTCGATCGTCGGCATCGACAAGATTCCACTGCCGTACTACCGCACCAAGTTGCGCGTGGAACAACTGCTCGCCGACTCGGGTGTCCCGCACACCATCCAGCGCGCCACCCAGTTCCACGAGCTAATCGAAAAGGTCTTCGACGTGCAGCGGTTCGCGCCAGTGTTGGTGACGCTGCGGGACGTTCCGTTTCAGCCGATCGACACCCGCGACGTCGCGACGCGTCTCGTCGAGTTGATCGATAAAGAACCGGCGAAGCGGGTCACCGACATCGGCGGGCCGGAAGTCATCGATCACCCAGATTTGGGACGGATGTATCTCTCAGCACACAACAGCAGGCGTCGCGTGGTCAGATTCACGCCGCCCGGCCGCATCGCTGCGGGTTACAGGTCTGGAGCACATCTGACCCCGGATAACGCGGTCGGAACGGTAACTTTCCAGGAATACCTCGCTTCGGGCACATAAACTTTGGCCGCCTACCGGGTTCGCTCGGAGCACGAAAAGGCACACTTTTACATAGGCTCTTGCATGTATCGCGGATAGTCGTAGGCTCAACACTGATGAGCACCTCAGCGCCGCAAAACGGGTCGATGCGCGCTGCCGACACCGATCGCATTCAGGTGGCGCAGCAGCTCACTGATGCCGCCGCGTCGGGCCGCCTCCCGATGGACGAGTACGAGGACCGCCTGGCAAAGGCCTACACCGCCGAGACCCGTAACGAACTAGCCCGCCTCAGCTCCGACCTGGCCGGGGCCGCCACCTACCTCAACGCCGGCTGCCGGCCCGCGCCGTCGACCACGCTGCTGGGTCTGATGAGCGGCTTCGAGCGCCGTGGCCGCTGGAACGTGCCGAAGAAGTTGACAACGTTTGCTCTTTTCGGCGGCGGAGTGATCGATCTGCGGTACGCCGATTTCACGTCGGCCGACGTCGACATCCGCTGTTACTCGATCTTCGGTGGGCAGACCATCCTGGTGCCGCCCGAGGTCAACGTCGACTGTCATGGCATCGGCATCATGGGCAACTTCGACCGCCACGTTCACGGTGAAGGTGTGCCCGGCGCACCGCGTGTCCACATCCGCGGTTTCTCGGTCGGCGGCACCGTCAGCGTCAAGCGCAAGCATCGCCGCAAGCCTCACGAGAACTGAGACCCTCAAACCGAGCCCACCGAATGGCTCCTGCCACACCCAGATTGGTTATCGGTGAGCACTTCTCGACTCACTGCCAACCAGGTTGGTGCCCTCGCCGACGATACCGCAGCAGGCCGACGATGATCAGCGTGATCAGCCCGAGGCCGGCCGCGAAGATACCGGCGATGATCGCGACGAAGGCACCACCGAATGTGCCCATGCTCAC
>Ga0180216_1003892_pt1 | contig 11522 bp, 14 predicted proteins | sample eDN3rd37CBELigMG_FD_128879 | JGI IMG/M metagenome (GOLD analysis project Ga0180216, IMG submission 128879) | Enriched Miracle-Growth compost microbial communities from Emeryville, California, USA - eDNA 3rd pass 37_C BE-Lig MG (version 2)... ...
ATACGCCCGGGCAGGCGGACGTGGTTCAAAGGTGGCGGAAGAGGAAAACGAAACGCAAACAATCGGACAATCTGGCAGGCTGACCGGGCAAGCGGCTGACGGACCGAGCGAGCAGTGGCCCGCGCGGCGGGCAAAGGGATCTGGCCGCCATGGCGGCCACGGTGGCGACGCCGGTGACACCGTCGCCGGACACGGCCAAGGCGACGCTCGCCGCCGCGCTCGTCCGCGCGAACGCGGCCGTCCGGCTCGACACGCAGGGCCAGCACGCCGCCGCGCTCGCGGCGTACAGGGACGTGGTGGCGCGGCTCGATGACACCACCCTGCGCAGCCTGGACGAAGACGACCGCGCCAAGCTCGCTAGCACGGTATGGGGGGCGATCAATATCAATGAAACGTGCGCAAAGCAGACGCTGACAGAGCGTGTAGCGAAGAGTCAACTTTGGTACTTCACCAAATAGCTCGCCGCATACAACGCGCGCATTGCCGCGATTGCCGGCGCGCTTCCGTCTGGCGACCGGTACGCCACCGGGGAGGGGGCCTAGCACCGCACGCATGCGCCACGACTCATGCGGACTCCGGCTGCCGTGCGCTGAGGGTGCGGAGGGCACACCTAGGGCGGACGAGGGCCGCAAGGGCGGCGCACCGCGGTTCACGGACCGGCCCGTTGGCGTAGGCGTGCTCCGCTGTGAACGAATCATCTACGTCGGACGTGCTGACTGGGCGGGACCGTGCTGGGTGGGATGTGCCGGCGTGCAGGCGATGCCGGACCCGCCGCCGGCCTCGGCCATCCGGCGGCCGTTCTGGCTCATGCGCGTGCTGGCGGCCACGATGCGGCAGGGCGCCTACCTGACGCCCAAGCTCTTTGTGCCGCGCGACGTGTGGTATGTGCGGCCGTCAACGCGACAGGCCCGCCGCCACAATGCGCCGAACGCTTACGCTGCGGCGCGCCCGGGCCGCTTGGTTAGCGCTGCACAGGTTCCAAAAGGGCGTCGCGTTTACGGGCATCCAGGCCAAGCTGAACGCCATGGACTCGGTGCTCATCTACATGCTCAAGCTCAAGGACACGAGCCTCTCGGACGCCGACCGCCTCGCCAAGGCACGTCCACTGCAGGCTACCCGTGAGGCGCGAGCCAATTCAAGCGCTAACCCGGCGGCGCGCGCGCCGCTGCGCTCTGCCCCGGCCGCGCGCTGCAGGAGCTCGAAGAGTTTTGCTTCCAGGTGGACACGTCGCAGCACACCCTGGCCCGCAAGCTCAACTTTGTGTCTGACGTGCGCGCCGACAAGGTGCGCGCCTTCCGATTGCGAAGGAATTCAGGCCCGCCGCGCCGCCGCTGACGTTCGCTCGGCCCAACACGCTACGGTGGTGGCCCTGGTGTGCGGCAGACGCCGCAGAGCCAGCTGGCCCGGCTCGGCAACCGGCTCTCGCTGTCGGTGGAGCGGATGCAGGCCAACGTGGCGCGGCTCAAGCTGGACGACGACGCGGCCTACATCGACATCCTGGTCCGCGTGTTTGAGGAGAGCCAGTTCCTCGGTACGCCCGGCAACGGGACACGCTGATGCCTGGCACTTGCTAACTAGGCACGCTCGTCTTCTGGCTGTCGGCGATGCATCGCGGGCAGACCACTGGATCGTCCAGCTGGAAGGCACGGCGAGCGCGGCCATCATGGGGCGCCTGCAGCGGATCTCGGACTTTTTCCAAAACGTCGTGTGCGCCTTTGTCCTGCGCGACTTTCGGCTGCTGCTCGACCAGTACACCAAGAACGCCCGCGCCGCGTTCCTCTCGCCGGCCCTCTGACTGTGAACGATGTTGTACTTTAAGCCCGCTGTACCATAGCGCTGAAGTAATCTGAATCGAGCGTGTGCGGCCTGTCGCATGCCTCCGTCTAAGCATGAACGCTGTCGGCGCGCGAGTGTGCAATCCACTTTCCTGAAGAGAGCTCTGTGGAAACCGTGGCGGACAAACCGGCACACACAGCGTACAGGCATCTGCAGGGCCGCGTCCACGCTGGCGGCGGCCACGGCCGTCGGCCGCTCGCCCACGTGGCCAACTATGACGTCATCAGAGGCGGACGAGGCGAGCCGGCGACGGCGGCGGCGGAGGCGCCGCGGCCGGCGGTCCCTGGAGGCGGCCCAAGGCAGCCGAGCGGGCCTACGAGTGCGTCAAGGAGCCCGTGCGACGCCGGGCAAGCTGCTGGCGCCGTTGGGTGCTGCGGCATCGCACGGACCTTCCCGCGGTCGCGCCGCTTTTTGCTCCCGGGCCAGCGAGTGGCCAAAGCGGCGGCCGGCATGGCCTGGCGGTGGCCCACGCGGGCGCTGGCGCTGCTGCCGCCGCCCGGCCGGCTCGCAGCGGCGGCTTTGCCCTGCAGCGTGCGGTGGCTGGCGACGGCGAGCGACGCCGCCGGCGCCAAGGCCGCCGCGCAAAAGTACGCGGCCACGCTCGCGCTGCCGCAGACGGCCTTCCCGATGCGGCGGCAGGGCGGCGAGGTCGAGCGGCAGTACCTCGAGGCGCGGACGACGGCCATCTGGCCGCGGCACCGGGCACCGGTGCGTCGGAGCGCGCCGGCCAGAGAAGGCCGTGCCCGATCTGCGGCTCACCGTGGCGCCGACCGGTCGGGGTGGGCGCTGCCCCGCAGCCGGGGACGGTGCCGGACTTTGTGCTGCACGACGGCCCGCCGTACGCCAACGGGCCGCTGCATGCCGGTGCGGACGCTCAGGGCCATTCCGTGCATGCCGATGTAGCACCGACCAACGGCGCCGTCCGCAGCGCACCAGTTGAAACTCCTGCGGCGCAGGCCACGCGCTCAACAAGATCCTCAAGGACATCACCCTGCGGTACCAGATTTCGCAAGGCCGCACCGTCAGGTACCTGGGCTGACGGCGGCCTGACGGTGCGCACCTCCCGCACTAACCATTCAAAGCGGCCAGTACTCGATGCTGCATCGCCCGCAGCTACATCCCGGGCTGGGACTGCCACGGCCTGCCCATTGAGCTGAAGGCGCTGGAGCGGCTGAAAGGGGACGCCGCGTCCAAGCTCACCCCGCGCGAGATCCGGCGCCACGCGCGCGAGCTGTATGGCCCCAGCGCTGAACCATGGGATCGACCAGCACGACGCTGACCGCGGCGGCGGCCCTAGTCGAGCGCGAGCGTCGTTGCCAGGGCCCTGCAAACGCTGGACGCGCAGCGAGCCGAGTTTCGCAGCTGGGCCATCCTGGGCGACTGGGACGCGCCGTACCGCACGCTGGACCCCGCCTACGAAGCTGCCCAGCTGCGCGTCTTTGCAGTCATGCTCGACAAAGGCACGTTGCGGCGGGGAGTCGCGAAGGATGGGGCCCTGCTAACGTTTCGCGGCCGAGCAGGCGAGCGCTTGGCGATCTAGGACTGATCTACCGCGGGTTCAAGCCAGTGTACTGGTCGCCGTCCTCACGGTACGCATGCACCTGCGGTTGGCTGAAATCCGCCTTGCCCCTCTCTGACGGATGGCGGCGCGCAACTTGGCAGGGACCGCCGCGCTCGCACAGCACGGCGCTGGCGGAAGCGGAGCTGGAGTACGTCGACAACCACCAGAGCGAGTCCGTCTACGTCCAGCTGCCCGTGAGCGGCCTCGGTACGCCCTTTGCACCGGCGCTTGGGTGAGCCGCTGCCCGCTCGCTTACGCGCACGCTCTCCCTGCCGTCGTGTCCGGTTGTGCAGAGTACCCCGGGCACCGTGTGGCCGCACTCGTGTGGACGACGACGCCGTGGACGCTCCCGGCGAACCAGGTAAGGGTGTAAACTAGCGGTGACCGCTGGAGCGCACACGCGCGGCTAATGAGCACTCTCCGCGGATGGCTGGACGCCGCTACGCAGGCCATTGCGTACAACGAGGCCCTGGCGTACGTGCTGGTCAAGGCGGCCAACGCGACCGAGGCCGTCGCGTGGCTCGTGGCGCGCGCGCTGCTGCCCGCGCTGGAGCACGTCCTGGGCCAGCCGCTCACCGTGCTGGCCGACGTGGACGGTAGGTGTAGCGGCAGAGCACTGGGCGCGAGCGTGCGGCCGGCTGGCTGAAGCAAGGCGCCGGGAGGCGCGCGCGTCTCGCGGGTGCCGCGTGCATCCAGCCGCCCAGCTGAGCAAGCTCACGTACCGGCCGCCGTTTGGCCAACCGGGCGCGGCCTTACCGTTTCTGCACGGCGACCACGTTACCGATGCCTCGGGAACAGGTACGGCTCGAGCGGAACCATCGATGCTTGCGCCGCCCAACGGCTGAGTGGTTCTTGTTTTCCCCTTTTTCATCGCGCGCCAGGCCTGGTGCATACGGCGCCGGCCCACGGCCTCGACGACTTTAAGCTGTGCCGGCGGCACCACATCGACGTGCGGCACAACTACGGTGCGTTGCGGCTGGACCACCTGCTGCCTTAAGGCAGGCCGCTCATGCGTTGAGCGACCCATCGCTTTGCGATGTCACGCAGTGACGGCAACTGGCACGTTCACGCCGGATGCGCCGGCGGACCTGGCGGGGCTGCCCATCGGAGCCAAGGGTACGGCACGCATTCTGGAGCTGCTCCAGCAGTCGGGCCTGCTGGTCGCGCACCGGCCGTACAAGCACCGCTACCCGTACGACTGGCGGACCAAGAAGCCCGTGATCTTGCGGTACCGCCTGCTCTGGCTGCGCAGCGAGCGGGATCGCCACGCGCTCACTGCAGGGTACGCGCCGCGCGTGCGATATGCACCGGCCCCAGGGCCACGGCGCAGTGGTTCTGCGACCTGTCGTCGCTGGCCCCCGCCGCGGCGGCCGAGCTGGCGCAGGTGCACACCACGCCCCCCGCTGGTAACGCCAAACCGGGACCTGTCGCTTTCTAGTTGAAAGGTTCCCGCTGACGACGTCCGTCCGCCGCGGTTCGACCCGTATCGCACCAGGCATCAACCGCCTCAGTGGCATGCTGGCTGACCGGGACGACTGGTGCATCTCGCGGCAGCGGGCGTGGGGCGTGCCCATCCCCGTCTTTTACGACAAGGCCACCGGTACGACGACGGCGGCACCGACGGAATCCACCCAGACAATGTCGCATGCTCAATGACCGCCTTTTTGCTCGCTTAGCATCCCCCCGTGCGCATCCGCCCAGGCGAGCCGGTGATGAACCGCGCCATCTTTGAGCACGTCATCGCGCTCGTCGAGCAGCACGGCACCGACTGCTGGTGGGACCTGCCCACCGCGGAGCTCCTGCCGCCGTCGGAGCGGCACCGCGGTAAGCACACCCTCTCTGGCCCATGCCTAGCCACGCTGACGTGCTGATGCAGCTCCCCGCCCGCCTTGGCCGGCTCGCTGGCGGCAGCCGCCTCGCTGGAGCGGGGCACGGACACGATGGACGTCTGGTTCGACAGCGGCACGTCGTGGGCGACGCTGGCCGCGCGCCTGGGCCAACCGTGGCCGGTCAAGGCCTCGCTATACCTGGAAGGCTCGGACCAGCACCGCGGTTGGTTCCAGTCCTCGCTGCTCACGGCCGGTGCGCGCTGCGCCCCTGGGCAGCCACCGCTGTTCCCAGCAAAGCCACTCAAGCCCCAGCGAGCTGCACCATGCGTTGTATCGCTCCTTTCCCTTAGTGGCGGCGCAGGGCACGGCGCCGTACCGCGCGCTGGTCACGCACGGCTTTGTCCTGGACGCTGAGGGCCGCAAGATGTCCAAGTCGCTGGGCAACGTAATCGACCCGTCCACCATCGTGCTCGGCGGCAAGGACACGCGGAAGTGGCCCGGCTACGGCGTGGACGTCCTGCGGCTCTGGGTGGCGTCGACCGAGTACTCGACCGACATCACGCTGAGCCCAGTGGTCATCGGTACGCTCGCAGATTCTGGCGGGATCGCGGCTTGTAGTGGGAACGAACGAGCACGCTCCTGCGGCGTTTTGCGTTCACCGCGCGGCGTGCAGAGAAAGTGGCGGAGACGTACCGCAAGATTCGCAACACCTTCCGCTACCTCCTGGGCAACTTGAGCGACTTTGATCCGGCGCGCGACGCGCTGCCGCTGGACCAGCTGCTGCCGGTACGTGGGCAGTACGGTTGGGCACCTATGGCAGGCTGCGGGGCCTTGCATCAACCGTGGTTACCTAGCCGGCCCGCTTGAACGGCTGCAGCTGGACCGGTACGCGCTGGATGTGGTGGCTGGCTACGTGGAGCGCGCGCGCTCGGCGTACGACGCGATGGCGTTCAACAAGGTCTACGCGGACACGATCGGGCTCGTGACGACGCGGCTGTCGGCGACGTACTTTGACATCATCAAGGACCGCCTGTACGCCGACGCGCGGGCCGGCCCGCGGCGGCGGAGTGCGCAGACCGTCCTCTACCACGTACGCTGCCGAGCAGAGAGACGTGTGCATTGGAACCGGTCCTGACGGCCCAGTGAACCGCGTTGATGGTTGCGGTTGCATGCAGATCCTGACCAGCCTCGGCTCCGCCCTGGCGCCGCTGGTGCCGCTCCTGGTGGAGGAAGTGTGGCGCCACGGCCGCGTGCCGACGTCCGTCGACCGGTGGCCCGAGGTAACGGAGCGTTGCAGCGACCGCTACGGCGATGCCGGCCGTCTTGTTCACACCATGGCCAGGCGCTCGTGGTTGGTGCTGCTGTGCACGCAGACGGCGGGCTGGCGCGACCCTGCGCTGGCGGCGCGTGTGGATGCCCTCCTCGAGTACCGCGGCCACGCCAACGCGGTCTTGGAGCAGGCGCGTTCCGCCAAGTAAGGCAGGCACCTTGGTTTGCGCACGCGGGCAGACCGGTGGTGTGCCTAAACGGCAGCGCGCGGCCTCAGCGTGGTGTTGTTGCGATGGCAGGCGCATCGGCAGCTCGCAGGAGGCGCACCTGCAGGTGCGCGTCCCCCCGACCCTCGCGGCCGATCACCGACAGCTGCTGCGTACGCTTGCTGAGGGAGGGGGCCGCGCCGGGCCTAAGCGTGCAAATCTCACCGCATCCGGCCTCGCCGAAGCGGTAGGCGTTCGTCACAGAATGGGCAGCCGACGAGCCGACGTGGTTCGGCGTGTCCTCGGTCACGCTCGTCGAGGCGGCGGACGCGCCCGGTACGCGGCGGCGCCCATGCGCCGCGGCCCCTTTTTTTACTGCGCCCTCTGACGCGCTCATGCATTTCATGGGCCCGTTCTGCACCGCAGCCGTGGAGATGCGCCTGATTGCGCGGCCCGAGCTGCACAAGTGCCCGCGGTGCTGGAACCACACCTGCCGCGCGGAGCAGGAGGTGTGCGACCGGTGTACAGCGGTCCTGAGTGTATAGCAACATGCAACAAATTCAAGCAATACGATTGCATGCACACAACCAGCGGCGCCAGCGGCGGCAACAAAAATAGCACGATGTTACAAGGCAGCTCTGTACTAGTCCCTGGTTTATAAGCGTGCCTGCACCCGCGCACTAGGATTGTGCAGGGGGCGCCGGCACGGCAAAGTACTTGCTCGTGGTCAGCTTCATCTCGGCCGGCCGCAGGTCGATCACGCGCTCGTCGGCCTCCGTCGCGAGCTCCACGCCGGTCTTGGAGAGCAGCTGGCCGTCGACGGTGAACGCCACCGACAGCGGCGACGGCGTGGATGCCGTCTGCACGACGAACCGCGCGAGGATGCGCACGTTGTGTTCCTGGCCCGGCTGGATGGCGACGTCGCCCAGGTGCCACCGCGCCGTCTGCGCCGTCTGGTCCCACTGCGCGTCCGGCTTGCACTGCACGCCCGATACGCCGCCGCTGATCGTCACCTCCAGCACCGTGTTCTTGAGCAGCATCGGCTTCGTGGCCGCCACGGCGCGGAACTGGATGATGAGCGACGTCAGCGTGGGCTCGCACTTCCACGCCGTCTTGACCGAGACCGGCAGCTGGGACGCCGAGCCGGCGCCCATGTTGAGCTTGTACCGCAGGAACGGCACCGTCGAGCCGACCGACAGCGCGCTCACGAGTGGCGCCAGCGGCGCTTTGAACGTGTACCCGCCGTCCGCGTCCGCGCCGGCCGATTTCGAAACTGGCGCAGCCGCGCGCAGCGCCGCAGCGAGCGCGGCAGGTTAGGAGAGTCGCGTTCCCATTGGTAGAACCGGCGCGGCCACCGAGCGGCGTACTGTCAATGTAGGCCTTGTTGGGCAGGAGCGTCTCCATATCGCTGCGGCCGTGCACGACAAAGTTGAAGGCCTCCGCCTTGAACATGCCCCGGAGGCGGCCCTTCATGGAGATCTGGCCCGCGACGTCGGCGCGCTTTTGCACGCCGTCCACGAACAGGGCCGACACGATCTCTTGGATCACCGGCGTCAGCTGTGCCAAAGGGAATGCGGACGCGGGGACGTTCAATGGCAGCCGTAGGATGAGTGCTACAGACTTTCCCCCGGCGTGAAACTTGTGCGCCACGCGCGAGTTCGCACCTCGAGCGGCCGCTGAGCGGGCGGCGGCACCGGCACGCCGGACATGGCGGCCAGCGTGGCCGAGAGCCCTTCCATGGAGGCAAACCGTGGGATGGTCGGCACCGTCAGCGACGGGCGCGGGAGGCCCTGGGACGGCGGCGGCGGCAGCGGCGCCGCGGCGTCCTTGCCCCGCAGCTCGGACGACGACGGCGTCGGCCGCAGCATGCCCGGCCCGAACGGCGCGGCGCCCGTGCCGTTGGCCGGGGCCGGTGCTGGTGGCGGTGGCGTGCCCGTGGCGAGCTTGTTGGCGCTGCCGGTGCGCGCCGCGCCCAGCGGCGAGGGCGCCGCGGGGCTCGGCGTGGCACCCGCGGCCGGCGGGAGCGCCGGCTTGGGCGGCGTTCCCGGCGCGGCGGCGGCGGCGGCGGCGGCGGCGGCTCCCCCGGGCGACGCCACGGCCGGCTTGGCCGGGAGCGCCGGCTTGGTGGGCGGCACCGCAGGCTTGGGCGACACGGGCGACGGCGTCATGGTGGGGTTGGACGGCGTCGCCTTGAGCTGCGACGGTTTGGGCGGCAGCGGCGCGGCGGCGGGCTTGGGCGGCCCCGCCTGCGGGGCGCCCGACTCGGCCAGCAGCGACGCCTTGCTGCCCGTGGGCCGCAGCGCCACGTTGAACGGCGCCGTCGGCGTGTCTGCGGGGGCGGCCTGCGCCGTCGGGGTGGTCGCGGGCCGGGCCGGGGCTGGCGGCTTGGCCGGCGGCGGCGGCTTGGCGGGCGGCGCCTTGTTGGGCACCGCGGGAGCCGGCCGTGTCGGCGCGGGCGCGGGTGCGGGCTCCGGTGCTGGGGCCGCCGTGGGCGTCGTCGGCTTGCTGCTCCGGGCCGGCCCGTCGATGGCGCGGATGGCGAACCGCTCGTCGACAGGCTCGTCCTCGGCGTCGTCGCCGCCGCCGCCGCCCGCCTCGTCCTCGCCGCCGCCCAGGGCCAGATGTTCCAGCGAGTTGGCCACCACGATTTCTGCGGGAGGCACCACAAAAAGTAAGAGGTACTAACTGCAGGGGTCGCCGTGAGCTGTGCGTGGGTGGGCGTAGGCGGCGTTGAGCGCACCAGGGACGCACCGGCATTGGCCTGCCCGCGAATGGCAAAGATCTCGGACAGCATCTCGGCGTCCGCCGCCGATTGCGCCTGCATCGAGATGGGGCACGAGCCGCCGCCCCGCCCGGTGGGTGAGCCCGCGCTGCCTCGCACACGCTGGATGCGTCACGGTACGTACGACAATGACGGGCGCCATCTTGCTCTCCGTGTCCGAGTACCCAATGATCTCCACCCTGCCAACAGCGCGGGCCTTCAGGGCAGGGGATGGCAAAGCTCAGCGGGGAAGGGCTGCCGCGTCCCCAAGGTGCGGGCCGGGCGCAGCGTACCCTTCCTTGAACGTGACGTGGAGCTTGCTCCGGTCGCCGGAACGCTTTCGCGGCACTGCAAAACCCCCGTCGGCGAGCACAGTGCGTGGCAAGCGATGTGAGGAGGCCAGGCCCAGCGCGCGGCCCAGGGAAGCAGGCGCGGTGCGCACAGGTGGCCGTTTCGGTCTTGGGGGCGCGCTCCATCTCGGCGTGGACGATCTCGTCCACGTACTGGTCCGGATCAAACGTCTCCATCTCCGCCGCAAACGCCTTGACCGTCTGTTGGCCCTGTCCCCCCCGCGACGGCAGCCGTACGGAAGGTCAGCGTCACGGTCGCGAATGGTGACAGCGCGGCGGCGGCTGCGCGGACCTCTTCCTGGTACTCGCAGATGATGGACTCGATGACGCTCAGCTTGACCAGCGCCAGCTTGATCGTCTCGAGCTTGTTCACCTCATAGTCGCGGTACGCCTGCGCCCGCGCGCGGGCGAGCCACAGCAACAACACGGGCGCGTCAGGCGCCAAGCCCGCATTTGACCGAGCGACCGCGGCAGTGCGGACGCACCAGGCACGCGCCGGTGACGCTGCTCATGCCGCGCAGCTGCTTGGACGGCGTGCGGTCCGAGTTGACGAGCTCCATGAGCGCCTCGACGACTTCGGCGTCGATCTGCGACTTGAGCTGGCACCGCATGGAGCCCATCTGTGCCGTGTCCTGCACCAAGCGCAGCACCACCGGCGGGAGCGTCCTGCGTCCGGCAGTAGCCAGGCGGCACGCCGAGGCGGCGCGCGAGTGAGCACCGCGCGGCTGGCCTGGTGGGCGGGCGGCGGGCGGCAGCGGATACCCTAGGGACTCGTCCAGGCGGGCGAGCTCCTCCTTGAGCTTGTTGCCCATCTGCTCCAGCTGCCGGCCATAGTGCTCCTCCAGCGCCGAGCTGGAGCCGCGTGCGAGCCGGCGCTGAACGGGCACGGCATTTAGAAGGGCTTGGAACGCAGCCGGGGTCGCTGGTGGGGGAGCGACCGTACCGCTGCTTGCAGTAGGTGGCGAGGGCGTTGAGTGTCGCCCAGCTCTGGTCCGTGCGCTTCACCAGCCGGTCCACCATGGTGGCGGCCGGCGTTTGGGGCGGCGCAACGCCGCCGATGTGGCTGAGACAGGTGCAGTCGCGCGGCTGGATCGACAAGCGAGCCCGACAGGACGCCCGTGCCCGCGAGGAAGGCGCCTCGGGCGACGCGTTCGCAGCACCGTTGCCAGGGGCCCGCTGGCTTGTGGATCCTGCTTGCCGCACAGTTGCGGCACTAGCAGCCGCGTTCACCTTGGAGCAGCCTGCGACCCGAGGGTGGTTCCCTGTCCTGTTTCGCCTCCGTCCCGCCGCTCTACGCCCGCCAGCCCTCCGTGTCCCGGACCCTCGTCCTCCTTCCTCCTCGTCCTCCTGCTCCGTCCTCCTCGTCCTCGTTCCTCGTCCGTCCTCCTCGTCCTCCACTGCGTCCTCCACTGCCGCCTCCTTCTTCGTCCTCCTCGACCTTCCTCCTCGTCCTCCTCGCCCTCCTCCTGCCTCCTTCGCCTTGACTGCGACCTCCTCCTGCCTCCGTCCTGCCTCCTCCCTCCTCCTGCCTCCTCCTGCCTCCCTCCTCCCTCCCTCCTCCGTCCTGCCTCCGTCCTCCGTCCTCCGTCCTGCCTCCGTCCTCCACTGCGTCCTGCCTCCTGCCTCCTCCTGCCTCCGTCCTCCGTCCTGCCTCCGTCCTCCACTGCGTCCTGCCTCCTCCTGCCTCCCTCCTTCGTCCTCCGTCCTCCG
>Ga0180216_1003894_pt1 | contig 11511 bp, 10 predicted proteins | sample eDN3rd37CBELigMG_FD_128879 | JGI IMG/M metagenome (GOLD analysis project Ga0180216, IMG submission 128879) | Enriched Miracle-Growth compost microbial communities from Emeryville, California, USA - eDNA 3rd pass 37_C BE-Lig MG (version 2)... ...
ACGGCTACACCCCGCTGCCGGCACCCATCCGCTACCGCACCGCCGCCGCCCTGCTCGCCGCGATACCACAGCAAGAGGGCGACACACCCGAATCGACACATTAATTCCTTACAGTCACAATGCGTGCGGCAACGCTGCCACGATGCACCGGGCAAGGTGGCGCCGATCGCCGCGACCAGACCGGCATGGGCATCGGAGGTCACCAACCTCACCCCGGATAACCCGCGGGCGACCAGTCCGCGGAAGAACGTGAGCCAGCCGGCGCCGTCCTCGGCGGAGGTGACATCGATGCCCAGGATTTCGCGGTAGCCGTCGGCGTTGACCCCGACCGCGACCAGGGCGTGAACGTTGACCACCCGGCCGTTCTCGCGGACCTTGAGCACGAGGGCGTCGGCGGCGACGAACGTGTACGGGCCGGCGTCGAGGGGCCGGCTGCGGAACGCCTCGACCTGCTCGTCGAGCTCCTTCGCCATGACGCTGACCTGGGACTTCGACAACGAGGTGATACCCAACGTCTCGACCAGTTTCTCCATCCGGCGGGTCGACACCCCGAGCAGATAGCAGGTGGCGACCACCGTGGTCAGGGCACGCTCGGCACGCTTGCGGCGCTCGAGCAGCCAATCCGGGAAGTAGCTGCCGGACCTCAGTTTCGGGATGGCGACATCGAGGGTTCCGACCCGGGTGTCGAAGTCACGGTGCCGATACCCGTTGCGGGAGTTGACGCGGTCGTCGGTGCGTTGCCCGTAGCCGGCGCCGCACAGGACGTCGGCCTCGGCGCCCATCAGGGCGTGGATGAACAGCGTCAGCAGCTCCCGCAGCAGATCGGGGCTGGCGCCGGTGAGTCGGTCTTCGACGAGCTGGTGCAGGTCGATATTGTGGGCAGTGGTCATCGTGTGGTCCTGTCTCGAGTCGACTTGGTAGGTCTCTCGAAGAATCACGCGGTGACCGTCTTTCGTTCGGCTACGACACGCCGGCCATCTCATTCGGATCCAGCTCGTACACCATCCTCATGGACGTAACCCAGCCAGTCACAATCGGAAGGCAAGAAAGGCAAGAGCAAGCTCTTTGCCGGGCGGAGCGCAGCGGAGCTCGATTCGGTGGACACCGCAGCGCAGCGGAGGTGTCCCGCTTCCCTTGCGGGCCCGGCGTCCTGAACGATCAGGTGCGGGAGAGTGCGGCCTCTTCTCGGGCTCGGCGCAGGGTTGCGTACATCGCGGAACGCGACAGGCCGCTGATCTCGCACAGCTGGCCGGCGGTGTATTCGCCGGATTCGTAGTCGGCGAGCAGTCGTTTGCGCTGCAAGGCGGACAGCTTCGGTTGCTTGCCTTTGAGGCGGCCGGCCTTCTTCGCTTCGGCCATGCCTTCGCGGGTGCGGGCGCGGATGAGGTCGGATTCGAACTCCGCCATCAGCGACAACATGCCGAAGAAGAGTTTGCCGGTGGGATCGGTCGGGTCGTGGACGGAGCCGCCGATGCTCAGGCGGGTGCCTTTGGCTTCGAGTTCGTCGGCGATTGCCCGGAGGTCGACGGCGGAGCGGCCGAGGCGGTCGAGTTTGGTGACGACGAGAGTGTCGCCTTCGCGGCAGGCGGCGAGTGCTTCGCGTAGGCCGGGCCGGTGTCGGTTGCGGCCGGTGTAGCCCTTGTCGGTGTAGATCCGGTCGTCGGGGACTCCGAGGCGTTTGAGGGCTGTGCGTTGCGCTCGCAGATCTTGGCCCGCGGTGCTGCATCGGGCATAGCCGATCAGGATTCCGTCCATGAGGCGACGATAGTGCTGTTTGGGTCAACTATACGAGACCGACATGCAGGACGGTTAAACAGGACGGTCAGACGGCCGTCTTTCGCAGGACGCGATCGAGTGCCGGACCGTTTCGGGGTGTGCTGTTTGAGGATCGGTCCGAAATTTGATCTTGTTCCGAAAACGAACGTATATGAAACATCCGCGGCGGAATCGGCCGATGTGACTTCCAGCGGTAGGTGGCACGGTTCTGAGGGTTGAAAGTGGTGCAGCCGAACTTGATCTGGAACTGAGAAGCGCCGCGAGTGGGCGTCACCACCGAACAGGTCGGTCGCCTGCACCTTTCTGTGTCGAGTCAGCGCGTCACGATCATTCGGCGGAGTCGGTTGTGTGGTTGCGCGCTACGTCGAGCAGTGCCGCGATATCGAGTTCGTTCGGCCACTGCATCGTGGTATCGGGGATGGGCCTGATTCCGTCGGCGATCACCCACACCGTCCCGTGTTCGTCGATGGTCACGGGTGGGCGCGTCGCGAAGATCGGTGTGCTGGTGACCGGTTCAAGGCTCTGCCCGTCGAGCAGCGTGAACAGCCAAAACTGGCGAGCACGGTCGTAGGTGACCGGTCCGGGAAGAGGCCACCAGCCGGAGCGCCCGGTCCCGTCCGGTGGATGGTCGGTGAACCACACGAACGGCCCGACCTGCCCGGCCGACATGAGCCCTTTCGGCAGGGTACGTGGCTCTCCCAGCGTGAGGTCCTCGTGAACGGGTGCCGCGTGTTCGCCGAGAAACAGGCGCAGTGGTGTGCCGCCGAGGAACATACGATGCTGCTGCCGACGGGTGTGCGGAAGAACCGGTCCGACAGTCAGCGCACCTTCCGGATGGACGCGCACGAGCCGGAAGGTCGAGTCCCCGCCGCGAACGGCGACGACAAAGCCGTCGGCATCGACTGCTACGGACGCCACGTACCCGTCCGGAGCGTTCACCTCGATCCGATGTCCGCCCGGACCGTGCAGTGTCCACCCGCCTTCCGCTCGGCAGGACAGGAGAGTGTCACCAAGTGCGGCGCCGGCGAGCACTGGGATGTCATCGACATGACGTGGTGTTTCGCCCGCGTCGACCCGAAACAGCCCGTCACCGCCAGCGATCCAACAGCCGCCCGGGGTCGCCCAGATCCGGCGCGAGATCCCCACGGCCCCGGGTAGCACGTACTCGTGGACAGTATGGTCGGCGTCGACACTCACTGTCAGCGGCAGGGAGCTGTCGACCACCCACAGCACCCCACCGGCGGCAGAGATATCACCGGCAACAATGCTCGGACGAGCAGGAAGATCCGGGACGTCGTCAAGATCGAGGTCAATCAACGCTCCGACCTCGGAGTCGGCCTCGTCACCGTCGTGTTCGAACAACCCATCGCGGTCGAAGAATCGTGGTGCGGCATCGACATCCCGCAACTGCCGGTACCCAGAAACCATGTGCCACGAACCCACCGTTCCAGGCCTACGGCGGAATCGCTCGCTGACGATCCGGACCCTGGTGACACGACCGCGGACACGTCCTCCGGTGTCGTAACCCATGACTCCGTAGAAGCGTCCCGTGAGCTCGACCCGGCCGGTCAACGGCCGAAAGCCCCGCCACGACGCGGTCCAGCCATCCCCGCGCAGCAGCCCTGACCACTCCCACTGGCGCGGGGTGTCTTCGCCCGTGTATTGCCAGATTGGCGGCCGCGTGCTTGCTTCGAGGAGCGCACGCACAGTGACCACCCCGTCACCGACAGCTGGCAGTTCGACGAACCGGAGTGGGAACGCGATGACCGATCCAACTCGAGGAGGCGGTATCTCGCCATCCTCGATCGCGACGGCTTCGACTTCGACGGAAAGCGTTCGGCGTCCCGTCATGAGCCGTTCCACGCAGTAGTCACACGGCCGATGCTATCCGCACGACCGGCGGTATGACGGCAGCGCGCAGGCCAGCCGACCGCGTCGGAACGATGAGACACGCGGACCCGGATCGACACCCGCCACAACAGTCGAGATCCGACTCTTCCCCTTGTGGTTCTCGCCCAGCTTGTCAGTCGTGCAGCGCGTGGACCTGCAGCGTTGCTTGAACTGAGGAACGCGGCGATAGGGCGTCTTACCAACACGAAATCTGGAAAATGACACGTCCCGGTGGACCTTGCTGTCGAGATGCAGCGAAGATTAGCGAGATGGGCGGGGCAGATTAACTGGGCCAACCGCGGCCTTATAAGGCTTCTGAGCTGCGGTTTCCCGGAATGAAATCTTGACCGTCGCTCTCGCCTCACCGAGCCTTTGTCAATCTGTAGCGGCGTGTCCTGTCAATCTTCGCTGCATCTCGACACTTGCAAACAGGATAAATAGTGCGTATCGGACTCCGGTGGCGTGGTCACCCACGGTTTCTGCGGGGTCGGAGCCGTAAATTGCCGTTTACGCACCATCGACGCCAAATTGCCAGGTGAAGCCGTTCCACGCACCCGGAGGGCACCGGAATCCGCCGATCACGTCCGCAACTCCAGTAGAACCAGCGTGAATACCTTCGAAGGTGCGACCCGGGGTCCCGACACAATGCCCAGGTCGTGACCCGGAGCTGTCTGCGACCGCGACGATGCGCACTGAGCCCCGATCACCGGGTAGGGTCTTGCCCACGGTGACTCCGTGCCCGAGAGCGTCGCCTCTCGGATTGCCTAGTGCACGGAGATGGTCATGTCGTTCGACAACGAACACTCCCGCCCCCAGGGTGTGGAGACATCCACGATGGTTCCCACGCCGCGGCGCCTGTTGACGGTGGTCGTCGCTGATTGGGTGATCGAGGACGGGTCGATCGTGCCCCCGAAGGTGGGGCACACGGTGTCGGTGGCATTGCAGTTCCGCCGGTACGCACCGGCTCCGGCCGATCCGCGGATCTGCACGGTGCGGGCCTTCGCACAACCGCTCGAGGCGGACACAGCCCCGATCGTCGACCGCGACGGGCGGTGGTGGTGGACGATCATGCTGCGCGGCGACGGGTGGAGCGCCGTGTGGTGGACCCAGCGGCCGCTGATCGAGCATGTCGAGGTCACCGGGGTGTTCTTCGCTAATACCGAGCTCGGCAGCGGCACCGCCCGTGGGTTGGTGCGGCGGGTGCAGTTGATGACCGGTGAGACCACCTACGATCCGCACACCCGCAGTTGGGCAGCGGTGGCGGACGAAGACATCCGCTACACCGACATCGACGCCTCGCCGCGGGGATTCGATCGCCCCGACCCACCGGACCCCGCGCATGCCGACCATCCTGTCGAGCATCAGCTGGGGGTGCTGATCGAGCTGGATCTCGATGCCGCCGAACCCGCCCCGCTACGACCGCGGGTGCGTCCCGGTGTCATCAGCAGCGGCGGCCGGGTGCTGTGGATGCTCGACCGGCAACTGCCGGTCCTGCTGCAGATCGACGACCCGGCCGGCGCCGCGGCAGTGACCGAGCATCTTCTGCCCCTCTCGATCGCCGCCGCGGCCGGCTCACCGCCCCGGGGGCAGGTGGTTGCCGACGCGTCGGGCTGCTGGGTCGTCGCCGAGCAGGCGGTGCTGCGCTGCACCCTCGATGCGGCCGGCGCCCTCGAGGTGCACCGGGTCGGTTTGGGTCACCGTATGGCAGCGGCCGCGGCCTGTGGCTCGGTGCTGCTCGCTGCGGGCGAGGGCGTGTTTGTGCTGAGTCCCGGCACCGAACCGCTGAGGGTGGAGTTGCCGACCGCACGATGGGTGGCGGCTACCTCGGAAGGGTTCATCGCGGGGGTGCCGGCCGTGCCCGAGGATTGCGCGGCGCCATTCCCGCGGATCTATCGCATGGTGCGCATCGATCTCGACGGCACCGTCACCGACGGACCGCAGATGCCGTTGTCGTTTCCTGTTCGTGTCGGCTCCACCGGTGACCGGATGGCCATCTACGATCGCCGCGGTGTGGCGGTGTCGATCGGTGTGGATCTGACGAGCACGCCTGTGCCCGCTCTCCCGGCTCGGCCGCTGACGTTCGGTGGAGCCGGTGGGTATCTGTGGATGACCACCCACCGTCCCGACGGCACCGGGAAGACCGGCTGGTGGCCGTTCGACAGTTCGGAGGAGGTGCCGGCCCGCGTGCACGGGCGGTGGCTGCTGGTGCTGCTCGATCCCGCCACCCACCGGGTCGTCGCGGCGGCGGCGATCGACGATCCGGAACCAGCAGTGACGATCGACGAGCAGAAAAGGGTGTGGGTGGCCACCAAGAAAGGCGTGTATCTGCTCGATCCGGCAGGCACACTCGTCGAACTCGATATTGCTGCACGGCTGCGCACCGAGTAGATCTGCCCCGCCCGTCGGGTGTGGGGTCGAGATCCTGGCTCCCTGCCGCGCCCGGACCGATGTTCGTCGGCGCAACGGCCGTCGAGTGACGTGGACAGGTTGCGTACCACGACGGCGGCGAGATCAAGCGCAGTGAACGGTCAGCAACGGTCGGGCGCGTCGTCAGCGGAAGTGTCTGTGGTGTCGATGAACAACTGCATCATCTCGAAGGACCGGTCGGCAGCATCGTCGATGGTGAAGATGCGGTCGAGGAGCTCGTCGACGGGCAAAGGCTTGGGTATTTCCCGATACTGACTGTCGACGCGACCGAGGCGGAGACGAGGGCTGGTGTCGATACAGTCCAGAACCGATCGGACGCCCTCGCGTCCCGCCACCCAGGAGTTCGTTCCCATCACTTTGAGTACGTCGGCGATGGACACCCAGTCGCGCATCGCGCGGCGTTCGGCCACCAGCAGTTCTTCGAGGGTGTTCCGGTCAGGCATAACGGTCTCTTCCTGAGCGACAACGGACGGCAGTATGTACCCGGCCGAGGATCATTCGTCCCATACGGCGGTGAACTCGTACCACGGTCCGTCGAGGTGAGTCGACTCGATCCAATCGATTCCCGCACGGTCCGGGGGAGGTCCTGCCGGTGAGTAGATCCAGCCGCCGGAGGTGGTCAGGAAGCTTTGGTCGGCGTCGTAGAAGTACACCGCACCGTTGTTGCGTCGCTCGATCCGGGACATCGTGTAAGGCCCGACCTGCACATCCGACACGGCCGGATCCGGTGAGGACAAGGCCGTCCGGGCGGCGAGGTCGAAGTCGCTGCGTGAGGACTCGAACGACGGTGACGGAATCACCGCAGCGGCTACGGTCGCGGCGATCACGACGATCGGAGCAGCCGCGATCCACCACGACCACCGTCGGTCCCGCCCGATCACGTATGCGGACTTGACCGCCCACACCAGGCCGACGACCACCAACAACACCCCGAAGACCAGGACGATCATCGAATTGGTGAAGGCATCGACGGTGTGCCCGTGGCCCGGCCACCAATCCAGCAGGGCGAACACGATTCCGGTGCACAACAGCACCGACGCCCCTGCCACGATCAGCCCCGGTGGGCGTGCCGGGCGGCCGATCGGATCACGCAACACCAACGGCTGCCGCGGCGCCGGTGGCGTGTCATCGCCGTGCATGTGTCGAGTTTTGCACGTCAGCGCACCGAGTCACGTCATCTGGACGCGACTGGAATGGGTGATCCGCGTTCGGGAACAGACCCCACCGCGGTCCGCTGCATCTCTTCCGCCAGAGCGAATCCCGCGCTGTAGACGGGCGCCCGGCCCGACCGCGGTGTGGCAGGGTCGGATACGTGAGTGAGCACAGCGCCTCGAATCCTGCTGACCGGCAGCAGATGGATCGGCATGTCGACCCGAACTCGCAGTCGCTGGTGTGGCGGATCGACGACGTACTCGACGACACCACCGGCGGCGACTGGATCGCAGACGCGCTGCCCCGTTTCGACTCCACCGTCGGATCGCTGGTGCCCCCGATCTATACGCTGTATTCACGGGTGCTGCATCCTGCTGCCCGGATCGACCCCGACACCGGACAGCAGGTTCCGGTGCGCTGGGCCGAGGTCGCCGCCCATACCGGCGGGGTGATCCACCAGACCGTCGAATGGGGTTCGCTGCTGCAGGCCGGTATCCACCATGGGTTCGGGGACGGCCGCAACACCGTGTGGGACCAGGAACCCGACGAAGGTGATATGCCGGAAGAGCAGTTCGCGGCCCTGGCCGAGGTTCTCGTCGAGCACACCAGCACCCCGGACGAGTGCTGGTTCGGTTTCTGGGAAGGCCGCGCCGGCCAAGCCCTGCACCTTCCCTTTCCCGGACCGCTGCTCCGCCTCCCGCACCGGGACAACTTTCTGGTGCACGGCACGGTGCGCGATGCGGTGCGCACTCTCGGAGGGTGGGGGCCGAACCTGTGGTGGCCGCAGGACCGGGCATGGTTCGTCGCCACCGACATCGACCTGATGTCGACCTACGTCGGCTCGTCCACCGACTGCGCCCTGGCCTTGGCCGCGCACCCCGATCTGGAGGTCATCGACACCAGCAACCTCCGGAAGGTCACCTGGGACAGTGACGAGATCAACCCGCTCTCGCCGCGCCCCTACGGGCAGTAACCGGCGACGGTGACCTGCGCTGGGGCGCATCCGACTTCCGTATGTGAGACGACGATCGTCACTCGTCCTCGGCCGGGTGCACGCGCACCGCTACGAACGCGAAGCCCTCCACCGGACCGCTCGTTTTCTGCCACTCGAAGGTGACGTGCCGGCCGGGGGTGAGTTTTCTGAAGCCCTCGACCTCGACCTCGCTGAAGTGCGCCCAGCAGCCGCCGGGGGTCTGTTCGCAGTCGATGACGCCCCACCCGTCCTCGTTGTTCCAGAATCGGACGATGCCTCGGGACGTCATCTTCCGATGATGCACGACATGCGCGCCGCTCACAGGGGCGGTCGCGCGGGCGGGTAGTTGCCCCACGTGCGCCGCCTCAGAGTTGCCTGCTGAAGCCGAAGAAGGACCGGAACGAGGCGCGCACCGGGGTAGTCGTGTCGATCCGGACCAGGGAACCACGGGCATGGAACGGTGAGCAGGTGAACACAGGTGACCACAACGATGTCCGCATCCCCGGCACCCGTGCTGCCCGAATCCTGCTGGCCGGCGCGGCGGTGGCTGTGGTGTCGGTACTGGCGGTGGGGTGCGGGTCCCCGTCGTATCCCGGTGAGCCGCTCGAGACGCTGCCGCCCCACACGGCCGGCGCGGTCTCGCTCGGAGGTCTCGGTGTGGAAACCTCCGGCGGCCGCACCCTGGTGTTCGCCTTCGACGACGTCGGCACCGTCCTCGGCCGTGTCGAAGGCGAGCGTATCGACGCCACACGGGTGCTGTTCTCCGCCGATTCGCTGGTCACCGTCACCGGTGAAGCGGTGACGGTGCTGACCGAGCAGGGGCGCACCGACATCCCGATCGACGAGCACACGATCTCGGCGTTCTCCCACAATCCCGCTACCGGGGCTGCGACGGTGTGGTTCGTCCGGGGCCGAGCGAACAACTTCGTCTCGATCGACGCCGATCAGCAGGTCCGGCACGGATCCGTCGACGGCATGGTCCACACCGCGGCGTATTGCGGGGACCGACAGTTCGCGATCATCGAGAACATCCCGACAGCGACCGGTCCGCGCACGAGCCGGTTCTACGAGCTGCTCTCCTCGGGTGAGCTGCAGCTGCGGGGACAGTGGCAGACCGAACCCGACCACAGCTGGGCGTCGAGCACCTCGGTATGCACCCCGGACAGCCGCTCGGTCCTGGCGTTCAACACCGACTATTCGGCAGCGAGCATGAACGCAAAGGGCCCGGCAATGACGCTGGTGTCCATCGACATCGACACCGGCATCCCCCAGTACACGACCTTGCAGATGCCGGAGGGAGGGGACGGGGTACTGCGGGGAACCCTGAGCGTGAGCGAGGACCGGTTGTACTGGATCAACCCGGACAAGCAGGTGCTGTCGGTTCCGGTGATCGGATCCCCGACGGTGATCCACGAATGGACCGTGCCCGGGGCCGCCGACACCACGACAGTGTCCGTGCACGATGCAGTCGTCACCGCAATCGACCATCAGAATCAGCCGGTGCTCTCGCGCTACGACCTGCGTACCGGTATCCCGATCGGGGATCCGGTCGAGTTGCCGTGGCTCGACTCGATCATCGGCTCACCGGCCGGTGACACGATCTACACGCTGGGCAGCGTGGCCGGGACGCCGTGAACGATCAGTCCTGACGCAGTCACCGGTCTCGATCTGCGACGCCGGAGCAGCACCGACACTTCTGGTCGCCACGACACTCGATCCATTCCGGCTCGTGTCGGCGCACCTCGGTAGCGTCGCTGCTCGTGGACAGCGAGCACATCCCCGCCGGTGAGGTCGTGGAGACATCCAAGGCCGGTTCTTCCCTCGACCTGCCCGATCTTGCACCGCAGATCCTCGACCGGATCGGCGCCTCGGTGGCCTCGGCCCGCTCCGCCGGGACCCGCCGCACCTATGCCTCGGCGTGTCGGAAGTTCACCACCTGGTGCCGCAGCGAAGGGCATCAGGCGTTGCCGGCGCATCCGGTGACCGTCGCCGCGTATCTGGTGGCCGCCGCCGACACCCTCACCCCGGACGGCGCTCGTGCCTACGCCCCAGCCACGTTGGCGCATCACCTCGCGGCGATCGCGCATCATCACCGCGAGGCGGGACAGTCCAGTCCCACCGGCGATGACCTGGTGCGCCGGACGATGTCCGGGATCCGCCGGGACTACGCCACCGCCGGGGACCGGCCCCGCAGCCCGCGGGCGCCGCTGCTGACCGCCGATGTGCTCACCATCGTCGAGCGGGCACGGGCGGGCTGTGCAGGCTGGGCCGATGAGGTTCTCGAACGCCGCGACACCGCGATCGTGCTGCTCGGGTTCGCCGGGGCGTTCCGCCGCAGCGAACTCGTCGGCCTGACCTGCGGGGATGTTTCGCTGCACCGGCTCGACGGGCTGCACATTCGCCTGCGCAAGTCCAAGACCGATCAGGAGGGCCGCGGCACCATCCGCGCCCTGCCGTTCACCCACGGTCATCTCAGTTGTCCGCCGTGTGCGTGGATGCGGTGGGCGCAGATCGTCGCCGCCTACGACAGCGGTGGGCGTCCCGCGGTGATCCGGTTGCTGCGCACCGCGGAACCCTTCGAATCCCATGTGTGCCGGGGGCCGCGTCCGCGTACCGCCTCCGATGCGCCGTTGCTGCGATCGATCCGCAAAAACGGCAACCTCTCCGAAACCGCCTTGTCGGGGGCGGCGGTGCACAAGGCGATCCGCCGCCGCGCCGAACAGGCCGGCTACGACCCCGAGCTCGTGCAACAGTTGGGTGGGCATTCGCTGCGGGCCGGGTTCGTCACCCAAGCGTTCCGCAACGGTGCGTCCGCGCACGCGATCATGCGCCAGACCGGGCACAGCACTCCGGCGATGCTCGAGGTCTACGCCCGCGAGAATGCCCCGTTGATCGGCAACGCTGTCACGAATTTGGGTTTGTAGCACCGTGACCACCACACCCCCTCTGACCGGCCACTCGATATCGCTGGCGGGGTTGCGGATCCCGGAGGGGTATCGGCACGACTGGGCGTTGTTCGCCGACTGGTGCCTCGCCTCCGACCACCGGCCGATCCCCGCCGCCCCGCAGACGTTGGCGGTGTTCGTGCGCGAGCATCCGGCGGCGATAGCGACGCAGCGACGCCGGCTGTCGGCGATCAACACCGTCCACACCCGGCACGGCTACCCCCCGGGCCTTGACCCCGGTTCTTGGACACGCTGAATCCAGCATCTGCTGGGGAAGCGAGATGATCTTCAGTCATGTCACGAAAGAACTACTCGGAGGAGTTCCGGCGCCAGGCGGTCGAGTTGTAC
>Ga0180216_1003895_pt1 | contig 11509 bp, 10 predicted proteins | sample eDN3rd37CBELigMG_FD_128879 | JGI IMG/M metagenome (GOLD analysis project Ga0180216, IMG submission 128879) | Enriched Miracle-Growth compost microbial communities from Emeryville, California, USA - eDNA 3rd pass 37_C BE-Lig MG (version 2)... ...
CTCCGTGCCGCTCGTCTCCGACAGCGACACGGGGTATGGCAACGAGCTCAACGCCTACCGCACGGTGCAGGAGTTCGAGCGGGCCGGCGTCTCGGCCATTCACATCGAGGATCAGGTTTTCCCGAAGAAGTGCGGGCATCTCGAAAACAAGGAGTTGGTTTCGGTCGAGGACTACACCGCGAAGATCCGCGCCGCCGCCTCAGCCCGTCGCTCGCGAGACTTCCTGATCATCGCCCGCACCGATGCCCGAGGCGTTGCAGGCTTCGACGAGGCGGTGCGCCGTGCCAATGCCGCCGCTGATGCGGGCGCCGATCTCATTTTCCTCGAAGCCCCGCAAACGCTGGAAGAGGTCGCCAAGGTTCCCCAGGTGGTGAAGGCGCCCTGCCTCCTCAACATGGTTCTCTCCGGAAAGACACCGCCGGTGAACCTCAAGGATGCGGAGAAGATGGGCTACCGCATCACCATCCTGCCGGGCATGCTGCTGTCGTCGATCATCGGTCTCTGTGACAAGATGCTGGCGGAGGTGAAGGAGACCGGAAATCTCTCGCAGCCCTACAATCAAGGCGGCCCGGGCAAGGTATTCGCGCGCTTCGGCGCTGACGAATGGGATGTGCGCCGCACGGCATTCCGCGAGCCCGCGAAGAAATCGGCGGCCGAATAGGCCGCTGGCAGCGATCGTTCGGCCAGTCCGGTGACGGCAAGCTTATCCGCTCGCCGCAGCCCTGCCCGCTTGCCTCTACCGGCCTTTCTTGGAGGCGGCAGCGGAACACGAACTCGTGTTCCGCGTTGAATTGAACACTCGTCATTCAAGCCTGTATATTCGGTACGAATAGGACCGTTAATATTTGCGCGCTCCTGAAAGGATACCGCCAATGTCACGCAATATTGCCATCGCGCTGCCCCTCATCTCTGCATTGATCATCCTGGGAGACGCCGGAACCTCGGTCTCGGCACAGACCGCGCCTTCTCCCGGTGCCCGCCAGCAGGCCGGCGTTCGCGACATACTCAACCGGGCGGAGACCGAATCGCGGCGTCGCTCCGTCGGAGAGATCCTGGGCGGCATCGCTGGAATCTCGCAGGCGGCAGCACAAACAGCACCGTCTTCGGCGCCACAAACTCCCACGCAAACGGGAAGCGCCCGCGCACGGGCGGGCCAGCCGGCTTCGGTTGCTCCCCGAGCGGGGCAGCCCCCTCCTTCATCACGCGCACGCCCGTCAACAGTTGTGCAGGCTACCGGCCCTGCAACCCCCGCCACGCGCACGCAGGTCCAGGCTCCAGCGGCCCGGTCGGGGCGTGGAACGCCTTCCGATCCCTCGATGATCGCGACTGCCCCACCGGCCGGTCCGGGCGACGCCGCTCTAGGCTCCCAAGATGAGCCGGCGGCAGGCGGTGTGGCGGCTCCGCCTGCTCCGGACGCATCATCCGCGCCCCGTCAAGTCGTCGCCGGGGAGGATATCCCGCGTCATGCCACCGCCGCGGATGACGGACACCACCGCGAGACCCGATTCCGACAGGTGCGCGCGTACCGCTATGGCCCCGCCTGGTGTCCTCCGCATCGGTGGTGAGCCATCACGAGCACCCGCGGCCCAAAGTGTTAACCGCTTACCCCGCAAGCTGTTTGTTGCGGCGGATGTCCGCCGCGACTAGACTTGACAATATATTTCTCGCCTTGATCCAGGGATGCCCGTCATGAAGGTCGGAGCGATAGTCACCACGGCGACATTCCTGATCCTTGCAATGGGGCCAGCACAGGCGCAGACGACCAAGGACGACCAGGGTCTGCGCGATATCCTGAACCGCGCGCAGTCGCAGTCCGACCGGAAGGCCGTCGAGGATCTCATCGGCAAGCTGAGGGGACCTGCGCCGGCTCAGCCACCGGCACCAGCCGCTTCGTCCACAACCGTTTCTGCGCCGCCAACACCTGCTCCGGCAGCGCCGTCCGGATCGGCAACCGTCGCGACACCAGCGGATCGTCCAGGGTCGGCAGCACCACCGTCAACCGCGGCTTCGGCGCCGGCACCCGCTGCACCAACTGACGCACCCGCGTTCGGCGCCGCATCGTCAGGAACGGCTTCGCCGGACGCCGCCGCATCGACCGCCTCCAGCGCACCGATGCATCCGACACCACCGGATTCGACGGCCTCTCCGCCGATGGCGCCATCGACAGCATCTGCGCCTTCCGCTCCGCCGGCGACGGGAGACCAGCCGGCTCCGACCCCGGTCTCTGCTCCCGCTGCAACGCCAGCGAGCACACCCATCGGTCCCTCCGATGCCGAAATGGCCCGCGCTCCACAGATCGCCCGCGAGCAGGACCTGCCGAACGTCGATATCGAGGTGCTCTTCGCCTATGATTCGAGTGAGATCACGCCGGACACGGCGGCAAGCCTGTTGAACCTCGGGCGTGCCCTTGCGGACCCGCGGCTGGCGGAGCAGCGGTTCGTGATTGCCGGTCACACGGATGCCCGCGGAGCGCGCGCCTACAACGAAGCGCTTTCCGATCGCCGCGCCCAGGCGGTCCGCCACTTCCTGATCGAGCGCTTCAAAATTGCGCCGGACAAGCTGGTGGCCCGCGGCTTCGGCGAAACGCAACTGAAGAATCCGCGCAATCCGCGTGCGCCCGAGAACCGTCGCGTCCAGGTCATCAATTGGACCGGGCAGACGGCGGTTCGGAACGGACGATAGTCGGGATCTGGCGGCCACGTCGGGGCGGAGCGAACGAAGTGTTGTGGCGTGCGACGCAAGGTGAGATAGACGAACGATGATACCTCACGCGTCGGAGAGCGGATTTCGGCAACGGTCATGAGCGACTCCGAGCAGCACAGGCCACCGGGCGGCGAGGCCCAGCTGCGCTACCCGCTGCCTACCGGGACTCGGGTCGACCATTACGTCATTCGGGAGGTCCTTGGCGCAGGCGGCTTCGGCATTACCTACCTTGCCGAGCACGAGGGGCTCGGCAAGCTTTACGCCATCAAGGAATACTTTCCTCACGCGTTCAGCTATCGGCATGGACGCAGCGTGCTGCCGACGGCGAGCAGCGACGGCACCTATAAATGGGGCCTCGAGCGGTTCGTCACCGAAGCGCGGGCGCTCGCCAAATTCAAGCATCCCGCCATCGTCGACGTCGCCAGCATCTTCGAGGCGAACGGCACAGCCTATATCGTGCTCGACTACGAGGCGGGCATGAGCATGGTGCAATGGCTCAAGGAGCTGGGCCGGCCACCGTCTCAGGAAGAGCTCGACCGCATTTTGACGCCACTGCTCAGTGCCCTCGAGGAAGTGCATCGTCACCACATGATGCATCGCGACATCTCGCCCGACAATCTGCTCATCCGTGGTGATGGGCGTCCGGTGCTGATCGACTTCGGGTCGGCGCGCGAGTCGATCCGCGGCCGTGCCCGCGCGCTGTCCGCCATCGTCAAGCACGGCTATTCGCCGCCCGAGCAGTACTCGTCGCGCCCCGAGTTGCAGGGGCCTTGGACGGATATCTACGCGCTGTCCGCCACGCTCTATCGGGCCATCAGCGGAAAGCTGCCGCCCGATGCCACCGAGCGCATCATTCGCGACGACATCCAACCCCTTGCCCGCGTAGCCAGCCAACCCTATCGCGCGAGCTTTCTCGATGCGATCGACCGCGGCCTGAACGTGCGCATCGAGGATCGGCCGCAAACGATCGTCGAATGGCGGGAGTTGCTGTTCCGGGTCGAGCCTCTGCGTCAGCCGTTACGCGGACCGGAGAGCCAAGCCCCGAATGTGGTGCCCGCCCATGGATCGCAGAAGCGCGGCAATACGGCGGCAGCGCCGGCGGACGTGCGCGCGAACGTGACGAACGCCTCGCCAGCTCAACGCCGGCCTATTCCGGCGGCAAGCGGATCGGCCCGCCCATTGCTCGAGCCGCTCCCGCCGGATCAGGGCCCACACTCCAGGCGCGCCAGCGGGGGAAGCTCCATCCCCAAGAGCGAACGCCCGGATCTCAGCTGGCTCGACGAGGGGGCGGATGGGGAAATCGAAGATTCATCGCGTGAGGCACCGCCTGTCGGCATCGGCCAAAGCATTACGTATGCCGTATTGGGCCTGATGGGCGGCGCGATACTCGGCGGCATGCTCTCAATCGTCCTCGCCAGCATAGTTTCGACGGAGTGCTTCGCCGATCAATGTATCTTGCGCTATCTCACTGTCTGCTCGGCCATCGGCGCTCTCGTCGGTATCGTTGCCGGCATTCGTTTCGCGAGAGCGACACAGAGTTCCAACGCGCCCGACACCCCGACCGAGATCGGCCGCTGAGATTCCGCTCACTTGCAGTCGCGCCTCGCATGCTGTGTGCCATGCAGGCACGACGCCGCCATTTCAGGCAGCTTGAACGTTGCCCGATCTGCAATGCCGGCTCTAGTCTTGCTCCGATGACGCAAGGCCACGCGATATTACGAACCGCGCGGTCGACCGGACGAGGAGCAGTCCGCAATGAAGCCGGAATTCGAAGAGCGGTTGGTGGAGCAGATCGAGATCTGGATGGGCGTCGTGCCGCCCAACGATGCAGCCCGCGCATGGGCTGCCCAGCACGCAGCCGTGATCAAGGGCTTCGAAGCCCTTCGCGGCACGCTGGCATTCGAGGACGAGCCATCGAGTTTCGAGGCGGCACTCCAGGCGACGAAGGAGGACTGACATGCAGCGCCCGACGCCTGCCAATCCGCTGCACATGACGCTCGTGGAGGCCGCCGAGGCGGTCCGCCGGGGCGAGATGACCGCAGTGGCTCTCGCAAAGGCCAGCATCGCTGCCTTCGAGATGAAAGACACGCCGATCAATTCACTCATCAGCCTCGACGCGGACGCGGCTCTGGAGGCTGCCGAAGGCTTGGACCGATTGCGTAATGCAGGCCGATTGCTGGGCCCCCTGCACGGTGTGCCGCTGGCTCACAAAGACATGTACTACCGCAGCGGAAAGCCCTCCACGGCCGGCTCGAGGATCCGCAGGGAGTTCGTCCCCGCGTATACGTCAACCGCTCTCGCCCGTCTCGAAGCCGCCGGATCAGTCACCGTCGGCATGCTCAATATGGCGGAGTTCGCGCAGAATCCAACCGGTCACAACGCACACTTCGGCGACTGCCACAATCCTTGGGATCTCGACCGCTGTACGGGCGGCTCATCGTCGGGCTCAGGTGCTGCGGTCAGTGCCCGGTTCGTCTTCGGCGCGCTCGGCTCCGATACCGGCGGCTCCATTCGTCTGCCCGCCTCCATGTGCGGTGTCACGGGTATCAAGGGCACCCAGACGCGGGTCTCCCGCTATGGCGCCATGCCGCTGTCTTTCTCCGCGGACAACGTCGGGCCGCTGGCACGGACGGCACGCGACTGTGCACGTCTGATGGGCGTCATTGCAGGTTACGATCCCAACGATCCGACGTCTTCGCGCGAGCCTGTTCCCGACTACGAGGCGATGCTCGACGGCAAGATCAAAGGCATGCGCATCGGCGTGCCGACGACCTACTTCTTCGAGGATGCCGACGACGAGGTCGTTGCAGCGGTCGATCAGGCCGTCGCCGTGCTGAAGGAAGCCGGCGCCGAGATCGTAAGGCTTCCCATGCCCTACATGGACGCCGTCTCCACCTACGGCTCGATCCTCTCGCGCGTCGAGGCAGCGGCCATCCATAGCGAGTGGATGCGCGGCCGCCCGTCCGACTATTCCGTGCATCTCTCGGCACGCATTTACAGCGGGATGGCCGTACCCGCCGCCTACTACGTCGAAGCACTGTCGCGCCGAGGACCGATCCTCAAGGCGTTCTGCCGCGACGTCTTCGATAAGGTAGACGCTTTTGTAGCGCCCACGATACGGATGGCGGTGCCGAAGCTGTTCGATACGGATATCGATCGTCACGGCGCACCGGCGATCGATGCGTTCAATGCGATCACGTCCAATACCCGGATGCTCAACTATCTCGGCCTCCCATCCGCCAGTGTGCCGTGCGGCTTCGACCGCAACGGCGTGCCCATCGGCCTGATGATCCAGGGACGGCCGTTCGCGGAGGGCCGCATTCTCAAGATCGCCGACGCCTACCAGCGCATGACGACTTGGCACGAAAGGCGGCCCGACACGGCTGCTTAAGGTACAATGGGCCACCCGCACTCCGCGCATCGGAGGCGTGCGCGGGGTGTTGAATAACCACAGATCGAAGATTGTAATTTCGCCACTGCAAGAAACGCAGCCCCGATTCTCCGATACGATAATCGGTATCTCATTAAGCCTGAGCGTTGACGAACCGTGGCGCCAATCCGACATCGCTTTAATATTGGTCAGGTACGGGCGGGAAATGAACAGGTAAATGACCTGCCGCTCTCGTGCCGCCGCAATCGGACATGCTATAGAATCGCTCGAATCGGTCGATGAAGCTACGCTCGAGGTAAACTCCAGCATGACTGACACGCAGCTCGCCGAGCTTTCTTTGCTCGAACTGCAGGATCTACAGGCCAAGCTCCACGTTGCGATTAGGAAGGCCATTCGTGACCAGCAGGAAGCGATGGCCGCGCGCTATCGGCGACCGCCTCAATCCCGGACAGCCGACCATCCAGCAGAACCGATCAATCTCGCGCGCGAGCGTGATGCCTGGCTGGCCCGTAAGCGGGGCCAAGCATAATCTCTTTCGACGTTGCTGCCTAAGGACGACGAGTTCGTAGCCGACAGAACGGCAACGGGGGATGATCGAGATACCCCCGTTGCATTTGTTTGAGCATTTCTTCCGAAAATCAGGTTCCGGGTCCGTTATCGAATTCGACCTTGTCCATGATTTCGGATGCCTTCTTGCGCAGCGACGCGATCTTGTCGAATGAAAGAGTGTCGGGCTTCAAGGATCCCCAGCTCGCGACGATTTCAGAAACGGCAACGCCCTCTTTCAGGGGATACTCGTTGACGCGCTCCGCATAGACATGCTGCCCCTCGTCGGACGTGAGAAACTCGATGAGCTTCACGCCGCTTGCCTTATTCGGCGCGTGTTTCGCGAGCATAGCGCCTGAAATATTGACGTGCGTTCCCCTAACCTTTGCATTCGGGAAAATAATCCGTACGGATTCCGCCCATTTCTTTTGCTCGGGATTCTTTTCGTTCTTCTGCATCGCGGCCATATAATAGGTATTGGCCAATGCCAGGTCGCATTCACCCGCGAAGATGGCCTTGGCTTGATCGCGATCGCCGCCGGCCGGCTTCTTCGCGAGGTTTGCCTTCAAGCCCCGCGCCCAGGCTTCCGCCTTTTCCTCACCGTCGTTGGCGATGACCGAGGCGAGCAGGGCGATGTTGTAGGTGTGCTGGCCGGATCGCGTGCACACTCTGCCTTTCCATTTCGGATCGGCGAGGTCCTCATAGGTGAGGTCCGTCAGCTTGACGCGTTCGCGCGATGCGAAGATCACGCGCGCGCGTTGCGAGAGGCCGATCCAATGGCCCTCCGGATCGCGGTACTGCGCCGGGATATTCGCGTCGACGATCTTCGATTCCAGAGGCTGCGAAATACCCGCCGCCTTCGATTGCGCGAGACGGCCGATATCGACGTCGAGCAACACGTCGACGGGACTGTTTGCGCCCTCGGCTGCAACGCGCTCCGCCATGCCGTCCCTGATGTAGACCATGTTGGCCTTGATGCCGGTCTTCTCGGTGAACGACTTGAGAAGCGGCGCGACGAGTCCCGGCTCCCGCGAAGAGTATATGTTGACCGTTCCTTCGGCGACCGCGGCGCCCGCGAACATCATCGTTCCGGCCAGCGCACCGACAATACAGCGTGCGACCTTACTCATTGCCGACTGCCTCCTCGCGATGTGCCGCAGATTTTGCAGCACTTTGTTGACTTTCCGCGGGTGGTTTTTCGGCAGCGGATAACATTCTGTCAAGCGAGAGTCAGGAAAAATCGAGATATTGGAACGACTCTAATTTCAAATGCAGTCCTGGCTCCGTAAGTTTACCTATCTTCAATCTGAAACGCACATATTTGGTGTAAACATTCCAAAAGCTCCGATGCAGCTGAGTAAGTCCGTTACGGAAGTGGTTTGTATTATTTGCTTCGCACGATCTCTATTAATGCTCTCGAAGCAGACCTGCCCCACTCTTCGGTCCACCACAGCCGGGTGCAATGACCTCTCTCCGCGCGATAAGGGATCGCTTTTGTTCCCTATATGTTCCGAAAACGGCTGTTCGCAGGAACATTGACCGCAATCTGGCGTTAATTGCGGAAAGCGCCTAGATTTAGCGCATCGAAGACTTTGTCGGCTACAAGGTATTGCGTTATGGCCAAAAAGCACCGCGCCTATTGGAAGGGCTATCTGCGGCTCTCCCTCGTGACGATAGCCGTCGAGGTCTATAACGGCGTGGAGAGCAAAAGCGAGATCAGCTTCCGCCAGATCCACAAGCCATCCGGTCGACGCATCAATTACCAGAAGATCGTGCCGGGCGTCGGCAAGGTCGAGAACGCGGATGTGGTCAAAGGCTATGAGGTGGACACCGATACCTACGTCATCCTCGAGTCCGAGGAAATCGACAGCCTGAAGCTGGAAAGCAAGAAGACCATCGATCTCGTTCAGTTCGTCGACGCCAGCGAGGTCGACTACCGGTTCTTCGAGAGACCCTATTTCGTGGCGCCGGCAGACCCGCTCGCAGGAGAAGGCTTCGTCGTTATTCGCGATGCGTTGCGAGATACGGGCAAGCTCGGGCTTGCACAGGTGACCATCGGAGGTCGCGAATGGCTCGTCGCGATCGGTCCGCTGCAGGACGGCCTTGTGATGGAGCTGCTGAGATACGCCGACGAACTTCGGGAGCCGGAGGATTTCTTCTCGGAAATTCCCACGGAGACGCCACCCAAGCAAATGGTGGACCTTGCGATTCAGCTTATCGAGCAGAAGACGCGGCCGTTCGAGCCCAGAGCCTTTCACGACCGCTATCAGGACGCCTTGAAAGCACTCGTCCAGGAGAAGATGAAGGGCCGCAAGGTAGTTGCGCCGGAAGAGGAAGGCCGCCCCTCCGGGACCAATGTCATCGATCTCATGGAGGCGTTGCAGCGGAGTCTCGGTAGCCCAGGGAAACGAGGAGCGAAAGCCACCGCCGAAGAGAAAGGGAACGGGGAAAAGAACGAGAAGGGCCGCAGGGCGGCAAAGGCCGAAGGTGCATCCGCCGGCAAGAAGGCCGCTCCCAAACCTCGCGCCAGGCGAAAAGCATAGGGCTGAAGCACATTGAACGACCGTCTCGACGCCTACCGGACACGACGGAATTTCGGCACGACGCCCGAGCCGGAAGGCGACGAAGGTCCGACCATCCGCCCGTCCGATCACCTGCGTTTCGTCGTGCAGAAACACGATGCCACGCGATTGCATTATGATCTCAGGCTGGAACTCGACGGCGTCTTCAAATCGTGGGCGGTAACGCGTGGCCCGTCGCTCGATCCGGGCGAGAAACGCCTGGCGGTCGAAGTCGAAGATCATCCACTCGAGTACGGCGATTTCGAAGGCACGATTCCGCAAGGCGAATACGGCGGCGGAACGGTCATGATCTGGGACCGAGGCTATTGGGCGCCAGAGTCCTCCGAGCCGCCGGAGCAATCGCTTGCGGACGGAGAGCTCAAGTTCGCGCTGGCCGGCAGCAAGCTCAGCGGATCATGGGTTCTCGTTCGGCTCAAGCCACGCCACGGCGAGAAGCGAAACAACTGGCTTCTGATCAAGCATCGCGATTCCTGGGCGACGCCCGGAAAGGACGCCATTCAGAAAAAGGATCGCTCGGCAGCTTCAGGCCGCAGCATGGCCCAGATCGCAGCCGGCAAGGGAAAGGCGCCGACGGATTTCATGACGGCCGGGAATGCGATCGATGCGGGGGCCGTCTGGGATTCGCATGCCAAGACCCAATCGCAGCAGAGAGAAGTCACGCGCCGCATGTCGACCGGGCCTGACATCGACGTCGAGATGCCCAGGCTCACTCATCCGGACCGCGTTCTGTGGCCGGAGCCCGAGACCACCAAGCACGATCTCGCTCGCTATCTTGTCGCGGCGGCACCATGGATGATCCACCACGTTTACGGGCGACCGTGCTCGCTCGTCAGAGCACCTGACGGCATCGGCGGGCAGACCTTTTTTCAGCGCCATCCGATGCGCGGGCAACCGGGCGGCATCCAATCGGTCATGGCGGGCGACGACCAACCCTATCTGCAAATCGAAGGCGCGCAGGGCATCGCCAATATGGCGCAGATCTCGGTGGTCGAGTTCCACCCTTGGAACTCGTCCCCGTTCGCCCCCAAAGTGCCCGGCCGGCTGGTTTTCGACCTCGATCCCGCTCCCGATGTCGACTTCGATGCCGTGATCGCGGCGGCGAAGGAGTTGCGCGAACGGCTCGAGCGGCTCGATCTCGTCGCGTTCTGCAAGACGACGGGCGGAAAGGGGCTGCATGTCGTCGTGCCGCTCACGTCCGACCCCGATTTAACATGGCCGCAAGCCAAGCTTTTCGCCGAGACGGTGTGTGCGCAGGCGGCGTCCGACAAGCCTCGCCAATACGTGACGAACATGAGCAAGCAGGCGCGGCGCGGCCGAATCTTCCTGGACTATCTGCGAAACGATGCGACGGCGACGGCCGTAGCCCCGCTGTCGCCGCGTGCGAGAGCCGGCGCGCCCGTCTCGATGCCGCTCAATTGGCGGCAGGTCCGCAGCGGGCTCGATCCGAAGCGCTACACCATGAAGTCGGCGCTCTCTCTGCTCGCCAAATCCAAGGCATGGTCCGACTATTTCGAGGCTCAACGACCTTTGAAGCCGGCAATTGTGAAACTCGTCGGCCGTAAATCATGAGGACTGCGTCCGACAGGCCGGACACCCAAAGCGGCAGAAGCGCGACCTTCATCGCGCCTTGCCTTGCTGTTCCGGCCTCGACACCGCCTGTCGGTCCGCAATGGGTTGCCGAGATCAAGTACGACGGATATCGCATCCAAGCCCACATCGCGTCCGGGGCCGTCAACCTTCTCTCGCGCTCGGGACAAGACTGGAGCGCAAAATTCGGGCGCATTCGTGCCGAACTCTCGGAGCTTCCTGCCGCATCGGCCATCATCGACGGCGAGGCCATCGTCGAGAACGCGCGCGGCGTCCCGGATTTCCATGCCCTCCAGCGGGAGATCAACAACGGCTCATCGGCGCGGATCGCGTTCGTGGCTTTCGATCTTCTCGAGCTCGACGGCCTGGATCTGCGGGGCCATCCATTGCTCCAGCGCAAACGCCGGTTGGAGCGAATCCTTGGCCAGCGTCCCAACAGTGCATTTCTGCGCTTCGGCGCTCACTTCGAGGACCGAGGCAACGACGTGATGCAGCATGCCTGCGACCTGGGCCTCGAGGGCATCGTTTTCAAGCGCATCGATCGTCCCTATCGCTCCGGCCGCTCCGGTGACTGGATCAAGGTGAAGTGTATCGTGTCCGAGCCGTTCGTGATCGGCGGATATATTCTCCTGAAGGGACGCCAAAATGCCGTTGGCTCGCTTTCACTCGGCTTCATCCAGGGCGACGAGCTCATCTATGC
>Ga0180216_1003897_pt1 | contig 11506 bp, 14 predicted proteins | sample eDN3rd37CBELigMG_FD_128879 | JGI IMG/M metagenome (GOLD analysis project Ga0180216, IMG submission 128879) | Enriched Miracle-Growth compost microbial communities from Emeryville, California, USA - eDNA 3rd pass 37_C BE-Lig MG (version 2)... ...
CCGGGGACCCCCGCCCCCAGGGTGGCCCCCCCCCCCCCCCGCCCCCTTCGCCCCCCCGCCCCCCCGGCGCCGGGGGGCTTACCCCGCCCGCCCGCCGTGCCCCCCCCCCCCCTGCCGGCTCGCGTCTGCGCGCCGCCGTCGCCAGAGCCTCTTCCAGCTGATGGAGAAGGAGGTGACCGTGTACTGCCGCCGCAGCGACGTGGACCTCGTGCGTGCCGTGGTCGGCAGCGCTGCGTCGCGGTACGAGAAGGACATGAAGCACAAGGTCACCATCAACATCGACGGGCAGAACTACCTCAGCGAGGAGATCGCCGGCGGCGTGGAGCTCGCGGCCAACGAGGGCCGCATCCGCTGCGTCAACACGCTGGACTCGCGGCTGGAGCAGCTGCAGACCGCGATGCTGCCCGAGATCCGCACGATGCTCTTTGGCGCGAACGAGAGCCGCGCTTTCTACAACTAGGCGCGCCCGAAATGCATTGTTAAAGAGGGACGGCCGGCGGAGGCCCCGCCGGGTAGTCGTTTCTGCCGTGTGTGTGAGTTTGTTCCGTACCCGATTTTTTTTTCTGTTCGTGCACCTTGTACATTTCGCAACATGCACGCACAGTCGGTAACGCCGTTCGCGCCCGCACACTGGCTCAGTGCGCAGCCGCGCGCGCCCCGTCGACGGCGTCGACTGCCCACTTGGCCGCCGGCCACGCCGGGTCGCGCGCCAGCACGGCCTGCAGCGACCGCAGGGCGCGCTGCAGGGCTTTCGCATCCGCACTGGCGCCCGCGCCGGCCAGCCCGCCCGCCCGCGCGGCCAGGCCCAGGCCGAGCCACAGCCGCGCGACGAGGTCAGCGAGGTCGGTGCTGCTGCCTGCGGAAGCCGCGGCGCCGTCGTCACCGCCGCCGCCGCCGCCGCCGCCGCCGCCGTACGCGTTGACCGCGTCGCGCGCTGCTGCCAGCATGCGCTCAGCGTCGCCGGCGGCGGCCGCCTGCTGGCTGCGCCGCAAGGCCGGCAGCGCGGCGTGGCGCAGGCGTGCGCCGTGGACCGGCGCCGCGGCGGCCTCCAAGCACTGTTGGGCGGCCGCGGCCTCGCCACTCGCTGCGTAGAGGCGCGCCATGCGCTCCCAGGCGAAAGCACAGGCCGGATCGAGGGCGACGGCACGCTGGTACGCCTCTGCGGCCTGGCCGGCGTCGCCGTAGGCCTCGAGCACGCGCGCGGCGACGGCGTTGGCCAGCGCGCCGAGCGTTGGCGGCGTCGCCGGGTCCTGCAGCAGCGCGCCAGCGATGGCGTACGCTTCCTGGAGGCCGGATTGGCCAGCGCCGTCGGCTGTGCTCACAGACGCGGCCACCAGCGCTTCTGCGAGCAGCCCGCGCGCGTGCGCGGTCCAGCCGTCCGTGCTGGGCGCCGCCAGCTCCAGCGCGGTGCGCATCAGCTTGGCCGCCGCCGCGGCCGTGGCCGCTGCCTCGGCCGCCGTGGGTGCGATTGCGGCGGCTGCGCGCGTCGCCACCGCCAACGTGGCCCACGCTGCGCCGTCCGACGGCCGCAGCAGCAGGCTGCCCGTGGGAGGTCGGAATCCGCCGACTGACGCAGTTAGTGTACGCTTTCCGACCCACTCTCGGTGCGCGGTCAGCGCCGCACCTGCGCTGTGCGGCGGCGCGCGCATCGTCGAGCCCGCGTCGCACGGTGGCTTCGAGCAGCCCGCTATCGGTAGCGGCCTCCGCGGGCGCGACGCCGGCGCCGGCGTGCAGCAGGGCTTCTGCCAGCAGCAACCAGTCTCGCGCGCGCAGAGCCGGATCTGCACAGGGGGTGGCACCTGGTCGTGCTGGAAAATCAGGCGATCAGCGTGCGTGCGAGGCATCCGCGGCGGCGATGAGCAGGACTGGGCGCCCTACCCCTGCGATCGAGCGCGACGGCCGAAGCGGCGAGGCGTGCCGCCAGCGGTGCGGCGGCAGCGGGCGCTGTCGCAAGCAGGTGGGCGGCGAGGCGCGCGTGGGCGGTGGTCTGGCCCGGCGCCGCGGCGATGGCGCGGGTGAGCTCGCGCCGGAGGTCCGCGTCCTCCCCGGCGGCGTGCCACGCCAACAGGTCGTAGTACCGCCCCTCGGCGTCCTGCACCGCCCGCACCTCCAGCGGTATCTGGCCAAAGGGCGACGATGGAGCGACGGGGCCCCAGTGCTCCGGTCAGATTCGGCCAAACCGGCAGCGTTGCGACGCCGCGCACCGTACCGCGCGGAGGGTCGCGAGCGCCGCGCCCGCGTCGGCACCGCTGTGCCGTTGGACGGCGGCCAGCAGCAGCAGCGCCGGCAGCGCAGCGCCCTCCGACGGCGCTGCGGCCACGAGCCGCTCCAGCTGCGCGCGCGCCATGGCCGTGTGCTCGGGCGTGCCGATCGACACAAGCACCCGGCACAGCTTGAGGATAACTTCCGTCCTGGCGAACCCCCTCCCCCCGCCGGCGCACGCGAATGAACGCGGCAGCCATCGTCTGAGCGTGCAGGGCCCCCATCAAACACGCGCAGGGGCCCAACCAGCGTACCGGTCCTGTGCGCCACCGTCGTCGGTGGCGCCGGCGCTCGCCAGCCGCAGCGCTATATGGTAAACCAGCGCACTACCGCCGTGCGCGTCGCTCCTTGGAATTAAAACGCATGCCCTGCGCCCCGCCGCGCCTCCTCGCGGTGCACGCAGCGCACCTTGCTCAAACTCGGTGTAAGCGCGGGCAAAGTCGCCCGTCAGCGCGAGGGCGACGCCCGCCGTCGTGCGCACAGCCAGCTGGTGCGCCTCTGGCAGCGTCGGCAACACCGCGCCGAGCGCGACGCAGACCTCGTACGCCTCCGCGGCGCGCCCGGCGGCGACCAGCGCGCGCGCGAGATTGGTCTGCACGGCCCAGTGCCACGGCTCCGGCGCCGGGCGCCCGCCCGCCACCGGCGCCCTCAAGACCGCCAGCGCCCGCTCAAACGCCGCCACCGCGGTCGGGACGAGCTCGAGCCACTGCCGGCACGGGCTGGCCACATCCAGCGCCGGCGAAACAACCGTGAGGCGCCCATTGGTGACCGCCTTGGTCGCGCAGGCGCCGTCGTACCTCCGCAAGCAGGCCGAGCAGGTTCCATGCGACCGGATTGGCGGGCGCGAGCTCGACCGCCTTGACCAGCGCGACATAGGCGGCCAGGACCAGATCGTGCGAGTGATCGCGCTCACGCCCGGCCGATGCGGCGCGCGACTCGGCGTGGCCCACCCGGTTGTAGACGTGCAGCGCAAACCGGACGCCGAGGTCGGCCTGGCAGCCGCGCAGTCGCGCCACGTACGCGGCGCGGCACAACGCCGTTACCACGCCTGCCATCTCGCCACGGGCCCAACGCCAACGATGCAAGCAACGCACCTGGGTGCCGTTGGCGAGGTCGACCGTGTGCGCCAGCAGGTCGGTGGTCTCGTCGCTGCCGAGCCGCTCCGCCAGGAGCGCCTGCCCAGCCCACCCCGTCGTCCAGGTGGGGTCGGCCATCTGCGCGTTGCTGAACGCGTTGTTGGCCTGCTCGAGCTCGCCGCGCCGCAGGTGCACCAGGCCCAGGTTGGCCCACGTCAGGGCGACCTGCGTGCGCCGCCACAAAAAAAGCCCTGCAGACCCAGCCATGAGAACGCGCGTCTCACGCCCGACGTGGTGGCGCGGTGGACGCACCGAGCGGTCGCGCGCCGTGGCCGCTTGGAAGGCCTGGATGGCTTGGTCCTCCAGGCGCGCGGCGTCGGCTGGCGGCCGGCCCGGCACAAGCGCCGCCTGCGCCGTAACGACGCCGAGGAGGCTCCATAGCGCCGCGTCCTCCGGCGCCAGCCGCAGCGCCGTGCGCAAGCTCTGGCGGGCCGCGTCCAGGAGCGTAGCGCGCTCCGCGGCCTCGTTTGCCGGCAAGGCGCAGGCGCTGCATCCGCGCCGCATGGCGGCAGGCCAGGCACGACCCTTTCGTGGAGGTGAGGGCAGTGCGCGCGAAGCCAGCCGCATGGTAGTGCCTGCCCGTACCGGCTGAGCAGCGAGCGCGCAAAGCGGCCCCAGCCATGGGCGCGCGTGGCCGCCGACGCGCCTTTGGGCAGCGCCGCGATGGCTACCAGCGCACAGAGTGCCGCCAGCTGCAACGTGACGCTCAGCGAGGGGCGCGTGGCCTGCGTCGCGGCCGACGGTGGCTTTTGAAAAACCTCACAAGAAGCGCTTAGCCAGATGTGGCGTACTCGGACCCGCCAGCCGGTATGCCTTACCGTCACCACGGCGGGGAGGGCGTCGTTCGTGGCCACCGCCGCCCGCAGCGCGGCGGGCAGGAGCTGGAGCACGGGCGCGTCGGCATCGCCGCGTTGGCTATCGTCCGCCGGCGAGCGGCCGTACTGCGCCAACAGCCGGCGCACGGCCGCAAAGGCCGGCGCGTCGGCCTGCCCTTGCGGCCGCGACCCCAGCGGGGCAAACTCGAGCAGCGCCGTCGCGGCGACTGTCCACAGGGACGCCAGGCCGGCCTGGCAACCAAACGCACGCGAACCGCACCCACCGGTGGTTAAAAAGTACGCGTCCGAACCATGCCAACATTGCTCGGCCCCGGACGTACCCATGGGCGGTCTGCCGATGCGGCGGCACGGTGCAGCTCGAGCGCGGCCACGGCCGCCGCAACTGCGCGATCCAAGGCAGCCGCAGCAGCACCAAAGCGACCGTCGGCGGCTAACGCGCTAGATGCGTGCAATCCCCTCTGTGGAGCAGTGTGCCCAGGGCGTCAACGTGACCGCTGTGAACTTGGCATGGCGTGGCCCGGGGACGGGCGAACCGGCTGTGCAGCCAGGAGATGTCGGCGACGGTCTTGTGCGAGAGCACGGTCGGCTGCGCATGACGGTGGCACGCTTCCAGGTCGTCTGCAAAGCCACAGCGCCGCGTACCGAGCGGATTCCAGAGGTTAGGCCGCTCTTCCGCAATGCCTCGACCGTCGGGCACCGCCGCAGCGCGTACCGAGCGCCTCGCTGTACTGGCCAAGCTTCACGCGCACGAGCGCCACGTGGAGCCGCCCCTCGGCCCGCTCCGCGTCGGTGGCGGCCAGGTCGGTCGCCCGCTCCAGCGCCTTGACCGCCGCCACAAACTTGCCTGTCCCCCACCCCCGCACCCCCAGTGCACTACACTACGCACAGCAACGTTAGCCACCGCGTCGCTCTTTGCCATTCTCCGCCCTTTGTGGGGCGTGCGTGCCTTGACGCCGGTAGCATTCGCCGATGGCGAGCCACGTCGTGCGGTCGCGGTCGTCCGTGCGCAGGCAGGCTTGGAAGTGCGGGAGCGCTGCGTCGGCGTTGCGCTCGTGGATGAGCACGTGCAGGCCCAGCCGCCGCAGCGCCCAGGTGGCCTGCGCGTCCTGCTCAAGGACCTGGTTCGCCCCCCACCCGCAGCACGTTGCCATGATGCACGGGACTTCCCGGTGAGCGATGCGTGCTTGCCGTCCTGCTGGCTCCCCGGTCGCGAGGACGCACGCGGCGGTAGAGCGCCACGGCGTCGGCGTGCTCGCCCAGTTGCACGTGGAGGTCAGCCAGGCGCGGCCCCGCGGTAGCGGCCTCGTTGGCCACGTCGAGCGCCAGCGCCTTTTGGAAGCACTTGCGGGCACGCGTCACATCCTGCGCCTCCACCCAATTCGAATGCAAATGGCGCGCCACAGCATGGGTAAGAGTGCTTCGTCATGCGCGCTGCGCCACCGACTGCCCGGCCACCTGGAACTCGTCCTGGTAGACGATGCCGAGCCAGGTGAAGGCCGCCGCCAGCGCGCTGTTGACCTGCACGGCCTTGAGGAAGCTGGTGACGCACGCCGTCTGTTCGCGAGGGGTCCTGGCACAGGAGAGGGCAGGCGTGGATTCTGAGCCGCCCGCACCTCGAGCGGCCTCGTCTCGGTGCGTCGGCGTCACGTACCTTGGGCAGCGTCCCGGCGCGGCCCTGGGCGTGCTCGAGCCGGCCGCGGCGCAGCCACCACAGGGCGCGGTCCAGGGGCCCCGCGGCGTCGGCGATGCCGAGCCAGCGCGCCGCGTCGGCCAGGTCGCCGATGGCGAGCGCGGCGGCACTCAGGTCGCTGGCCACGTCGCCGCGCTGGGGCGCGAGCGGGTGCGCGCTGCCCGCCGCCTCGATGGCGTCCCAGAGGCCCTGCAACAGGTCCCGCGCCTCGCCAGCCGCAGCGGCCGTCGTCGGATCGCGCAACAGCAGCCGCGCCAGCTCCAGCCGCACTGCACGCGGTGCAGTCAGCGCGACGGCGCGTCGCCAGCGCCGTCAGCTTCACGCTGCCCTTGGAGTCCAAGCGCCCGCCGACCAGGTGCAGCGTACACTCCGGCTCGGCCGGCCGAGACGCCTGCAGCTGCCGCAGGAGCTCGATCGCCGCGGGCCGCTCGGCGGGCCCGCCCTGCGCCAGCGCCTGCGCTTGGCGCAGCGCCAGCTCGGCGCGGGAGGCCGCATCCGCCGCCACGTGCTCCTGGTCCAGCAGGCGCGCGATCGCCGCCACCTGCTCCAGCACGATCGACGGCTCGCGCAGCCGCCGCGCCAGTTCTGGCGCAACCACGACGCACGCCACGCCGGGCGTGCGCGTTAGCGGCGGCTCGCGGCGTAGCTTTCGAAGGGACAGGCATTCCGGGCATACCGAGCAGCGCCCAGCGCACCAGAATGCTCTCCGGCTGCTTGGACACAGCGGCGGCCGCGGTCTCCAGTGCCGCGCGTAGATCTATTGCACGAGGTCGCAGCGCGACCTCGATCCGATACGCCGTGTGGTCAGAATTGCTCTCGCCCTGCATGTTTTTTCTGACCGTCGGCCACCGTACCAGCCGTCTCGGCGGCAGAGCACGGTTGCACCAGGCGCAGGGCACGCAGCACAGTCGGTGGGAGGCCACTGTCGCCGTCGTCCGTATCGGGAACAGCCACGCGGCCCAGCAGCGCCCAGTCGACCGCGGCCAAGCCGCCCCGCGCGACGGCGTCCTCGAGCACCAACGTCGCCGGCACGTCCCACACGGTGGCGTCCGACGGCACCGACGCCAGGTACGCCGTGCACGCCGCCAGGGCCGTGGCACGCCAGGCTAGCCGGTGCGTTGTAGCAAGCAGCGCGCTCACGTTGGGTTAGCCGGCGGGCCTGGCGTCTGCGTCCAGCGTGCGCCTCGAATGCCGCGCACCTGCGCGCTTCTCGGGCGGCGCGGCGCCGAGGCGTTTCAGGGCGCGGCGGATGCTCGCCTCGGTGGCAGCGCGACGCTGCTCTGGCGAACCCTCGGCGTCCGTGGCCTGCTGCCAGCGCACGAGCGCGGCCTCGAGCCCCGTCGTCTCGGCCTCGCGGTCCAGCATCACGCGGCGCAGCTCTGGCACTGACAGCGTGTTGCGCAGCGACCGACGCTCGCTCTCCACCGCCTGCGCGCCCCACGGCAAACAGCGCCGGGCGGCGCACGCACACGTGAGCGCTGCCGTGTAATACGGGTACGACCGTGTGGCAAGCGGGGCGCAGCACCCTGTCCACGCGCTCTGCCTCGTCACGCTCCAGCAGCCGCACAATCCGCTCCCACAGCTCCGGGGCCGGCGGCATCAGCGTCGCCGTGCCGGCCACGGCGCGGATGCGTGTGTCGTCCGCCAGCGCCTGCCACATGTCCGCCGCCTAGATCGTGCCGCCAAAACGGTGACCGGCTTGCATCGGTGAGCACGATCGCGAGAGTGCGAACGTTCCATCCAGCGGAGAGGCTGCGGCCCGTACCTCGCGGGCCTTCAGTTCGGACACGAGGCCCACCAGCTTGGTCACGGTCTCCGTGTACCGGCGCTCATCAAACTCGCTGCAGCATCTTTACGGGGGGTAGGGACGGCGGGATCAACGTTAGCGGTGACGGGCGCCCGTCGACGTGCGGATCGCGCGACGGCGTACCCGGCACTCGCGAGGAGACGGCGCAACTCGTTCAGCGCCTGCGCGCGTTGGCCAGGCGTGCCGTGCTTCTCAAAAAGACTACTCAACCCCTGTCCAAGATGCGTAGTCCGGGGTAGGTTGACCGCTACCGCCGTTAGCTACGTGGCAGGGCAGCGCTGGCTGCGCCAGCTTGGCCGCCGCACCATCCACGCCAGCGGGTCCGCGGGCGAGGCGGCCACGGCGGCTCGGTAGGCCTGTTCGCTGTCGGTGGTGCGCCCGAGCTCGGCAAGCGCCTTGCCCTTCATCACCAGGCCCTGGTAGTGCTGCGGCTCGGTGTCCAGGAGCTCCTGTGCCGCCCCAGTAGGACAGCGCGGCGCCAGCGCCAGTGAGTCGGCCACTTCAACGACGGCAGAGGGCTAAGGCGGCCAGGCCAGGCGCAAACCTTGAGTGCGGCCAGCGCGCCCTCTGGGTCGGCACGGCCCAGCGCCTCCCGGGCCGCCTTCAGGGCCGCCTTGGCGGCGGCCATGGCGCACGGGTGCCGCGGCCGCCGCGGCCGAGGTCGACGGGCCGGCCAGACACGGGCGGACTTGCGGCCGGGTCCGCGTCCGCGCTCACCGCGTTCCAAAGGCCGTCCCCCCTTCCTGCCGCCGTCGTAGCGTGGGCCGTGGGCTGGTGCAGCTGGCGGTCTCGGTAGGCGCCTGAAACGGTCTCTACTGCCTCCTCGTCAGTCTCCTACAGTTGGACACTGTTCGTGACGCCTGTACCACGTCCTGGCCATCCCCCTCCCATTCCTTCTTCCTCTCTTCCTCCTCGTCCTCGGCGTCCACCTCATCCGCGTCGTCCGCCTTGTCCTCGTTCGCCTCTGTGTCCTCTGCGCCCTCTGCCTCCTCTTTGAACTCTGCCTCCTCTGCGTCCTCTGCGTCCTCTGCGTCGGCTGCCACCCGCTGCGATGACGTCATAGGAACCTTCCACGACGAGATGGGCGCTTAATTGCTCATTGCAGTGTGCTAATTAAGCGTCCCTGAAGTAGGAAAGGCGCTCAGATGATGACGTCATCGGCAGAGGAGGAGGAGGAGGAAGCGGAAGAGGAAGACGAGGAAGAGGAGGAAGAGGAAGAGGAAGAAGACGAGGACGAGGAAGAAGACGAGGAAGAGGAAGAAGACGAGGAAGAAGACGAGGAAGAGGAAGAGGAAGAAGAAGTGGAAGAGGAAGAGGAAGAAGAGGACGAGGACAAGGTCGAGGAAGAGGACACGAACGAGGACACCATCAGTTGAGGCGGCGGATAAGATGACGAAGAGGAGGACGAGTATTGTGACGGAGAAAGTTGCCGGTCGAAGAGGACGAGAGCGAGGAGGAAAAGGTACCGGAGGCAGGCAACGACGTGGGTGCAGAGCATGGGCGCCAGGGACAAGACAGAGGCTTCGGAGAAGACCAGTTGAGAGCGACTCCGGCGACGGCGACGGCGACGACGACGATAACGCTGACGTTCGCATACCCAGGCAAAGGCGCAAACGCACAAGGTCGCAACGCTGCAAGGTTGGCGTCGACCAACGCTCTGTTGCCACGTTGATCCCACCGGGACCTCGGCTGGGATCGGCTGAGCGGACGCCATGGCCGACCGGTCGTGGCTCGTGGTCGGCCTGACGCTGCTGGCGTTTTGGCTCACGCTGTTCTCGACGGGCATCGCCGGCCCGTTCACGCCGGCCAGCGCCATGAGCGATCTCCTGTGCGAGGGCCTGACCACGAACGCCAAGTCGATCCGGTGGCGCAGCGTCTTCGTCCCCGCGGGCGCGGACGACGGCTGGTGCGCCGAGGACGCCCGCGCGCGGCTTGCGCGGTTCGTGAGCATCGGCACCTTCGGCTCGGACCGGCAGCACGTTGCGCTGGCGCTCAACCTCGTGGCCATCGGCAACGCCCTAACGGTGCTGTTCCCGCGCGCCGCGTGGATCTGGGCGCTCGGCCTCATGATGCTGCGCCTTGCAGCGTGGGGCGTCGTCTTCGAAGCGGGCTACTACGTGGCCGTCGTGGCCGTGATCCTCACACTCCTCGCCGTCTCGTCCGAGCCGTCGCCGCCGCCGCCGCCACAGCAGCAGCAGCAGCAGCGGCACGGGTGAACAAACCGAGGTTACGGATGCAACTTGAAGAACGCTTTTCTGTACAGTCGCCAATGCAAAGATTGTACAGCGTGCATGCACCGGCCCGCCGTCGGCCGGCCTGTACTTAGCCTCCTTGAATGGAATGCGCCTCATAGCTTGCTGGAGGACGAGGCCACCAAGGGAAGCGGCACGGCAACGTCGCCGGCGATGCGCGCAAAGTAGTAGTGCACGGCGGCGCGCGTGGCCGCCAGGCCGTCGCCGGCCAGCACGGCAAAGTGGTCGCCTGGCACCAAGATCAGCGCCGGTCGCGCGGGCGGTGGGTGGGCGGCGGCTGGCAGCGTGCGCGCGCACAGGGCCCGAACCGCCGGCACGGCGTCGCGCTCGGTCGTCGCCAGGGAGAGGTCGGCCAGCGGCGCGGGCGGCGTCAGGTGCACAAAGAGGTCGGCCACCTCGTACACGACGTCCTGGATACCCTGCACAAAGTGCAAGGCAGGGTCCGTCACGCGGGCGACGACGTGCGCCGGATCGCCGTTGAACAGCGACGTCGTGTGCTCGGGCTCGGTGCCGCACCAGCGACGCGTGCAGCGCAGGATCACGTCAAAGTGCGGCCCGTGCAGCCGGCGCAGCTGCTCGTACCGGCCGGCCTCGCGCTGGCCGGCCTCGGTGAAGAACTCGCCGATGAGCGCCTTCTTCCACGACGGCACGTCGGTGCCGGACGCGACGATGACGGCCGCCGGGTGCGGCCGGCCACGCGCGCGCGCGTAGGCACCCAGCCGCGGCCACAGGTTCAGCACAAAGAGGCCGCTCATGCTGTAGCCGACGAGGACGAGGCGGCAACCGGCGGGCTCGCGGTCCAGCAGCTCGTACACCGCAGCCTCGTACAGGGCGACGGCCTCCTCGACGGTCGGGATGTCCTCGGCGTCGCCGCCGCCGGACGCCAGGCGGGGCGGCTGGCCGGCGTCGTCGAGCCCGTAGAGCCACACGTGCGGGAGGTCGAGCAGGTACGCGCGCTCGAACAGGCGGCTCTCGCGGACACACTCGAGCAGCGGCGCGTTCATAGTCGCGCGCGGCGTCGACGCGCCGGGGCTGACGATGGCGACCAGAGGCGGCTGGTCGCCGTGCCCTCCAGCGCTGTGCGGCGCGCGCGGCGGCAGCGGCACCGGCCGCCACATGCCGTGCGGCCGCGCATCCCGCGCCATCCGCGCCATCTCGTCGGCAGAATCGGGTGAGGTGTGGCAGAATCGAGGAAGACTGGCGCCAAACTGCAGTCATGCAGCGGTCCACGACCGGCGTCGCGCCGCGTACATGCACTTGGTACTTGTGCTTGTATGCTTGTAGACTTCACAATCTAGTGACATAGGGCACTACACATGCTGTGGGATGAACACGGCGCGCTGGCAACAACACTTATACTGAGCCAGTGTGTGTGCTGTATAGGCCGGGGCGCATCCATGCAGGCAAGCGGTGCTCGACACTACATGGCAAGGTACTTTTGCATCGCTCCGCAATTGGTGACAACGATCAGGCACGTCGCCCGAGGCCTCCACGTACTGGCGCTCCTTGTCCACCTCGCCTGC
>Ga0180216_1003899_pt1 | contig 11503 bp, 20 predicted proteins | sample eDN3rd37CBELigMG_FD_128879 | JGI IMG/M metagenome (GOLD analysis project Ga0180216, IMG submission 128879) | Enriched Miracle-Growth compost microbial communities from Emeryville, California, USA - eDNA 3rd pass 37_C BE-Lig MG (version 2)... ...
AGAAAAACAAAATCAGGTGCGCCCCCCCCAACTGGCAAAAAAAAAAAAAAAAAAAAAAAAAAAGACTGCTTGCCGTGCATGCACCTCCAGCAAGAAGGAGGACGCGTTGGCCTCGATGCGGTCATCCAGGGACAGCCGCGTGAAGAGCTGACATGCATACATAACATTGGTGCTCGCGCAGGATGAGCGCACGTCCACAGCGATAACCGATCGATCGAGCAACGCACGCGCATGCGCCTCGCGCTTGCCTCGCCATACCTTGTCAGCCAGACGGAAGCTGGCAAAGTCGGCGGGCACGAAGCAGCCCATCTGTGCCATGATCTGCAGTAGCGCCACCTGCTTCAGGTACGTGGACTTGCCGCTCTACGTAGCAAGGATCGCACAGGCTCAGACAACGCAGGGGCTGCGTGAAGCGCGCGGCTCGATCTCCTAGCTGCAGTCCCGCACGCGCGTGCGCTCACCATGTTCGTGCCGGTGATGATGTGGAAGTTGCTGGCGGCGTTGCAAAAGGTGTCGTTGGGCACGAACGGCGTGCCAGCCGCGATGGCCTCGTGGATGGGGTGCCGCCCCTGGCGGATGCACAGCGTCTGGCCAAAGTCAGGCCGACCTGCACGAGCCAAACCTAGCATGGCGCGGGGGCACTGTCAGTGGCCCGCGCTCGTTGCACGGCGCCGGTGTGCAAACCAACGTACAGTAGTTGAGCCGGATGGCGCAGTTGGCAAACGAGGTCAGCATGTCGAAGAGGGCGATGCCTTCGGACGACTTGTAGAGGGAGGCCAGTGAGTGCTGGCGAATGTCCTCGATGAGATTCGCGATGATGCTGACGTCCGGCGGTGCCAGGTAGATCGACCAGCATAGCTGTCAGCTTGCGGGATTCGTACAAGCGCTCCAAACGCAACAGAGTTCTGGGACGTACCGGTTCGACATGAGGTACACCTCCTCGAGGGACTCGTTCATGCGATCGTTTGCCTTGATCTGCATACATCGCGCGTGCACTGTGCATGGACATCGCTCTATCAGCAGATTGACGGATCATGCTGCTGATGCCCCTTCGAGGCGCGGACGCACCAAGTCCAAGGTGGTGCAGGTGATGCCGCCAGCCTTGTGCACGACGTTGATGAACTCGGACGGCAGCTGGACGTGGACGAGGCGGCTGTTGCGCGCCTTCTTTTCGGGCTTGATGACCAGCACGAAGCCGCTCGCGGTCAGCTTCAACTCAATGTTGAGGCCGTGCGTCTCTGCAAGCGATGTTGCCGGCCGAGGCAGGCGCCGAACGTGAACCAGCTGGCCTGCGCACGCCGGTGCAGGGCTGCTCAGTTCAGTACGCACTGCCGTAGCGCTTCGACAGGTCGTAGATGTCGTTGATGGCCTCCGTGTAGGTCGTGCGAGCTGCACACGCATAGGACCAGGAAGGACATGGTATGTCGGTCCGCTCGCATCAACGGCGCAACCCACCCCTTCCGTCCGTTGTGGACGCCGGCCTTACCGACATCCAGCAAGCCATCCACGCCGGACTGCACGAGACGGTCGGCCATGGCAAGCAACAAGTTTGCGATTATAGAAACGCACGTTACTAAGTCCGAGTCGAGCAAACGCGTGTAGTTAGCATGTCCTACCTTGACGGCGAAGCATTTCTGCCAGATGATCATCGCGTGAGCCCATCACCCCGCGAGCTCCGACTGGCGTCAGCCTTATTAAAAGTGCAGATGGGCATACAACGTCGTGCCAGCCATGCACACCTGGTGGCGGAAGCGCGCCATGTTCTTGTCCACAAAGGCGTCGGCGTCGATGACGCGGTCGATGAGGGCCATCAGGCTGTCCAGCGCCTCCTGCTCGAGGGTCTGCCCGCCGACTCGCCGCGGACGCACGACGACTAATCATCTGCATTAATCGGCGCTTGCATCTTCCAGGCTGGACCGGCTGCACGGCGCACCGATCGGATGGCGACCATGAGCGTGCTGTTGCACTGCGCCAGCAGCTCACGCAGCGCGAGCATCGGCACGAGGCTGGACTTGAGCTGCAGGATCTGCTGGATGCGGCGTTCGGACGTCTTGGCGTCTTCCCTTGGCAGATTTTGCGCCAGCTGGCTCCAATCCGCGGCCGCATTGAAGAAGACGTGAATCGTGGTATTAGTGGTCTAGGCTAGCTGTGAGCATCCTGCTTTCAAGGCCACAGCGCTTACGCTTCCGATGAGCCACTCGAGATCGACCGGCATGCCGCGCAGCACTGCAGCGCACTGTCAAGTACACGGAGCGGCCGAGCTAAGTAGTGCCTGGGCAGTCATCGCGGCATGTAACTGCACATCACACGTACCGAGCTCGATCTGGTGCAGCATCTGCAGGCGTTAGCGGCAGCAGGCGATAAGCCGCACAGGGTAGTATGTCACCCAGCTACGCGTGTGCATCGGATGCAGCCGTTCGGGCACGACATACCTCTCTCTCAATGATCTCTGAATAGGTTGCAGCGATGCGCAATCACTCCCAAGGCCGCGTATTGGGCGTTAACTGTCACGGTGATTTCGCATCCATGCAGCTGTCCTGCGCACCGCGCACCACTGACGGCGTCCAGGCGCGCCACAATGGTTGGCGCATCTGCCGCCGCAGACCCATACAAGGATGAATCCACAGCAGTAAAATTTTTGAGTAGGTTCGCTGTACTCGGTCCGAAGCGCCCATACGTACGTACCAGACGGCGGTTGCAGAATGGTGGCACGCAGCAGCCGCGCTGCATATGCATAGTCACGTTGTACCCCCTCCAGCAGCCATACCGTCAGCGACTCATCGTGCAGCCGCGCGCGCCGCGCATGGCCATACCGCCCATGGGCGTGTACGTCTGATCCAGCACGCCAAAGAGCGTGGCACGCTTGGACTTGTTGGTGGGCATGCCGAGACCGTCCTGCAGGCTGTGCGTCAGCTCCAGGTTCACCGCGGAGCTGGGATCTGCTCACGCCACGCCCATGCATGAGGCCGCAACGCATGTTAGCTCGATCGCATGCATCTGCGGCAGCCGCACGGCAGCCGGGCGTGCGTCCCGATGAGCATGACGCCGTCGAGGGTGGCGTAGCGGATCTGGATCGTGCGGTTGGCGTAGAGCACGCGCTGCGTGCCCTCGATGCGCCTAGCTTACGCCTGGCCGCATGCAAGCACGAAGCGCGCCGGTGAGCCACGTTGCCATCACCTTCGTGCATGTCGCATACGCGCGTCGCGTGCCTCATCAGCGCTGCGGCGGCCGCCAGCGCGTAGAACTTGCCGGCGAGCTCGAGCTCCAGGTGGCGGCGGTTCTCCTCCAGGCCGTACTTGCGAACGTAGTCCAGGCCTGCGCCAGCGCGCAGCCACCGCCATGCCTGCGGGCGCAATCAGCCATGCCCCTATTGATGTTGTGCCCTCCCCCCAATGCGGGGCGTACCGGCGGCATCGTTGAAGAAGCGGCGCGCCACGGCGATGATGGGGATGTCGGCCGCGACAAAGTTGCGGACCGTGCGCACCAGCTTGCTCTCGCGCGGCTCCATCGACGTGGACGAGAAGACGAGCTCGATCGGCGAGACCATCAGAATGAGCTGCAGCGTGCGCACGTAGGTCTGCGTGTCGGTGTACTGTATATACCAGCCCGCATTCACATGACAACACCCCTCCTAGTCAGCGAAAGGCGTATTCCGGCTAGCTATAGATCGGTGCGGCGCACCTGGTAGAGGCAGCAGGTCGCCCGCTTCAGGTCGACGATGGCGATGCCGATGTTGCCGCGGCCGACCTTCTCGCGGCCCTCGACAATGGCCATGATGGCGGCACGGTCGTCCGTGGTGCGCGTGGTGGTCATGCCGCCGGTGGTGGACGGCGCGGGCAGCATATGCCCGCCGGTGGACGCCGACCGCGCAGGCGCCGCGGCGGCGTTTGAGGCCGCCATGCTGGTGCCCCTGCCCCGCGCTACAGCAAGCGCCGCTCGTCGCGCACCGCGTCCTACCCGTGCACCCCCAGGTGCCGTGGCGTCGAGTCGCTGGAAATTGCCCTACGTCTCGGCCGGCAGCAACGAGCAACGAGCCTCCACCGCGTTTCAACCAACACGCTGCTGGTGCGCGATGTATACTGAAGAGGGGCCAGTCGCATGTGCGTGCCTAGGCACCGGGCCATTGCATAGGGACTACAGGGGATCTAGAGATCAACGTCCCGGCCGTTGCATCTGTCCTGTCTGTACATGCATGAGCTACTGCGCTGCTATTGGGTTACAAGGTCCATAATCGAAGCGCTTCCCTCGGCTTGCGTCTGCAAGTTGGTGAGGCCATCCAGGAAGTAGCAAAAGTGGATCTCCTTGGGCACGGCGGCCGCCAGCTGGATGGCCTCCTTCCAGAGGCGCAGGCTCGCCGAGATGGGATGGCTGAACGCGCCGCAGCCCCACAGGCCCGTGACAAAGACGTCGGCGTCCTTGGCCATGTTGATGACCAGGACCATGTGCCGCAGCATCGCCTGCCGCGCCTCCGGCGTGTACTCGCCGTCCTCGTTCAGCCGCGGGTACTTGGGAGCCGCACACGTAATGATGTCGGCCACAAAGTGGCGCTCGGGGGCCAGCGGCTGCGCCGTCCGCGGGTCGTTGGCGAACCGCGCGTCGCGCGTGTACAAACCGCAGATGTGGCACCCCTCGCTGATGGGGTACGCGTCCAGTGGCAGGACGATGTGCCCGTCCACCATGGTGGCCCGCAGGAGCTGCTCCTCCTGCGTGTGGGTGATGAAAAAGTGCTTGCCGGACGCGTCGGTGCGCAGCAGCCCGGGGCGGTAATTGTTGGCGAAATTGTGAATCGCCACGCGGCGCCGCGGGCCGGGCGCTTGGGCGAGCTCGCGCGCGTGGTCAAACATGCTGGCCTGCACCGCGATCACGCGCGGCGGCGGGCCCGTGCGCGGCTCCGGCAGGACCATGCTGTCGTCAAAGGCGACCTTGGTCGTCGGCAGCGGCACCGTGGCCATCTTGGCGGTTGCGGCTGGGCACAACTCGGTTGGTCCGAGGCGACGTGCAGGCGCGGTGCGGCGTGGCGGTACACTATCGTAGGGGCCTACATGTACGTCTGCAACTCCGCGTGCTGCCACGCTGGCGAGATCGCGCTGGCCGGCTGCTGCGGTCACGCACACCCGCTGCTACTGGACCCGCTGGCAGATCTAGATTTACTGGCCCTTTATGACCGTAGGAACTGGTCGATGCCACCCTGGCACTTGACCACGGACGCGTGGCAGGCTGTGAGCCCCTGTCGCCTGTCTGCCTGCATGACGAGGACCCGACAGACGGTTTCTGTGTGCATCCGGTTATCGGGTCGTGTGACGGCAGTTCAAAAAAAAGCGCGCCAAAATGTTCGGGTCGATAATCGGGGTGGAATGGGGTGGAATGCACCGCACGCGTTGGGCTGCGCGTGCGGCAGAATCGGGTGAGCGCGTGGCAGAATAAAAAAGCGCGCCAAAAACCGTTTTCTCGCACGCCGCAACGTTTTTTTTTCTCTCGCTCGGACGCTGCGCTTCGACGCAGCCGCACGCACCACAGACGCCAACATGGTACGCCCCGCCTGCACACGGCCCGGCGCCTAGAGCACCCTGTGCGCCTGCGGCGCGTGGGGCTCTAGGCGCGGGTGGTGGAGCGAGGACGGTCCGCCGGATGCTGACACACCAGCGCGTACGTTTCAAGCGGCGAAGCGGGCGCGCACCCCCCGCACACACAGTCGGGCAAGGCTGGCGGCAAGAAGGGCAACGAGAAGCCCCAGGTCGGCTCCATGTCGCGCTCGGCACGCGCAGGGCTGCAGGTAACGCCGGCCCTCGGCGACGTGGCGGAAGGACGCGCCCGGTGTGCGTGCTAACCTCGCGAACCCGTCGCCGCGCTGCTCGCCGCGCCGCGGCGCGCCGCGCACAGTTCCCGGTCGGCCGTATCCACCGTCTGCTGAAGAAGTCGGTGCCGAGCAACGGCCGTGTTGGCCCGACCGCCGCCGTGTACAGCGCGGCAATCCTCGAGTACCTGACCGCCGAGGTGCTGGAGCTGGCCGGCAACGCGTCGAAGGACCTCAAGGTCAAGCGTATCACCCCGCGCCACCTGCAGCTCGCCATCCGCGGTGACGAGGAGCTCGACACGCTTATCAAGGCCACCATTGCGGGCGGTGGTGTCATCCCGCACATCAACAAGGCCCTCATGAAGAAGACCGGCAAGAAGAAGGGCTCGGCAGGCAACGCGTAAGCGGCACCGCCCCCGGTCCCGTCTTATCGTCGCTAGCCGTCATAGTTTTCCCTTGCGTCGCTGTACTGCTAGGGCGGTGTCGAGCCTGTATGTGTGTCTGTGTAACCACGCGCTAGCGGTGACCTAGCGGCTCGCTCTGGCAGACGTGCCGTCCGCCTCGGCGCTGCCGCCTACGCTCTTCCCGCGCTGTCTCTCCCTCACCCTGCTCGTAATCGCCTTTGCAAAAACAGAAAGTTTGTGTACAACAGAATCATTTTTATATACAGGCCTAGGTCTGGTTTTTGCCTTTCGCGTGCTATACAGCGTCGGCGGGCGGCCGCAGCGCCCATTGGCCGCGCTTGACGACGCACAGCAGCGGCAGCAGCTGGGTCGCCGCGCCGTTGTCGTAGCTCTTGCCCAAGCTCTCCTTGAGCGCCGCCGTCAGGTCCGATTTTTTCCACGTCGAGTTCCGGCCGAACAGCTCCAGCAGCGCCGTCCAGTGCTGTCGACCCGCAGCGCTCACGAGCGCGGAAGCGTTCGCGCGGCCATGAGCGTGCGATCGACTGCCAGGGGTGCTTGGCAGCGCTCGCGCGCCACGTACGGCGTTGACGACGCCGTCGTCCCAGCGCTTGATGACCAGGCCGCCGCCGAACGGCTGGCCGAGCGCCTGCGTCACCGTGTCGACGACGTCGGGGTCCCGTGTGGCCGGGTCCAGCAGCAGGTTGTTGACGATCTCTGTGAGATTGAGGCTCCCGTAAATATTGGGTACTCATCCGTGAGCGAAGAACGTGCAACAGTCGCAGTGCGCAGCCCAGCCCGGACCCGAGGCGGCGCCGCGCTTGTCGACCTGGGCCTGCAGGAACGCCGCCGTGCAGATGCCGTGCCGCCGCAGCACGGCCGCGACAAAGGCGCGCAGCTGTGCAAACGGTGTGGCGCCTTCTGCCGGAATCAGGTGCGTCGGTGTGGCCGCGGCGTCCATGTCCATGGCCGCGTGGGCCTCGTCGGCCCGCGCCGCGTCCGTTCCTGCTGCCTCCAGTCCTGCTGCGCCGGCCACGTGGGCAACGGACCCCCGGCGGCCGCCCGCAGCGCCCGCGGCGCCGCCGCCGCCCTCGCGCTCCTTGCCCTTGGGCGCCTTGAGCCCTAGCGACTTTGCAATGCTGGGTGCGCGCCGCGCGTCGCGAAACAGTTCAAAACCATACGGTTAGCACGGCCAAGCTTTGCGCCCAGTGTGCCTGTGGCGTCGCCTCGTACGAGGCGTAGCGCTGCTCCAAGAGAAGCTTTTGGCGCGCCGCAATCTCGGGGAACTGGGCCAGGAACGCGTCGTCCGTCGGCAGGCGCAGCTCCCAGCCCGCGTTGACTCGCATCCGCGCGACCTGCGTGAGCATGTCCTTGACGACGTCCGACGGCAATGCGGTGGCCTAGCAGCGGACGAAGCCCGGGACGGCAATGCAAACCGGCGTCAGCGAGTCCAACCGCCGAAATCAGGCGGGCATGCCGGTACGTTCGTGCCTCAGAAAACTCGCGGCGGGAAATGATGCGCTCCTTGGAGAACAGGTAGAGCAGGTAGTCCCGGCAGAGCGCCATCCGGCCTTCCAAGTACGCCTCGCTGCGCCCGCCCACGACACTGGCGGCGCTGCAACCTCGCGCTGAGCGAGTGGCGGCACGGCCGCAGCCGCGTCACGCGGTCTCGGCGTACCTGCGGATGGCCCAGTTGCCCTGGACGAGGTAGCCGTGCTTGCTGAGCGCGGCCAGGAGGCCCGCAATGTCGTCTGTGAGGACAAGGTCGCGCAGCCGCGAAAACTGCACCAGTTGCACTGCGTGGATCCACGGCAAGTGCGTGGGGCCGCCAAGTCTGTTTAGCTGAGTAACCCGGGCCGTGCCCGGGGCGCCCCGCGGGCGGCGCCGCCGTACTGTTCTGCAGGAGCGTGCGCACGCGGTCATCCAGGTTCATGTTCTGGAGGTCGTGCATGGAGACCACGCCCGCGGCCGACGACAGCTGCCGGTGCCTGCACGATCCCGCAGACATCAGTTCGCACGCACCCCTTGTTGAGTGTCCGTCTGCCGCCCACTGCTCCGGCGCGGCCACCCCGCACTCTTCCACGGTGGAGGGCGGCGGGATGAGGGCCTGCAGGTACTCCTTCCTCGAGGTCGGCAGGACAATGGGGTCCTCCGCGACAGCAAAGAGCTGGCCGTACACCTCGTCCGCCTCGGGCGTCTGCCGCAGCGGCGGCGGGCGACGTGCCGGGCGCGCCGTACGAGGGGTCAGCGCCTGGCGCGGCCGCGGCCCATTCCGCCAACCCCTGCCGCGCACCTGCTCGTCGTGGTAGGCCAGCGGCACCCACGCGTCCTCCTCGAATTGCTTCTGCAGGTAGGCGTGCGACCGCTTGCGGGCCGCCTGGGCCCGCTCGCTCTCGCGCCGCTTGAACTGGACTTGCACCGCCTTGAGCTCCTCCTCGCCGCCGGACTCGTCCTCGTCGTCGGTGTGGCGCTGGACCTCCTTCTGCCTCGCGTCCCGCTCGTCCAGGTACGACAGGCTCGGCCGCATCTGCAGATTCGCGCGGACCGGTGTCAGGTGGAGCTGGTCTGACCGCGGCGCCGGGGCACGGAGATAGGGAAGGCATATGACGTCGTGAGCTAGCAGCGGCCGAGGCGCGAGCGGACGCCTGTGTTCTCAGCGTCGCCTCACCGTCTTTGACGACGGCCAGGGCGTAGTGCGTCTTGCTGGGCACCACCGTCGAGGTCAGCCGCTGCGTGCGCATGGCGCCGCCCTGCGGCAGGCCGCCCGCCTCCGCGCTGATGGACCGGTAGTACTGGCCGTACTCGCGGCCGGCGGCCAGGTCGTAGTTGGTCGCCGTATTGAGCGGGACCTCGAGCTCGAGGTGCTGGACCTGGTGCCCCCACCCGACCGCGACCGGTCGGCACAGCGGTCCACGGTTCTCGTGAGCCACCCCGCCGCCGCCAGCCGGCCGTTGCCCCGGTGCCGCCGGGTGGCGGGCGTACCTTGGGCTTGAAGCGGGCCGCGAGCGGGGCATTGTCGTTGGTGCGGTCGTACGGCCGGGCGGCCGGGCGGAGCGGGAACTGGAGGATGTACAGCTCGTTGGCGAGCTGCGTGGACAGGTACACGTCCAGCTCGCGGATCACCGGGTCGTCGTCCTCCACCGCTGCCGCGGGCGCCGCGGGCGCCGCGGGCGCCGCTGCGCCGTCCGTCGAGGCCATGCCGCCGCCCTGTTCACGTGATTGACTGATCACGTGTGTTGGTCGGCTGTCTTGGGCCGGGCCGCCGCGCTGGCCCTCCGTGGTCCCTGTGCGCTCGCGGGGAGGGATGCATTGGTATTTCGGACATAGGGCCATGTTTTACAGCATGGGGCCGTGCCATTCACAAAAACAAAAGGGAAAAAAAAAGGCGACCCACACAGTGTACTGTGTTATACACGGTCGGCGACCGTGGCGTCCGTCGCCTCCACGGCGTCGTCGTCAAACTCGTCGTCGTTGAGGTCGTCCAGCAGGTCGGACGCCTCCTGGGTGCCGCGCGGGATCTGGCGGTACTGCACCGTCTTGTTGGTGCCGCAGCACTGCTCCAGGAGGCACACTAGGCCACCACCCTGAAGCACACCGAACGTGAGCGCCGGAGACTGGGCGCAGCGCCGCAATGCGCAGCGGACGCACCGCGACGGCGTTGATGACGGCACCCCAGAACTCGTGGTTGGGGAACTGCTTCCAGCCCGTGGCGCCGATGACCAGGCGGCGGTACAGCACGCCAAAGATGACGTACGCGCCGATCAGCGACACGAGCCTGGGCGGCACATCGTGCGGAAGAACTGTGCGGCCATTCCCCGCATGCGTGAGCGACTGCGCGGCCTCGTCGCACGCGCGCGGTCGGCGCCGGCGGCAGGTCCGTACACAATCAAAAAGATGGCGCCGCCGGACAAGCCGGTCTGGGGGCAGGCCTCGCTGCTCGGCCACACGAACTGGTAGAAGCACTCGTCCTCGCCAATGAGCACCGGGTTGCCCTGCGCGCCGACCCGCCTCCGGTGAACCCCGCCTCCCAGCCACCGCGCGTCAGCCATCATGCCTGGCGCAAGCCATGCCCGCGAGGCTGCTGCGCTGTACCAGGCCCGCCGCCTGGTCGCACGAGAAGGTGATGCGCGCCGAGCGGGCCACGCCGGTCCGGTTGCACACGTTGCCGTCCGTAAACTCCATGTAGAGCACGCCGTCTGGCGCCACCCCCCACACGCCGCCGCCAGCGGCGCCGCGGCCCCACGTAGCCCATTAGCCAAACGCGGGCCGACCGACGGCCGCGGGGGGGCCACGGCGCCGGCGTACCGGTGACCTTCGGGAAGCCAATCTTGCCGACGACGTTCTGCCGCTTCGGCGCGTCCCGGCGCTGCTGGTGGATGCCCGTGTCCGACGGAACGGTGAAGCCCAGGTTCGGGTCCCCCTGGTAGAGGATGCCGCGGCACAGGTTGATGCGGTACGTGTACTCGTTCGATTCCGCCGAGTCCTTGGCCACCCAGTCCTCGCTAGCGGCGGCGTCCCCGACGCCCGCGCCCGTGCGTGCAAGAGGGCGTCAGACGCCGCGCCCGCCGTCGCTGGCGCGCTGCGACGGGGCCGCGGCCCTGGCGTACCCACTCGTCCGAACAAGTTTGGTGAGGTCGTACAAGTAGCCGGTCTCCGCGTCCGTCACCGAGCACGACTGGCGGGCGTTTCGCGGCCACCGAGCCGGCGCCCTGGTTAGCAGGTGCATCGAGCGGTGTTGAGGGGGCTGTCCGGACCGGGCGCGCCTACCGCAGCGGCCGCGGCCGCGAGCGCGGCGCCCAGCAGGGCGAGCCAGACGGCGCGCACTGCGGTGGACGCCATCCTGCCGCCCACCAGGAGGACGTGCACAGCGGTCGCTCGGCGTCCCGTGAGCTGCTGCCGCGTGGGCGATTCCGCTGTGCGCCAACGGCGTACCTGGCCGTGCTGCTCCCGGCCGGCGTGTGCACGGGCGGCTTTGGGCGGTGGAGGTCCGGTCACCCTGCCTCGCCAGGCAGCCTTCGAGTCCTCCCGCCACTTCAGTGAGAGCACCCCCGTCGTCGCCTCTCTGCGCGCCACACGGCTGCTGTCCTCGGCGTGGGCCGGCCTTGATCGAGGGCGTGCTCCTTGCGCGATGGGGGTTTTGCGTCGCCCGTAGCGTCCGCGACGGTTATCATGTGACCTGTGTGTCCACGTCGACACATGCGCCCATACGCCAGCCACACTCAGCATGCACGATTCACGGCCGCCCCCCTGCGGCACCTGCAGTCTCACCCCCACCCGCTTGGAGAGAGAGAGAGAGAGAGGGGGGGGG
>Ga0180216_1003901_pt1 | contig 11502 bp, 5 predicted proteins | sample eDN3rd37CBELigMG_FD_128879 | JGI IMG/M metagenome (GOLD analysis project Ga0180216, IMG submission 128879) | Enriched Miracle-Growth compost microbial communities from Emeryville, California, USA - eDNA 3rd pass 37_C BE-Lig MG (version 2)... ...
ACGACATTGAGTTCTCCATCACCACTTCTCCGATCTTCTGGACCCCACCAACTTACCCCAGTCAGGTGTCCAGGGAAATCGGATGCTCTATACCCACGATCAGCTCCACCACCGGGGAATTGCCTTATGAGGGCAGTCACTCAGAGGACTGCGGAATTCCGGAAGCGAACAGGCATCCGTCCCTAATCGGACAGGCATCATGTCGTGGTACCTGGGAAGTACACACGAGGGCACCAAGGTCGATCAGCGCCCAGTTGTACCTTCGGCATGCCTCGGGATCTGCAGGTGCGAGGAGGTTCGCCCATCGCCGCACCCGACCACTTCGTCTTGCATGGTCCGGAAACTCAATGCCAAAGTAGCGCCCGAGGATTCTCAGTACGTTGGAGTCCAAGACCGTTAACCGCTCCCCAAACCCGAATACGAGGACTGCGGTTGAGACGTACTCGCCAACACCCGGTAACATGCAGAGTTCGTGGTAACTGCGTGGTACCTCCCCACCGTGGTCCCGGACGAGTGCAGTCTGCAGCTTCCAAAACTGGTCGGCACGCCACAGAAGTCCGAGTCGCCGAAAGGTACCATCAACGACCCGGCGACCAGCCCTCAGGACATCGCTCGGCGATGCAAACCTGGCGCAGAATTCCCGGAAAACTGGCTCGACTTGAACAGCGTGCGTACGTTGAAGCATGATCTCCACTGAGAGGAGATGGTACGGGCTGATCGGCCGCCGCCACGGGAACGAACGCCCGTGGCTATTAAACCACTCGATCAGCCTGGGTGCGAGCGTAAAATCAGGCTCAGGCAGGTCTCTCCAGTCCCCTTTCGGGGTCCGTCGGCCGGTACGGTCAGCAGCGTGTTGGATCAGTGGTCTCCTGCAAGGTTCTTCACCTCTTTACTCATTGAAAATGGCTGCCATGAAATGGGGGGGCAAGCGAGACGGGAGCAGGCCCGGAAACCCCGAGCCCTTGTTTTTCGTCCTGTAGATACGGCGATAGGCTGATTGCGCGGCGCATCGCGGGCGGACACTACGCAGCCTCGCCGCTTGCGTGGCGAGCGGGAACGTGCCTCCGGTGCGGAGGCGGGTTGGGAAATGCCCTACGCTGAACCCCTCCACTAAGGCGGAGGAAGCTCAGCGTAGATTGCCGAATCCGATGGTGACGTCAGCCGGTATCCGCCCTCTGTGTACGTCCCTGGATCAGTATTGACAGGTTTGTGCAATCCGTCTGTTACGGGCAATCTCGGGTCTGACATTTTTGGCAGCCCAGATCTGACACATCCAAGGCGGCTTACAGGCCACCTAAGACGGGCGTAAACGGCGTTTCTGGACCCACATGTACCATCGCCATTGCCGCCATGCCTCCCCACCAGCGCATTGATGGGGAGGTGTCAGATTTCGCCCGGCGATGACACCGTCAGAAGAGGGGATGCCCGAAGAGGTACCGGAGTCTTGTACTGAACGATGGGAGGAACCGGCCTACCCCTTTCTACTGTTGCTGCTCAGGTAGGCTGTGCCTCACGCGGCTCAAGCAGCCCTGACAGGAATCCGAGCGACCGATCTCTAACTCGACCGACAACCATTGCCCGGTCCAGCAGACGATTCCCCTCCTCACACGATGTTTCCGAAACCAGGGTACAGGCGTGGCACGCAGCCAGATTCGAGTTGTCGGCACCCTGTCCTGGGCTCTCGATACATACCGGATCGGATGAGCACCAAGATGCCGAGCGCACCGATTCCAGAAGGATAGGTTCAAGGCGACCTGGCTCTCCCTGCCGCACCAGTCCCCCAAGAGTTCCTTCCGAATCGCCGGAAGCGGTATAGATCAGTAGCCCTTGCATGGGAGGCGCATCCGGGTCTGCTTCATAATACAGACGCTCTCGGAGCGAAGCGCTTCCGTAACCGCAATCAAAGCTCAGCTGCTTAATCAGTAGATGTGCCACAGTATGCAGAAAGAGGAACTTAGCCGTGATCCTTCGATCCTCCTGCCCCCGCTCGCGCCTCCTTCGGTTATAGGCCTCCTGCAGACTTTCAACCCGGGCACGAACATTTTCTTGGGATGTCCAATCGTGCAGGCAGTCCTGATTGAACTCGATAAAGATCCCCTCCCCACGAACCACCACTGCCGGTAGCCACCCGAGCCGTCCCCGGCTCAGCGGCTGGATTCTTGGATCATCGGAATCCTCGGGAGGCAGGATGCGGGTAAAGCCAGCAAGCGCCCTGGTCTCGCGGAGTTTCCGAATGAGGCATACACGACGGATTATGCGACTGACCGGATTGCGAAAGAGAGATCCATCGATGACCTCCACAAGGAGGTCAGTGCTCTCGCCCCCTCTCCCAGCAATGAATGCCTCATACTCAGCTCGACGGTACTCCTCCTCGGTGGAATGCGGATCCTGTGTGGAGCCCCCGTCGATCCGGCGCTGTGCTGCCGCACAGAGGGCCTCGGGATCCACGCCGAACCTACGCGCGATCTCTACAGCCCGGGCGGGATCAACTCTGGAACCGTCAATCAGTCCGCCACTGAGAAGATTCCAGTAGAACGAATCTTCGAGAATCCGCACAATGGCTGGATCAGCACCCTCCCCCCACAAGGGCAAGTAGATCGAACTGACTGTGTACGGGAAATACACATTTGAGGCGCCCCGTTGCAGTACTCTGAGGTGCTCTCCGCATGGCTCCTCACCGAGATCTTCCCCAAGCCATGGTCGACTACCGCTACACCCGCGGCCGATCCGCGAAAGTGGTCCTCCACGCTCACTATCATAATCGAAGGCCCCGGCAAGCGTTCGACGCTCTGAGCAGTCCATGCATCGAATCAAAATACCGCTGAGCGCAGCGGTTGAGCCGAGCGCTTCATATTTCAACTGATGGCGTTCGCCAGGATTGCCGCCGTGCACCCAGTCTAAGAACGGAAAATCCTCGATATGCCCTTGAGGACATACCGCAACGATGCGGACAGGTATTAGGAAAGGGCGCCGCCGTTCCGGGAGGTTCGCGCAAGTGAATCCGACACGGCCGTAACATCTCGTTCGAGAGGCTCGGAAAAGTGGAAGGTATTCCATCGCACCGCATCTCGGACAGTAGTGCCATCGCGGGAAACGCACAGCCGGAATTTTTTGCGCTGGATGTTGGACTCCGTATCCCTCGCGATAATCGGGAGGAAGTCGCAGTTCGCGGACCCGGAGTCTTGCCGTGAGACGCTCTTCGGATACTCGCCAGTCGGGGGGTGTTTCGGTGCGGGCAAATGGCCAGACATCAAGCCCCGCAACCATCAGGGATTCATCGCGGGGAAGATCGACCATCGATCCTATACCGAACGTGCTAACGAGTTGGGCTCTCCGAACCGGCCTGATCGGTGGCATTAGTGTCCCTCTTCGGAGGTAGTCACGGTATATTCCTGCACGACCTGTAATTCACATGACGCATCAACGCTCCTCATGGATGACGGCGTCGGCCACGGCGGGCGTCGACTTTGGGCCTCCCACTGTAGTGGAGGTTCCGAGCCATCCGGGTACATCATTGGAACCTCTTCATCGGGCGGACCGAACCCCCCATATCTGGAAGGTGGATTTGTACGCCATTTCGCCACTATATGCTCAACCATCGCACCCGTTGATTCCGCCTCGTGTTCATCGACTCGCTGGACGCGGTCAAGGATGACCTTCCGGATGCGATCAATGAGGGCCTCATCCGGGGGGGGATCCGGTCTCTGCCTTAACTCGCCGTCACCCCAATAGCGAGCCAGCGTGACAATCAAGGCGTGCAGGGCGCGCTCACGAACCGGAATGGCGAACGGGGTCACACTTGTTGGCTCAACCCAACTGTATATTCTTTCATGATAAGCCCTAAAGTGCTCGTAGTGCGACCTATCCCGGGGCTTGGACGGATTTAGAAGTACCACCACCAGACCCGGTCCATCCTTGCCTCTCCCCACGCGGCTTGTGGCCTGAATGTACTCGGACGTTGTCTTTGGCTGACCAGCCACGGTCATGAGTCCCAACCGCGGGACATCGAGCCCAACCTGGATCATGTTAGTAGCCAGGCACACATCAACCGCAGAGCCGGTCTCGCCATCGAAGGTATCGAACAGTTGAGCAAGCGCGGAACTTACTTCACCACTGGAGACACGGCTCGTCAGCTCAAGTGTCGGTCTCTTCACCCAGCGCCGCCGATCCCTACCACCCGGGAGAGACCATTCGGGCGTCAACGCCAGCCGGCGATGCAGGACTCTCAGGTACTCTTGAATATCCGCGCTCACGAGCGTAGCTGCAGACCCGAGTTCACGAATAGAGTTGAAGTAGGCGATCAGGGTCCAGTAAGGGTCGAGCACGCGCGGATCTGTATCCGGCACGAGCATTGGAGACTGGAGAAGCGTTGAAGCCACTCGGACCATTGCGGTCTGCTGGGATGGTAGCGCGGTGGCAAATACCCCTATGTAGCTTCGCCCCGGGAGGTCACGCCGCTCCTCCGCGAAGAATGAGCTTCCCCACTCAAGTCCTTGAGGAGGAAACAGAAATGATGTGTCACGGGCGTACAGCGCACGTACCTGCTCAGATGCTCTGGCAATTGTTGCAGTCGAGGCTACAATCTTCACCGGGGAGCCATCTGGGGACCGGCACAGCTCATCGATCACGGCCTCGTAGTGTCCCACCATGGATCCAAGAGGGCCGGATATCAGGTGAAGCTCATCCTGAATGATCAAATCGGGAGGCTGGTATCTCCGGTCGCCGTCAACGATGCCGAAGAGGGCTGACGCCGCAGGATACCATGGAAGCAGGGCGAATTTGTCCACAGTACCTACCACGAGCGTCGGCGGATCGGCGTAGATTGCCTCATCCGTCACAAGAACGGGCAACCCTCCCCGAGCCTCGTTGAACTCGCAGGCCGGATCTTCGCAGATATGCCGCACCCTCCTGGGAGCGTGGAGTTGGCGGTATCCTCTTACTTGAAAGTAATTCCGACCTACCTCGTATGCCCCCATACCTGCTCCGCACCACGGACAACTCAGGAGGACGAATGGGTTCTCCGTTCCACCCTCCCTCAGCATCCGCTGGAGAGCCTCCGATGCTTTGTCTTCAGTATTAGGCGTAACCCCGGATCCCACCCAGAGGCCAATCGTGATGGCACTCTCCCCGAGCTCTGTTTCGTTCCCTCTGCGAAGGTACTCCAGCGCACAGATGAGTGAAGCCGCACGCTGGTACTGCTGAGTGGTGAGGAGTCTTAATGTGTAGCGGGTCAGGACGACTGTTCCCGCGGAAGACGGATCACTAATGCGGCGGAAGAGAATTGTGAACGCGGCCAGTCCGAGATAGGCCTCAGTCTTCCCACCGCCGGTCGGGAACCAGATAACATCCACGATCTCGCGATCATCGCTGGAGGGGTCCACGATCGAGCGGATGTTCATCAGGATGAAAGCAAACTGAAATGGGCGCCAACGGTTGGGTTTACCACTGTATTCAGGAGGAGTATAGGGCTCCTTGAGTACAAGATCCCGCCCCCGAGCCTCCCACGCGCGCGGTGATTCCGAAGAAATCCGGTAGTGGATCTGCTGCATTAACATTGCGCGGTTCATGAGGCTGAATGCTCGCCGGACATCTGGACGCTCCCTCAGAAGGTTGACTCCATCAACCATACGTCCAAGACATTTCATGGCATTCTGAACGTGCCGGCGCGCCGCAGGAACGAGATCAGGTTGAACTTCGTCGCCCCGTTCGATGATTTGCTCAAGCCCCTGAATCCAACTCGAGTAGAGCTCGCAAAGCCGTTCACCGACCGTAACCGCCAATTTATCAGAGTTTGAGAGAGGCTCCATCCGGAGCTCAAGCTCATCAAGCTCAGCCGGCAGCACAGGGGGGATCTCAAAAACCGGGACCGATTCTGTCCATATTCGACTCGTGGCATCCGAATCGGACCAGCTCCATTCCGGAGCGCAGCCGTGGCCGACAGCGAAGACTCGTCGCTTCCTGTAGAGTAAGCGCATGGAATCTCGCTCCTCCACCGACAGCCGCATTAGATCCGAATCCAGACCATCCTCAATCTCCACGTGCTGTACCCGCTCCGGGTATTCCAAGAAGCACGAGCTCCCCTTCGGATCACGAACAGAGAGGCGACATTGGAACAGGCACTCATCATTCCCTCGGCCGCCGCCTGGAGTATCGTTCACCAGTGTGAATGTGATCATCCGGGCATCGTCTACCGTACCGTGGATGCCGGGCTCGCGAACGTAGATATGGAGCTTCATCTGGACCTTGTCGGACCCGGTGTCGATGCTCCTCGTGACCACCGGTTCGCTCTGTAGCTCCTCCCGGGTAATCGTGACTTCCTCCTGGATCGGAATCCGCCGCCAGCCAATGTACCGCTCGGTCCATGTCGGCTGACCGACAAGTTCCTCGGGTTCATACCGGGCCGCTTCTATCATGACGACGAGCTGCTCCGGGACACGAACCAGGGCTGTGATCCCCATGGCACTCGGGAGATATTCATTGGCCCGATTAATCTCCTGCTCCGTGTCAGCCTCAAGGGATGTCCCTCGATAACCTATTTCGCGCCCGCTGTGAGTTGCTTCCGGCGAATCATCCTGGGCCAGTACGTCATCTACAGCTTCCGGCGCACTGGATCTTACCTGTTCCTCCACATGTACTTGTCGCGGGAAGAGGACTCCTGCTCCGTAACGGATTCGTGGTGGATCCTCCTGCCGGAGGATTTCCTCCCCCTGTAGCGACGGCTCGAAGACACCACTCTGGACGGCCGGCAGACCAGGATCCGGGCCAACCAGCTCTGCTCGAAGACGCTCTATGAGGAATCGTCGCACCTCCAGAGCCTGATCAACCCGATTGCTATTCGTCATACTTTCCATCCCTTTCAAGCCTGCGATTCACGGCCTCCGCCACTGCTGTCTGGAGCCCTTCCCTCAGAAGAAGGATCAAGTGGCTCCTCGCCCTGGACATTCCCACGTAAAGCAATGAACGCTCTTTCTCACTCTCAAGCGATTCGATATCACAAATGATCACCACCGGACTCTCTAATCCCTTGAAAGCGTGGATGGTCGAGAAGCGGACACCGTCTGATGCCTGCTCCAAGTCCTCAACCGGTACGACTCTCGACCCCGAAACTTGCGAGGCCACAGAGAATTCGTATTTCCGTGGGGACAGAATTACGATCTCGTCGGAGGGAATCCCATCGGCCTGGAGCGAGGAGAGAAGCTCCTCCAGTCGCCGTCGCTGGTGATTACGGTCATACCAGTACCTGTAATCGACAGGAAGACAGTCCTCCTCATCGAGCCGGTACGGCAACGACTCAAATCCGGAGAGGAGCGCAGTCTCTTCACCGATGCGGCGGGTGTTCCTGCAGTTCCTGCGAAGCGAGGCTGTGGTGTAGTGCGGAGCGTATTGGGAGAGCAGGTTCCTCACAGCCCCCCCAGCGGGACCACTACCGAATATGGCCTGACGAGTGAAATCGCCAAGCATTATCCAGCGGCCACCAGCAAGACCTCCGACAAGCCATTCATTCAGAACATCCAGTACGGCTGACCCAATGAGATCCTGTGCTTCGTCTAAGATGAGGATGTCTGCCCGTAGATCTGATTCTGCGATCGCGAGCTGGCCATATAAGGGATATGCCGTCTCGAACAGTTCGTCCAACCGGCCTGTGTCCTGAGCCATGCGCTCCGCCGCGATAAACTCCCCGGCAAAGGAGCTGGCCATGATCATCCCCCGAACTTGTCGATGGAAGGTCCCGGCCGTAATACATCCATCGACCACACCGCCAGTACTTCGAGCCAACCAATCTCCAAGAAGGCGGTTATAGCAAAGGACATGAATTCTCGCGCCTGCGCTTGCCATTCTCCGCGCGAACTCGACTGCGAGCATGGTCTTTCCTGTCCCTGCGGCCCCTTCTACAAAACATCGATCATTATGCTCAAACAGATCGATAATGTCGTACTGCTCCTCTGTAAGCCTAACTATCCGCTCCTCAGAGCGATGGATAGTAGTGAGTCGTGCCACACCAGTATCGAAGTCTGGACGCAGATAGTTGCGGAGCTCCCGAAGAAGCTTAGGAGTTGCTGCTGCATCTCGCTTGTCTTTTCCTAATCTTCTTGCCTCCTCCCGCAAAACCCGACGAACAGATGCGGAGATAGCTCCCCGCATATCTGAAACATCGATTACCTCCCAGCGCTCGAATTCAGTTGTTGGCGGTGGGGCTTCAACATCAGGAAAAACAACCGCCGATGCATAAAGCAACCTTGAGGGACCTGTCATCGCCCCGAATCTGGTCTGTACTGCATCGCGAAGTCCGAACATTGCCTCGCGAACTTGCTGGAACGGTGAGCGCGAGAGGGCGTGTTCTCTCCCGTAACGATCACGCGAATACCAGATACCATGCTCGCATCGAATCCGCCCCCCCTTCACCTCAAGACAAACCACGCCTCCATTTGGCACAAGAACAACAAAATCGATCTCGCCGTATGGACGACTGCCCCGATGACTCAGACCGAGGGAATGAAGAACAACCCAATCATCTGTTTCGGGATCAAGCCTTATTCGCTCGAAGACCTTCCTCTCGGACGAAGGCGTATCAGGATGGATGTGTGGCGGGATCATTCGGGCCATGGACGTACGCTCCTCTTATAAGCCGTCGAAAAGCAGCCTGTTCACCTCCCAGTACGGTCGATGCTCCGGCTGAGGCCCAATTTCTTCCACGCACACGACGTATCCACTTCCGAACCCGAAATTGATCCTGGTGCCGGCTTCATCGACTTCCGGGAGCTTCTCCGGAAGTTCAGCGAGCAGTAGCTGGCTCAGAGTTGATCCCGCCCGGACGTGAGCCCCACGAACCGCTCTTATGGCTGCCTCGACTTCATCCAAATGCTCTTGGAGGTACTCATCCCCACTAACACGCGATATGATCTCCAAGTCACGTCGGGATCCGGGGCCAATCATTGAATCGTCCGTTAGCCAGATACGTATAGTGAGCAGGTTCCGCTCAAGGCCTTGTTCCCGAAGGCGCCTCAGGACCTCCCGTGGTTCCTCACCGATGGACCGAAGGGCACCTCGCCAGCGCCCCGCAATGTCCCGCAGTCGTTCATACTGGCTGCTACCCAGCTCGTGCTCTGCGATCAGGGCGATAACATCCCGATCTCCATGATCGCGAAAAAGGAGGAAGTCTCCACTCTGGAGCTTGCGTACCGGCCGCAACGGAATACGACCGCGGGAGACTCCCCCTTCAAGCACTAAATCCGTGAGTACCGGAACCTTGTGCGTTTCGGTTAGAAAGGCGTATCCTGGGCCATGAAATCCGACATACCACGCCTCTCTCAGCTCGTCCTCAGTCACCGGCTTGACAATGGAGCCCTTTCGCCGACTGCCGAGAAATCGGGTAAGCGGATCTTGATCCTGCTGGTTGTTCTTGGGGGTACGGGTGGGCGGAAGCTCAGGACGATCAATCTTCGGCTCATGCCAGGCCTGCACCCCGGTCAGATTTCGCACCTCTTCCGTACTACGATGAAACTGAGAGAGCTCTCTCTCCCGCCAACACCGGAACGACGTCATCCATTCGATCTCGAAAGGATACCCGACAAGAAGTATCTCGTGAGCCAAATGTTGGTTGATAATTCGTGCGGCGGGGCGACGGCCTGGCCAACACCCAAATACGATCCGATCATACCAATCCATCAGCGCTGAACCCACGTGATGTACGTCTACCTGAATCCCATAGTCCTGCAGGATATTTCTCAGCCGCGCGGCAGCTGGAGCAGATCTTACCACGATGGTTGTGGACGAACGATCATCGCGGAGGAGGCCGATAAGAGAAGAGAGTTTGCCCTCTCCGATTAGATTCTCGCCCTGAGCGACTCTCCGGAACAGATCGACGACAGTAGCAAACTCTTCTCGGAAATCCGCGACCAGCCAGGGAGCGCTACGCTCAAAGACACGCTCGAGATCCCTCACCTGACCGAAAATAGACTGCCGAGCTGCAACGCCCGGATCACCAAACCACTCGGTCAGGCGGATCAAGAGACGGTACGCGCCCCCGATTAGCCGCTCTACCTCATCGCCCCAGGTGGCATGGCGTGCGGCGGCCTCCGCGCGATCCAGACTGCTGGCGACCTCTTCAATCACAGGATCATTTGTGGCATAGCCTTCAAGCGAATGGTTTAGCGCATTTCTCGCACTTCTCACGAAACTCGCAAACCACCCCCCGCCTGAGTAACAGCTACTGCGAATACCGATGAGGGTACTCCCCGGATCAGGGGTCCACACTTCACATCCGCGATCACGCAGCACCCGAGCATCCTCAAGCTGATCATGATCAGCCAGGATGAGGAGGCGGTGTTTTCGTATCACGTCATCAAGTGCCTGCACATTCCTCGTTAACAAAGCCGCTCCATCAACAATGATCACCTTGGAGCCTGCTTCGGTGCTTCGGCACGCAAGTGCCATATTATTGATGGAGTGAGTGGCAGCGATGATGGGCTGCCCACTCCCAACCCGCCAGTCCTCACTGACAAGACGACCATCATCCCGAATCCGCCCCCACGTGAGGACATCTGCGATCAATGCCCCTCCACTTCTCCTCGCAGAACGAACGAGCTTGGTCGATGTTGCAAGTTGCTCCGCACCTGACCGAGAGGTGACAAGAATCACTCTATTGGGAATCGTGGCCAGGTTACCACCTGTGCGAGTTCCCAGTATCTGATCGATCGGTGCGCCCTCCCACGGTCCTGGCCCTTCCCCCTTCCGAGCAGATGGGCTATCCGAGTTAGTTGGCGTAAGCCTGAACGCCTCCTCGGGTAGCATATGCCAGATCTGGTCATCGCGTAGATTTCTTACCCGGATCCACCGCCGGCCCAGAACTGTTTCATACCCAACGAACTCGAACACAAATCCACTCGGGGAAACCCGGACCATCTGACCCGGCTGTAGTGGTGGAATCGGGTGGTTCGGCTCGGCAAACTCGGTCTTGATCGTGGTGAGGGCCGTTAGGACCGCGAGAGCAAAGGGAATCCGCTCACGATTTGGAAGTACGATGCAGCACGCTCCATTCTCCCGTTGCTGGATCGTACTGAGAAGAACGCCCAGAAATGGAAGATTTCCGCCTGCAGTTCCGGAGTCGCTCGCTGTGAATGCGGTGGAAGCGAGGAGAGGATACCGCTCACACAGTTCCCGAACGACCCTCGATGAATCGTGGGTCATCTTCGGCCCGGTAGAATGCGGTTGCGCGCCCTGCGGGACGGATAGAAAACATGTCATTCCATGGACTTCTTGGCAAGGTGTGGCTGGTTGGGAGATCGGTTGGTGATGCCCCCAGCCTAATTGTTGGGGAGTGCACGATAGGATAACTGTTGGCACCAACCCTTGAGGACGGTCGCTGAATGTGCACCCGGTTTGACCTGCCCCCCAAAGTTGGTCCAGCTATTCTGGGACTACCGCGTTGATGGTGTTGGCGAGGATCTCCTCGCTCTGTGATTGAACTTCTACAAACTCCTCGGGGGTGAGATTGCCCAGGGA
>Ga0180216_1003902_pt1 | contig 11502 bp, 15 predicted proteins | sample eDN3rd37CBELigMG_FD_128879 | JGI IMG/M metagenome (GOLD analysis project Ga0180216, IMG submission 128879) | Enriched Miracle-Growth compost microbial communities from Emeryville, California, USA - eDNA 3rd pass 37_C BE-Lig MG (version 2)... ...
CCCCATGGCCGTGGACGCGCGGCGCGAGGGCGGCACGCCGACGGCCGCCGCCGCTGCATCGGACGCGCCACCGTTGCCGGCGCGGCCGGCCAGCCCGCCGCGGCGGATCCCCCCGCGGCGCAGTGGCAACGATTTGTACGCGCTGAAACGCATCCGCTTCCGCGATCACGACTTCCGCATCGTCATGCAGAACGCGAACGGGCCCTGCGCCCTCATCGCCATTGGTAGGTGGCCGGAGTGTGTAAGCGCAGGGAGCCGGCACCGCCGCTCACGTCCGCGGTGCTGCCTCGCGGTCGGCCACCAGTGAACGTCTTGATTCTGCGCGGCGTCATCCTGATCCACGACGACATCGGGATGGTCACCTACGAGGACCTCATGGCCCACGTACGCGCAGGTTTTGATGACGACTCTCTGCGACTGTGGCGCGGTGCTCACCGCAACACGCCCCGCGACTCTAGTGGCAGGCGCGGCAATCAGGTGGTGGAGCTGCTGGAGCGGCCGCTGAGCGAGCACGCGACGCCGGAGGAGGTGGCGAACCGGCAGCAGAATCTGGAGGACGTGCGGGCCATCCTGCCGCTCCTGGAGGCCGGCCTGGACGTCAACGTCAAGTTTACGAGGTGCGACACCCGTCAACCTGCCTTGTGTCCGCGTGGATAGGGCTAACCTGGCGAGCACCGAGCGGGTGCCTTGTGGCGACAGCATCGACGGCTTCGAGTTCACGCCGCAGGTGGCCCTGTTTGACCTGCTCAACGTGCGGCTCGTCCACGGCTGGCTCGTCGATCCTGCGGATGTACGCGTCCCGCCCACGCCGCCGCCACAGGTCCCTTTGTGCGTGTCCTCATGGTGCGCCCACCTGCGCTCAGCACCTTTGCGCGCGGACCAGGGCCCGACGTACGACGCCATGAAGAACATGACGTACAACCAGCTGATGGAGCGGCTCGTCGCCGCGGCCGACGTGGACGAGCGGCGGTACCCGCCGCAACGTACGTGCCAGCCTGGGCCACGGCCGCTGGCGCGGATGGCCCGTTGCAATCCGCTTACGCCACCATGCGGCTGCGGTGCCTTTGAACTCCAACCCCCGCGTAGTGCTCCTGCAGCGGCAGTTTTACGAGTCGACGATGTCCCAGTTCACGTACACGGGCCTGGTCCAGCTGACCGAGGGCATCGCCGAGGGCGAGTTGGTGGTCCTCTTCCGCAACGACCACTTTGCCACGGTGCTCAAGCACAAGGGCCAGCTCTACCTGCTGCTCACCGACCAGGGCTTCCGCGACGTCGGCGCCGTGTAAGGGCCTGCGCACTTTGCTTGTTTCAGCGCCACCGTGCCCGCCCGCTGATGCCGCTGCCCCCGCACTCATGCTGCGGTGGCAGGCCGGATCCAGGTGGCAGCCCATCACGGGCATCAACGACGACGACATGCTGGTCGACGCCAACTTCCGCGTGTACCACGCGCCCGAGCAGCCGCGGCAGCCGCTGCCGGCGGCCACCACGCCCGACCCCCGACCGGCCGCGTCGCCGGCCGCGCCGCCGGTGGCGCCGCCGCGGGCGGACGAGCCGCTGACCGACCTGGAGCTGGCGTGGGCCATGGGGCAAGTGTCGGAGTCGGCCGTCTTTGGGTATGGGTGGTCACGTCGATCCTATGAGGCGCGCACACGCTGACTGGATTTTCTTGGCGGTGCGTCTGTGTCTCGCCGCCGCTGTCCAGCGGCATCCCGACTGCCCAGTATGAGGCTGACCTGGAGATGGCGGTACGCGCGGTGCGCGAGGCAAATCACGCGGTCGAGCGCGAGCCCACACTCACGTGCGGTGGCGCGCACTGCTGGCGAGCGGAGCGAGTTGCAGCGCCGACTGCAAGCGGAGGAGGATGAGCGGGCGCGGCGGCTCCGGGAGCAGACCGCCCGGCCGCCCGTCGGCGCCACCAGCGGCCAGCGGCCGCCCCCAATAGCGCAACCGGCGCCGCCGTCGTCGCAGCAACAGCAGCATTCGAGCACGTATGTTGTGTGCGTGGTGGCAGGGTGGTCACGCTTGGTCGCGGTGCTGACGATGGCAGTTGCCGCGACCGCGCTGCATGGCGGTGCAGGCTCGGCTCCATCTTGCGCAACTTTTTCGGCGGTGGCAGCTCGTAGTGCTCGATCGCTGCCTCGCTCCATAAATGTACAGAGTTTGTGGCACATTTGGATGAATTTGTGCGCGTTGCAGCGACCCGGCCGCGGTGCCAACTGCGGCCGGGTGCGAGCGGTCCCCCAGTCGAGCCGCATGCTGCTAGCAGGTCGCCCACCGTACGTGCACAGTGGCAATCCAACATCTACTTTCTCTTGCATTGCACCGGTAGCCTACAACAGCGGACGGTCGGCGGCTACGAAAGCGAGGGCACGCGTGCCGCTGCAGGCCATGTTCTCTTCACTGCATGCATGCACTCCGGGTGCCGCGCCCATGCGCAGGTGCTTAGTGCGGGTTAGGGCTCAACCGATGACGTCATCACACCCTATGACGTCATCGCAGGCGGCGGCAGGCGGACGACGGCGACGCGGGCCGGCGCCGGTGACGGCGCGAAGGCGGCAGAGGGCGCCCGAGAGGCGCCCAGCGAAGACGGAGGGGCCCAGAACGTGCGACAGATGCAGGGTAAGCAGGTGCTCAGAGCGGGTTTCAAGCCTTATATGAGAAAAGGTGCGCTAATCGCATGCGGACGCTGCATCGACGTCCTGGTCGCCGTAGAGGTGACGGCGCGAAGGCGGCAGAGGGCGCCCGAGAGGTGCCCAGCGAGGACGGAGGGGCCCAGAACGTGCGGCAGGCGCAGGGTAAGTAGGTGCTCAAAGCGGGTTTCAAGCCTTATATGAGAAAAGGTGCGCTAATCGCATGCGGACGCTGCATGCATCGACGTCCTGGTCGCCGTAGAGGTGACGGCGCGAAGGCGGCAGAGGGCGCCCGAGAGGCGCCCAGCGAGGACGGAGGGGCCCAGATCGTGCGAGAGGCGCAGGGTAAGTAGGTGGCCATAGCGGGTTCTAAGTCTTATATGAGAAAAGGTGGCTAATCGCATGCGGACGCTGCATGCATCGACGTCCTAGACGGCCGCGAGACAGCGGTTGGGCAACGACCTGGCGCAATGGCAGACGACGCGGGGGCCAACGGCCGCATCACGGCGGCGGCGGCGGCCATGGCGAGCCCGGCGCCGCGGCGCCGCGTTCAGGTCGACACGACGCTTGACAAGGGCGGCGCCGCCGCGGGCGGCAGCGTGCTGCCCGTGCCCGTCTACTGGCACAGCGTCGACCCGCAGCCGGAGCTGGCGTTCTCGGCAGTGCTGCCCTCGCACAACTTCTTCGAGTACCGCGTACGTGCGCCGCCCGCCCCGCGCGTGGCGGCGCCCCTTCTCCCCCCCTGTCGTGTCAAGCTGCTGACCCTGCGTGCGCAGTGCCGCGCCGCGCCGTGCTCCGCCCACAGGAGCGGATCAGCGCAATCATCAGCTCGCTCGAGGCGGCGCCGGCGGGCCACTTTGAGCTGCGGGAGCTCGCGTCCACCAAGGAGCTGCACGCGCAGACGCTGCCGTGGGTCCGCTGCGTGCACCGGCCCGCGTACCTGCACTGGCTCGAGAACGTGTACAAGGTGGCGAAGGAACCCGTCGTGGCCGACACGTTCCCGGCGTCGCGGCGCAGCGTGCGCCTGCCCAAGAACGCGCCGCTGCAGTTTGTCGCGGGCTACTGGATCTTTGACAGCTGGACGCCGGTGGTCCGTGGCGTGCGACAGCGGAGCGGCCCGAGGCGGCTGCGTGTGGAAGCTCACGCACGCCGTTCGTGCTTTCCCGTCGGTGCCCACCCCAGCTCGAGCGCACGTTTGAGGCCTCGGTGGTGTCGGCTGCCTGTGCCGTCGAGGCGGCCCAGGCTCTGCTGAGGTACGCCGCCGCCGCGACGCAGGTGGTTGTCCGCTGGCGGCGTCTTTTGCTGAGGCCCGGGCGGCGAATTTGCGCGGCGGTGCGATGCAGGTCACCGGCCGGGCACGACGCGATTGCGTATGCGGTGTGCCGGCCGCCGGGCCACCACGCGAGCGACGACCGCGGCGGTGGCTACTGCTTCCTGAACAACGCCGCGATCGCCGCACGGGTGCGCCGCGTGCACCAGTGCGCTCACCAAGGACAGGGCGGCCGCTTACCGCGCCGCCGCGGCGCCCCTTTACGGCGTTGGATCGGCACAGGTGCTGCAAGCACACGGCAAGGCGCCGGTGGCGCCGCTGCCGCCGCTGACACCGACGCCGACGACGGCGCGTGAGGTGCAGGCGCTCGCCGCGGGCGACCCGTCGGACGCCCTGGGCGACCTGGCGCGACTGCCGCGCGTGGCCATCCTCGACGTGGACTACCACCACGGCAACGGCACGCAGGACATCTTTTACGAGGACCCGTCGGTGCTGTACATCTCGATCCACGCCGATCCGGATGTCGGTGGCGAGCCGTTCTTTATGGTGGGGACGACGAAGGGGACGGCGCGACCGGAGGCGACCGCGTGCTGATCTCTTGGCGGCACGCTGGCCCCTGATCCGCGCGCGGCAGGGCTACGCGGAGGAGACGGGCGACGGCCCCGCCGTTGGCACCAACCTGAACCTGCCGCTGGCGCCCGCCATCACGGACGAGAAGCACGCGGCCGCCTTTGCGACGGCCGTGGAGGTTGGCGGGCGTTTTGGGGGTGAGTGATTGGCACCGGAAGAAGGCTCATACCGGAGGCTTTGCAAGTTCTGCTGCATTGTCCAGGCGATCCAACGCTTCCAACCGGCGCACCTGATCGTATCGCTCGGCGTGGACATTTACCAGGACGACCCGCTGTCGCTCTTTGGCGGCATTTCCCGTACGCCCCACCCCGCAATGCATGCAGCGACCTGCGCGGGCGCTAACGTGCCTGGACGCGAGCGTCATGGTTCGCAACAGTGGGTGCCTTTGAGCGCATGGGCCGCACCCTGGGCGAGCTGCACCTGCCGACGCTCGTCGTGCAGGAGGGCGGCTACAACGCGACCATGACCGGCGAGGTGCGTGCGTAGGCCTGCCACCCACGCGAGGGACGGCGCCGGCACTAATGGCCGTGCGCCCGCCCGACCAACGCTTTTTTCTCTTGCCGCCAGTGCGTGATGTCGTTCTTCCGTGGGATGGTGGCTGGCCGGGCGGGCCCGCCCAAGCAGTGACGACGAACTACAAACCGGTAGAGAACGCGAACTTTACAGAACTTGACCTGTACAGACTTGCCAATACAGTCAGTCCCGCCCCGACTAGAGCTCGACTGCCGGGGCGAGCCCGATGGTGTCAAAGAGGCTCGGCCGCGCCCGCTTGGCCGGCGGCGGCGGCGGCACCACGGTGGCGGCGTCGCCGGGCGCGGTGCGATTGAAGAAGGCCAGCACGGACGGCGTCTTGGCGACGGCCTCGTCGGCGGGCTCGTCGTCCTCCGGCTTGGCCACGCTCTCCGGAGGCCTGGGCGAGCGGCATCCGCCGAGCGCGCGCTGTGCTTGTCAGCGCACGGGATGGCGCGCCCTTAAGCTCGCTGCGTGGGCACACGCACCAGTCCACCCGGATGGCCTTGGCCTCGATCATGCGGTAGGCGGTGCTCCAGCTGAACCGAATGATGGACGGGAAGCCAAACAGCGGGTGGAAGTGGCGCTGCAGCCATTGCATCGTGGTCGGGTCTGAGAGGTGGATGCACGGGCGAGATGCTGGCGCGGCAGGACGTCATTAGGGCGCCACAGTGCACGGCGCACTCTGGCCGTCGCGGACGCACCGCCAGGGTAGCCGGAGCCAAACTCGCGCGAGACGTCGAGGTTGGCCTCCTCAAACTCCCAGCGGCGCAGCAGGTCGTCGCGGGTCACCTTGGCGCAGATGGACGCCGCGCTCACGATCGGGAAGAGCGAGTCGGCCTTTTTGGAAACGACGACCTTGCGGACGGTCGGGAACCGCGCCGCCAGCTTGGCCTGGTACTTGTCCGGGTCGCCCACCGTGTCCACGTAGACCTGCACGCGCACCGACGGAGAGAATGGACTGGATCGTTGTCAGCCGGCGGGCAGGGTGGAATGCAAAATTATGCTAGTTCGCGCGTGGCGGCACCTCTTGGACGTTCACGCCGCGGTCCAACGCGTCCTGGATGAGCCCCATGGCCGTGTCGTGCGAAAGCTGGTTCAGGTTGTACTTGATCCTGCCGGTGATTCGATTGCGACAGCGCCGCGGTGGTGGGATCAGCACGCGATCCGGCACGTGCGTTAGGCCGCGTCCGGCCAGGCATACTTGCGCAGCATGCTCTCCGAGATGTGCTGCGGCTGGAGCACCGTCACGGCCCAGCCGACGGTGTCGGGCGCGCCCTTGATCACCTCGAACAGCTTTTCGCGCTGCTCCTCCGTGAGCTGCTTCGAGTCTGCGAGTAGAATACGCAGCAGAATTTGGCGAGCCCGCGTGAGCCCCCCCAGGGCAGTGGAGCGGCGGGGCGTCTGTCTGCTGCCGCGCCGTACCGGCAAAGCCCATGGCGCCCAGCGCATCGGACTTGCTCAGCGGGCAGTAGCACATGCCGTACACCATGGGCCCTGGTGGGGTGGCGTTAGTGCGCGGGGACGATCACCCGGAGGCCAGTGAGCCCACGTCGCGGCCAGGCGAGCTCGGTGGCGTGGCACGGACCAGACACCGGGCCGCGGCCCGCCTCGTCAATGCCGAGGAGGCAGGGCGCCGAGAAGACGGCCGGCGCCTTCTCGTGCGAGCCGGTGGTGTAGGAGCGCCGGAACGACGACTGGTCGTACGGCCGGACCGGAGCGCCGCCGTCCGCCATGGTGCCGATCTCGCGGCCCGCGCGGCCAAAGTGTCGGCGGTGTCGACCAACCCTCTAGCCAGCAGCGCGAAGGCGAGCGTGTAAGGGCCCGACGCCGTGGCGGTGACCCTTCTTACTGGGCTCGGTCGACCGCAGTCAGCCTGGGCGAGGTCCGATGGTGAGCCAAGATGCCGCGAATCGCTCATATCGTCTCCGACCAAACCACACGGTGCCGGTACCGCTACGTACAAGGCCGCCTTCTCACACGTGTTTTTGGCGCTGGCAGGCCGGTGCAGCGTCCTCTGGGGCGCCGCGCAAGCGGCACGGACACGCAGAAAACCGGATTTGGCGCCAAAAAACTGAAGCGATGACGTCATTTTGGCGCCAAAATTTGGAGGTGCGACGCAGCGGACGGCGCAGCGGACGCCGCAGCGGACGGCGAAGAGGACGGCGAAGAGGACGGCGAAGAGGACGGCGCAGCGGACGGCGAAGAGGACGGCGAAGAGGACGGCGAAGAGGACGGCGCAGCGGACGGAGCAGAGGGCGGAGCGGGACGAGGAAGAAGACGACGCAGCGGACGCAGCGGACGGCGTAGCGGGATGAGGAAGAAGACGCCGCAGCGGACGCAGCGGACGGCGTAGCAGACGGCGCAGCGGACGGCGCGGCGGACGGCGAAGAGGACGGCGCAGCGGACGGCAGAGAAGACGACGCAGCAGACGCCGCAGCGGACGGCGAAGAGGACGGCGAAGAGGACGGCAGAGAGGACGGCAGAGAGGACGACGCAGCGGACGCAGTTGAGGACGCAGTTGAGGACGCAGCGGACGCGCAGCGGACGGCGCAGCGGACGGCGCAGAAGACGTCGCAGCAGGACGAGGAAGAGGACGACGCAGCGGACGGCGAAGAGGACGGCGCAGCGGACGCAGTTGAGGACGCAGTTGAGGACGCAGCGGACGGCGCAGCGGGACGGCGAAGAGGACGACGCAGCGGACGGCGCAGCGGACGGCAAAGAGGACGGCGCAGCGGAGGACGCAGCGGACAGCAACGAGGAGGGTGAAGATGACAGCATCGATGAGCGAAGAGGCCGGCGCAGAGGACGGCGAAGTGGGCAACGGAGAAGGATCGCGTCGTGGAGAGGAGGAAGACGTGGGAGGACAATGGAAAGTCAATGAACCGAAAATGAGGACGGACGTTCGACGGTGGGGCCAGGAGGACGAAGACGACGAAGAGGCACGAGGACAACGACGATGACTGTGTATTAGGATCTAACGAGAGAAGAAAGACACGAGTTTTGGTGAACGCTCTTGGTGCGGCGAACGCGGGCGAAGACCCAAGATGAAGAGATCGCGTAGGATGAGGGCACGGCGGAACGAGAGACGGCTGTGTTGGGAGGAAAGCGCGTAGATCTCGCTCTGACGGCTTCTAGTCGCATGTCGTTTGGTCTGGCTGCATAGCAGCAGCATCGTCCTCACCCAAGACAACACCACCAGCCATGGCTGCCTCAGGAAAGCGTCCGGCGGCCGCGAGCCAGCCCAAGATCGTACGGCGGCGGCGGCTGCATACCGGGGGCTGGCGCTTGTTCGAGCTCACGCAGGTCGCGCCTTTTTTTAACGTATCTTGCTCACGGCAGGCTTCGCAAGTGACGACGTCCATGTGGAGCACGGCCGTTTCGGACGCTGCCCTGACGGCCACCTGCGTCCTCGCCGCGCAGCGCTTCCGCGACGCCCAGCAGCCCACCGCGGTATGCGGCGGTTGATATTGTAGCGTGCTGCTGGGCTTGGCAGCTTTAACAACGGCGCGCGCCGCTGTGGGCGCCTGTGCTCTGCGCAGCTCGGCGCGGCGCTCGTGGGCGCGGCGGCGTGCTTGGGCGCGCTCCGCTTTGGCCCGCTGACGTTCCTCCGCGGCGCGCACAACTTTGCCAGCAACCTGGTGCGTGCAGCCTGGGACGGCGACAAGCGTCCCGTAGTTCCCTGTGCTAACTCGGCTGTGAACGTGTTCACGCCCCGACCCACCTGCGCACAGGCCACGGCGGTGGGCGTGCCGGCGCTGGGCCTCGGCTACGCGGTCAAGGCCGGCGCGGTGCCGGAGAGCCAGGTGGCCACCATCCTGGGCGCCCTTGCGGCGGTCTTCGTCGTGGGCCAGCTGGCGCTGCCGCGCAAGGTTGGCGAGCTGCTGGGCCTGCTGGCGTCGGTCGCCGGCGTCGGCGCGCTCGGCTACTTTGGCGGCCTGTACGGCCAGGTCGCCGCGGGCCTGATCGTCCTGGCGTCGGTCGCCGGCCCCCGCGTGCAGCACGTCGGCCCGCTCCGCCGGGTCGACTACTTCCACTACCTGATGGCCGGCGCCTTTTACGTGCTGTCGCAGGCGCCGCCCTCCTAATGTGCTTGCTATCTGTAGTTTCCCCGTTCGTGTCGTCCTGGCACTGTAACTGTATGTGGCTCTACGCATTGGGAAAGCTTGTTTGTTTCGGCTCGCCTTGTGGCGATCGCTGCCAGCGGGCGGGCTCGTGGAACGGGGCTGCTCAGCTGCCGCCTTGCGGACGGCAGCGACCGGGAGCACCTGCAGGCGATCCGGCGGCGGCGTGGCCATCTTGGGCCGCCCTCTTTAGTCCATCCAAAGACAAGAGGACGATAGCGAAGAGCAAGATAAAGAGGAGAGGAACAGCCGCGTGCCGTCTCTATCTACCACCATAGCCCACTCGTCTACGCTCCCCGTAAGCCTCCCTGGACCGCCTCCGTCCATAGGCCGAGTAGCGCGGCTTCTTCCATGGTGTGCGGCATCCATAAGAAAGATTTGGCGCGAAAAAAGAAGACGCGGAGGAGGACGCGGAGGAGGACGCGGAGGAAGACGCGGAGGAGGGTGAGGACGCGGAGGAGGACGCGGAGGAGGACGCGGAGGAGGAAGAGGAGGCGGATGACAAGGCGGAGGACGCGGAGGTGAACGCCACGCTCTACAGCTTCCTGCAGCAGCAGCCGTCTGCTGTGACTAACAAAGCGGTTGATCGAGCGCAGCCGCGAGCGCTGCTGGCAAGGGAAGTAGGCCCACTTCTCGCTGCCCATGGTGTGCTAAACGGCCTGCTTCGTTAGTGTAAGAACCTCGGTGTGGACGTCGCCGCCAAGGCGGCAGGTCGCGCACGACATGGCTGCTGCGGCCGTGGCGCTTCGCCGGTGCTCCGCCGTCGCCCGCGGCGGCGTGGCGGCGGTGGCGGCGGCACGACGGCCGCCACCGCCCGTCGTGGCCGTGCCCCTCGCCGGTGGCGGCCGCCGGCATTTCCGCTCTGGCCCGATCACGACGCCCGTCGCGTGGCCGGACCAACCGCCGTACCCGCCGCCGTCCGTGTACGGCAGCTACCCGGGCGCCGCACCACCTCCGCCGCCTTCTACACAGCAGCAGCAGCAGCAGCAGCAACAACAACAACAGCAACAGCAGTCGTCGTCTGGCGGCGGCGGCGGCGGCCGGTCGACGTGGCGGCGCTTCCTTACCGGCTTCCTCGTGGCGTCGGGCGTGGGCCTGTGGGCGCTGCTCGCTTTCTCCGCGTACGACATTTACCAGGTCGCCGAGGAGGACGAAGAAGAAGAGGTGCGGCCGCGGCACGGCGCGACCGAGCGCCTCGGTGGCGCGGCGCAGCTCACGGTGCGCGGGCGGCGAGCTGCGGCGCTGTACTGGCCTCCGTTGGGCAGCGGCTGTACGAGGAGGCCTTCTACGACGTGCGGGCCGACCACCCGTACCGGGACATGGAGATGGCCATCAGGCAGGAGGCGCTGGCGCGCCTGCTCATGCGGCTGAGCCAGGTGCCGCGCTTCCGCGAGCACTTTGGCGAGCGCGTGCGCACGCTCCTGCGCAGCCGCCCCATCGACCACGGTGCGTGCGTCGCTCGGGTCGTGTGGTGTGGGCCGCGTGCTCGCTGACCGGGGGCGGGGTTGGCTGGCGCGCTTCGCCGGGTCGCCGCCCCACGCAGAGCCCATGGCGGAGAGCACCGAGGCGGCGCTGGGCAAGGGCGAGAGCGACGTCGCCCAGGCGGACCGCTGGGAGCCGTCCTTCTACATCGAGGGCAAGGGCAACCTCGCCCTGTGCACCATCCGCTTTGTCCGGTGCGTGGACGCCATGGATCCGACGGGGCGCTCGCGGGCGACAGCTCACCGGGCGGCGAGCGCTGCCTGCACGGTTTCGCTGCTGCAGGCTGCGCCGCGACACGGGCCGGCCGCTGGGCGAGTGGGTGCCGGTGTCGATCGTCATCCAGCCGCTGGTGGTGCAGGCGGAGCCGTTCCTGCAGCAGCGCGGGCCTCTGCCGCACGGCATCAACTACATCTCCCTGGGCGACTAGCGGCGCCGCCTCGGGGCGTGTACACATGTGTAGATTCCATTTTGTTCGCAAGGCAACCCATGCATGTACAGCCATGACGCAAGGATTACTCTGAGGAAGCATCCAAACGTAGTGAGCACCGGCCTGCACGGAAGCGCCAGCGAGCGGTGCGCGTAATACGGCATCGTGACGACGTGGCTTCTTTCCTCATTGCCTGTCACCATTGCTCGCCCTCCGTGAATCCGCGTTCTCTGCCTCCTGGCGTCGTTGTCCTCCATCGGCCCCATCCACGGTATCGAAGATGGACCAGCCGCATTGATGACGTCATTGAGTGCGGTGCGCCACGTCAGTTTTGGCGCGAAAACGTTTTTGTAACGGCGACGCGGCGGACGCGACGGCGACGGCGACGGCGGACGGCGGACGGCGGACGAGAGAGGACGGCGGCGGCGG
>Ga0180216_1003903_pt1 | contig 11501 bp, 7 predicted proteins | sample eDN3rd37CBELigMG_FD_128879 | JGI IMG/M metagenome (GOLD analysis project Ga0180216, IMG submission 128879) | Enriched Miracle-Growth compost microbial communities from Emeryville, California, USA - eDNA 3rd pass 37_C BE-Lig MG (version 2)... ...
CCTCATCCGGCCGTTTCGGCCCGACGCCACAAGTGGGCTTCCCCCCGTTCCCGGGGGGAGAAGGATGCTTGGCGGCGGCCATCCTTAACAAAAGCAATGGCCGCCTTGAATCATCTCATCAAGGCTCAGTCAATCGCCTTGAGGTAGATGTTGCGGAACTCGACCGGGTCGTTGTGGCCGGCGAAGCCGAAGTAGCCGGTTTCGCGGTCCTTGCCGGGGTGGGGGGAGTTGGCCATGAACTCCTTGACCTTGCTCAGGTCGGCGTCGAGGATGATGGAGCCGTTGAGCTCGACCTTGATCTTGGAGCCCTTGACGGTCACCTCCTGATAGTTCCATTCGCCGGCCGGGCGCAGGTATCCGCGGGCGGCGGGGACCATGCCGTAGGCCGAGCCGTGGGCCTGGCGGGGGTCGAGGTCCTTGTACATCGGGTGCTCGGTGTCGAGGACCTGAAGTTCGGTCATGCCGCTATAGGCGGCGTCGCCGGAGCCGGGATAGCGGATGGCCAGGCCGTTGTTGCCGCCGGGGGGGAGGCGGAATTCGAGCCGGGCGATGAAGTCGCCGTATTCCTTGTCGTAGTAGAGCACGCCCCCCTTCTTGGGCTTGCAGCGGATCGCGCCGTCGACGGCCTCGTAGTTGTCGACCGCGCCGGCCCAGCCGGCGAGGTCCTTGCCGTTGAAGAGCGCGGTGAAGCCGGCGGTGCCGCCGTCGAGGCCGGCGAGGTAGGCGTTCGCCTCTTCGGCCGGGATCTCGCGGACCTTGATGTTGCGGAAGCGGGTCTCGCTGCCGTGGGTTTGAAGCTGGATCGGTCCCTTGGCGGCCAGGGGCAGGTCGCGGTTCCAGTAGTTCTCCATCACGGCGTCTTGAACGACGAGCTTGCCGTTGAGGTAGATGGTGGTCCGGGCGCCGATCTGGATGATCCGGAAGGTGTTCCACTCGCCGATCGGGTTGTCGGCCAGGACCAGGGGGTCCTTGCCGGGCGCGCCGGGGGAGTTGTTCCAGAGGCCGCCGGAGCCCTTGTCGGCGCCGTTCTGGAAGGCCTCTTGATTGGTGAAGTCCCAGATCTGGACCTGGGGCGTGCCGCGGAGGTAGATGCCGCTGTCGCCCTTGGGAGAGAGCTTGTAATCGACGAACAGCTCGATGTCGCCGTAGTCCTTCTCGGAGCCGAGGAAGACGCCGTGGCCGTCACTGACGATCTCGCCGTTGTCGACGCTCCAGTGCTTGGCGGCGTCCTCGGCGTCGGCGGCCAGCTTCTTCTCCTGCTCCTCCTTGCTCATCGCTTCAAACTTGCGCGGATCGATGGTTGACTCGCCCCGCCAGCCGGAGAGGTCCTTGCCGTTGAAGAGCGTGGTGAAGCCCTGGGCGTCGTCGGCCCGGGCCGTGGATTGAGACAGGCCAACCGCCGCCGCCAGCGACAGGCCGAAGGCGGCGATCGTCAGGTGTGTTTTCCGCATCGAGTGGGTTCCTTGGGGGTCTTGCGTCATCGGATCAAATCCCGCGTGAGCGGGCTGGAGCGACGCCGGCGCTCACGGCGCCGGCGCGGCGAAGACGTAGCGGCCGGAATCGACTGCGAGGAAGGTTCTCCCCCCTTCAATTCGGTCGACCCGGACGCCGGGCGCCCGATCCAGGGGGAGGCCCCCCTCGGTGATCGCGGCGGCGTCGACGGCCGGCAGGACGACCGTGGCCGTCGTGTTGGCGGGAATCGTCACGTTGAGGGTAAACGCGCCGTCGGCCCTGGTCCAGGCGCTGGAGATTTCGCCCCGGACGCTTCGATACGTGATCGCCGCGTGGGTCAGACGGTCGCCGGGGTCGGGAGCGATCATGATCCGCTTGTAGGCGGGGCCGTCGCTCTTGATCCCGCCGATGTTTTCAACCATCCATTGATAAACAGCGCCGAAGGAGTAGTGGGCGAACGAGTTCATGCCGGGGTCCTGGAACCCCTTCTCGGGGGTCCAGCCGTCCCAGCGCTCCCAGATGCTGGTGGCGCCCTGCTTGATCGAGAAGCCCCACGACGGGAACGTGTCGTTGAACAGGAGCCGATAGGCCACGTCCGACCGGCCGATCTTCGAGAGGACCAGCATCAAATCCTTGGTGCCAATGAAGCCCGTCGAAAGGTGCCAATCCTTCTTCTCGATGGCCTCGACCAGGTGGGCGGCGGCCTGTTCGGCCTTCTCGCCGTCGACCAGATCGTTGGCCAGGGCCAGGACGTAAACGGCCTGGGTGTCGCCCTCGATCCGGCCGTCGGGCTTGACGTACGTCTTGTTGAACGACGCCTTGACCTTCTCGTAAATCTCGTTGAACCGGGCCGCGTCGTCGGGCTTGCCCAGAACCTCCGCGGCGCGGGCGGTCAGCCGAGCGGCGAGCGAGAAATAGGCCGAGTAGATGACATCCTTGGGCGTGTCGGCGCCGATGCTCAGCCAGTCGCCGAAGGCGTGGTACTGTTCGGGCGGGAGCAGCTCGGGAGTGCTCCGGTTCACCAGAAATTCCACATATTTAACCATCGACGGATACTGACGCTCCAGCAACCGGCGGTCGCCGTAAACGTCGTAGATCGTCCAGGGGCAGACGACGCCGGCCTCGGCCCAGGCGGGGCCGCCGTCGTCGCCGGCGACCTTCACCGGGGCGACCATCGGGAACTGGCCATCGGCGCGCTGGCCGTCGGTCAGGTCGACGAGCCACTTGGTGAAGAACGCCTGAACGTCGCAGTTGAGCGTGGCCGTCTTGACGTAGACCTGCGCGTCGCCGGTCCAGCCGAGCCGCTCGTCGCGCTGGGGGCAGTCGGTCGGGATGTCGATGAAGTTTGCCCGCTGGGTCCAGTAGATGTTGCCGTGCAGCGTGTTGAGCATCGGGTCGGACGACTCGAAGCCCCCCACGACCGGCGTGGCGCTCGAAAGCGCGAGGCCGACGACCGTGTCCTCTCGCGGCGGCGCCTTCAGGCCGGTAACTTCAACATACTGGTAGCCGTGAAAGGTGAACCGGGGAGACCAAATCTCATCGTCGCCTCCCTTGCAGATGTAGGTGTCGACGCAGCGGGCCTCGCGGAGGTTGGCCGTGTAGATGGTCCCGTCGGGGTTGAGCCGTTCGGCGAACCGCAGGACGATCTTCTGGCCGGGATCGCTCCGCAGGCGGATTTTCGGGACGCCGGCGAAGTTGCGACCGTAGTCGAGCACATAAACGCCCGGCTTGACCTCGGTGTACGTCTTGGGCCGAAGCTCGGCGAAGGGAAGAACGGGCGGGCCGGGATGGGGCTGGACTTCGGGGTCCATCTCGGCGCCCACATCAACGGGCTCCCAACCGTCGGCGGCGAACTCGGCGCGGTCCCAGCCGGGCATTTCAAGTCGGGCGTCGTGGGTCTCGCCCATCAGGAAGTCGGCTTCGAGGATGGGGCCGACGGCGGCCCTCCAGTTGGGTCCGGTGCCGACGACCGACGTGGAGCCGTCGGCGTACTCGATGACGAGTTGGGTCTTGATCCGAGGCTTCTTGCCGTAGTGGTCGCGCATCTTGCCGAAGCCGACGTAGCCGCTGTACCAGCCGTCGGCCAGGATCGCGCCCAGAGCGTTGCGACCCTGACGAAGCATCGTCGTTACATCATAGGTTCGGTAATAGACGCGCTTCGTGTAGTCGGTCCAGCCGGGGTTGAAGTAGTCTTCGGCGATCCGGGCGCCGTTCAAATGAACGTCGTGGATGCCGAGCGCCGTGGTGTACACGGTGGCCCGCTTGACCGGCTTGTCGTCGACCTCGAAGGTGGTCCGCAAAAACGCCGGCTTGGGGAGGACGAGCCCCCGAAGCATCAGCTTGCCCCAGGGGCTATTGTCGTACTGGGCAACGACCTCGGCGGGGCCGAGGCCGGCCGGGTCGATCTCGCGGTCGTGCCAGTTGGCCCCGGGGTTTTCGAGGGTTCCCCACGAGGCGTCGGTGACGCGCTCCACGACCCGGCCGTCCTTCAGTTTGATGGTCAACCGGGCGATGAGCCCCGCGGGACCGGGGGCGCCGTTGACGACCTCGACCCGGATCGTGTTCGCGCCCGGCTTGATGAACCGGAGGACGTCGGCCTCGACCGGGATCTTGAAGTTGCTCCCCGAGGCGACCAGGTTGCCGTTGATCGTGAACTTGAAGGCGTCGTCGGCCCCGGCCAGGAGATGGGCCTCGTCGATGGCGGAGTCGGCCGGAACGTCAAGCTGGGTGACGAAGAGGCGGGGGCCCTGAGGCTTCTCGGGGCCTTGGTCCACGGCGGGCCAGATCCAGCCGGCCGAACCGAAGTCGGCCTCCGTCTCCTCAACCTCGTCGCGGTGCTTGTCAAAACCAATCCACTGGGCCTTCCAGTCGTCCGGCTCGGTCAGGCCCATGGTCCAAAGCGCCGGAGCGCTCCAGGCGGAGGGCTCGCCGTCCTTGTTCCAGACCCGGACCTTCCAGACGCACCGCTGCCGGCTTTGCAGGGGCTTGCCCGCGTAGGCGACGCCGGTGGTTTCGTCGCTCTCGACCTTGCCGGAGTCCCAGAGGTTCCCCTCGTCGCGCGCCAGCGCGGCCTCGTCGTCGGCGACCAGAATCTGGTAAGCCGTTTGACGCTCGCCCCGGATCGACGAGCCGACGATCCAGCTTAGCCGGGGCTCCTTCGCGTCGATCCCCAGGGGATTCACGAGCGCCTCGACTCGAAGCTCCATCGGCGAGAGGCCCAGAACGTCCCCCTCGGCGACTTGTTGGGCGCGAGCCGAAGCGCCCGCCGCCAACAGGACGACGAGCGCGACCGCGCCAAGGCGCCATCGCGACGTTGCCGATGAATGTCCATGGAATTTCTCGAACATATTTTCCATCCTTACTCCGCGGTGATCGATTCAACGCTCTCGGGGGCGTGGTTCTCAAGCGCGTTGCCGTAGCCGATGATGACCGTCGAGGCGATCAGCACGGCCAGGGTCAAGGCGACGAGCCCCTTGGTCCGGCGGCTGGTTCCGTTCCACTCCTTCAGCGCGATTCCCCAAAGGGTGCTGAAGATCATGATGCTGGCCATGTGCAGGGTCCAGCTCGAGAACTTGAACCGGCCCATCTGGGTCTCGCCCATCGTGTAAAAGAAGAATTGAAAGTACCAGGTGACTCCGGCGATCGCGCAGAAGAGGTAGTTCCAGCCCAGCGGAACGCGGCCCGAGCCGTCTCCGTCGCCCAGGCCGGGAGCCGCCGCGGCGACCTCCTCGCCCGGCGCGTCGGTCGTCGTCTCCAGAATCGGCTCCTCGTCGCGGCCGGGCAGCGATTCCGAGCGGACGAATGGACTCAAATACTGATAAGCCGATCCGTTCCGCCAGTGCAGATACGCGCACCAGAGGAAGTTGGTGGTGAAGCCGCCCAAGAGGACAACGACCAGGACGGGAAGGCCCTGCCAGAGAGTGGCCGTCCCATGTTGGAGCGTCAACTCCTTGATCGGATCGCCGGCGGCCAGGCCGTAGGAGAAGCAGGCGCTCATGACGCCCGAAAAGGTGGCGACGAGCATCCCCTTCTTGAAGTCGAACTCCTTGATCGCCGCGCGCTTCGCCTCGTCGGACATCTCGCGTTCCTTCGACATCCCCGCCAGCCCGGCCACGGCGATTCCGGCCAGGCAGACGAGCACGCCGAAGAGGACAATTTGGCCCGAGGCCGTCGGTAGGATCTTCGTGAAGAACTCCCCCTGAACCAATGGGGGAACCAGCGTGCCGAAGGCCGCCGTGTAGCCGAGCGCCACGGCCATCCCCAGCGACATCCCCAGGTAGCGCATGGTCAGGCCGAAGGTCAGCCCCCCCGTCCCCCAGAGGACGCCGAAGAAGTAGGTCCAGAAGAGCGTTTTGGCCGGCGTTTCGCTCAACACGGCCGTTAGGTCGTTGGTCAGGAGCAGACCGAGAAACCAGGGAGCGATGATCCAACTAAAGACCCCGCCGGTTAGCCAGAAGGTCTCCCACGACCACTTGCGGACGAACCGATAGGGAACGTAAAAGCTCCCCGAAGCCAGGCCGCCGAGCCAGTGAAGCAATACGCCGAAGAATGGGTTGGGAGTCATGAGCTGGGGTGGCGCCTTGGAGTGTCAAAATATTGATGTCGGCAATACAAATATTCCGCTCTCCCCCTGGGAGAGGGTGGCCCGAAGGGCCGGGCGAGGGGCGTCGGATTTCGGGGTGAATTTGGGAGCGAATTCCCGGGAGGGCAATACCCTCCCGGCCCCGTTCCGATGTTCCCTCCGTAAACCCGACGACCCTCATCCGGCCCACGGCCACTTTCTCCCAGGGGGAGAAGGATGATTGGCGTTGGCTCGTTTTTTCACATGAGCCCACATCACTTTCGCTTGCTCAAAACTTCGTTCTCGTAAGTCTTGATCGCGCCGATCCAATCCCGGCCCACGGGGATTCCCAAACCGGCGAGGTAATGATCCCAGACCGCGCCGAAGGGGAGCGTCTTAAGCTCCTCCAGCAGGGCGAGCCGGGCGGTGTAGTCGCCGTCGGCCTCCAGCTTGCGGAGCGTCTCGATCGGCTCCAACAGCGCCAGCAGGAGGGCTTTGATCATCGCGCGGGTTCCGATCACCCAGGCGGCGACTCGGTTGATGCTGGCGTCGAAGAAGTCGAGGCCGATGTGAACCCGGTTCAGATATTCGCCTCGAACAAGCTCTTGCGCGATGGCCGCGATCTCGTCGGTCAACAAGACGACGTGGTCGCTATCCCAGCGCACGCCTCGGCTGACATGCAGAAGGGCCTCGTCCACGAACGTCAGGGCGGAGGAGAGCTTGTCGGCGACCACCTCGGTCGGGTGGTAGTGGCCGGCGTCGATGCAAACGAGCGTCTTGCGGGTGATAGCGTAGCCGAGATAAAACTCGTGCGAGCCGACCACGTAGGTTTCCGAACCGATGCCGAAGAGCTTCCCTTCGACGGCGTCTCGATTGAGCCGCGGGTCGATCGGTTCGGCGAAGACGGCGTCGAGCGCGTTCGTGAGTCGCTCGCGGGGCCCCTTGCGGTCGATGGTCTGGTCCTTCATGCCGTCGGGGATCCAGACGTTGGTGACGCAGGGGGTTCCCAGCGCTTCACCGAACGCCGCGCCGATCTTTCGACAGGCGATCCCATGATTGATCCAGAATTCGCGGATCGATTTGTCGGGATGCGCGAGCGTCCAGCCGTCGGCGGCCTTGGGGTGCGAGAAGTAGGTGGGGTTGAAGTCCATCCCCATCTTCTTGTTCTTCGCCCAGTCAATCCAGCGCTGGAAGTGGGCCGGCTCCAGGGCGTCGCGGTCGACCTTTTTCCCGCCGGTTTCGGCGTAGCTGGCGTGGAGGTTCAGGCGGTGGGTTCCGGGGATCAGTGAGAGCGCCTTGTCGAGGTCGGACCGCAGCTCGTCGGCCGTCCGGGCCTTGCCGGGATAATTCCCGGTGACGGCCAGCCCCGCCCCCAGTTCCTCGCCGGCGTTCTCAAACCCGCCGACGTCGTCGCCCTGCCAGCAGTGCAGCGAGATCGGGATCGACGCCAGCCGCTCCAGGGCCTTCTCCACGTCGACGCCCAGGTCGGCGTACCGCTGCTTGGCCAGGGCGTAGGCTTGCTCCACGTTCTTCGTCGAATCGGCCATGAACGGCCTCCTAATCAATCATTCAATCGCAATCGCAATCGCGGGGATGGGTCGCGGCGCGGCGGGCTCCTTCGTTTGGCATGACTCGGGATTTTCGCACGCCGGTGGCGGCCGTTCCAGGGGGTTCCGGGGAGCGAGCCGGAACGAAATCTTGGGAAGGCAATACCTTCCCAGCCCCGTATCAGAGGCTCATCCGATTTCAGTCGCCCGGCCAGATGGACCGAAGCGGATAAACCGCGAGCGTCCGGGCGATCGCCTCGCCTCCCCGGCTGGTGATTCCAATCGCGCGGTCCTCAGCTTCGGGGATCGACGGGATCGACGCCGCGGCGCGGCCGCCATTCGCGAAGATTTCGATCGAGCCCTCATCCAGAAACAGATGCAGCTGGATCTCTCCGTTCTCCAAGGGAAGGGGAATTCTCACATCCTTGCATGAGAGCTCATGCTTCCGAACATCGTAAACGACGGGGACGCCCCGCAGGTTCAATTCGACGGCCTCGGCGCTCTCGGGCTTGATGACGGCCTCGATCTCGAACAGCTTGCCCTTAAAGCCTCTCAAGAGGTTGGCGTCGGGCTTGAGGGCCGCGCCCGAGAAATCGTGAATCTCAGCGCGAAGCGTGCGCAGTTCCGCGACGGGGTTGGCGAACATCCGGGGGCCGTCGGGGGTTGTCCGCAGGGTGAGTTCGACGGGGAGGACCATCTGCTGGTTGAACGGCGAGCCGGGGAACTCGACTCCCCTGCCCCAGCCGATCTGGATCCGCCGCCCCTTGGGCTCGTTGCTGAAGGTCTGGGCCGCGTAGAAGGCGCCATGCCAGAGGGTGAGCTTCTCCGGTCCCGACGTGGGGCGGAAGGTCTCGCCGTCGAACGCGCCGAGCATGTACTGGGCGTCGGCCGCGTAGAGGACCCAAAGGGTATTGTTATGGTCGCCGTCGATGGGCAACTCGAAGATGTCGGGACACTCGTAGAAACCGTCGATCCGGCTGGCGAAGGTCCACGCCTTCAGGTCCGGAGACGTGTAAAAGTCGATCCGCCGGCTCTCGCCGTCCTCGTCGTAGACCGCCATCACCCATTTCTTGGTGGGCTCGTGCCAGAGGAGCCGGGGGTCGCGGCCGTTGTGCTTGACGACCGGGTTCCCCTCGAATTCGGTCCAGGTCCGTCCCCGATCGTTGCTGTACACGATGCACTCGCCCCGGCCGGTGCTGGTGAAGGCGGCCACCAGCGCGGGGCGCTCGCCGGTCTGAAAGCCCCCGGTGTTGTTGGTGTCCTCCACCGCGCTGCCGGAGAAGACCCAATCGCCGAAGGCGCGGGGGGAAATGGCGGTCGGGCGCTCGGTCCAGTGAACGAGGTTGGGGCTGGTCGCGTGGCCCCAGTGCATGTTTCCCCAGCCCCAGCCGAACGGGTTGTGCTGGTAAAACAGGTGATATTCTCCGTCTTGCCAAACCAGGCCGTTGGGGTCGTTGAGCCAGCCCCGCATCGACGTGAAGTGGAATTGCGGCCGGTGGGGCTCCTTGTACATCTCGGCCGCGCCGGGGAGGTCGTCGGCCTGGACGAAGGCGTCGAGGATCGTCGAGGCCGGGGGGTTGGCGACATGGACCTTGAGCGTCTCGCCCCGGTGCTTTTCCAGGTCGAGGAAGACGTGGAAATCGGGCTTCTCGCCGGTTAGCTCGATCTCGAACTCGTCGATCAGCGTCCCGTCATCGGTCGACAGCTTGACCCGGGCCTTCTTCGCCCCGGCGTGGACGGGCAGGTGAAGATACCGGCGCTCAACCTTAAGGCTTCCCTCGATGGCGGGGGCGTCGGATTGGGGCGGGTCGGCGGGCGAGGCGGCCAACAAGGCGCCGATCAGGGCGGTCGTCGCAAGCATGGAACACCGGCTCCGAGGGAGTCGCGAAGGGGGTCGTTGCGTTCTCCAAAGAGGATAGACCGATCCCCGCGCGGGGGAAAGCCGGTGGTGGAGACGAGGCGACCAGATTGGACGCCGCGACGAATCCGGGTTAAACACCCCGCGTCGATTTTGCCGACAACTCCCAATATCATGACCACGCCGTACACCGCCACATCGCCGAGAAGAGGGACGGCCGCCATGATCCGGCTCGCGGGCGTCCCCGCGCTCGCCCTGATCGCGGCGATTGCGAGCGGCTGCGTCAAGGTCACGTCTCGAAGCACGAACTCGGCGCGGACCGGGACCGAGCAGATTCTCATGACGGGCGCGGCCGACCGGGCGATCGGCTCCATCGACTTCAGCCCACTGGCCGGCCAAACGGTCTATCTCACCCCGGCGACCGCAGCGACCGACTCCGACTGGATCAATTTCAGCCTCCGCCGCGAGATGGCCCGTCAGGGCGTGCTGCTGACCACCGAAAAGGCCGAAGCGCAAACGATCGTCGAATCGGCCATCGGCGCCTACGGAACCGACGAGGTCGACAAGAGCGTCTCGCTCCCATCCGGCTTCTCGGTGGGATTGCTCCCCCTGCCGCTGCCGATCGGGGGAAACTCCAACGATAGCGGCTTCTATCGTCGGCAACGGCAAAATTCGGTGGTGAAACTCGCCCTCTTCGCCTACGACGCGAAGAGCCGGCACATGGTCTGGGATTCCAACACCATCATCGGCCAGGGCGACCTCGACCGGAAGTTCCTCGGCACCACCAACATCAGCCGCCAGACCACCGAACCGGAGCTGGAAACCTATCCGCCCCGTGGCATCATCCGGTAGAGTGAATCGAAACACGTTCGGATTTTGATCTTGAGCGCGACGATGCACGACGACGACACCCTCGACGACGCGTTCCAGCAAGCCGCCCACGCCATCGCCTCGGCCGACGCCATCTTGATCGGCGCCGGGGCCGGCATGGGCGTCGACGGCGGCCTGCCCGATTTCCGGGGGCGCGAGGGGTTTTGGAACGCCTATCCCCCCTACGCCGGGCTCGGCCTCGATTTCCAGGCGATGGCCTCGCCGCGGTGGTTCCGCGAGGACCCGGCGCTGGCCTGGGGCTTCTACGGCCACCGGCTTGAGCTTTACCGGGCGACTCCGCCCCACCCCGGCTACGCGATCCTCAAAAGGTGGGCCGAGCGGGCGCCGAGGGGAGGGTTCGTGTTCACCTCCAACGTCGACGGCCACTTTCAACGCGCGGGGTTCGACGCCGACCGAGTTTGCGAGGTTCATGGCGCCATCAACACGCTTCAATGCGTCGTCGAATGCGGCGCGGGCCTCTTCCCCGCCGACGATTGGACCGTGACCATCGACGAGGCGACCATGCGGGCCGTCGGCCCCCTCCCCTCCTGCCCGCGCTGCGGCGTCCTGGCCCGGCCCAACATCCTCATGTTCGGCGACTGGGGCTGGGACCCCTCGCGATCCGACGCCCAGGAGCGGCGGCTAACCGCCTGGCTCGCCGCGCTCCGGGCCGACGGCGCGCGCCTGGCCGTCGTCGAATGCGGCGCTGGGACGGCCATCCCCACCGTCCGCTCGCTCTGTCAAAACGTCGCCGAGAAACATAAAGCGACCCTGATCCGAATCAACACCCGCGACCCCCGCGTCCCCCCCGGCCACGTCTCGATCCCCGAGCGGGCGCTGAAGGCCCTCCAAGCGATTGATGAGCGCCTCATGAGGTGAGATTGCCAACTCATCGGGGAACCTTATCCCCGGGGAAACTTCTCGGTCAAAAGCTCGACCAATTCCTCATGGATCGCGCCGTTGGTGGCCAGAACGCTCGATTTGCCCAGAGGCAGGGGCTCGCCGTAGCAGGTGGTGATCTTGCCGCCGGCTTCTTCGACGAACAAGCGGCCGGCGGCGAAGTCCCAGGGGGATAGTTCGTATTCGAAGAAGGCGCCGAAGGCTCCGTTGGCGACGTAGGCCAGGTCGAGGGTCGCCGCGCCCATCCGGCGGACGCCGTGGCTCTTGCGGCGAAGCAGCTCGACGACCACGTCGAAGGTCGCCTCCATCATCG
>Ga0180216_1003909_pt1 | contig 11496 bp, 8 predicted proteins | sample eDN3rd37CBELigMG_FD_128879 | JGI IMG/M metagenome (GOLD analysis project Ga0180216, IMG submission 128879) | Enriched Miracle-Growth compost microbial communities from Emeryville, California, USA - eDNA 3rd pass 37_C BE-Lig MG (version 2)... ...
AAGGACCACCTGCCCTTCGTGCGTACCGACAAGGGCGGCAAGCGCAAGTCGACCGAATTCCCGGCGTTCTGGGAAGCGATACTCGCAGGCCTGCTGATCGTCTGCGCGATCACGCTGATCGGCACCAACGACAAGGCGATCCGCGAGATCAACATCTTCGCCATCGTGATGGTGATCCAGAGCCTGCCGTTCGTCGCCGCGGTGCTGATGGCGCTGCTGGAGCGCTCGTCGCTGAACGACTTCGCCACGTGGCAGGCGCTCGAGGCGCGCTTCACCGCGCTCCTGCCGCGCCGCTCGGCCCTGGTGGAGCCGGCCCCCGCGCCGGTTCAGGAACAGCGCGAACTGGTGCCGTAATCGCCGTCATTCCGGACGCCGCGCCAGCGGCGATCCGAAATCCAGCGTGTTCTCGCAATTCTACAGTCGTGATTGGATTCCGGGTTCGCGACTCCGGCGCGCGCCGGAATGACCGCGTGCGGCTCAGCCCGCCAGCCGCGTCTCCACCAGCTTCACCCAGTACGACGTGCCGTAGGGAATGGCGTCGTCGTTGAAGTTGTATTCGGGGTGATGCAGGCCGGCGCTGTTGCCGTTGCCGACCCAGATGAAGGCGCCGGGCCGCTCGTTGAGCATGAAGGAGAAGTCCTCCGCGCCCATCATCGGCGCGAGCGCGGTGTCGACATGCTTGAACCCGGCCACCTCCATGGCGACCGCGGCGGCATAGTCGGTCTCGCGCTCGTGGTTCACCAGCACCGGGTAGTTGCGCCGGTAGGTGAGCTTGGCCTTGGCGCCGAAGGCCGAGGCCGTGCTCTCGACGATCATGTGCAGGCGCTTTTCCAGGAGTTCGCGCACGGTCTCGTCGAGGCTGCGGGCCGTGCCGCGCAGTTGCACGGTCTGCGGGATGACGTTGTCGGTGTTGCCGGCGCGGAACATGGTGATCGACACCACGGCCGACTTCAGCGGATCGACATTGCGCGCGGCGATCGACTGGATGGCGGTGATGATGTGCGCGCCGACGAGCACCGTGTCGACGCCGAGATGCGGCCGGGCCGCATGCGCGCCGACGCCCTCGATGTCGATGGTGATGTAGTCGGCCGCCGCCATGATCGGGCCGGCACGCAGGCCGAAGGAGCCGATCGGCATGCCCGGATAATTGTGCATGCCGTAGACCTCGTCGATGCCGAAGCGGGTCATCAGCCCGTCCTCGACCATGGCCTTGCCGCCGGCGCCGCCTTCCTCGGCGGGCTGGAAGATGACCACGGCGGTGCCTTCGAAATTGCGGGTCTCGGCGAGATAGCGCGCGGCGCCCAGCAGCATCGCCGTGTGGCCGTCATGGCCGCAGGCGTGCATCTTGCCGGGCACGGTGGACTTGTAGGAGAGTCCCGTCGCCTCCTCGATCGGCAGCGCGTCCATGTCGGCGCGCAGGCCGATGGTCCTCCCGTCGCCTTCCCGGCCCTTGCGGCCGCGGATGACGCCGACGACGCCGGTCCGCCCGACGCCGGTGACGACCTCGTCGCAGCCGAAGGCTTTCAGTTTCTCGGCGACGGTGGCGGCGGTGCGGTGCACCTCGTAGAGCAGCTCCGGGTGGGCGTGCAGATCATGCCGCCAGGCGGTGATGTCGGCGTGCAGGTCGGCGACGCGGTTGACGATCGGCATTGCGGGCACCTCCGGGGCGGCGGTAACCGACCGCCGCGACAAGGGGTTAGACTAGCAAATGGAGAGGGATAAGCCGAGGTGAAGAATGCGGCAGGCGACTATTGACCGCGCTAGTCGGCACCCCTACACAGCCGGGACGCATGAGCCCGGGCGCCGGGACTCGGCACGGGCCGCCCGGTGGGCTGCTGGCCCGCGGCCGGGAAAAGCGCCCGACCGGTTTCGGAACCGCCTTCCGGGTCGGACAGCCTCATGCGGCCTTGGTGACGAGCGCGTAGCTCAGGCGGTAGAGCAACTGACTTTTAATCAGTAGGTCCTGGGTTCGAGTCCCAGCGCGCTCACCAAGTTTCTTCCTTCGATAGGTGGTTGTTTTGCGTCGTACCCAACCCGGCTGTGCCGCAAGTCAGTGCGCATTTGCCCGGGATGCCTCAACTGCACATTGTTCACGAGAGGCCGAGCGCTTGAGACAGTTCTAGTTGTGCTGCCGCTGCGACCGTATTCGAAGGAGCTGGGACTAACGTGAGGAGAAGCACTAATGATCGGCACGTCGAAACCTAGTTTCTGGAGACCTGCGGGTTTTGCTCTCTGGCAGGTGCATTGATGGCAATGTCGTAAGTGACTTTGAGATCGAAATCGCCACTAGGTTCGACTTCGAAGATGAGCCACCTTATCGTTCCCTTAGCCGTGAGTTTTCCGGCGGCGACGAGTGTTCTTTTGCAAGTCGACTGAATTTTGGCCTTTATCGGAAGCTTGTTCTTCGTCAAACAATCCCAGAGCCCAACCGGTACCCGAGGCTTAGCTTTCTCGTTACACGCCTCGATGTTGCCTTCATGAATATTGAAATCGCCCTCGATGCCATCATCATTAGTGCGAGACCACTGAATTGATGCCTCGACGTTTGGGCCTTTGGTCAACCATTCGAGGAATTTGCTCAGCGATATTTCAGCCTTCACGGAGAGCTTCTTTGCCTTTTCGACCTTCCATGAATACTTGACGTGCGCCTTCATGGACGGATCGATACCCATCATCTTGGCCTCTTTGCCGAAGCGGCCAACGTCGCACTGGATCGCCATGAAAACCGTGTTGCCTGTCAGCCTGTCAGTCTGGAATGTTTGGGCTGATGCACTTCCAGTGAGCAGAAAAAGGAATGCTGCGCACAAAAACCGCATAGCGTCCTCCCCCGAAGATGCTCGCAATTGTGCTCAATTGCTGCGATCAATCAAGTTAAAGTTGTGGCGTCGCTCTTGAGGCCCGCGCTAGTCGGCTTTGGCTTTTGTCTGCACGGCAGCGTGTGACGTCCTTCTGAAACTTTTATGAAGGTCGGTCAGTTGAGGAGAACGCTTTACCAGGGCCCTGGCGAGGTGTTCGCGGTGGCCGCCGCGCGTCACCCCTCCCCCACGGCGCTCTTGAAGGCAAACGTCAGGCACACGGTCCCCGGGTCGTCGGTGCGCGCCAGGGCGCCGATCAGGCTCAGCCATTCCTCGTCGCTCGCATGCGCCGCAAAGCGCCGCACGGCGGCGCGCGCGAATTCGCCCAGGCTCTCGCCTTCGGCATCGGCCTTGGCGCGCATCCGCGCCAGCAGGGTGAGATCGCCGAGCGCGAGCACGGTCTCCTCCGCGAAGGACGGCGTGTCGAACCGCGCGATGATGTCGCCGAGCAGCATGGTCCGCTTCCTCAGTTGACCCTGTTGGCCTCGGCGCTGTCGAAGGCGACGCCCTCGATCGCCGCGGCGGAGGCGAGCCGCGCGACGTATTGCGCATGCGCGCGCAGGCGCACGCTCTCGGCGAGATAATCGGCGATCCGGTCGGCGACGAGCTCGTAAGGCAGCGTGCGGCCCTCGTGCTTGCGCTCGAGACGGATGAGGTGGAAGCCGTAGCGGGTCTCGACCGGCTCCGCGGCGATCTCGCCGGGCGCCAGCGCAACCATCGCCTGCTCGAATTCCGGCGTCGTCTGGCCGCGCGTGACCTGGCCGAGATTGCCGCCCTGGGCGCCCGAGGGGCAACGCGAATAGGCCTTGGCCAGCTCGGCGAAGGCTTCCGGCCGCTCCCGTAGCGTGTCCAGCACGGCGCCGGCGTCGGCGCGCGCCTGCGCATAAGCCGCCTTGTCCGCGGCGTCGGCCGCGAACAGGATGTGCGAGACCTCGTAGATGTCCTGCGAGCGGAAGCGCGCGATGTTGTTGGCATAGTAGCGGCGGCAGGTGTCGTCGTCCGCCGCCGGCAGCAACACCTCGCGCTCGACCACGGCGCGCATCAGCGCCTCGTCGTCGGTCTCGCGGCGTCCCGCCTCGTCGCTCGCCGGCGCGGGCGCGATGTCAAGCGCCCTCGCCCGCTGCAGCAGCAGCTCGCGGATCACCAGCGCGCGGGCCGCGTTCTGCCAGGCTTCGATCGGCTTCTTGGCCGGATGGTTCTGCATCTCGCGCACGATGGCGTCGCGGGCGATGGCGACGCCGTTGACGCTGACCGGCATCGGCTTGCCGGCCGGAATGTTGGTGTGGACAGCGCAGCTCATGGCGGTCACTCCGCGGGCATCGGCGCGCGGACCGGCCGCGGCGCCGCGGCCGTCACGGCGCCCGGTGTCACGGCGGCGCCGTTCCGGCGCGTGCGCACGATCTGATAGCCGCTCCGCCCGAGATACCAGACCGGTGCGCTCCAGATGTGCACGAGGCGTGTGAACGGAAACACCAGGAAGATCGTCATGCCGAGGAACAGGTGCGCCTTGAAGATCGGGCTCGCGTCGGCGATGAGCGCCGAAGCGCCCGGCTGCAAGGTGACGATGCCCTGCGCCCACTGCATGAAGCGCACCATCTCATGGCCGTCGAGATGGTTGAGCGACACGAAGATGGTGCCGAGGCCGATCGTGAGCTGCAGCCACAGCAGCAGCAGGATCGCGATGTCGCTGTAGGACGACGTCTTGCGGATGCGCGGGTCGAACAGGCGGCGATGCGCCAGCATGGTGATGCCGATGAAGCAGAACACGCCGGCGACGCCGCCGATGATGATCGCCATCCATTGCTTGAAGGTGTGCGAGATGCCGAGGGCGTCGAACACCTGGATCGGCGTCAGCAGACCAACAAAGTGGCCGGCGAAGATGACGAGGATGCCGAGGTGGAACAGGTTGGAGCCCCACATCAACTGCTTGCGCCGCAGCAACTGGCTGGAGCCCGAGCGCCACGTGTATTGCTCGACGTCGAAGCGCACGAGGCTGCCGAACAGGAACACCGTGAAGCACAGATACGGATAAAGGCCGTAGACGATGTAAATGGTCATGTCGCGCATGGCGGGGTCCTCACGAGCGCGGACGCGGGGGCATGTCGGGCGCGGGGCGCATGGCGCCGCGCACGCGGGCGATCAGGCCGTCCTTGCAGCTGTCGCCGGCGCCGGGGCCGAAGGTGACCGGCTCGTCCTGCCAGGCGGCGTCGAGCGCCGCGAGATCAGTCGCGTCGGGATCGGGCATCTGCAGCAGCGCCGACACCTCCTCGGTCTTTGGCTTGGCCGTCGACAGCGCGACCAGCGCCTGGAGCACGGCCTCGTAGCCCGACGCGCGCTTGCGCAGCCGCTCCGCCAGCGCCGCGAAGATGTGCGCCGGCTGGCCGAGCGTCTCGCAAGCCTCCTTCCGCGGCCGCGTCGACAGATACTCCAGGAACAAAGGCAGGAAGTCCGGCAGCTCCGACGCGGTCATCTCCAGGCCGGCGTTGTCGTACTGCGTCTTCAGGTCGATCATCGCCTGCCCGCGATCGCGGCTCTCGCCGTGCACGTGCTCGAACAGATGCAGCGACAGCGAGCGCGTGCGGTCGAACAGGAGCACGTAGCGCTCCTGCAGGTCGTAGAGGTCGCCGTCGGCGATTTCGGCGACGAGCTTGCCGAGATCGCTGCGGATGCGCGCCGGGATCATGCGGTCGGACTGGAGGACGGAGCCGAGGACCGGGGCGATCTTCTGGATATCGGCGGTCGGATAGGTCAGCAGCGCCGACAGCGCTTTGAGGGTGAGATTCATCAGACGACCTCCATCGGGGTCTTGGCGCGCTTGGGCGAGCCGAACAGGTTGGTTTCCGTGGTGCCGCCGGAGCAGCCGTTGCCGAACGAGAAGCCGCACGAGCCGCGCAGGTCGTAGGCGTCCTCGTTGGTCTCGCGGTGCGCGGTCGGGATCACGAAGCGGTCCTCGTAATTGGCGATCGCCATCACGTGGTACATGTCCTCGATCGCCTGGCCGGTGAGACCGACGCGCGTGGCGATGCCCTCGTCGATGACGCCGTCCACTGTCTTGGCGCGCATATAGGCGCGCATCGCCAGCATCCGCTCGAGGCCGAGCGCCACCGGTTCTTCCTTGCCGCCCGTGAGGAGGTTGGCGAGATACTTGAGCGGAATGCGCAGGGAGCGAACGTCCGGCATCTCGCCGTCGTGGCCGATCTTGCCGGCCTGCGCCGCGGACTGGATCGGCGACAGCGGCGGCACGTACCAGACCATCGGCAGCGTGCGGTACTCCGGATGCAGCGGGAACGCCACGCGCCAGTCCATCGCCATCTTGTAGATCGGCGAATGACGCGCGGCCTCGAGCCAGTTCTCCGCGATGCCGTCGGCGCGCGCCTGCGCGATCACGGCCGGATCGTGCGGGTTCAGGAAGATGCGCAGCTGCGCCTCATAGAGGTCGCGCTCGCCCGGCGTCGCGGCCGCCTCCTCGATGCGGTCGGCATCGTAAAGGACGACGCCGAGATAGCGGATGCGGCCGACGCAGGTCTCCGAACACACCGTCGGCTGGCCCGCCTCGATGCGCGGATAGCAGAAGATGCACTTCTCGGATTTGCCGCTCGACCAGTTGTAATAGACCTTCTTGTACGGGCAGCCGGACACGCACATGCGCCAGCCGCGACACTTGTCCTGGTCGATGAGGACGATGCCGTCCTCCTCGCGCTTGTAGATGGCGCCCGACGGGCACGCCGCGACGCAAGCCGGGTTGAGGCAGTGCTCGCACAACCGCGGCAGGTACATCATGAAGGTGTTTTCGAACTGGCCGTAGATGTCCTTCTGCACGCCCTCGAAGTTCACGTCCTTCGAACGCTTGGCGAACTCGGTGCCGAGGATCTCTTCCCAGTTCGGGCCCCACTGGATCTTTTCCATCCGCTCGCCGGTGATCAGCGAGCGCGGCCGCGCCGTCGGCGCCGCGTTCATCTCCGGGGCTTTCTGCAGATGCTCGTAATCGAAGGTGAAAGGCTCGTAATAGTCGTCGATCTCCGGCAGGTCGGGGTTGGCGAAGATGCGCGCCAGGATGCGCCACTTGGCGCCGATGCGCGGCTCGATCTGGCCGTTGCTCTTGCGCCGCCAGCCGCCGTTCCAGCGCTTCTGGTTTTCCCATTCCTTCGGATAGCCGATGCCGGGCTTGGTCTCGACGTTGTTGAACCAGGCGTATTCAACGCCTTCACGGTTGGTCCACACGTTCTTGCAGGTGACCGAGCAGGTGTGACACCCGATGCACTTGTCGAGGTTGAGGACCATCGCGATTTGCGCGCGGATTTTCATGTTGTTCACCGATTTCCAGAATGTGCGGTCGCCGATAATTCGCCGGTCATCGTCCCCTCACTCCGCCGCCTGCATGCGCGCGCCGGGATCGCGGGGCTGTTCGGCCGCAGGCTTGTCCAGCCAATCGACCTTCGACATCTTGCGGACGATGACGAACTCGTCGCGGTTGGTGCCGATCGTGCCGTAATAGTTGAAGCCGTAAGCGAGCTGCGCGTAGCCGCCGATCATGTGCGTCGGCTTGACGATCGTGCGCGTCACCGAGTTATGGATGCCGCCGCGATGGCCGGTGATCTGCGAGCCGGGCACGTTCACGGTCTTCTCCTGCGCGTGGTACATCAGGCACATGCCGTCCTTCACGCGCTGCGAGACGACGGCGCGCGCGACCAGCGCGCCGTTGGCGTTGTAGGCCTCGATCCAGTCGTTGTCGGCGATGTCGGCCTGACGCGCGTCGTTCTCGCTGATCCAGACGATCGGACCGCCGCGCGACAACGTGAGCATCATCAGGTTGTCCGTGTAGGTCGAGTGGATGCCCCACTTCTGATGCGGCGTGATGAAGTTCAGGACGATCTGCTTCTCGCCGTTCGGCTTGGAGTCGATCACCGGCTTCACGGTCTTGAGATCGACCGGCGGCCGGTAGACGCACAAGGCCTCGCCGAAGGCGCGCATCCACAGGTGGTCCTGATAGAGCTGCTGTCGGCCGGACAGCGTGCGCCACGGGATCAGCTCGTGCACGTTGGTATAGCCGGCGTTGTAGCAGACCTTCTCCGACTCGAGGCCGGACCAGGTCGGCGCCGAGATGATCTTGCGCGGCTGCGCGACGACGTCGCGGAAACGGATCTTCTCGTCTTCCTTCGGCAGCGCCAGATGCGCGAGTTCGCGACCGGTCGTCTTCGACAGCGCCTCCCAGGCTTTCACCGCCACCTCGCCGTTCGTCTCCGGCGCGAGCGACAGGATCACTTCAGTCGCATCGATGTCGGTGTCGATGCGGGCGAGGCCCTTGGTCGGCCCCTCCTCCGTCACCTCGCCGTTCAGGCGCTTGAGAAGCTCGACCTCGTGCTCGGTGTTCCAGGCGATGCCCTTCACGCCGTTGCCGATCTTCTGCATCAGCGGGCCGAGCGCGGTATAGCGCTTGTAGATGTTCGGATAGTCGCGCTCGACCACGGTCACCGCCGGCATGGTCTTGCCGGGGATCGCTTCGATCTCGCCCTTCTTCCACTCCTTGACGTCGAAGGGCTGCGCGATCTCGCCCGGCGAGTCATGCTGGATCGGGGTGAGAACGACGTCCTTCTCGACGCCGAGCACCTCCGGCGACACGCGCGAGAACGCCTTGGCGATCTCCTTGTAGATCTCCCAGTCGCTCTTGGCTTCCCACACCGGGTCCACCGCCGAGGTCAGCGGATGGATGAAGGGATGCATGTCCGAGGTGTTGAGATCGTTCTTCTCGTACCAGGTCGCGGTCGGCAGCACGATGTCGGAATAGACGCAGGTCGTCGACATGCGGAAGTCGAGCGTGACCAGGAGATCGAGCTTTCCTTTCGGCGCGTCGTCGTGCCAGGCGACCTCCTTCGGCTTCTTCTTGCCGGTTTCGCCCAGGTCCTTGCCCTGCACGCCGTGCGTGGTGCCGAGCAGATGCTTGAGGAAATATTCGTGGCCCTTGCCGGACGAGCCGAGCAGGTTCGAGCGCCACACGAACATGTTCCGCGGCCAGTTGTCCGGATGGTCGGGGTCCTCGCAGGCCATCTGCAGCTCGCCGGACTTCAGCGCCTTGGCGACATAGTCCTTCGGCTCCAGTCCGGCCGCCTGGGCGTTCTGCGCGACCGTCAGCGGGTTCTGCCGCAGCTGCGGCGCCGACGGCAGCCAGCCCATGCGCTCGGCGCGCACGTTGTAGTCGATCAGCGCGCCGTCCCACGGGCCGGCGGGCGCGGTCGGCGACAGGATCTCGTCGACGCCCACGGTCTCGTAGCGCCACTGGTCGGTGTGCGCGTAGAAGAACGAGGTCGAGTTCTGCTGGCGCGGCGGCCGGCCCCAGTCGAGGCCGAAGGCGAGCGGCAGCCAGCCCGATTGCGGGCGCAGCTTTTCCTGGCCGACGTAATGCGACCAGCCGCCGCCCGATTGTCCCACGCAACCGCACATGACCAGCATGTTGATGGCGCCGCGGTAGGTCATGTCTGAATTGAACCAGTGGTTCACGCCCGCGCCGATGATGATCATCGAGCGGCCCTTGGTCTTCTCGGCGTTGAGCGCGAACTGGCGCGCGACGGTGATGATCTGGTCGCGCGGCACGCCCGTGATCTTCTCGGCCCAGGCCGGCGTGTACGGCACGTTGTCGTCGTACGACTTGGTGACGCAGTCGCCGCCAAAGCCGCGATCGACGCCGTAATTGGCGGCGAACAGGTCGTAGACCGAGGCGACCAGCGCCTCACCGTCCTTGAGCGTGACGCGCTTGGCCGGCACTTTGCGCACGAGCACGCTCGGGTGATCCGTGCCTGCGAAGTGATCGTGCTCGCGATTGCCGAAGTACGGAAAGGCGACGTTGGCGAGCGTATCCGTGGTGTCGGCCAGGCTCAGGCGGAGCCTGGTGTCGGCTCCGTCGGACTTTTTCTCTTCCAGATTCCACTTGCCCTTCTCGCCCCAGCGGAAGCCGACGGAGCCCTGCGGCACGACGATCTGGTTCGACGTCTCGTCATAAGCGACCGTCTTCCACTCGGGATTGTTGGTTTCGCCGAGATCGCCGGCGAAGTCGGACGCGCGCAGCATGCGGCCGGGCACCAGATGGCCGTCCTTCTGGTCGAGCTGCACCAGCATCGGCATGTCGGTGTACTGGCGCGCATAGTTCTGGAAGTACGTCGCCTGACGATCGATATGGAACTCGCGCAAGATGACGTGGCCCATGGCCATGGCGAGCGCGGCGTCGGTGCCCTGCTTCGCCGAGATCCACAGATCGGCGAACTTGGACGCCTCCGAATAGTCCGGCGAGATGACGACGCTCTTGGCGCCGCGATAGCGCGCCTCGGTGTAGAAGTGAGCGTCCGGCGTGCGCGTCTGCGGCACGTTCGAACCCCACAGGATGAGGAAGCTCGAGTTATACCAGTCCGCGCTCTCGGGAACGTCGGTCTGCTCGCCCCAGGTCTGCGGCGAGGACGGCGGCAGGTCGCAGTACCAATCGTAGAACGACAGGCAGACGCCGCCGAGCAGCGACAGATAGCGTGAGCCGGCCGCGTAAGACACCATCGACATCGCCGGGATCGGCGAGAAGCCGATGACGCGGTCGGGTCCATAGCGCTTCACGGTGTAGGCATTGGCCGCTGCGATGATCTCGGTGATCTCGTCCCAGGCGACGCGCACGAAGCCGCCGAGGCCGCGCTTGGCGGTATAGGCCTCGCGCTTTTCGGGGTTCTCGACGATCGACGCCCAGGCGGCGACCGGCGTACGCAACGCCCTCGCCTCACGCCACAGCCGCAGGAGATGCGAGCGCACCAGCGGGTATTTCAGGCGGTTGCCGGAATAGAGATACCAGGAGTAGCTGGCGCCGCGCGAACAGCCGCGCGGCTCGTGGTTCGGCAGCTCGGGGCGCGTGCGCGGATAGTCGGTCTGTTGCGTCTCCCAGGTGACGATGCCGCCCTTGACGTAGATTTTCCACGAGCAGGAGCCGGTGCAATTGGTGCCGTGCGTCGAGCGCACGATCTTGTCGTGCTGCCAGCGCGAGCGGTAGCTGTCCTCCCAGTTGCGGTCCTCGTGCGTGACGATGCCGTATCCGTCCGCGAACGGCTCGTTGTGCTGCTTGAAGAAGGTCAGACGATCGAGGAAGTAGCTCATGTTTCTTGTTCCTCATTTGGCCGGCTGAGCAGCGGCCGGCGCGGACGGCGGCGTGGTGGTGCCGTGTTCGACGTCGTAGAGAAGCCCGCCGCGGCGCGTGTAGAAGCCCCACGTGATGAGCAGGCAGGTCACGTAGAAGATCAGGAAACCCCACAGCGCCGCCTCGACGCCGCCGGTCAGCGTGATCGATGTGCCGTAGGACTTCGGCACGAAGAACGCGCCGAACGCCGCGATGGCCGAGGTGAAGCCGGTGATCGCCGCCGACTCTTTCTCGGCTTCGCGCACGCGCGCTTCGACATCCACGCCCGGCATCAGGCGATCCATTTCCTTGCGCATGATGTTGGGGATCATCTGGAAGGTCGACGCGTTGCCGACGCCGGTCGCGAAGAACAGCACCAGGAACATCGCGAAGAAGCCCCAGAAGGCGTAAGGCTGGTCCTTGACGGCGAGGAAGTAGAGGACGCCGAGAACACCGATCATCATCAGGATGAACACCCAGATGGTGACGCGGCCGCCGCCG
>Ga0180216_1003910_pt1 | contig 11494 bp, 18 predicted proteins | sample eDN3rd37CBELigMG_FD_128879 | JGI IMG/M metagenome (GOLD analysis project Ga0180216, IMG submission 128879) | Enriched Miracle-Growth compost microbial communities from Emeryville, California, USA - eDNA 3rd pass 37_C BE-Lig MG (version 2)... ...
CAGCACCGCGGGCAGGTCGGTGTGCTGGAGCGGCCGCTTGTAGCCCAGCGAGACGATGCCGTTGCACCACCAAAAGAACCAGCGGCTCAGAAAGTTGGCGGTGCCTTCCTTGGACGGGGCGCCATACTGCGCGCGAAGAGATCCCCGCGCGTTGGGCCGCTGTCGTGTTAGCCGCCGCAGCCGTACTCGTTTCGTTGCGACGTCGCTACGCCCTACCTTGTCCTCGTCCAGGCGCGCCTCGAGGTCGGGCAGCGCGCCGTACCCAGCGCGCTTGCCGTCGATCGTTGGCATGGCGGCCGGCAGGTAAGTTGCAGCCGACTCAGCGGCTGAACGAACGAACACGGGGTAACGCTACGCGCGCATTCACGCCGCAGGCGCCAGGAACAGCCGGTCCCAGCGGACGAATCGCGTCGCGGCGTGGACGCGCGTGACTAATCAAAGATGGCGGCTGCCGATGGACGTGCCCGGTCGATGCCTGCGCCGCCTCTTGTTCCATCCATCCAGGAGCCTTGGTCCAAACCGCCTCCGGCCTTACAGCGCCCCGCGCCCCGCACAGCGACCGGCAGCGGACGGCGGCGTCCGCGAGCGTCCGCCGTCGACGGTCCTCCGCGCGCCTGCCTCCGCCACGGTTTGGCGCCACTCCACCCCGATTCTACTGCGGTTCCACGAATTCTACCCCCTTCTCCCCTGCTGTCAGAGGGTGTCAGAAGGTGAATGCGGCAGACGCGCGGCAGAACAGTGGCAGACGCGCGGCAGAACCGCACTGAGCTCGAGGGGCACACCGTCTTGAGGGGCATCAGTCCGCGTGGTGCTGCCGTCGCTCGTACGCCGGCGCGGCGCCCCGCCGGCCCGCCAGGCCCGCCGGCCCGCCGGTCTAACCGCGCCAGCAACGCCCGGTCACGTCGGCTGGTTGCGCCGCGTATCTTGCTGCAGAGGAAGCTTAGCGCTGGATTGACCAAGCGACGCCCGTGTACGTCGTGCGTGTGGCTCGCGGGCACACGACCGGCCATCGTGACCTCGGACGGACGCTGACCGCAGCGGCGACCACAGACGGGCCGGCGGCGGCACGCCGCAGCAGTGGCAGAGCCGACGCCATGTCGCCCTTTGGCGTGCTGACGACGCTGCTCCGCGGCGCCAGCCGGCGCGCGCTGGACAGCAAGCACGGCCCCATCGGCTACTACAAGGGTGCGGAGCCGCCGGAGCCGGCGGCGGCGCGGGCGCCGGGGGGCCGCTAACGTGAACCCATGTCGTAGCGGGGAAGGGGCGACGCACGGTGCACAGGCAAGGGCGTGCGGCCGCTCGGTCGGCACACCCGCAAGGGCGGCTACGTGATGGACCCGGAGAAGATGATCGACCTGGTCGTGCCGGACCTCACCGGGTTCCAGGTACGCCCGCTCCTCCATTCTCACCGCCAGCGAATGCGCGCCGCCGCGACCACTAAGACCCCCTGCGAGTACGGCCCCATGCGCCCCGGCCTCTGGCTGCCAGCTCAAGCCGTACGTCTCGCACAAGACCCCCAAGGTCAAGGTCGGCGCGGTGACCGCCGAGACCTTTCTGAAGTCGCTGAGCGCGCCGGCCGACTCGGCGGTGGGCAGCGCCGCCACGAAGGCGTGAACCCGAGGCTGAGGTGAACAATGTACAAATTGCGCACTGTACATATAATATCTACACTGCTGGAGCCAGAGCGGCGCGCGGCTAAAAGCCGAGGCCGTGCGGCTGGAGCGGCTGGTAGTGCTCAATGACGCGGCCGCGCGGGACCGCCGGCCGGATGGGCCCGGCGCGCCGGAGTGGCCAGAGCACGAACGGCACCCGCGCAAAGACGAGGCCGAGCGCGACCTGTGCGCACGGCGCGGAGACCACCGGCGGGCGCGCGTGAGCGAGGCCGGCCACTTAAAAGCCGCCGCGTGGCACACCGAGACGTACCGGGCCGTAGGTGTTGCTGTCGGCGGTGGCGGCCGTGGGGCTGTCGCCTTCCACCCAGCAGTGGCCGCGCGGCACCAGCACCCAGCGGTGCTCGCGGTCCAGCACGGCGTCACCCTCGAGCGCGATCACGCGCCGCACCACGGCCAAGTTCGGCTCGTGGGGCGCCCTGGCATAGACAGAGAAGCGTAGACGTGCCAGCCAGCGTGAGCTTTTGGGGGCGCGACACGCCGCCGGCGGCCGGCGGGGCGCTCCCGCACCACATAGCCACGACGTCGCCGCGCCGCACGTCGTACTTTCGCACGACGCCCTTGTCGAGCAGGACCACGTCGCGGTTGCTGCCGCCGCCGTTGATTGTTGGCTGAGCCGTCGTGCAGACGACCGCTGGGCGCACGCAGCTCGTCAGCGCGTGTCGGGCCAGCGGGCGGGGTTCGTGTGGCAAGGAGCGCACCTGCATGGACGTGCCGCGCACGACGGACACGTCGGCGACCGAGTCCATGATGGCCATCAGGATGGGCGTGGCCAGCATGGCGCGGCGGGTGTACCGGCCCGCGGCCGACTGCCAAAAGCCGCCGCCCGCGGCAGCGGCCATGGCGACGGCGGGCGGTGGCCCTCGCGGCCCTCCTCCTTCGGCAGCCACCAAAGTCACCCGCCGTCCGCCGCGGCCAGCTGGCGGCAGCCGTCTGCTTCGGGTCTCCTGACCTTCTTCCGTCTGCTGCTGCTGCCGTTGCCGCCTGGCGCCGCCACCGTCGCCGTCGCCCGCCGGCGTCGCCGTCTCCCGCGCACGGCCCGTCGCCCGTCGCAGTCGTCGGCGCCTCCAGCGGCGGCTTCATACGATGACGTCATCCGCAGGACGCAGCGAGTGTGCAGAGTGGAGAGGGACGGCTTGGACGGAGGTCGCCGGCAGCAGCGCGCCGGCCGACAACGGGGCGACCTCGCGCCGTGTGAGCGGCGTGGGGTCGTGTCGTGTGTGTGTGTGGGCGGGGGGGCGTGGCCGGACAAGGGGCGGGCGGGTGCGGGGCGGCCAGACAAGGCGCGGGTGGCCGGACAGGACAGCGCCGGCGTGGTCGACGCCACCGTGCCACGGCGAGCGGGTAGCAGGGCGTGCAGCGTCTGTACTGCGGACCATGTGCGGACACGGACGGCGGACCAAGACGCGGACGCGGGCACGAAGGCGACACACTCTGCGGAACGGACGACAGCAACGGGAGCAGCAGCAGGAGTAGAGCGAGGTGCGACGCGGAGCGGCGCTCAGCCAACGCGCCCTCTACCCGGCTGGCTCGGGACGGGCGCCGCGGTTGAGAATGACGGCGGGAACAGACGAGGTGGCGGCCGGTGCTGCCGGTGGCGCGGCGAAGCGGGCGCCGCGGCCGACCGTCCACTGGACGGCGGACGGCCGCGCCGACGTGCTGCGCCTATTTGACCAAGGCGCCCTGGTGCACGTGGCCGCGCCGATGGTGCGGTACAGCAAGTACGCGCCGTGCGCCTCGCCCGTTCGATGCCCGCCACGGCGCCTCCGCTGACAGCATAGGGGGGCGGCTCTGCCTGCCGTGCCGTGGCGTGCACAGGCTTCCCTTCCGGCAGCTGGTTCGACTGTACGCCGTACGCCAGCCATGACCAAGCGCCCGCTGCAGCGCCTCATGTCGCCCCGCACCGGTTCGGCGTCCCGGCGCGGCACAGGTACGACGTCGACCTGGTTTACTCGCCGATGATCATGGCCGACTCGTTCGTCTCGTCGGCCAAGGCGCGCGACACCGAGTTCACCACCAACGCCGGTGCGTGCGCTTGCGCACCCCGTCCGGCGGTGCGGGTGTGCCACCTAACTGTAGTTGGCGGCGGCCCTCCGGATGTCCCCGACACAGGCGACTGCCCGCTGGTGGTCCAGTTTGGCGCGCGGACGGCGGCCGACTTTGCCGCCGCGGCGGAGCTGGTGGCGCGGCACTGCGACGCGGTGGACCTGAACTGCGGCTGCCCGCAGGCCTGGGCGATGCAAGGCGGCTACGGCGCGCAGCTGCTCAAGTCGCCCGAGCTCGTCCGCGACATGGTGCGGCAGGCCCGCAGCCGGACGGGCAACCTGCCCGTCTCGATCAAGATTCGCGTGGACAAAGACCTGAGGTGCGCTCCGGCGACGCTTCAGCGGCGGCACGATGCTGGCGGCTGACGCGGGGCTGGCAAGCCCTTGCTTCGCGGTGGCGGCTAAACGACTAGCCACACGGTCCGGCTGGCGCAGATGGCGGAGGCGGTCGGCGTGTCGTGGATCACGGTGCACGGCCGGACGCCGCGGCAGCGCTCGTCAACGCCGCCCGACCTGGATGCGATCAAGCTGGTGCGTGGCCAGCCGGCGCTGGCGCCACCGGCGGCGCGCTACGTACAATGTGCTAACCGACCTAATCGGCACGCGGGCCGGCGTGTAGCCCCGCGTAGGTGCGGGAGAACGTCAACGTGCCCGTGATCGCCAACGGCGACATCTTTTCGCTCGCCGACGCGCACGCCGTGCAGGCCAAGACCGGCGTGCACGGTCCGTGGGGCGGGGCGGCCTTTGGCGGTGCATCCTGGCGACGCCGCTAACACACAACTGGTGGTGGGCGCGATCGTGCCCTCCCTCGCGCAGGCGCCATGGCGGCGCGCGGGTTGCTGGAGAACCCGGCGTTGTTTGCGGGGCACGCCGTGACGCCGCGCGAGTGCCTGGCCGACTACCTCGGCATCGCCACCAGCCTCGGCACGCCCTTCAAGACGTTCCTCTACCACGTCGGCACCATGGCCGAGCGCGGGATGAGCGTTGGCGACCGCAAGGCGCTCCACAGCGGTCGCAGCGTCCCCGCGGTGCTCGACTTTCTCGAGGACCACTACGGCATCCGGCCGCAGCTCCGGCCACCGCCGCTGCGGCGGCCCGCGCCGGACCAGTAACCACCCTTTGTTCAGCATTTGTTTATATGTACAGCACCGAGCGTCTTGTCAACGGCCAAGCGTTTTCCGAAGCTGCTCGCAGTAGTCCAAGAAGGCGATAAACACATCCAGCTTGCGCAGCCCATGCATGTCCACCTCCGGGACGTCGGCGTAGTTGGTGGCCACGAACTGGCCCAGCTGCCGGGCGAGCTGCGTGGCTGCGTGCCGGTGCACCCACCAAAGGCGGCCGCACCGCGAGGTGAGGGAGCCGTCAGCACGGGTTCGTTCGTCCCAGCGTCTGTGACAAGGCGTCGCTACCGTTAAACGCCATGGCGGCGTCCAGCAGCATGAGCGCGTCGTCCAGGACGATGTGCTGGGTGAGCCGGCACTCCACCTTGCGCTGCAACATCGGCACCATGTACTCGTTCGCCAGCTGGCGCCCCACACACCTCCGCTGCGTCCGCATGCAGCGCACGGTCAGTGTACACATCCGATGCCAGTGCTCCCCGCGAATCGTGATCTGCCTACCCGCAGGACTTCCAGCGCGAGGGCCGCCTCGTCCGCCGCAAAGTCGCACTCGCCGGTGTACATGAACTGAAGCATGCGCTGCAGCGCCGGCCGCGTGACGCCCGGCAGGTGCACCTCGGCCGCGCCTGCCTCGGCAAACTGGCCGCGCCGGAGCATGATGTCGAAGGTTTCGCTTTGCGCGCACAGCACGATCCGGTGCGCCCGGATCCGGTGCCCGTCGTCGCCGCAGAGCGTCACGTCGCTCAAGTCCCCGCTGTCCAGGAACCGCCGGAACGACACCTGCACGCGTGCGCGCAGCGCACTTTGGGTGAGCCGGCGGCGAATGATGAGCAGGTACGAAGCCGACGGAACCCGTGATGAGCCCGCCGTGGCCGTACGGGCCAGTCGGTAGCCAGCTCGGGCGGCAGCGCCTTGGCGGGCGGCAGGCCAAACTCTTTCACCGCCAGCAGGATCATGGCGGTTTGACTGTCGCATTGCCTCGACCCAGCATATGGCCAGGCATTAGTTGCGGTGTCACACACACGTCCAGCTTTCGCCGACGCCACGCCCATACCCCGCGGTGTTGCTCGTCAGCGGGTCGGCGCCCTGGCGGAGCAGCATGGCCACGGCGGCGGGGCTCTCGCGGCGCGCCGCCATGTGGATCGCGGTGTTGCCGCCATCGCGCGACGCCGCCATGATGTCCAGGTCGTCGCGCAGGCAGCGGTCCAACAGCGCCGGGAGCACCGACAGCACCGGGCCTGTGGGCGGGCGCCAAAAAATCTATCGGCGGCGCACGCTGTTATTACTCACGCAAACTGTCGCGCAAGCGGTGTGTTTGGCGAACCCACCAGCCTTGATGGCCTCCCAGAGCACGTCAATGAGGAGGGGCGGGTCCGACACCGCGTCGGTCACGTACGACGGCACGTCCAGCATGGCGCTCACGAGCGCCTGCAACGACCGCGGATCAGATGGCACAATCGAGCGGCCGTGAGCGACGCAGGCGCAAACGTCGCCACGCCCGGGCACCGATGCGGCGTGCCTCCGGTGCGGTGCTGTCCTTGAAGACCTGCCGGTAGACGGACAGGCGCTTGGCGCGATCCTGCGCGGCGACCAGGTCGGCGCCGTCGTGGAGCCGCTTGATCGCGCGGTCGTGATCGTTGCTGATCAGGTCTGGCGGTCATGCGACGCGGCAGAGCCCGCGCGCAGCCGCCGGTCAGGCGGCGAGGGATGCATGCAGGCGCGGGGTTCGCAGACAGCTGCTACATACCCGCGGCGAGCTGCTTCTGCCAGAGTTGGAACGGCGTGAGCGGCGCCGGCGATGGCGTCGCAGGCGATCCCAGCGCGATGGTCTCGGCCACGTCCCACTGTGGTCGCGTCCTGCGACGGGCGGCGGTGGCCAGCCAGTCAGCGACGCCCAGCCCCGAAACGGGCTACCACGAGCGCGCCCGGCCTCATACGTTGCCCTGGCGAAGGTGGACGTTGCCTTCGCCGGGAAAGTCGCGCACCAGCGAGGCGGCGGCCTGCCGGACCACTTCGAGCCGCGGATCTCGCGGGATGTGCAGCACTGGGGTGCGCAGCCGCGGCGCGCGTGGGGCCGACCGGTCAGCACTGCACCGAACGCCACAGAGCGCTTGGCCCACGTCGTACGGGGATGCGCGTGCAGGTCTTCGACGAGGCGCTCGGTAAAGACCAACTGCTTGTGCGTCGAGTTCATGTACGAGATGCGGTCCAGCCGGCGCGTGTACAGCCCGGGCGTGCTGAGCTGCTCGAGGCTGTACTGGCCTGCAGGCCAAGCAGGAGCAGACGGTGGCGCGCGGGGCGCGGCGCGTGTGAGCATCACACGAACGCAGCTGCTTGCAACACAGACGCGACGTACAGCGCGAGATGATGAGGTCGACGGCGGCGGAGATGGTCTCCACCATGGCCTCAATGTACTCTGGCGGCAGGGAGGGCAGGTGGACCTCGTCAAACGTCGCGCGGATGCCCTCGGTGGCCTGCTCCGCCAGCTTGCCAAGAATCGCTGGGCGATAAACGTTGGCGTGAAACGGGCCTTTGCGGATTAGTAGCGCACACGCCTCGGTTGGGGAGACGATAGCTTGACGGCGCACCGCGGATGGCCGTCTCCAGCTGCCCCGAGTCGATCAAGTTGAGGCGGCCGGTGTCGCGGTGGTACCGGCCGGTCGTCACGAGCTGGTGCAGGGTCAGCACCTTGGTCTCCAGCTGCCGGCAGGAGAGCACCACCAGCCGCAGGCGGCTGAACGGCACCTGGACCACCCAAGCGACGCGGCGCCAACATCAAGTAATGCGAGCACATGAGCGTAGGCGCACTTGGCGCGCTCGGTTCTGGTACAGGATGACGCGCACGCGCACCGCTTCCAGCATGCGCCGCTCTGAGCTGGGCACGTCGTCGCTCCACAGGTGCTGCACGCGGTCGTGCAGGTCGTACAAGAGGCCGAGCGTCACCGGCACCGTCCCGCGGAACACCTGAACCCACGGCCTCCTGCCGAGCACGCGGCGTGGTTGGCATCGTGCACAAAGTGGATGGCAGCGCGCGCCCGTGCGTACCTGAGCGATGGTGCTGATCACCGCCGCCACCTCGGCCCGCTCGGCCGGCACGGCGTCCGCCGCGTGAATCTGCTGCAGCCGCTGGAAGCCCCAGATGAGCTCACCCGTGACGGTGTCGAGCGGGGTCGGTTGCGGGTCTGCACGTGCGCCAGGCCCAGGGTGTACACCGGCAGGCAAGGCCCCGTTAGTCAGGGAGGGGGCACGCCGCTCCTGGCCGGACTAGGTACCGTGTGCTGGCGTGGGCCGCAGCGCGACGCCGCCCCGGACGGCGTTCAGCACCGCGTCCATCGGGTTGGGCAGCGGTGTGATGACAGTGGGGGTCGCCGCCTCGCCCGCCGCAGGCGGCGCCGCGACATCCAGCGCCGGCGGTGCCGGTGGCGGGGGTAGCGCCGTCGGTGGCGGCGGCGGTGCAGCGGGGGGAGGGCGATCCGGCGCGTCGCCCTCGTCGCCCGCCGCAGCAGTCGGTGGTGGCGGCGGCGGTGCAGCGGTGATCGTTTCCCCGGGCGCATCGCCCTCGTCGGCCGCCGCGGCAGCGTCGGCGGGCGGCGCCTCCGCGGGCGCGGGCGCGCTGGGTGGCTCCGCCCCGCCGGCGGACGGCGGCGCAGGCGGCTCGCCCTCGCCTGCGGCCGGTGCGGGCGCGCTGAGCGGCGGCGACGGGTTGCCGTTGGCGGCCGGTGTGGCGACCAGCTCGGCGCTGCCGCTGCTGTCGGCCGCCGCCCCGCTGGACGGCCGCGAGATGGAGGTGGTCGACCGCCAGGCGGCCGCCGTTAGACGCGTCACCGCCGGGCGCGACGCGGCCGCCGCCGCCGCCGCCGCCGCCGCCTCGAGAGCCTCGGCGCTGTGGCTCGCGCGCGGGCGGCCGCACTCCCGGCACGTCTCGCGCCGCCATTGGTGGGCGACGTACGCCGCGCAGTCGGTGGACGCCATCCTCCTGGCTTGCGCAGATCTGCCCGATTCAGCCGGGCGATCACGCGCGCTGCGTGCTCTGCACGCCGGCCCAGTCCGCTCCACCGCCGCCGCCCTGTGCGGCGGCACTCGGCGTAGTAATGCTGGCGCTACCCGTCCCACGATTCGGACCTCTATGTCTGTTGATCCCGCCTCCTCCACCTCTGCCGTCTCCTTCCCCACCTGCCCTTACCCTGGCCGTCCTGAACCCTCTCCGCCCGGCGGCGTCTCGTCCGCCGTCGGCCGCGTCGGCGGCCGCGTCGTCGTCGTCGGCAACTGGATTTTTGGCGCCAACTGCCCCGCGAGTAAACAATCGATCGCGTCAGCCGGCTGCATTGTCCGCTGCGCATTCAGCATTGTCCGCTGCGCTGCGGGGCGGCCGCCCACGGCGCATTGTCCGCTGCGCTGCGCTGACGTTTGCAATCTTCTGTGCATGCGCAATGGCCATTTCGTACATCTGGCCTGTATGATCATCCGTGAACCATAATTATATCGTTAGGGCCCATGTGGCAGTCTAAGCACACCACTTTTCCGTCTATACGCCGCCCGCGATCAAGTGCCTCTTCTTATATTGTCGTGTGTATGGCGGCCTACGACAAACTCGCACCCACCTGCTAGAACGCGGATCTCTATGCCGGTTGAATTAACCTATATAGCTGTCGAGCGGGGTGCTCATTAATTTTGGATGTCGCATTATCGGCCATCACACCAAAACGCCATGGTACACTGGCTTACAGTCGCACGCGGCAGCCCATGAACACGGCGAAAGCCAGTTACACCTTTCGCGGCGGCATCTGGTTGTCCACGCCAGGGGCGGGCTCGGCGTTGAGACCCTCGTCGCGGGCTCGACCGGCACCGTCCACGCCGTGCTGCAGCGGCACGATACCCATCGGCGCGAACACGCGCGCGTGCGGCTCGTTCGGGACGGGCGTCACCACCAGCTGCGTGTCGATGTGCATGTGCCTCTGCAGCAGGCCGCCGTTGAGGTGTTGCGCAATCTCGTCCGCCAAGTTGGTGTGCGCCCGGCGTTCCATGACCTCCCTCATGATGAAGGCGTGGATCATCTGAGAGTGCCACCGAACGCGCGACCTACAAGCGGTCCGCGTGCGTTAGCCCACCGCGCGCGCGCCGGGTCGGCGTGGGCGCTGCCCCGGCGCGCCCAGACCTCGATGGTGTTGCGGTTGTAGATTGCGCCCGCCCTGGTGTTGTGGCGCGCCAGCGGCAAGTGGATGATGTCCCGGTCCAGTCGCCGCTCGTCGGTCGCCACGGCCTCGCGCGGCTCGGCCCAGAAGCGCAGCGGCGTGGCCGAGCCCGACGCGGTGGTGTGAAAGCGCGTCTCCTCCAACCCAAACGCCCTGACCACCTCCGCCTGCCGCCGGAACAGAGGGCCGTGGCGCATCCGCGTCCTGCGGGCGAGGCCAGTTAATGAAGCATCGTCGCCACCACCTGGATTGCATCCTTCGCGAACGGTCATACCATCCAGGTCTGCTCCATCTCATCTGGCCTCTCGATGTTCATAAAGTTGTGGACGACGATGAGCGGCTTGCTGCCGCGGCTCTCCCGTAGGGTGGACAGATAGACCTGGTCGGCGAGGGCCATGTTGTTCACGACAAAGATGAAGACGTCGGCCAGGCTCGTCGCCAGGGCTTGCAACAACTCGTCCGTCTGCCGACGGGTCTCAACTGTCTCGTGGCGCTCTGGGGGGGAGGGGACGCGCGCAGGCGCGCCTGCCCGACGTACGGCGGGCAGGTTAGCCGGCCCGCACGCACCGCCGGGGCGCGCCACGGGCGTCAGCACGTACGGAGGCTGGCGGGGCTGTCGAGCCCCTGGGTGTCAATGAAAAAATAGGACCGGTTGTTGTCGCGCACCGGCCGGCGGAAGGACAGCCCGAGGGTGTGCGTGTACAGCGACGCGGGCAGGTCGAGATTGGCGAGGAGGTTGAGCACGAAGGTCTTGCCGCGGTTGAAGAGGCCGATCACGGCGACCATCATGAACTCGCCCTGGAAAGCCTCGGGGTTGTGCATGACGAACTTCCACGGGTCGGCCGGCCGGTAGGGGCCGGTGATGAGCAACTGCGCGTCGTACTGCGACCGCAGCTGGGCGTCTCGGCGCCGCGCCTGCGCCGCACGCATTGCCCGCGGGAGGAGGGTGCGCCGGGCTGGCTAGCCAAACGTCAGCGGTCCAAAACGCCGAAGGGATGTCGACGACAAACCGGGGTGGAACGTACTGCGCGCCAGCGCCGCAGGGCGTCCACGACGGGCGTGAGGCCCGGAAAGTCGATCGTGCCCGTCACCAACAAACTGGCTAGAATGCCCGTGACGATCACGCCGACGATGTTGGCGGCCACCCAGAGCGGGCCGGACATGAAGGTGCTGGTGGTGGCGGCGGTGCCCGCCATCGAGCTGGCGGCAGCCATGGTGGCGCTGCCGGCGAGCTGCAGGCCCTCGCCGACCTTGCCGAGGAACGTGGTGAGGTACTCCATGGTTGGCTGGCGGGGTCACTAGAATCGGGCCGGTACAGAGAAGTCGGACGATGCTTGCTTGCTCGCCTGCTTGCTGGGCGGCGGGCGGCGGTCGGCGCTGGGATCTGGCGGCGGGTGGCGCTGGGATCTGGCGGCGGGCGGCGGCCGGCGCTGGGATCTGACGGTTGGCGGCGCTGGGATCTGGCGGCG
>Ga0180216_1003912_pt1 | contig 11492 bp, 10 predicted proteins | sample eDN3rd37CBELigMG_FD_128879 | JGI IMG/M metagenome (GOLD analysis project Ga0180216, IMG submission 128879) | Enriched Miracle-Growth compost microbial communities from Emeryville, California, USA - eDNA 3rd pass 37_C BE-Lig MG (version 2)... ...
ATGCGCCAAGTCCGACGGCAGGCGCCAGGGCAACGTATTGTCGCGCCCGATGACGCGGTTTTCGGAATAGGCGACGACGAGCTGAATGATGGGCGAGGGCATGGGGCTAAGCGGCAAAGTCACAGTCTACGACCTTGTATTCTAAGTGAAATAGCCGTCAGCGCCGAAACGGCGGGTGTCTGGGCCTTCATTATTCTTGAGGAAGAGGTATTCGCGCCATTCGACTTGGCCGGGAAGCAGGCAGGCGCGCCGAACATGCCAAGTGGTATACGCCGAGGGGCGTGCATGGGGTCGAAGGCGAGCTTCCCGCTTGGGCTGTGCGTCAGGCTGGATGCTCGAAGAATGACATGGATTCCCGCGCCAGCGCCTCGGTGTGGGCTAAATGGGCGATGGTGAGTTCCTTCGCCCTGGCGGCGTCCCGATCGTGAATCGCTTTGTAAATAGCCTTGTGCTGTGCGATGGATTCATTGCGCTGGGCCCAATCGACAGCAATGAAATAGCGTCGCAGGCGCAGCTCCAAATCCGCCACCACCGCGCCCATGATTTCATTGTCCACCGCCTCGGCCAGGATGGTGTGGAACTGGCTGTTGAGGCGTGATATGGAAATCGAATCGCCGGACTTGATCGCGATGCTGCTTTCCTTGATGATTTTTTCCAGCGCTTTCAATTGGTCCGGCGTGCGCCTTTCCGCGGCGAGGGCGGCGCTTTGAGGCTCCAGCACGCGCCGCATTTCAAAGATGGACTCGAGTTCCTTGGCCGACAGGGTTTTGACAAAAGTACCGCGGCGCGGACGCGATTCCAGCCATCCGCCGGTTTCCAGGGCTTTGAATGCCTCGCGCACCGGGATCTTGCTGACCCCGAAGTTCAGAGCGACCTCATCGACCAGCAAGCGTTGCCCGGGCGCCAGAATGCCGGTTTGTATGCCTTCCATGATGACGTCCTGGACCTGTGTGGACAGCGAGATATCAGGCGCCATGGGCGGCAGAAGATGCAAATTGGAGGTGGACATGTCAAAGCCGGAGATATTGCTGAAAGAGAAAGGCAATACAGCCAGCCAAGTGTATCAAAGAAAAAATGATTTTCCTTGATATGGATTATTGATAATTTATAAAGTATACTTTAAGTCCTTTAAAATCATTGAGGAGACCAAGGTGATCGGAAACACTAAGGGGAGGCGCCGCTTTTTCTACAAAGCCTGTGGGGTTTTGCTGGGCACGGGCGCCATGCTTATGGGAAGCGGCGCATCGGCGACAGGCCAGTACCCGAATCGGCCTATTACGATTGTGGTGCCATTTGCTCCTGGCGGAGCATCGGACATGACGGCGCGACTGATCGGAGAGCGCTTGGGTGAAAAGCTGGGGCAGACCGTCGTGATAGAAAATCGGGCCGGCGCAAATTCCCAAATCGGCACCAATAGCGTGATCCGCGCCGAGCCCGATGGCTACACCTTGCTGCTGGGCACCACATCGTTGATCAACAATCCATTCTTGTACCGTAATCTGCCTTATGACGCCGCGAAGCAGCTTCGCCCGGTCGTGGGGCTGGTCGATGTGCCGGCGTTTCTGACCGTCGGCTCGAAATTGAATGTCAAGAATGCGGCGGAGTTTCTGGATCTGGCCCGCAAGAGCAACGGCAGCTTGAACTATTCATCGGCTGGCACGGGCAGCACCTTGCATCTGGCCGCGGAATGGCTGAAAAGCGCGGGCGGGTTCGATGCGCTGCATATTCCTCAGCGTGGAAGCGGCCCGTCCGTTATCGCGGTTGCGTCGGGCGAGGTCGATTTCAGCATGGAAAACTATGGGCCTGCCAAAGCGCAGATAGACGGCAATCGCCTGAAGATGATCGCCGTTGCGTCACCCGCTCGTTTTCCCGCCCTACCGGATGTTCCGACTTTCAAAGAGGTCGGCTTGCCGGATGTCGATTTGTCCAGTTGGTTTGTGATCATGGCGCCGGCCAAGGTGCCGGACGATGTCGTCAATGTACTCAACAAAAATATCAACGACATACTGGCCGAGCCCGATGTAAGAGAACGCCTGATCTCCATCGGCCTGGTTCCTCTGGGCGGATCTCCGGCCGATTTGCAGAAGCGCATGGAAAGCGACGCTGCCAATTGGGGCGCGATCATCCGATCCGCAAATGTGAAGGTGGAATAAGCGGTATGACGCAGGCACCCGGCCAATACAAGGTAATAGGCACGCCTCTGCCGCGTGTCGAAGATCAGCGGCATTTGAATGCGACCGCGCGGTTTGTGGCGGATATCGATTGTCCGGGGTGCCGCGAGGTGGCTTTCTTGCGCAGTCCGGTAGCGTTCGGCAGGCTGCAAGAAATCATACTGCCCGCATGGCTCGATGCCGATAGCGTATGGACCGCCGAGCGGATCGAACCGCTCGCCAAGCCGATACAGGCCGGATTGCTGCGCGAGGAGTTCAATCAGGCGCCCTTGCCCTTGCTCGCGCGCGACCGCGTGCGTTACGTGGGGGAACTGCTGGCCGCGGTGACCGCGGATACTCGGGCGGAAGCCGAAGACTTGGCCGAATCGCTGCAGCCTGATATCGAGCCATTCCCCCCTGTCATGGACGCTTGGGACGAATTGAGCAAACCGTCGACGCCACTGCACGAGGGGCTGGCCTCAAATGTCGTGATGCGCATCGGTCGAACGGTTGGCGATCCGGATTGCTTCACGGATGCGAAGCTGCGAACTATCAGCCGCCGCTTCTCCATGGGGCGTATCCTGGCCAGCCCGCTCGAGGGCCGCGGTTGTGTCACTTGCTTTGACAGCAAGTCGGGGGAACTGGTTGTTTACGCGTCCCATCAGCGGCCACACTTGTTGCGCTCCTTCCTGGCTGAACAGCTATACGGAATCAGCGAGTCGGACATTCGGGTGATCGTGCCGGATGTGGGAGGCGGCTTTGGCGCGAAAAGCAATTTTTACGCCGAAGAGCTAATTCTGGCCGCCATGACGCTTGCGACCGGAAAACCTCATCGCTGGACGGAAGACAGGTATGAACATTTTGTCGGTTCGAACCACAGCCGCCAGCATGAGCATGAAATCAAGGCCTATTTCGACGGCAGCGGCCGCATCCACGCCATACAGGCTAAGGTTGTCGTGGATTCGGGGGCTTATTCCAGCAAAACATCGACGGGAGCCATTGAGGCGAACATGGCCACCAATGTAATGCTGGGCCCTTACGACATCACCAATTACAAGTTTGAAGCGATCAGCGTTTTTACGAACAAGACGCCTGTCGGCCCCTTCCGGGGTGTCGGGCGGCCGGCTGGATGCTTTGCCATGGAGCGCATCATGGACGAGGTCGCCCATGAGCTGGGCATGGATCCCATCGAACTGCGCTTGAAGAACATCATCCATACGGATCAGTTTCCCTATACCACCGCTACCGGTCTTTACTATGACTCGGGCGACTACGGCGAAGCGTTGCGCAAGGCGCGTGCGTATGCGGATGAGCACTGGCTGCCTCTGCGCCACGAGGGCGGGCGATATCGCGAAGGCATAGGCTATGCGATCTACGTCGAGCAGGCGGCGCACGGCTCGGTCGAGTGGGAACGTCGCGGTTCGCCGCTGGTGTATGGGCACGAGGCCGCGCGCGCCACTCTGTCGCCGGACGGGAGCCTGACGCTGGATGTCGGAACGTTGGGGCATGGCCAAGGTCATGAAACCTCGCTGGCGCAGGTCGCCGCGGAAATCACCGGACTGCCGGTGGACGCCATACGCGTGCGGCAAGGCGATACGGCCAGAGCGCCCTACGGTATGGGGTCCGTCGCCTCGCGCTCCATGGTGATGGCGGGCGGCGCGGTGGCCGCCGCATGCCGGCTGATCGTGGACAAGGCCGCGCGCATCAGCGCGGCGGTGCTCGAATGCGAAGAGTCCAGCATCAAGCGGGAGGACAATGCCTTTGTTGCGCCGTCCGGAAAGCGGCTCGACTACGCAGAGGTCGCAAGCATAGCGCTGGTCCAGCTGCACCGATTGCCTAAGCACATCGAGCCCGGAATGTCGGAAGAAGGCCTGTATCGGCCGAAAGTCGAGACGGGTACTTTTTCCTACGGCGTACATGCCGTGCATGTGAGAGTCGACATCCTGACCGGCATGGTCAAGATCAAAGGATATGTGGTGGTGGAAGACTGCGGCACTGTCGTGAACCCTTTGATCGTGGATGGACAAGTACGTGGAGGCGTGGCGCAGGGCATAGGCCAGGCTCTGTATGAAGAGCTGCGTTACAGCAGCGAGGGCCAGCCGGTGTCCGTGACCTTCGGCGAGTACACGGTGCCCAGCAGCATGGAGGTACCGCGCATAGAAATCATACATATGAACACGCCTTCGCCATTTTCGGAGTTCGGCATGAAAGGCATGGGAGAGGGCGGCGCCGTCGGACCGCCCGCCGCGATCGCCAATGCGGTAAGCAATGCCTTGCGCCCGTGGGGCGTATCCGTCGATCGGGTGCCGATCCGGCCCGATGATCTGCTTCAGGAAACCATGGATGGAGGCGGTCTCAAATGAAGATTCCTCCAGTTGAAATACGCAGCCCGCAGTCCGTGGAACAGGCACTTTCCGTGCTGGCTCGTCTGGGAAGCGATGCGCGCATACTCGCCGGGGGACAAAGCCTGCTGCCCATGTTGCGCTATCGCGTAATCAACCCTTACGCCTTGGTCGACATCAGCCGGTTGAAGGAATTGCGCAGCTTGCAAACGGAAGGCGGTCGATTGAGTCTGGGCGCCCTGGTCACGCATCGCGATATCGAGCAGTTGCCTACCCAAGAAGGCGAGCCCAGCGCAATAGATCTGTTGCGCCGGCATGCCGCGGAAATTGCCTTTCGTCCGATACGCAACCGCGGAACGGTTGTGGGCAGCCTTTTGCATGCGGATCCGAAAGGCGATTGGCCTTTGATGTTTTTCGCTTTGGCGGCGCAGGTGGAGCTGCGCAGCCTGCGGGGCATCAGACACTTGTCCTTGCATGAACTCATCGCGGGACCGCTGCAGACGAAGTGTGCGGTGGATGAGTTGGCCGTCTCGGTCACCGTATCCGGCGAGCGCCTGTCGCCGCTGGCCTGGGGTCGAAGCAAGCTGGTTCATCGGGCGGGCGAGTATGCGATGTGCTCCGCCATCGTGCTGCGGTACGAATCGGGCTGGGAGTGTTGGGTCGGGGCTTTGGGCGATTGTCCGTTCATGCTGAAAACCGCCTCGGCCATGCTCGGAGATGCACCGGGCGAATTGCCGGATATGGAGACGAAGCTGCGCGAGGCGGCGATGCAAGATTTGAGAATGAACGTTCCCGAGCTGACTGCGGTGGAGGCATACCGGCACGCACAGAACGTGATGGATGCACTGTGCCAGGCATGGCCCCGGCAGGGCGCTGAAAGCGAGATACAGCATGGATAGCAGCATGATGGAGAAACTGGTGGTCAATGGCCTGGATGTGCCGCTGGCTTGCGATGATAGGGATACCCTAGCCGATGTCCTGCGCGGGCAAGGCGCGAAATCGGTCCACCTCGGCTGCGAGCATGGGGTGTGCGGCGCGTGCAATGTATTGATAGACGGCGTTTGCACACGTTCCTGTCTGGTCATGGCGCGAAGCTGCGCAGACAGCGCCGTTATCACTCTGGAAGGGCTGAAAGACGACTTGGCGCAGCGCTTGAGGCAGGCCTTTACGCGCAATCACGCCTTGCAATGCGGCTATTGCACGCCCGGCGTTTTCGTGGCCGCCTACGAGATCTTATCGGCGGGTAAAGAACTGGACGAGCAAACCGTCCGGACGCAAATGGCGGGAAATATCTGCCGTTGCACGGGCTATCAGGGGATAGTCGACGCCATCCTGGAAGTGGCGGCGGAAAGGACAGTTGGCATGGACATACAGGAGACAGCAATATGAATCACAAGCGGCAATACAGAAAGCCGGGCGGCATCATAGCCGCCGCGGCGGTTCCTCACGCCCCGCAATTGCTTTCCTTGCCGGACACCGAGGATAAGGACCAAGTCGCGCGGGTCAAGGAATCCCTCGCGGCCATGGGCTCGGCGCTGCGCGAAAAGGAATTCGACAGCATCATCGTCATCTCCAATGATCATTGCGATCATTTCGTCACCCACAGCGTGCCGCCATTCTGCGTACATGCCGCGGAGACGGCTGACGGCATGCACAAGCACCGCGGCGATTGGGCGCTCGATAGCGAACTGGCCTACGCCCTGGTCCCCGAGATGTCGGAGCAGGGATTCGACCTGGCTTTCACTTTGACGGCCAAGCTGCAGACGGCGTTCACCATACCGTATGACTTCATGGGCTTCGGACGCGATACCCCCATGACGGCACTGTTCGTGAACGCGTATGTTCCGCCCCAGCCCGGCGCGGCGCGCTGCTTTGCATTCGGCCGGGCGCTCGAGCGCGCCTTGTGCCAGCTGGGACGCCGCAGCCTGTTGGTCGCGAGCGGGGGGCTCTCGCATTACCCGGGAACCCGGCACTATCACCATCCGGATATCGAGACCGACAGAATCCTGTTCCAGCGCATGGAGCGAGGCGAACTACGCTTTCTTGCCGGCCTGAGCGACCGCGAGCTCGACAGCACCGGCAATGTCGAGCTGCGCGCCTTGCAGATCATGGCCGGCGCTATCGGCGATCGCGAGCCTTTTCACTCGAGGCTGGAGCCGAGCTGGCACCATACCTACGCCATGCTTGCCTGGGACTTGGAAGCCTCGCCCGACCAGGACGGCGATTACCAGCCCATTTATCCCCGGCTGCCGGCGCATCGTGTGCAACTGATAGAAGCCCTGTTCCAAATCAGAACGGATCCGCGGCGTGCGAGGGAGTTCGTAGCGGGGCGCGACGCTTTTTGCAGCGGATTTGCGCTGGACGAAGACGAGCGCGAGGCATTGTGTTCATTGGATGAAGAGCGCTTGCGGGATGAGTTCGGCATACATGCTTTGCTGACCGCGGGAGCCAAGCGGCACGTGGATTTAATCATGGGGAGTGCACGGTGAAATCAGTGGAAATTGCGGGTGCGGGCATAGGTGGACTGGCGATCGGCGCGTTGCTCGCCCGGGACGGTTGGAAGGTTCGCATTCATGAAAGAGGCGATGCGGTTCGTGAAGTCGGAGCGGGCATCTATATCAAGAACAACAGCATAGAAGTGCTCGAAAACCTGGGCATATTCGATCGCATGATTCCGCATGGCACGAAACTGGAAAGAGCGCAAATCAGATTTGCCGATGGCTCGGTCCGCCAGCAGCGCGAACTCAGCGGCTTGTCCCGGGTTCATGTCTTCCCCAGGCAAGTCGTGGTGGACGCCTTGCTCCAGGCCGCCACGGATTTCGGGGCGGAGATTGCGCTGAACTCCACGGTAACGGGCGCCACGCCAGAGGGTAGCTTGACGACCAAGGAAGGCGTTACCCATCGCGCTGACCTGATCATAGGCGCGGATGGAGTCATGTCGGCCGTGCGCGGCTCTTTGAACATGCTTGCGGGCTTTACGCTGCTGCCTACCATCATCGACCGATTCTTGATACGAAGCAGGGTATTTACCCCGGAGCCGATGACGATAGAACATTGGTCGGGAAACCGTCGCATCGGCGTTACGCCGAGCGGGTCCGAGCATACCTATGTATATATGGTTGCGCCGGAGCGCGATGAAGTGGCCAAGAAAATCCCGCTGGATGTCGATAACTGGAGCAAGCGCTTCCCCACCATCGCTGGTCTGCTTCAAGAATTGGGGACGTCGGAATCCACGCAATTCAATTACGGCGCGGTGCATTGCGAGCACTGGTCGCGCGGCCGGGTGGCCATACTCGGCGATGCGGCCCACGGCTTGCCCCCCACGCTGGGTCAGGGAGCGGGGCTGACGCTGATCAATGCCTATGCGCTCGCCCATTTTCTGCGCGAAGAGCATGATGTAGCGGCGGCGCTTTCCGCTTGGGAAAGCAGGGTGCGATTCATCTCGGACCTTACCCAGACCTGGGCCAGGCGCTATGACTCCTTCACGCGGCAATGGCCCACGCGGCTGGACTTCATGCGTCCGCTGATAACCTGGTCATTCGGCCGGGTGAAGTCGCTCAATAGCCGCATGCGTATCGCCGACAGGGGCTTGCGCACGGCAGGCATCGAGATCGGTGGAGGCCATTGACATGTTGATCGAAGGCAGCAAGACACTGGCATCCCCGCGCGAAGAGGTGTGGCGGGCTTTGAATGATCCCGATTTCCTGAGCCGGAGTATTCCGGGGTGTCGTCAGGTCAAAGCCTTGTCGCCCGATGAGCTCGAGGTGGGGCTGACGGTGTCTGTAGGCCCCATCAAGGCCAATTTCGATACTCGTTTGCAAATCCGCGACGTCCAAGAGCGTGAGTCCTATGTCCTCCAAGGCTCGGGCAGCGCGGGCGCGGCCGGTTCCGGCAGCGGCACGGTACGCGTGGCATTGTCCGACATACCGGGCGGCACCCAGTTGGATTATTCCGCGGAAACGGAGATCTCGGGACGGGTCGCCCAGTTGGGCGCACGGATGATAGACAGCACGGCGCGGCGTTTCGCGGAAGAGTTCTTCGCCAATATTTCCAGAATGCTGAACCCGCCCGCCCCAGCTGTGGACGCCTCGGCGAAATGGCGGGGCCGGAGTTCCGAGCCCGATGCCGCAAGCTCCGGTGCAGCCGCGCAAATCGCCGCCCGCTGGCCTGCCTCCTTGGCGTGGAAGCTGGCCCTGGGTTGCGCGGTCGGCTCGTTTTTGGGCAATCTCGCTGCTGCTTGGGTACGTTAGCATGGGCTCGAACAGCCGGGTGAAGAGCTTGTATGGGCGGCACGCGGCGCTGGTCAGCGGCCATCATCTGGCATCGCGTTCGGCCGATGAGGCCCTGCGGGCGGGCGGCTCGCTGATCGATGCGATGATCGCGGCGTCGGCGATGCTTGCCGTCGCTCTGCCTCACACCAGTTCGCTGGGCGGCTGCGCGATGATGCTCTACTTCGATGCGGCCAGCGGGAAGGTACATGCTTTGAACGGCTCGGGGCGCGCGCCCTTGGCGGCTGAGCCGGCCCTTTTTCCGGAAGGCCTGCCTCAACGAGGCAGCCGCAGCTGGCTGACGCCGACGCTGGTCAGGTTTTGGGCGCGAGCGCACGAACGGTTTGGCCGGCTGCCCTGGCGCAGGCTATTCGAGCCCGCCATCGCCGGTGCGCGAGAAGGGATGGGCTGTTCTGAAGAACTCGGCCGGAATCTGCGCATTGCCAGCGACCTGGTGCTGAGCCAGCCGGGTTTCAGACTAGCTTTCGCAGCTTCTGGCAGCTTGCTGAGGAGTGGCGATCTATTTGTTCAACCGCGCATGGCCAGGGTTCTGGAAGAGATTGCCGAGCGAGGGGAATCAGGCTTTTACGAAGGCTGGGTCGCCGGCAGTTTGCTGGAATTCTCACGCAGCATCGGTGGCCTGCTGACGGCGGATGATTTGGCGCAGGCCCGTGCCGACTGGGTGGATGCACTGATGGGCGATGCGGGTTGTGGCAGCGTCCATGTCATGCCGCCGAATTCTTCCGGCTGGCTTATGCTGGAGCAACTGGCGGAACGGAACACGCTGCCTGATCCGGCGTCTCAGATCAGCCAGGACATTCTCAAGGCCATCGATATCATCGCGCACAAGGATGATGCGCCGCCTTCGGCCGGCGCCGCCGCTGTCTCAGTGAGGCATAGCGATGGCGCATCGGTATACCCGGTCCGGCGCAAGCATTCCTGCGAGCCTGGCGACACCACGGGTTTTGTCGGCGCCGATGCCCAGGGAAATGCCATATCCATGCTGCAGAGCGTATTCCAGCCTTTCGGCAGCGGATGCGTCGATCCGGGCACCGGCGTGCTGTTCAATAACCGCATGTACGATTTCAGCCTCGACGAGGGTTCGGCGAACCGCCTGGAACCAGGAAAGAGGCCTGTTCATACCTTGAATCCCTATTTGGTGCTAAGGCAAGGCGTGGCCTATGTGGCCGGGGCTTCGCCTGGCGGGGTCAGCCAAACCACGACGGGCTTCCAGATACTTTGCGGGTTATTGGACGGCGAGGCCACCCTGGGGGCGGCGGTAAGCCGCCCGAGATGGAGCCTGGGACGGGACGGCACGGTGCTGCTGGAAGAAGGTATTGCAGAGGAAGTCGCCCAGCGGCTGCGCGCCCATGGGCTGAATGTCATCGAGAACTCCAATCATGAGTTTTATTTTGGCTCTGTGAAGGTCGTGCGCGTCCATCAGGAGACTTCCATGCTGGAAGCGGCCGCCGATGCGCGCCGCGAGGCTTGTGCAATCGCATGGTAGCCGAGATGCGGGAATAAGGGCCCTGGTCCGGGAGTGGCTGCAATATGGAAAATCAAGATGTCACGGTACTGCGCAAGCTGCGCTCCTGGCGCAGCGCCGCGGACAAGACCCTGCTTGTCACTGTAACCCGGACCTGGGGTTCGTCGCCGCGCCCGGTGGGGTCCGTCATGGCGCTGAACGCGAACGGGGCTGTCGTCGGCTCCGTGTCCGGCGGATGCATCGAAGACGATTTGATCCATCGCTACATTACCTTGGGGGCGCTTGCGCGGACGAAGCAGCGGGCGCCGCAAAAGATCAAGTATGGCGTCACGGCGGATGAGGCGCATCGTTTCGGTTTGCCCTGCGGGGGAACGATAGAATTGCTGGTGGAGTTCAACAGCGATCCCGAGGCCCTGGATGTCTTGCTGGACCATCTGGACCGGGGCGAATTGGTATTGCGCTCGCTCGATCTACGGACCGGGAATGTGGATATCCGCAGGACCGATCAAGTCCAGGCGCTGGAGATCAGCGACACACAGCTTGTGGTGAGCTTCGGCCCCGCCTACCGTATGCTGCTGATCGGCGCCGGCCAGCTCAGCGAGTACTTGGCGACCATGGCGGTGTTCAGCGGCTTTGATGTGTCCGTATGCGATCCGCGGATGGAATACAGGAACTCATGGTCCGTGCCCGGCGTTACGCTGCTTACGGGGATGCCTGATGATGAGGTCCTGGCCTTCAGGCCGGATAAGCGCAGCTGCGTCATCACCTTGACCCACGACCCTAAGCTTGATGACCTGGCTTTGCTGGAGGCGCTGGAGAGCGGCGCATTTTACGTCGGCGCCATCGGGTCCCGGCGCAATTCCCAATTGCGCCGGGATCGCATGATCGAATACATGGGGGTGGCGCCCAGGGTCGTGGACAAATTGCACGGTCCGGCGGGCATTTATATAGGCAGCAAGACCCCGCCCGAAATCGCCGTCAGCATCATGGCGGAGGTGATCGCCGTAAAGAACGGCCTGGCCATTCCGAAAAGCTGGAATGTTCGCGAGGCCAAAGAGAGCATGGTGAAGCCGGTGCTCGATTGAAGCTATACGCCATGTGAATGACAGGCACTGGGCGCGCGTATCAAACCGCCACCGGCGCTTTGATGTGCGGGTGCGCTTGGTAGCCCACGATCTCGAAGTCTTCGTAGCGGTAGTCGAAGATCGTATCGGGCTTGCGCTTGATGTTCAGCCGGGGATAGGGG
>Ga0180216_1003913_pt1 | contig 11492 bp, 9 predicted proteins | sample eDN3rd37CBELigMG_FD_128879 | JGI IMG/M metagenome (GOLD analysis project Ga0180216, IMG submission 128879) | Enriched Miracle-Growth compost microbial communities from Emeryville, California, USA - eDNA 3rd pass 37_C BE-Lig MG (version 2)... ...
CCTCCTGCTCGGCCTCGCCCTCCCCGCCGCCCTGCTCGCGGGGCAGCACCTCCCCTTCCTCTGGGTGCTCTCGGGCACGCTGGTCTGCGTGGCGGTGCTCGCGGGGGAGGAGAGGGGCCCCCTCCTCACGCGGTGGCTCGGACGCCTCGTGGCCGGCGGCGTGCTCCTGGGGCTTCTGGGGGGATGGCTCTTCCGCATCCCGCCCACCACGGAGCAGCGCTTCGCGCTGGCCGTGGCCCTGTGCTTGCTGGGAGGAGGCCATCTCGCGCGCGGCGGCCTCTTTTCGTTTTTACCCCTGCTTCCCTTCCTCGGGGCGGGGGCGGCGATCTTCGACCGGCTGGATTGGATCCTCGTCGCCTCCGGGATCCTCGTCGCCACGATCGTGGGCCGGCGACCGCGACAGGGCCTGCTCCTCCTCGCCGTGATCGCCTTCCTCGGGGTACGGGCCTCGGCCGATTTCGCTCTCGTCATCCCCTCGGCGACGGACGACCTCCTCGCCGCCGGTCCGGCCATCCTGGTCGCCTGCTTCTGGTTCGGCTGCGAGGTGCTGGCCTCCCTGCGCCGGAGCTGGAAGGAGGAGCCCAAGGAGATCGTCCTCGGCAGCGCCGGGGTGATGGGCCTGCTCGCCGCGGCCCTCTGGGTGACCGACCGCGCCTCGGGAGGACCCAGCCTCTTCCTCGCCGCCTTCGCGATCGGGATCGGCCTCGCCTCGCGACGGCCGACCGGAGAGGACCGGCCGATCGAGGCCGGGGGCGCTTCGGCGCGGAAGGCGACGGTGGTGGCGGCGGTCGCGACCGCCGGGGCGGCCGTGGGCGCCATCGCCGTGCCGGGGGAGGGCGGGGAGAGCTCGCTCGTGGCCTCGCTCTTCTTCGCCCTCGTCTGCGCCTCCCACCTCGCGCCCTGGGGAGCCGCGCGGGCCCTCCGCGGGCCGGCGACCTTCGCCGCCCTCGCCTGGCTCGTCACCCGGCCCTTCGCCGCCCAGGTCGCGCCCGGCTCGGCGCTGTGGTGGAAGAGCCCGCCGGCCGCGACGGCTCTCTTCGCCCTGACGGCCGCGCTCGCCGGCGCCGCCCACGCGGTCCGCCGTCCGGGGCGGATCGGCGCCGCGCAGGTGGCCGGGGCCTTCGCCTCCCTCTGGCTCCTGGGCCTGCTCTTCTTGGAGAACCCCGGGATCGCCGTGCACGGAGAGGAGCCGGCGCTCAACGTCGCCATGGGCGCCTTCTGCGTCTTCATGCTCTTCATCGGCTGGGCGGGGCCCCTGGAGATGGGACGCGCTCGCCCACCGGGCCTCGCCCGGAGGTTCGTGGAGCTTCCCGCGGTGGCCGTGGCCTTTGCGCTCGCCGCCGCCGCGCTGACGGGTTGGAGATGAAGGTCGAGATCTGCGGGCTCGCGGTGGACGTGATCACCACCGAGGCGACCGTCGAGCGCGTGCTCCGCGCCTGTGCCGGCGAGGGGGACCCCCTGGTCGTCTTCTCCTGCAACGTGGACATGGTGGTGAAGGCGCACCGGGATCCGGACTTCGGTCGCGTGCTCTCCTCGGCGGACATCCTCACCGCCGACGGGATGCCCATCGTCTGGCTGGGAAGGAAGCTCGGCTTCCCCTTCCCCGAGCGCGTGGCGGGCTCGGAGCTCGTCCCCCGGATCTCGTCCGCCTGCGCGGCGGAGAATCGATCGGTCTTCCTCTTCGGGGCCGCGCCGGGGGTGGCCGAGGCCGCGGCGAATCGCCTCGTGCAGGACGACCCCGGGTTGCGCATCGCCGGCACCTACTCGCCCCCCATGCACTTCGAGCGCGATCCCCACGCGCTCGACGAAGCGATCCGGAGGGTGCGCGAGGCCGCGCCCGACGTCCTTTTCGTGGCGCTGGGGGCGCCCAGGCAGGAGCGCTTCATCCAGGCGCACAAGAAGGAACTCGGAGCGCGGGCCATCCTCGGCATCGGCGGGAGCCTGGACATGCTCGCGGGACGGGTCCGGCGCGCCCCGCGCTGGGTGCAGCGCGCGGGCGGCGAGTGGCTCTGGCGCCTCGCCCAGGAACCGCGGCGCCTCGCCCGCCGCTACCTGGTCGACGACCTCGCCTTTCTGCCGATCGCCTGGCGGGAACTGCGGAAGGGCGAGAGATGAGGCCCCGGATCCTCTTTCTGACCACCGAGCTGCCCTGGCCGGTCGACGGGGGCGGAAAGCTCCGCACCGTGGAGACCTTGGCCTGCCTCACGCGCTTCGCCGAGGTGCGCCTGCTCTCGGTTTCGGAGTCGCCCGAGGCCCGCGGCGACGCCCAGGCCCTCGCGCGGCACCTCGGACTCGAGGTGGAGCCGCCGATCCCGCATCCGGTGCGGATCCGCCGCAAACCCCTGGCACTGGCCCGGGCGGCGATGCAGGGGCTGGTCCGCCGCGAGCCCTATCTCGTCGCGAAGTTCCGCAGCCGGGCCTACCTCGAGTGCGCGCATCGCTGGGCCCGCCGGATGCGACCCGACGTCGTCTGGTGCGATCACCTCAACGTCTTCTCCACGGCCCGGCGGGCGGCGGCCCTGGCGGACGCGGCCCTCGTCCTCGACCAGCACAACGTGGAGAGCGATCTCTTCGCGAGGGCGGCCGGGGCCGGCTGGCTCGCGCCGATCGCACGATGGGAGGGCGCGCGCGTGCGCCGCTACGAGACGGCGGCGCTCGAGGAGGCGGGGAAGGTGATCGCCATCAGCTCGGACGACGCCGAGCGCTTCTCCCGGATGGCGGGGCGGGACGACGTGGTGACCATCCTGCCCTCCATGGGCGAGCTCGGGCCCTGCCCCGAACCGCCGCCCCCCACGGACCGCATCGCCTTCTTGGGCACGCTCTCCTGGCCGCCCAACGCCGAGGGCGTGGATTGGCTCGCGCGGGAGGTCGCGCCGATCCTCCGGCGCCTCGCGCCTCGCGCCCGCCTGGTCGTCGGCGGAAGGGGCCTTCCGCCCGCGCTCGCCCGCCGCGCGAAAGAGGCGGGGATCGAGCTCGTGGGCTGGGTGGAGGATCCCGCCGCCTTCTTCCGCTCGGCCACGGCGGCGGTGGTCCCGATCCTCTCCGGCAGCGGCATCGCGATGAAGCTCCTGGACGCGATGCGGGCGGGGGTGCCCGTGGCGAGCACGCACGCCGGGGCGCGGGGCCTTCCGCTCCGGGACGGCGAGGAACTCCTCCTCGCGAAGAACGCGGAGGAGCTGGCGAAGGCGATCGCGCGCCTCCTGGACGACGAGGCGCTGCGCCGGCGCCTCGTGCGCGGCGCCTGGTCCTACCTGGAGCGGAACCACGCCCGAGACGCGCTGGCGCGGCGCTACCGGGAGGTGGTAGAGGCGGCGCAGCGGATGCGAGACGCGAGGGCAGGTGGGGTGAGATGAATCGGAGCGGATCGGCCATGGAGCCGTCGACCGGCACGATCGCCCGGCCCCTCTCGTTTCGGGCGAACGTCTCCTGGTCCTTCTTCGGCACCCTGGCGCACGCCGGCTCCCGGTGGCTCGGCCTGGTGGTGCTCGCCCGGCTCGGCGGGGCGGAGACCGTGGGCACCCTGGCGCTCGCGACCGCCATCGCCTCGCCGATCTTCGCCCTGACCAACCTCCAGCTCCGCCAGATCCAGGCCACGGACGCCTCCGGCCGCTTCTCCTTCTCCACCGTCTTCGGCCTGCGCCTCCTCACCTCGGCCCTGGCCCTCGGCGGCGTGGGCCTCTACGCGGCTTTGGCCTCGGCTCGGTCGGAGCTCGTCTGGGTCCTCTGGTTCGTGGCGCTCGCCCAGGGCTTCGAATCGCTGAGCGAGGTGATCTACGGGCGGTTGCAGCGAAACGAGCGCCTGGATCGCGTGGCGCGCTCCATGGCCGCGCACGGCTTCTCGGGCATCGTGGCGCTCGGTGTGGGCTATTTCGCCACGCAGAACCTCGTGGTGGCCGCGGCTGGCATGGCCACGGGGAGCCTGGCCACCTTCCTCTTCCTCGACCTTCCCTCGCTCGGCGCCGTGGGCGGTGCGGAGGGGGGCCGAGGCGCGTTCCGCCCCCGTCTGCCGAAGGCGGAACTCCTCCCGCTCCTCCGGAGCGCGCTCCCCCTGGGCGGGACGATGATGCTGGTCTCCCTCAACGGCCAGATCCCCCGATACTTCCTGGAGGGATCGGCGGGGCGGACCGTCCTCGGGGTCTTCGCCGCCCTCCACCAGCTCGTGGCCGTGGGCAACCTCGTGATCTCCGCGATCGCGACGGCTGCGAGCCCCCGCCTCGCCAACTACGCGCACCGGGGCGATCGGGCCGCGTTCCGGGCGCTCTCGGCGAAGCTCTACGCCCTGATCGCGGCCATCTCCGCGGGCGGGATCCTGCTCTCGCTGGTGGCGGGGGAGTACATCCTCCTGCGGGTCTTCGGCCCCGAGTTCGCCGACCACGCCGACGTCCTCGTCCTCCTCGCCGTCGCCGGCTCGGTGGGTTTCGCCTGCACCGTCCCGGGCTACGGACTGACGGCGGTGGGGGCCCACGGGATCCAGCTCCCGCTCTTCTGCCTGGTGACCGCCGTCTCGGCCCTCCTCTCCGCGATCCTCATCCCGGCGCATGGCCTCCACGGCGCGGCCTACGCGATCGGGGGAACCTTCGCCGTGCAGTTCGTCGCCTCGCACCTCGTCCTGACGCGCCGCCTGCGGGGGAGGGCGCCATGAAGCGCGTCTTGCACGTGGTGATGACCCTCGACACCGGCGGGGTGGAGAACTGGCTCCTGCACGTGGCGCGGCGGCTCGACCCCTCGGCCCTCCGCTTCGACTTCGCCGTGGCCTCGGGGGAGGGCGGCGCCTACGTGGACGAACTCGGCTCCCTCGGCTCGAAGATCCACTTCCTGCGCGCGGGACGCGACCCCCTGAAGCTCTCTCTCTCCCTGCGACGCGTCCTTCGCGAGGCGGGCCCCTACGACGCGATCCACGGCCACTTGCACCACGTGAGCGGCCTCGCCCTCGGGCTCGCCGCGCGCGCCGGCATCCCGCAGCGCATCGCCCACTCCCACCTGGACACCTCCTACATCGATCGCCGCGGAGGCCCGGTCCGCGCCTTCTACCGGCAGGGGCTGCGCCGCCTGATCCGCCGCCACGCCACCCACGAAATCGCCGTGAGCGAGAGGGCCGCGCGCTCCCTCTTCGGTCCCGACTGGTCCGCGGATCCGCGGGTGCGGATCCTCCCCTGCGGCCTCGACTTCGAGCGCTTCCGCTCCATCCCCGATCGCGAAGAGGCCCGCCGTCGGCTGGGCCTCCCCGAGGCCGCTCCGGTCTTCGGAACGGTCGGCCGGCTCGAGGAGCAAAAGAACCATCTCTTCCTCCTGGACGTCTTCGCGCGCCTCCGCGAGCGGCGGCCCGACGCCCGGCTCCTCCTCGTCGGCCACGGCTCGCTCCAGGCGGAGCTCCGCCGCCGCGCCGCCGAGCTCGGACTCGCCGAGGCCGTCGTCTTCACCGGCGCACGGGCCGACGTTCCCGAGCTCCTCGCCGCCATGGACGTCTTCCTCTTCCCCTCGCTCTTCGAGGGCTTGGGCCTCGCCCCCATTGAAGCCCAGGCCGCGGGTCTCCCCTGCCTCGTCTCCGACGCCGTCCCCGACGAGGTCCGCGTCTTCCCGGAGCGAGCCGGATCGCTCCCCCTCGAGCTTCGCCTCTGGGTCGAGCAGGCCGAGGCCCTCCTCGCGATGCCGAGGCTCTCGCCCGCGGAGGCGGTCGCTCGGATCGAGGAGAGCCCCTTCGGCATGCGGACGCACCTTCGCGAGCTTTTCGCCGTCTACGGCGTCGCCACCCCGGAACCGATCCCGTGGAGGGCCGCATGAACCAGCGCGCGCGCATCCTCGGCATCGCCGCGGCGATTTCGGATCTCGTCCTCCTCGTGGCCGCCTACTTCGGCGCCTACGAGCTCCGCTACCGGATGGGCTGGCTCCCGGACGTCCTCGCCTGGGACCGGTACCTCCTCCTGCCCCTGCTCGCCGTACCCACCTGGCTCCTCCTCGGCCTGCTCGCCGGGCTGTATCGGGGCGAGCGGAGCCGCTTCGCCCGCGAGGCGATCGCGCTCCTTCGGGTGGCGGTGGGCACCGGGCTGGTCCTGGCCGCGGCCGCCTTCCTCCTCAAGCAGCAGCACCAGAGCCGCCCCCTGGTCGTGCTCTACATGGGCTTCGCCTACCTGCAGGCCGTCGCGCTGCGAGGCGCCATCCGCCTCTTCGTCGCACGGCAAACCCGGCAGACGGTCCGCACGATCGTGGTGGGCGGGGGCGAGCAGCTCGAGGAGGTCTGCCGCGCCCTGGAAAGGCAGGCCGACACCGAGCTCATCGGCGTGATCTCCCTCCCGGGAGAGTCGGTGCCGCGGGGCATCCGCTCCCTGGGCCGGGTGGACGACGCCGAGCGCATCCTTCGCGCCGAGGTGGTGGACGAGGTGGTCTTCGTGATCTCCGGCACCCACCTCTCCCAGGTGGAGCAGGCCTTCATCGCGGCGGAGGACCTCGGCCTCGCCACGCGGCTCTCGCTCGGCTTCCTCCCCGCGCGCAAATCGCGGATCGAATACGAGGAGGTCGGGGGCACGCCTTTTCTTCGCTTCACCACGGCCCCCACCCATCCGATCTCCTTGGCGGTGAAACGGGCGTTCGATCTCGCGGTCTCCATCGTCGCGCTCGTCGTCGGCGCGCCCCTCTTCCTCCTGATCGCGATCGCCATCAAGCTCGACAGCCCGGGGCCCGTCTTCTTCGGCCAGGTCCGGAGCGGCCTCAACGGCAGGCGCTTCACGCTGTGGAAATTCCGCTCCATGGTGGTGGACGCCGAGGCCCACCTGGCCAAACTCCGCGACAAGAACGAGATGAGCGGCCCCGTCTTCAAGATGCGCGACGATCCGCGCGTGACGAGGGTGGGGCGCTTCCTGCGGAAGACCTCGCTCGACGAACTCCCCCAGTTCTGGAACGTCCTCCTCGGCCAGATGAGCGTGGTCGGGCCCCGTCCACCCCTCCCTTCCGAGGTGGATCGCTACGAGCGCTGGCACCGCCGGCGCCTCTCCGTCAAGCCGGGGCTGACCTGCATCTGGCAGGTGAGCGGGCGCAACGAGATCGATTTCGAGGACTGGATGAAGCTCGATCTCGCCTACATCGACCAGTGGTCCCTCTGGCTCGATCTGAAGATCGTCTTTCGCACCATCCCCGCCGTCCTCTTCGGCCGAGGGGCCCGATAGGACGAAAAACGGCCACCCGGGCAGACGGATGACGGAGCGCGTCAAACAGAAGGCTTTACGCGCGCACGAAACTCTGCCTAGCATTCGTCCACCGTCTCGGCGTGGTGGGCGAATGCCCTCCGAACCTCGGCTTCCTGGGAGAGGTCGCGGAGGAGGGGGCTCGTCCGTGTTGCCGCGGCATGACAGAAATGCCGCGGTCCTTCCATCCCTGTCAGGGGATGAAGCCGTCCTTTTTTCCGACGGCAAATCCTAAATACTGAAAAATCCGCAAAAAGGGAAGCCCTACTGAAGAGAGGTTGCGTTGGCATCGTTCTCGCATAAGAAAGGGGGCGAGCGTTCTGCTGCCAGGTCGCTTTCGGCTCGAGCCTTCGGCTCGCCGCGCGTCACCAGGCCGGGGCGCTCCCCGCGGGAAGGCCCGCGGGTAGCCCGCGCCGGCGGGTCCCACACGTTCGCCCGTGTGCCCCGCCGGGAGCCCATCTCCGATGGCCGCTGCAGGCGAGCACCCCGCCACGCCGGACGGTGCGCAGCGAGCTTCCTCCCTTCCTTCGCGGTCTTCTCCAAAGCCGCCTCGGCTTTACTCCCACGAGGGTGACCGTTACACTCCGCGCGCCCGAGCACGTCTGGAGGTCGGATTGCAATCCGGTTCGATTCGAGGGCGGAGGCTTCGTAGAAACGAAACGATCCGCCGGTTGGTTCGCGAAACCGAACTTCGCCCCCACGACTTCATCTATCCGCTTTTCGTCGAGGAGGGCCGAGGGGTCCGTCGGCCGATGGCCTCCATGCCCGGGATCTTCAACCTCTCGATCGACACGGCGGTGGAGGAGGCGCGGCGGGCGCGCGAACTCGGCATCGACGCCGTGCTCCTCTTCGGCATCCCCCCGACCAAGGATCCGAGGGGAAGCTCGGGCTGGCAGGCCGACGGCGTGGTCCCGAAGGCCATCCGGGCGATCAAGGAGGCGATCCCCGAGCTCGTGGTGATCGCCGACGTCTGCCTCTGCGAGTACACCGACCACGGCCACTGCGGCGTGCTCGTGGACGGAGACGTCGACAACGACGAGACCGTCCCCCTCCTGGTGCGGGCCGCGCTCGCCTACGCGGATGCCGGGGCGGACGTGGTCGCGCCCTCGGACATGATGGACGGCCGGGTGGCCGCCATCCGGGCCGGCCTGGACGAGGCGGGCCATCACCAGGTCTCCATCCTGAGCTACGCGGTGAAGTACGCCTCCGCCTTCTACGGTCCCTTCCGGGAGGCCGCCCAGAGCGCGCCGAAGGAGGGGGATCGCCGCGGCTACCAGATGGACCCCGCCAACGCCCGCGAGGCGCTGCGCATGGCCCGAAGGGATCTGGCAGAGGGCGCGGACTGGATCCTCGTCAAGCCGGCCCTCGCCTATCTGGACGTCGTCCGCGCCGTGCGCGAGGAGGTGGACGTCCCGGTCGTGGCCTACAACGTGTCGGGCGAGTACGCCATGTTGAAGGCCGCAGCCGCCAACGGATGGATCGACGGGGAGAGGGCGATGCTCGAGGCGCTGACCTCCATGAAGCGGGCCGGCGCGGATCGCATCGTCACCTACCACGCGCTCGAGGCGGCGGCACTCTTGGCGGAGGGCTGATCGTATGGGTCCGACGCAAGGGAGAACGGCCAGGCGGAAGGGATCGCCTTATCCCAAGGCGGAACTCCTCCCGCGCATGGTCGCCAAGTCGATCGACTTCGTCGTCGCCTACCTCCTGGCCTGGATCGTCCCCGGGATCGGTCCTTTGGCCGGCATGGCCTATCTCATGGCCGCCGACGCCATCCACGAGGGGCAGTCGATCGGCAAGCGGCTGATGGGGATCAAGACCGTCCACGTCCCGAGCCGCAGGCCCTGCTCCCTGGTCCAGTCTGCGATCCGGAACCTCCCCACCTCGATCGCCTTCGCCCTCACCCTCAACCCGGTGCTGGCGCTGGTGGCCGGCCCGCTCTTGGCCTTCGAGGCCTACATGGCCTTCAGCGACGCGCTGGGCATCCGCATCGGAGACATCTTCGCCGACACGCAGGTGATCGACGGCAAGGTCCCCGTGGACGCGCCGATCACGATGGATTCGATGATCCGCAAGAAGTCGACGGCGATCCCCGGCGGGGAGGTGGGCGAGGCGGCGGAGGCGCGGACCTCCGGATGAAGCCCTAGGTTTCGACGATGCCGAGCCGCTCCCATCGGTGGTCGAACCTCACCTTCGTCCTCCTCTTCCTCGTCGTCGTCGTCCTCTTCCTCCTGGTCGTCGGCCCCTTCCTCCTCCCCATCCTCCTCTCCGCCTTCGTGGTGGCGCTCCTCTACCCGGTCAACGACTTCTTCTGCCGGAAGCTGGGGGGGAGGCGCCGGCTCGCGGCCCTCGTCTCGACGCTGGGAATCTTCCTCCTCCTGGTGGTCCCCCTTGGCGGCCTCCTCTACCTCTTCGTGCAGCAGGCCATCGATCTCGCCGAGAAGGTGGAGGAATTCCTGGGGCCCGAGGGCTTCGGCGCCCTGATCCAGGGCGAGCTCCCCGAGGTGCTACAGCCGCTGGTCGAGCGGTTGGAGCGCTTCCAGATCGGCGAGCAGATCCGCCGGGGCGTGAGCACCTTGGCCACGGGGCTGGCGCGCTCCCTGGCCTCCCTGGTGGGCGCGACGGCCAACCTCCTCATCGCGCTCTTCCTCGGCTTCGTGGCGCTCTACTACTTCTTCGCGGACGGCCACGCGATCGTCCGGCAGATCCTGGAGGCGACTCCCCTGGAGCGGCACTACACCGAGTCCTTCCTGCGGGAGGTCCGGCGCGTCTCCCAGGCGATGATCGGGGTGAACGTGGTGACCGCCGCGGTGCACGCCGTGCTCGGCGCCATCGGCTTCATGATCGTGAAGATCCCCGGGCCGATCGTCTGGGGAGCCCTGATGGGCCTCTTCTCCTTCCTTCCGGCGGTGGGGACCTTCGTGATCTGGGGGCCCGCGGGCGTCGTCCTCCTGCTCATGGGCCGCTACGCCGCCGGTCTCTTCCTCCTCGCCTGGGGAACGTTGGTGGTCGGCACCTCGGACAACCTCCTCCGCCCGCTCCTCGCCAAGGGCCGGATGGATCTCCACCCCCTGCTGGTCTTCGTGACCATCTTCGGCGGGATCGTGGCCTTCGGCTTTCTGGGGGTGATCCTGGGCCCGATGATCGGCTCGATCTTCACCGCCATGGTCCGGATCTGGAAGCGGGACTTCATCCCGCGCCTCCGCGCCTCGGACGGGTGAGGGGGCCCCTTGCAAATCCCCGCCCTTGGGTTAGATCGCCAACGCCATGCCTATCTACGAGTACGTTTGCAGCGCGTGCAGCGAGAAGCTCGAAATCATTCAGAAGATCTCCGATCCCGCCCCCGAGTCCTGCCCCTCCTGCGGTGCGAAAGAAACGATGGGGCGGCAGGTGAGCCGCTCCAGCTTCCAGCTCAAGGGGGGCGGCTGGTACGCCGACCTCTACAGCTCCGTTCCCAAGAAGAGCCAGTCGAGCGAATCCTCGGGCGGATCGGCCTCCGAGGGCTGAACGCTAGCGGGAACCTCGGTCCCGCTTGAAGGGGCGAGGTCGGGCGCCGCGCGGAGCGCGGTGAGGGAAGGGTGCCCGGCTCTCGCCCCATCGCCTTTCGGGGCCGGGCGCGAGCGGGATCCCGAGCCGTCGGGCCGCGAGGCCGAGGAGGCCGAAGCGATCCACGGCCCAGCGCCAGGCGGCTCGGTCCAGGCCCTCCTGCCGACGGACCAGCTCCAGCAGGACCTCCGGGGTCTCGGGCTTCCCCTCCACGGGCGTCTGCTCCACCCGCCTCGCCAGCTCCTCGCGCACCTTCTCGTGGATCTCGCGGTGCGCGCCGAGGGCGTGGAGTCGATCCGCCTGCCGGAAGAGGAGGTCCAGCCGGGCCTCGAGGCGCTCCTCGGCGAGCACCTCCTCGCGGGCGCGTCGACGGAGTTCCTCGAGTTCCTCGGCGAGGCCGTACTCGGCGACGAGGCGGCGGAGGTCGGCCGTGGAGATCCGCCAGGCCCGGGCCACGGGGCGGTCGAAGCCGCGCTGGCGGCGCAGCAGGGCGCGGAGCTGTTCCCGTTCCGCCTTGCGGCGGACCGCGGCCAGGCCGTGGCGCTCGAGCAGCTCCTCGAGGCGCGCGCGGCCGATCGTCCCCTGGGGCGGAGCCCAGGCGGCGTTCAGCCGATCCAGGAGGAGCGAGGGGTTCCCGTGCGTTTCGGCGATGAGGCCGCGGAGGATCTCCCCGCCCTCGGGGCCTTCGAGTTCCGCGATCGGGCGCTTCGCCGGCGGGCCGGAGACGAAGCGTCCGAAGCGGGGTTCGGCGGGACGACGGCCGGGCCG
>Ga0180216_1003914_pt1 | contig 11488 bp, 11 predicted proteins | sample eDN3rd37CBELigMG_FD_128879 | JGI IMG/M metagenome (GOLD analysis project Ga0180216, IMG submission 128879) | Enriched Miracle-Growth compost microbial communities from Emeryville, California, USA - eDNA 3rd pass 37_C BE-Lig MG (version 2)... ...
AAGCACTGATCCGGGCACTGGAGCGCTGGCCGGATGATCCACCCAAAGACCCCAAGGGCTGGCTGATTACCGTGGCATGGAACAAGTTCCTCGATGCGACCCGCGCCGCCGCATCCCGGCGGGCCCGGGAGCGCGCGATCGCTGCCGAGCCTCCGCCAGATCCTGGTCCCGCCACCGATGACACCCTGCAACTCTATTTCCTGTGCGCCCACCCCAGTTTGCCGTCCAGTTCGGCCATCGCCCTGACATTACGCGCCGTTGGCGGTCTGACCACGCGCCAGATCGCTTCGGCCTACCTCGTGCCTGAAGCGACCATGGCGCAACGCATCAGCCGGGCCAAGCGGCGACTCGCCGGATTGCCCTTGAACCAACCCGGTGATCTTGCGACGGTGCTGCGCGTGCTGTACCTCGTTTTCAATGAAGGGTATGGCGGAAATATCGACATGGCGGCAGAAGCTCTCCGCCTCACTCGCCAACTTGCCGCCCTGACCAGTGATCCGGAGGTCGCCGGGTTGCTCGCCCTAATGCTGTTGCACCACGCCCGGCGCACCTCCCGCACCGACGCGCAAGGTCGTTTGGTGCCACTGGACCGGCAGGATCGCTCCCGTTGGAATACCGCCCTGATCGCCGAGGGTGTGGCCGTGCTCCAGGCTGCGCTCATGCGTGACCAACTGGGCGAATACCAGGCCCAGGCAGCGATTGCCGCGCTGCATGCGGACGCTCCAAGTACCGGGGAAACCGACTGGGTGCAGATCGTGGAATGGTACGACGAACTCCTGCGCATCACTGGCAGTCCGGTGGTGCGCCTCAACCGCGCGGTGGCGGTTGGCGAGGCCGATGGTCCACAAGCCGGACTGGCGGCGCTGACCGAGGTGGATCCCGCGTTGCCGCGTTACGCCGCGGTCTCCGCCTACCTGCACGAACGGGCGGGGCATCCCGAACGCGCAGCAAAACTCTATGCCGAAGCCGCCCTCGCTGCGACCAGCCTGCCGGAGCGTGACCACCTCACCCGCGAAGCCGCCCGGGTACGGCATCGGGTAAACCGGTAGGGTCGATCCCATAAGGCAAGTGCGCCAGCAATTGAGCAAGGGCCGCTGCGCTCCGCTCAGGATGACGGTATGGTGACAGCAAGCGATAGTTAGAGCACTCAGCATGACGATTTCGCGTCAACCTGAAATCCGGAGCAGATCGCCCGCCAGACAATCAGGGCAGCAGGGACTACCGGTTTTCCGGTTTCGATCCGCTGTGGATGGCCACCGTGCCGAATCCGAGCAACTGGTAGCGCACATCCTCCAGACCCGTGTGCCGCATCAGTTCCGCCAGGTCATGCGCCCGGGGAAACGACCGCACCGAACGCGGCAGGTACTTGTACGCTCGCAGGTTCCCGCTCAGCACACCGCCCACAACCGGGACCAGCCGTTCGAAATAGACGCGAAACAGCGGCCCGAGCAGCGGACGCCGGAAGGGAGTCATTTCCAGGCAGATGAACCGGCCACCAGGGCGCAGCACCCGGGTCATTTCGCGGATGGCCGCTTCGTAATCCACCATGTTCCGCAATCCGAAGGAAATGGTGCAGGCATCGAAGGTGTCATCGGAAAAGGGCAGATCCATACCGTCGGCCACCTGGAATGTCACACCCGGCTGGTGTCGAGCCAGTTTCCGCTGGGCGGCATTGATCATTTCCGGGGAAAAATCCACCCCGGTCACCTGCTTCACCCCGGCATCCTGGATGGCGAAGGCCAGGTCACCAGTGCCGGTCGCCACATCGATCACATGCTGCTGCACGGCATCGACGGCCGCCACCTGTTTCGCCACCATCTTGCGCCAGGCAACATCGCGACCACCGGTCATGATCCGGTTGACCAGATCGTAACGCGGCACAATCCGGTCGAACATCGTGCGGACATCTGCCGCCTGCGCAATCGCGCCTCGACCGGGAGTTGCTTCGGGGTGATCGCTCATGTGATGACTCAACCTGCCTTGCTTTCGATAGTCAATGACGGGACGCGGCGCTACCGGCTCAGAACCAGTGCGGCGGAAAGCGTCAGGCAATACACCAATTGCTGCCGCGCCGTGGCTCCCAGCACCGCATTCAACGCCGGTCCCCTCTTCTCTGCCACCTGCCGCCAGAGCACGATCACCCCCGGCCACGCCAGCAGTGTCAGCACCCACCAGAAATCCAGCCACCCGCTCAGCCAGAACACGACCGGTGCGGTCAGCCCGACGAGCCACAACAACCGGTATTCCAGGATCGTGCGTTCCCGCCCAACCCGCACGGCAATGGTCATCTTGCCGGCGGCGCGGTCAGTGCTGATATCACGCAGGTTGTTGACCACCAGCGTCGCACAGGCAATCAGCCCCACTGGAATCGCCACTGCCAGCATCTCCGGTTCGAACTGGCGCACTTGCACCCAGGCGGTCCCGGTTACCGCAGCCGGTCCGAAAAAGATGAAGACAAACACCTCGCCCAGGCCCTTGTAGGCAATGGGAAACGGTCCGCCCGTGTACGCCACCGCGCAAACCAGCGAAGCCAATCCCAGCATCAGGATCACCCAGCCACCCCGCCAGGCCAGGTAGATACCGCACAGCGTGGCGAGTGCCAGTGTCAGCCCGGTGGCGCCCAGCACCATCGTCGCACTGGCCTGCCCGCTGCCTGCCAGCCGCATCGGCCCGACCCTGGCGGCGGTATCGGCCCCCCGCCGGAAATCGAGTGCATCATTGGCAAAATTCGCGGCGATCTGCAGCAATATCGCCGTCAGCAGCGCCAGGACTGCCGAAAGCAGGTGGAATCCGTGCAGGTGAATCGCCACCGCGATCCCTGTGAGCACCGAGGCGATGCCAACCGGCAGGGTTCGCGGTCGCGTGGCGTGCAACCAGAGTTTCCAGTGCGGGAATCCGGTCATTTCGGTGCCAGTTCCAGGTTGTCGATCAGGCGGACGCCTCCGACCGTGGCCGCGATCAGGGCGCGTGCGCCCGGAACCAGCGTATCCACCGGCAGCAATGTATCCGGATCGACCACCTGCAGGTAATCGAGTGTCACCGCAGGTTCGGTTTTCACCAAGACGGCACCCATCGTCACCAGACGGAACATGTTGTCGCGGGAATGCTCCGCCTGGTCCCGCATCGCCATCAATGCCCGATGCAGCACCAGCGACGCCTGCCGCGCTTCGGGCAACAGGCGCACATTGCGGGAACTGAGGGCGAGTCCATCATCATCACGGACAGTCGGGCAGGCGATGATCGCTCCCGGCAATGCCAGATCCCGGTGCATCCGCCGGATCATCGCCAGTTGCTGGAAATCCTTTTCCCCAAAATAGCTGGCATCCGGTTGCACCTGGTTGAGCAGGATGGTTACGACTGTGGCCACACCATCGAAGTGCCCGGGTCGCGATTCGCCTTCGAAATCCTCGGTGATGCCAGCCACAGTCACCTTCGTGGCGAAGCCGTCCGGATAGATCGATGGCACATCCGGCGCATAAATGGCCACCGCCCCGGCCGCAGCGGCAATGTCCGCATCCCGGTCCAGATCACGCGGGTATTTCGCCAGGTCCGCCGGATCGTTGAACTGGGTGGGATTCACGAAGATGCTGGCAATCACCCGGTCATGCGCCGCGACCGCCGCTTCGATCAGCGACACATGCCCCCGGTGCAACGCGCCCATCGTGGGAACGAGACCCACCGAACCGGCTGCAGCCCGCCAGGTGCGGAGTTCGGCAAGATTTCGCAGGATGTCCATCACTCGGTCACTTCGAGCGCATCGATCAGTGCGCGTGGTGTGGCGTATTCATGTTCCGGTTTCGGGTAGGCGCCGCTGCGTACCTCGCTGGCGAATTGGGCGAAGGCATCCTGCAAATTCCCGGCCAGATCGGCATAGGCATGGACAAATCGCGGTTTGTGCCCGGTCGTCAGCCCGGCAAGATCGGTCCAGACCAGTACCTGGCCGTCAGTGGCCGGACCAGCCCCAATCCCGATCACCGGAATGTCCACCTGTTCGGTGATCCGCTGGCCGATCAGCGATGGCACCACCTCCACCACCAGGCAATAGGCGCCAGCATCGGCAATTGCCCGTGCGTCGTCGATCACCGCCTGCGCCGTCGCCAGATCACGCCCCTGCACCCGGTACCCGCCAAGCAGGCCGGCCGTTTGCGGGGTCAACCCGACATGCCCGACCACCGGAATCCCGGCACCGGTGAGGGCACGTACGCGGTTCGCCATGCGACGGCCGCCTTCGAGTTTCACGGCATCGGCACCGCCCTGCTTCATCAGTTTCACGGCGCTGGCAATCGCCTGCGCATCGCTTTCCTGGAAGGATCCAAAGGGCAGATCGACAATGATGTGCGCTCCGGGTGCTCCCCGGCGCACCGCTTTCAGGTGATGCAGCATATCGTCCACCGTCACCGGTACGGTGCTGTCATACCCGAGAATGGCGGTACCCAGGGAATCGCCGACGAGGATGAGATCGACCCCGGCCGCGACCGCGAGTTGCGCGGTTGGGGCATCGTAGGCTGTCACCATCACCAGCGGGTCATTGCCATGCCGCACCTTGGTGGCGCGAATGGCGGGAATGGTCAGGGGATGTTCGTTTCGGGTGGTCATATCGCTTCTGTTCAGTTCGCCTCGTCACCCGTATCAGGATGATGGCGGAATTGCCCCTCCCGGGCACGCACCAGCGCGGTCACCAACTGGTTGGCAGGAACGCGAAGACCGGCACGACGTGCTTCGGCCAGGACCGCCCCATTGATCGCATCGATTTCCGTGCGTTGGCCAAGTTCAAGATCGACCAGCATCGAGGAACGATTGCTGCCCGTTTCGCGCGCCACTTCATCGACCGCGGCCAGGACCTGGTTTTTCTGGATGTTGATGCCATTGTTGAGGGCAACTTCCACCACTTCGCTGGCAAGGGTTACCGCCGCCGAGTGCAACCCGGCATCATCGATGATCGCGCCATTCTGGACCCCGGCCAGGGCTGTCAGCGGATTGATTGCGGCATTCACCGCCAGTTTTCGCCACACCCAGCGATGGATATCGTCGATGGCAAAGGTCTGCCAGTTGTTGGCTGTCAGCAATTGCGCCAAATCCCGCAATTGGGGATTGGCATTCGAGCTGCGCCGCCCGATCGCCGTCAGGCCGTCACCGGTGTGTACCACCTCGCCGGGAGCGGTACGAATTGCCGCCTGGGTCGTGACACCCAACCAGACGTGCGGTCGCACTCCCTCGTGCAGGAGGGCACCGCGAATGGCCGAAGCATTGCCCAGGCCGTTTTGCAGGGTCAGCACCACCGCATCGCGCGTGAGGACCGATTTCAGCGGCGCCACAGCCTCCGCCGAGGCCCACGCTTTCACCAGCACGATCACGAGATTGCTGCCTTCGACATCTGCCGGGTCGCTGCTGACGGGGATCTCCAGCGTGTGTCGCGAGCCATCCTGCTCTGTCAGGGTCAATCCGTGTTGCTGAATGGCCTCAAGATGCGCCGACGGCCGCCCGTACAGCAGAACGTGCTCGATTGCCTGATCCGGCGATACCGGAGGATCTTTCCTGGAGGAAAGCAACCGGGCAGCCAGCAACGATCCCATGGCTCCGGCGCCAACGATGGTAACGCGCACGATGTCATCCTTGACTCAGCAAACAAATCTCCGGTGCGGGCAGGTACGCCCCCTGCCTTCATGCAGGGGTATTGTCGCACGAGAACGCTCCCGGAGGAGGATGCGTCAACCACCGCTCGATCCCCTGCCATACAGATTCCCGACCGGGTATAATCCCGACAAATTCAGTATGATTTCACCAAGGGAGAACAGCATGGTCCATTCACGAAGAACATTGCTCACCGGCAGCGCGGCGGCCCTTGCCGGATTGGCCGGACATCGCCGGTTGTTTGCCCAGGGAACACCGGACGCCTCCCCGGCATCTGGCGAAACCAGGATCGTGCACCACGCCATGGGCGACACCGAAGTACCGGTGAATCCGCAGCGGGTGGTTGTGCTGGATGGACCACCGCTGGATGCCTGCTTCATCCTCGGGGTGATCCCGGTGGGCGCCACCACGGGAATCCAGGATGCCCCGTGGCCGGAATACCTGGGCGAAGGGACGAAGGATATCGTCAATGTCGGGGATATCGCGGAACCCAACCTGGAGAAAATCCTCGCACTGCAACCCGACCTGATCATCAGCCTGAAAATCCGGCACGAGGAGATTTACCCGCAACTGTCGCAGATTGCACCAACGGTGTTTTCCGAAGATACCGCCTCCGGCTGGCGGGACAGTTTCCTCATCTTTGCCGATGCCCTGAACCGCAATGACCAGGTACCCGGAATTGTCGGTGCCTATGAGGATCGTTGCGCCGCAATCGCCGGAAAACTCGGGGATCACCTGCCGGAAACCACCGTGTCCATCGTGCGCATCGTCGGCGATACCCTGCGGAACTACCAGTTGGGTTCGTTCAGTGGATCGGTCCTGGAGGATATCGGTTTCCCGCGCCCGGCATCGCAAATGGATCCCGAGGCAAGCTGGATCGAACTTTCCACCGAGCAATTCCGGGAAGTCGATGCCGCCTACATGTTTGTCTGCTTCTACGGCGACCAGGACACGGCCGATTTCTCCGCCCTTGCCGATTCCCCGCTCTGGAACACACTGGATGTGGTGAAAAACAACCGGGTGTATTACGTACCGGATGATTACTGGATGGTGGCCATCGGCTACATCGCCGCCGGGTTGATGCTGGACGATATCGAGAAATACATCATCGAAGGTGCGGCCCCACCACCCATCCCGGGTGTGGAGTAGCACACCTAGCCGTCCCTTCCGTCATTCCAATGTCATCCTGTGTGCTGCGACGAACGATGAATGTCATTCCGAGCTCATAGGCAAATGCGAAGCATTTGAGCAAGCTTGCGCAGCGGCCCTTGTCGAGGAATCCCCCGGCGAAGCCGGTGTTCCACGCAAACGGACGCGCTTCGCGCGTGGATCCTCACAAGGCAATCGCTGGCGCGATTGCCTATGACGCGGTCATTTGTCCCGGGCCGCACCATGGCATCTCGCTGGTAGGGTCCGAGCTTGTCTCGGGCCGCAACATGGCATCACCCAGCATCCCGCAAGCACCGCCGTCGCATCACGTTTTTTTCAGCCACGGGTAGTATCACCCTGAGAACGCGGAGGTCGGACACAAGGTCCGACCCTACCGGTTGGTGACATGACACCAGATCCGACCCTACCGGGCGCCGACATGCCAGGTCACGGCGAAAGCAGGCGGATCACGATCCCTCGTTCTTCGGGATGACCATTGGAAGCGCCGAGGTTTTCCCGTTCAGAGCGGTTTCCGCCCCTGCAGGTTCAGCCGCCAGTAATCCAGTTCGAATGGCGGATGATCCCGCTCCCCAAGATCGACCATCTGCCCGATGAAATCCTGGCGCATTTCCTTGTCAGGCAGGCGTTCCAGGTGCGTGCCGAACACCACGGTTTCCAGGAATTCCCCATATTCCGCGGCATCCGGCATGGTGACCGGTGCCGCAATCACATTCGTGTCGATGTCCGTGAATCCGGCACGTGCCAGGCGCTCTGCCGTGATGCCGGCATCGGCAAAGTTCCATGGTCCGTTCCAGTCCCCAATGAATTGCGCGAAGGGTTCCTGACGCAATATCCGCATGGCCCGTTCGTGAATCCTGGCGATATTCGGACCGCCTCCACATTGCGCCACCAGCCACCCTCCCGGACGCAACGCCCGGAACAGGTTGGCGAACAACCGGTCATGATCCGGCAACCAGTGAAAGGTGGCGGTGCTGAAAATGGCGTCCGCCACCTGATCCAGATCGAGTTCCTGCAAATCAACCTGCCTGAATTCCACACGGTCGCCATAGGTTGGTCGCAGGAATTCCCCGGCTTCATCCAGCATGTTCTGCGATTGATCGAGGGCGATCACCTGCCCATCCGGCAATCGCTCCAGCAGTAGCGCGGTCAGGCGCCCGGTGCCGCATCCGGCATCGATGACGGTTTCATTCCCCTGCAATGGCAACCGGTCCAGCACCGGTCCGCCCCAGTTGACATGGGGATTGGCCACCCGGTGATAACTTGCGGCATTCCACTCCCGGATATCGGACGTTTTGTCGTTCATCGTTCATCTTTCCGCTGTGACGATTCTGGTAGCATCAGTGCAACACGCTGATCGTAGACCTTGACGCAGGAAATGGAAATAATCCGGCAATGAACAACGGTTGGCAACGCGACGAAGATCGACGACACGAGGAATGGCTGATCCGTGAGCAGCGGGTGACGATTCGCGCCATGATCCTGACCTGCGCCATCGTGATTGCCCCATTCCTGGCGCTGCCCTGGGGGGTGAATCCGGCGCTGGGGGTGCTGGGCGTGGCGATGCTGTTCACCGCCGGACTCTGTTTCATGGCTGCTCGCGAACTGGGGGCGGCCACCGGGGAGAAAGTGCGAAATGCGGGATTGCTGAACGGCATCCTCGGATTGATGGTGATTGGCCTGGCTGTCTATCGCGTCTGGGGCTGAAGCGGGACTACACGAAAATCTTGCCGGCCGGGGAACCGCCTGGTCGCTCCTTGCGCATCCAGATCCCGTTGCGCCTGCGCCCGTAATAATGCTGCGCGGTACCGGTTTCCACGAATCCTTCGCTCTTGTACAGCGTTTTTGCGGGTTCGTTGAATTCCTCGACAATCAGGGTCACATGCCCATCCGGTATCCGCTGCTGGATATCCCGCAGCAGGAGCCGTCCCACGCCCTGCCGCCGGAACCCGGGATCGATCGCCAGGTTCACCACCCGGACATCGCCCCGGTACCGGTCCGCGATCAGGCATCCGGCGATGATGCCCCAACCGGTTTTCGCAACCAGGAATGTCACATTCGGCAGCAACCAGAGCAGCAACAACTGGAAATACCCGTACGCCAGACCGCGCCGGAACGATTGCCGCTGGATGGCGGCCACCTGGCGCAATTCGGCAAATGCAGCTCGCTCCACCCGGAAACCGGGCGCAGGATCGGGCAGGCTGGAAGTTGCGGGAGGACCAGGCACATCGCTCATACTGCGCTATCCTAGCGCAGCCCCGCCCCGTTTTCGATATCCCCTTTGTGCCCGGAACAATCGGGTCAGTCGCCCAAGGCGAACCAGACCGGATCGCCCGCATCGTCTGACGTTTCCCTCACAGAAAGCACCGGTGAAGAGGCATCAGGCAAATCAACCTTCCAGCACAGTACGAAGTCACTCCTGCCACCCCGGAACAATTCCGGCATGACCATCACACCCTGCGACACGTCCTGGCAGGATGTCCGGTCTGTTTCGTAAACCTCTCCCGATTCGCCCTCCAGGGCGAACGCATACCCAATCACCAGGTTCCCAAAGCGATCCCCGGTATAAACAGCATCTATCGTGGCAGTCAGGTACCTGACTGCCTCCGGCGAGGGTGTCGCCTCGCCCGGCACCTGGATCACCACCGGCTCAATCACCGTATCGCGAATGGTCAGGAGGAAGTCCCCGACCCGGCCCGTCTCCCCGACTGGCACCGGATTCGTCCTGGAAGAGTCCTCAGTCACCTCGACCTCCGGAGCAACCAGTTGCTGCACCGAAAAATCGTTTCCCAGTGAGAACCAGGCCTCCTCCGCACCGGCCGGAATATCCTCGATACCAATGGCAGTCACCAGCATCACCAGGGAATCGGCATCGTCCGCCCGAATTTCCCAGCAGATGTTGAATTCTTCCGATTCTCCCGGTGCTGGCTGCTCCACGAAGAATTTGTGATCCGGCAGGCGGCCACACGTCGCTGCACCGCTGAAATAGCCGGTTCCCGATGCTCCCACCGCCCGGAATTGCAGTGCCCGGCCAGCCGACCCGGCGGAGGCCGTCCCGGTGTAACGTGCCGCGATCCGCACCATGAAAAACTGGTTCCCTGGCGCCGGGGCAGCATTCTCCGCATCGAAATCGAGCACCACACGGGTTGCATCCGGTGTGGTGTCAATCACTTCGAGATCGAAATTGCCAACGGTGCCAGTCGCTCCTGCGTCAATTGGTGCCCGCAGGAAGGGATCGTCATTCACCTGTGCTACCGCCACAGGTTCCGGAATCAATGAAGCAAGCAGGACGAACAACAGAAGGCGAGCAAGGCGTTTCATGGTTGGTCCACTCCTTCCAATCGGAAGTTGCCGGGATCGTGCGCAAGGACGACAGATCTGGATTGTGAAAACACCACCATCTTGCCAGAAAGCATCGCCAATAGATAGTTCATCACCGCCTGGAATCTGTTCCTACCGGTGGCTCCGGCGGTTCTCCGGCGAACATTGCCGTTTGCGAATACAGTCCGGCGGCGGCCAACCCGTACACTACCCCGCCGATCACCCAAACCGCCCATCCTGCATCACCCGCCAGCGCCAGGTCACGCAGGGCCAGCAATACCACCCCTGAAATCATGGCCATTACCCCGGCGAATCGCACCGGCAATCCTGCCCGCTTGGCTACCTCCACACAGGCCGGAATGATGATCACCAGTGGCACCCCTGCAATCAGCGAAAACGAATCATCGAAGGACATGTTGTCTCCCTTTCATGTGCAGTGTTTGCCTGGCCGGGCAATCACGAAGCGACCGGCAAGGCGAGCACTGCCTCTCCCGCCACATCCGTCCCGCCCGACCACATTCGCCAGCCCTGGTCGCATTCCCCCACAATCCACCACACCGGATTCCCCGCCACCGCTTCCCCAATCACCCAGCCACGTACCGGCACCACCGATCCGGCGGCGAGTTCCGCCCGCACCGGCTGGCTGGTTTCCGCCCACTTCCGCGCATACAGCAGCGGCACCGTGACCTTCACCGGATGCGTTGCCTGCAGGGTGCGGCTGGTGCCGAATGGCGGAAACGTCACGGGAACGGGAAGTTCCGTATCCAGGCCGAGAGCGGCCGCAATACCAAGCACCACTCCACGCCCCACCTGTTCCGGGAAATCGGCCCGGTCGATCGTCACGCGGTCCGCCACGATATTTCCGCACTCAAGTACCAGCCTCACCAGGCGATCCCGCACCGGTGCGGTATAGGCGAACATTGCCAGTCGCCACCCCAGGTCGGCACCGACCCCGGTCTGCTTTTCGCTCATCACGCCCGGTGCAATCACATTGCTCGTACGCAGTTTCAGACCGGTCGCGCGAGAAACGCCCTGGGCAATCGCTGTGGTGAACATGCGGTCCCGGTGATTGCTGATCGCACTGTCGCTCCCGGCATAGGGTGTGAGTGTCTGCAACCCGTCACCATCCGGGACAATGGCAAATACCCCCGGTGTATGGGCCGCGTTGTCCTCGATATGGATGTCCAGCACCACATCGAACGGTTTGGTCCGGTGCAGGTTCACCACCCGCCGCGCCACCGCATCGAGTCCACCCGCAAACCAGTCATCGGCTCGACCATCGCTGTTCTGCAGGCAGACCGCTTCATGCCCGGCCGCGTTCAGTGCCGCCGTGATGGCATTGGCAATCGCCGGGGTTCGTTTCGATTCT
>Ga0180216_1003915_pt1 | contig 11485 bp, 9 predicted proteins | sample eDN3rd37CBELigMG_FD_128879 | JGI IMG/M metagenome (GOLD analysis project Ga0180216, IMG submission 128879) | Enriched Miracle-Growth compost microbial communities from Emeryville, California, USA - eDNA 3rd pass 37_C BE-Lig MG (version 2)... ...
GCAAATATGTTAAACGAGATGGATCCAGCAATGTATTCCATCACTGGATTAAATAGCAGACCACTCTATGAAGCAGCCTTTGGTTTGCCAGAAAAGGAAAGACTAGGTGCGAAGCTTATGTTGGACATTACAGCCCTTTACGATAAGACTTTCTCAGAGATTGGTGTAGTTTCTTAAGTTCGAAAATTCTGGAGGATCGTTTTCACAACAATCCTCCTCCTTTTAAAGTTAATTCATTTGTATGGATACCTATTTACCAGCATTACTCGCTTAATACCCAATTGTCAGCTCAGTTCAAATCATTTGTATTCTTCCCTTTCATCCCTAAACTTTATATATAGGACCATTCTTTTTGGGGTATTTGATTCACGAACGGGTCACCTTGTGAGTAAAGAGTAGCTTTCACACGTTCTTTAGACTCCCTAACTGAAGCATCAGGCAAGCCTACTATAGTAAAGCCCTCACCCATTTCAAGAGTTTGAACTTCAACTTGTACGCGATATCCCTCCACTCCCCTTAAACCTACACTCATGATTTTTTCATCATAGCATCATCTCCTGCTAATAAAATTTCCACGTCACTTCCCAGCCCTCTGGATCACACTCTTCGAAATACCTGTCACTCTTGCAATTTGCCTTAAACTAATGCCGTTTACAGCCTTAAGTCTAAATAGGACAGAATCTCGTTCCTCCTTATCCATGTGCTGCAACATGTTTATGTTGGACACACCTATTTCAAAAAGGTACCTTTTTACTTCATCATCTGTTAACCGTATTCTTACGGTATCTTCCAAGCATTGATCATCATTTGGTTTTTCCATATAATCCTTGAACAATAAAAGGGCTTGTTTTCTATCTGAAGAGAAAAATTGGAGAGGATAATCTACATCAATAATCGTTGCTTTATGAAGGTACTCATGGATGCTTGTCCATTTGCATTCGAAGATAGTAGGAGATAATCCTGCTTTTAGCGGGTTTTGGTGAATATAGCGAAGCACGGTAAGAAAATATCTTATACTATCAACATTTTCGCTTTTAAACCGTTCTTGAAACAAATGACCACAGCGTTCATATTTCAAATTGTACCAGTAAACATAGCTTGAACTGATTCGCTTTATCACATTTGAGATATTATCTGACTCCTTTATCAATAGATGAATATGATTATCCATTAAACAATAACTGAAAAGGTGAAAATGACCCATTTCCTTATACCTTTTCAGAATTTGTAAAAACTTCCACCTATCTTGATCATCTTCAAAAATTGTTTGTCGATTGATGCCTCTGAGCATGATATGATAGATGCCGTTTGGACTCTTTTTTCTTGCTATTCTAGGGATAGGGACCACCACACTTTTGAATTAGAGATAAACGAAAGAGATTGGAGACGAAACCAGAGGTGCAATGAGGGGAGGGGAAATTCACACATAAATTATTCTACTTTTTCCACTTGAATTCTGCAAGAAATTGGAACTGGGACAGGTTACCTGTCCCCCTGTTCCACTAACTTAATGAACGGTTCGACAAAGGCCGGGTCGAATTGCTGGCCTGAGCATTTGCGTAGTTCTTCGATGGCTTCTTCGAAGGTTTTGGTTTTTTGATAAGGTCGTTCGGTTGTCATGGCATCGAAGGAGTCGATGATGCAGAGAATCCGGGCGAGCTTTGGGATGTTTTCTCCTTTGAGTCCGTATGGATAGCCTTTTCCGTCGTAGCGTTCGTGGTGAAGCTCGACAAGAGGCAGAAGGTCATCGTATTTTTTCGTAGATGCCAGAATTTCCTTGCCGTACGTCACGTGTTTTTTCATCATTTCCCATTCGTGTACTTGCAGTTTGCCCTTTTTATTAATGATGTCACGCGGGATTTCAAGTTTTCCGATATCATGGATGAGAGCTCCGAGTATTAACCTTCTTTTTTCATCCTCACTTAGCGAGAGTTGATCACTAATGTCGACGGCATATCTGAACACTCTTTTGCTGTGTTGATATGTGTAGATATCCTTTGATAAAAAGATCTGCAGCTGCTGTTCAAGCCCGTCAATTTCCTCTTTAATTTGAGGTCCTTTATGATTAAAACGACCTTCTTTATAAATCTGGCAGTTGTTTTTTCCTTCAGCCTTTGCAAAATAAAGCGCTTTGTCCGCTCTTGCTAGTAGCTCAGAAGCTCCGTATGTGCCTTTTTCATACTCTGCAATTCCGGAAGAGAAGGATAGGCATCTTAATGGTAGAATATCAACACCTTTAAAAGGGGTATCATTGTATTCCTTACGTAGTTTGTCCATGAACATTTTTGCTTTTTCCTGGCTTGTTTCAGGCATGATGATCCCGAATTCTTCCCCGCCGTACCGTGCGGCAATGTAAGGGAGATCCTTTATTTTTTCTGATAAGAAGCTACCAAAGAATGTTAACAGCTCATCGCCTTGAACATGTCCATTGAAATCGTTGTATTTTTTAAAATCATCTAAGTCTAGCAATGCGATAGAAAACGGATCTTCATATTCACTTTTTTTAATGTATTCATCAAGCGTTTGTTTAAAATAACCATGGTTATACAAGCCTGTTAAAAAGTCTTTTTGTGCTCTTGTTTCTTCATTTTTATACAAAGAAAACACTTTCTGAAAGGCGAGCGAAAGAGTAATGGATAGTGAGATAAATAAGAAAACGCCAAAGATCGGTTGTGCATGAATAACGATCGTCATGACAAGTGATAGCACCAATGTGCATAAATAACTAATGAACGCTTCTTTTAAATCATCTTTACTTAATAAACTTTGAAAAACTTTCCCAAAAGGCTGTTTTGTGACTAAGAAAAAGTACAGCCACATAATGATAACATTCAAGATAAAATAGACGGTTAACGATATGGTATAAGGCCATAGATTCGCGATGTCTATCCTTCCGACCGTTCCACCTGTGGTAGTAAAAGTATAATAAGTTGTAATGATCATGATGGTATAGTTGGCGAAATTAAACAAATGCTTCCACCATTCAAGTTTAAAACGAATAAGGAAAAAGGCTAAACTACTTAGCATTAAAACATAGAGTGGCACATTTAATCCAAACAAAAAGATACACGCTAAATATATAGCAGAATCCATTGAGAGAGAATTTCCGGATGGAAGAATTATATTGAAATGATTCAAGAGGAGAATTGCTCCAATGAGTGTATAAATTAAGACCCAATTTGATAGCTCCCCAACATAAAGAGGCAGATTCAAAAAGAGGAGAACCATGCTGATTAGACAGATGAACGCAATATAGAGATTTTGACGATTAAGTATCATTTTTTATCACACTCACTACATACTAATTGGAAAAGAGGGAACCACAGATTCCCTCTTTTTATATGTTTACCAGAATTTCCATCCTGAAGTTAACGCTACGATAGCTGAACCAACAATAAGTATGTTTAGGATAGCATTTTTTGTTTTATTTTTCATTATATTTTCACCTCCTTCGAATTCCCATTTAATGGCTCCTCCCGTTCTTTTGTACGCAGCATGATTGCTTGAATCGCAAGGAAGCCTCCTATATTCATCACCACATCACCAATGCTAATAATCTGCTCTCTTGGATATGGTGCCTTTAACGGAATAATATCACCTAAAAAGGCAAAAATCGTAGAATCTGTAACAAGCGTATGCTTAGCATATAAGCTGTTTTTTAATGTTTCTAAATAGTACGGATCTAAGTGTAGAGCAGCCTCACCAGAAACAGGCATTCTCCCACCATTTACTGCCATCACAATGAAGTTAAGCAGAACTCCAACAAAAATGAATTTAAAATGGTCATGAAATCGGTTAATCCATAAAAAGATAAGTCCAATCACATAGACGCCTATGAAGGAAAACTGACTAATTTCCCCTACCCATTCAATTTTATTTTGAAAATAGAAAATACAGAGCTGAAAAAGTAGAAGTGCCGGGAACACCCATCCCATTTTAAATCGAATCTCTCCAAATCCTTTTAAACTGCCACCTCGAATAAACCCTATTAAAATGGCAACAAGCAGGCCATCATAAACCATCGTACCCTCACCGACCTTCAAGAAATACAAATTTTTGACAGAATCTTCTAACAATCTACAATTATTATAATCTATTACATTTCCAATACACTAGTACCTATCTTTTTTTGAGTCTTTAGACCTAACTTGATATGGGCCGGGGTTTGGGTCAGGGGTGGGTCGCGGGGACAGGTTCCTTGTCCCAATCGAGCAACTCCCGCTACATTAAATAAGAGAGAAGTGCGCAAACACTCCTCTCCTAGCCTTCCAGCCCTTGCTGGTTGTGTGATTTCTAATATTTTTTAGCACATGTCTAAGTCACCTACAAAAAGTAAAACTGCAGCCTCAATCCCGGTACACTAAATGAAACGAAGCGGGACGAGGTACCTGTCCCCCTGTCCCACCAAATACCACATCAGTTCCTTTGTCTGTGTCATAGGCTGTGAAGCTGATGACTTTTTCTCCTGAGTTTAGGAAGAGTTCGACTGAGTGGAGGTCTAGGTAGAGTTCTAGTAGTATCTCATCTTTTAGTGATGAAGATAGTGTTTCTACTTTGATTTCTCCTTGGTTTCCGTAGTCTGATGTGAGAGACAGTATGTTATTTTCTATGTCTACTTCTACTGTGGTTGATTTTTCTCCACTCTTGTTCAGGTTGATCTCGAAATTTCCGCTTGTTGTAGGGATCCTTACTTGCATATAGCCTGTTGGTTTTCCTTCAAACTTTAACTCCTCGCCATTAGCTAGTTGAACATGTTGGTCGGCAATAATAGAAGAGAAGTAGGTGTCTGTTTCAATAAAGGGCTGTTGGATGAGCTTTCCGTCCTTTACGTCCAATTTTCGCGGCAGTGACATCATTCCGTTAAAGCCGTATTCCTTCGGTGGTGCTGTTTCATGCCAACGGTGCATCCAGCCGATGAGTAATCGTTCCCCCTCTTTCCCCTCTGTTGATTGTGGAGCATAGAAGGTTTGGCCGTAGTCCAGCAGGCCTTTGCTCTCCGGTGTAAACATCCCTTTTTCAAAATCCATCTGACCGATGACATAGGCTGTTTTATTTTGTATTTCCTCCGCGAATTCAGGGTCACATGGCATCTCAGAAAATAACAAGACATCTTTGTCATCAATTCGGAACAAATCCGGGCATTCTAGTAACGTGTTATCTTCAAACTTCGATTGATAAATTGATGAGTGGAAAGTCCACTCTAAAAGGTCCTCCGACTTGAACATAATGATTTCGCCGCGTCTTTGAGTGTTTCTTACCGATAACACACAATAATAAACTCCACCGGCTTCCACAATTTTCGGATCTCTAAAGTCGCAAATAAGGTATCCCTCCGGTAATTGTTTTTCGCCGATCACAGGATTTAACTGATACTTTTCAAATTGAACCCCATCTTCAGATATTGCCACACATTGGCGCTCCGCAATTTCCGGTTCATCCCGGTCAAATCCCATGTTCGGATCAATATGTCCTGTATACATCAAATAAAGCTTTCCATCCTTTTCGATCGCACTGCCTGAAAAACACCCATTTGCGTCATACGCTTTATCATTGGCCAATGCAACAGGCAGATGCTCCCAATCAATGAAGTTTTCAGTTGTAGCATGACCCCAGTGCATGTCATTCCACTTAATATCATACGGGTAATACTGATAAAACAGATGATATTTTCCTTTGTAATAGACAAATCCATTCGGGTCATTCATCCACCCGATTTCAGGAGAAAAATGATAGATGGGCCTGCTTTGTACGTTATGTTTATTTGCTTGTATATAGTCATTTGCTTTTTGTAATCGGTTCATTTTGCACCTCACTTATTTAATTCCGCTCTGCATCGAGCCTTCGACAATGTATTTTTGGAAAATGATATAAAGCACAACAATCGGAATCGTAACAATCGTTAATGCTGCCATAATATGGCTTGTGTAGATATTATACGTATCACTGAAAATAGCATTTAATGCAACCTGAATTGGCATAAGGTCGGCATTCGATAACGCCATAACCGGCCATAAGAAATCATTCCAGGATGCCAAAAAGGTTAAGATTCCAACTGTGATATACATATTTAAACTAGATGGAATCACTATTCTAAAAAAGCAGCCAATTTCACTGAGCCCATCAATTTTTCCAGATTCAATCAGTTCACCCGGGAATGATAAAAAATGCTGTCTGAATAAGAAGATATTCATCACATTAATGATAAATGGCATTAAATACCCCGGCATTGTATTAATTAAGCCCATTTCATTCACAACTAAAAATAAAGGTAAAATCGTTGCTTCAATTGGAACGATCATCAACGCGATAATAAAAATGAGAATCCAGTCTTTGAACGGAAATTGGAATCGCGCTAACGCATAGCCTGCCAGAGAGTTAATGGTTAGTCCAAATACAACCGTGATCGACGCATAAATCAAGCTGTTACCGACATTTTGAAAAATATTATAAAAGCCCAGCAGCTCTGTATACGATTTTAATGATAGATCAGAGAAACGAGGGATGATTGCATAAATCGAACCCATATCCCGGTAGATCACTTCATCAATTTTGAAAGAAGATAAGATCATCCAAAAAAGAGGAACTAAAAACTGTAACGCCACAACGGATGCCAATAAATAAAATAACGATTTCTTAACGATCTTCATGCCGCCCGCTCCTCTCTAAATAGCTTTTTAATCACAATTGACACAACCACTAGGAAAACGGTGAATGCCAACGTAATCGCACTGGCATATCCAATATTTCGGTGTCTAAATCCGTATTCATAAATATATTGCAAAATGGTCATCGTAGAGTAATCCGGTCCTCCGCCTGTCATCACCATCGGTTGGACAATGAGCTTAAATGCTTGAATCGTAGTGGTAATCACTAAAAACATCAGAATTGGTTTTAATGAAGGAATGGTAATGAATAAAAACTTTTGAAAAGCATTTGCCCCATCAATGTCTGCTGCTTCATATAAACTACCGTCAATATTTTTTAAGCCCGCCAGGAAAATCATCATTTGATACCCACAACCGGACCAGGCAGAAATGGCTACAATTGTGTACATCGCCTGATCAGCGCTTGATAAAAACGGCTGTTTCGGCAGTCCGATATTTGCTAAAATTTCATTGATTAACCCAGAAGTCGGGTTTAACATAACTGTCCATAGAATGGAAATGACGACAAGAGACAATACTGCCGGTGAAAAGTACGCGGTTCTAAAAAACCCGACACCTTTGATCTTCTTATTGACAATTAATGCTAAACCAAGTGCCATCGCTAACTGAAGAGGTACAACAAACACAACAAACTTGATCGTGTTCAAAAAGCTTTGAATGAGCACTTCATCGGTCAGCATTCGTTTGAAATTTTCCATGCCGATAAATTGTTTATCATTTGGTTTTAATAAATAGTAATCTGTAAATCCATACGTAAAAGCTAGAATAATAGGTAAGACGATAAATAAAATAGCAAGCACCATTGCCGGTGTTAAAAATCCATAGGCTGAGACAACTTCACCTTTTTTATAATGCTCACTGTTTCGGTAATGTTCAGTTGTATTTCTTACTTTCACAAAGTTTTTTACCGTTTTCATCACTTCACACCCTTTTCACTTGGCTTGTCAGCATAAGCCCAGTTTATAAGAAGAGGCGAGGTCCCCCTCACCTCTTTCCTAAATCTGTTATTTTTGATATTTCTCAAACTCTAAATCAATTTTCTTCACAGCATCATCCACGTATTGTTTGATTGTCGCTTCATCTGTTGCTTTATTTTGACCGATTTTCAAGATAACATCTTTTGCAAAAGTTTCTGAAAGGTAAGGATACCCCGGTGAAACAGGACGAGATTTATTTGTGTTTTCAACCTGGTATTTCAATACTGACCATGCTTCGTTATGATATGGATTGTCTGTATTTGTATCAATCACATCGATTGCATTTACTCGAGTTGGAATCGATCCGTTCGCATGATAATATTCCTCAGATGCTTCATCATTGTTTAACCATTCCATCACTTCAACTACCTGCTTAATGCGTTCTTCATCTTCCTCTTGTCCATTGCGTACAAACGCCCAGCTACCTGATGGAGTATATAAACCATCATAGTTTTCATTCATTTTTGGATAACGAACAGTTTTAAACTTTAAGTTTGGATAATTGCTTGTTAATTCACTCACATACCAGAAACCGCTTACAGATAAAGCTGTTTTTCCAGAATGAAAGGCTTTTTCCGACTCTGTTGCACTTGCAAGCTGCGGATCTGCAAATAATTGTGCATATTTTGTTAATGCTTCAACACTTTTCTCACTGTTTAATACACCGTCAACTGTGACTCCATCTTCACCAACTATGTTTGTGTCATTTCCCCATAAAAGCGGTGTGAAGTAGTATGTTCCTGTTTCATAAGCACCTGCTGTAATATCAGGTAATAGTAAGCTTACTGCACTTTCATACCCTTCAAATGCCGGATCATTTGATGTTTTTGCAAACTCATCTACTTTTCTGGCAAGTTCAACAAATTGATCCCATGTCCAATCTTGATCTGATGCAGGAATTAGTGATTTGACATCTTCAGGTAATGCATTGATCATATCTTCGTTATACATAATCGCTACACCTGAATCAGAATAACCCATCCCATAGAACTTCCCATCAACTGTTCCTTGATCAATAATCGCTTCTGTAAAGCCTTCTTTGAAGCCTTCACTCATATAGCCGTCCAGTTCACCAAGTAGACCGGAATCTACATATGCAGCAATATCCGGTCCATCCAGTGTGAAAATGTCCGGCATATCGTTCGCCGTAATGGCTGCGTTTAATTTATCTATGTAGCCTGATCCCGCACCTGCACGTGTGATATTTTGAATTTCAACTTGAGGTTTGTCAGGATGTTCTTCGTTATAGCGCTTCACTCGATCTGCAAACATCTTCCCTTCCGGATGATCGGCTGCAGCTTGTGTCCAAATCACAATTTTGTCATCACTGCTACTTGCACCATTTGAGCTGCACGCAACTAACGAAAGAGATAAAACTAAAATTGAAACGAACAACATTAATTTTTTCATGCTTTCATAGACCCCCTAGTCTGAATAATTAGTGAAAACGTATTCACGCTTTCTGATTTTTATGTTACGATAGGCATAAATAAATGTCAACACATATTTTAAAGCGTTTTCATTGTTTATTCACCATACAAAGATAGTAGATAATATTGTGATATAATAGGTGTATACAAGCAATGTAATCGTCTAAACGAGAATAATTATAGGTTAATATAAGAATACGTATTCAAACGGAGGAGCCATTATGAGTAAGCTTACGATGAAAGAAATCGCCAAACTTGCAAACGTTTCCCAATCCACTGTATCACGAGTGATAAACGGAAATAACGGAGTAAACGAGGATGCTGCTAAACGAGTTCTTCAAGTCATTGAGGAAGTTGGTTATGTACCAAATAAAGCCGCCCAAACTCTTAAAAAGAGTCAATCTAAAATTATAGGGGTTTGCTTAACTGAAACGTATAACCCTTATTTTGTGGAATTAATCGACGCACTTGAATCGGAGGCCCGCAAGAACGGCTACAGTATTTTGCTGCATAATTCCAAGCATAATCCGATCACAGAATGGGAGAGCATCCAGAACTTTATCGCCCGTCAGGTAGATGGAATGATCCTTGTCCCTACTGGAGAGTACAATATTCAGCGGATCAGCAAACTGGCCATCCCATCTGTCGTCATGACCCAAAACCGCAAACCTCTTGATAGTGTAGGCCTTGATCATGTAAAAGCCGGAAAGATTGTCGGAGAAAAATTCATTCATGGTGGTCATAAAACCTTTGGATTTATGGGTACCATTCCTGACGATAAATTCCTCGGCTATAAAAGCGCATTATACGAAAACGGATTTGAGTTCAAACAGGAAAACTATATTCAGCTTCAAGAAACCTCAACCAACAACTTTTTAATGAGACAGGATATAGAAACCTATTTAAACTCTGCTGCATCTCTTGATTTCACTTGTCTTTTTACAGCAAATGATATTATGGCACTTGAATTTATGAAAGCTGCAAAAGAAAGAAATATCGAAATACCCGGGGACATCAGTGTGATCGGATTCGATGACACCTACCTCGCAAAAATCATGGGAATCTCAAGTATTCATCAACCAATCGAAGAAATAGTAAAAACAACCATTGAAATATTACTAAACCGCATGGAAGACGAAGTCTCAGCCGAATCCGTCCAAATCAAACTCGAACCATCCTTGATTGAGCGGGGAAGTTCTTGAGTCGGTGGGTCGCGGGGACAGGTTCCTTGTCCCACTTATCGTGCATAATCATGAACGATTCAACTGTAGCAAAAGAGCCGTAAGTTGCAACTTACGGCTCACACATACTTCCATCTAACCTTTCACCCGCTGTTTCTCCAACCTCATCACACGAGGACCCTCAAAATAAATCATTCTCGCAACCTTATAATTGACAAACAGCACTGTTTTTTGCCAAAACGGAACACTTCCTGTATATCGGTCAAAACACGCGACCAATATAACTGCCAACAAGGCTGTCTGCGGTGACACAAGCGGATGATCAAAAATTCCTGTAAAAAATAAAACCGGAAGTGATAACAGGAAAAAGTTGAGCAATTCCTTGTTTTTTGAATACACAAACAGCATACAACTAATCTTAAACAGTAAGGTCATAGCAAGTAATAGAAAAGCCAGTCCACCAATTGTGCCATACTCTGCAAACAAACCTAAAAACATATTGTGGGCATGTGGCTCTGGATGCGTAAATTGATCATAAGCATGACGGTATCCTAAAGGAGTTGTTCCAAAGAAAGGATACTTTTCCCAAATTCTAATACTCGTCATCCAAATCTCTTTTCTTTCAAGAAATGCTTCATGAAGTAAATTAAACCTCGGTATAACACCAAGAATTTGTTTATGAAAAAGAATAAAAAGGGAGGCAGCCGCTATTCCGATTTTCGCTGAATACCTAAACATAAATATGACCAGGACAAGAAACATCACACCAATCCCCGCACGTGAACCTGTTTGAAAAATGCCAAATATCATAAAAGCCACTAGTATATAATTCCATCTGACGACCTGTTTGCATTGCTGCCTTTTTAATTGTTCTGCTAACAAAAAAGAAAGAATAAGCAATAACAGGAAACTAGCAAAATTCGGGTTATAGGCCGTTCCAAACAATCTGCCATCAGAATCTGGTGAAGGCCCAAGGAAGATCGTACCGGTCAACCCTCCAATCAACATATTCGATACTTGTATGTTTCTCATTACACTTCCTGCTAAGACCAAAAATATGCCACCAACTATCATAACCCACTTAAAACGCCGAATAAGAGCCATTGTTACTCGTTCTCTTATATGCAAGTAAAGTCCCAAATAACCTAGTATCATTGCAAAAATGAGCATGTATCCTTCTTTATCTTCTGAAAAAGTCGCCCCCAATGATGCTAATGCCAAACAAATAAAAA
>Ga0180216_1003917_pt1 | contig 11482 bp, 19 predicted proteins | sample eDN3rd37CBELigMG_FD_128879 | JGI IMG/M metagenome (GOLD analysis project Ga0180216, IMG submission 128879) | Enriched Miracle-Growth compost microbial communities from Emeryville, California, USA - eDNA 3rd pass 37_C BE-Lig MG (version 2)... ...
CGAGCTTGAAGATGAACCTGCGCCACGCATTCGACGCAGCCGAGCCCGCACGCCAAAGGCGCCGCATTAGCACCGCCGCACCCGCCACCCAGGCCTCACATCTTGGTCCGCGCGTACCCTTCGGTGACCTTGATGTCGAGCTGCTGCATCAGGAAGGACAGCGACTGGAACGCGAGCACGTCGACCGCGCGGTACTTGAGGCGGCGGAACGACACGTTCAGGAACGGCGGCTGCTCCTCGGGCGCGGCCACGCCGGTGCCGGCCTGGTTCTTGACGGGCGGCTGGTAGATGAGCACGGGGTACTCGGCGTGCGGCAGCTGGTTGTCGATTTGGAACCTGCGCGGCAGCACCCACGCAGATCTGAAACGAAGGCACCGTGAGCTCGTGCGTGCGCGAGGCAATGGGCACGCCGACGTCGCGCACGCACCGGCCGACCGTGAGCTGCATGCACTGGTCAATGTCGCCGTCGACAAACGTCAGGTCGACGTCCTGGATCGATAGGTACAGCAGCTCGCGCGCCGCCTTGTTGATCACGCTAACGCCGAGGCCGCCAAAGTCGACCGTGAGCGAGAAGACGGGCTGCGCCGCACGCCGTGCGAGTTCCCCGTTCGTCACGCCACGGATGTTTTAGCCCACAAAAAAGCACGCGGCATTCCATCCCATATAAGCCCGCCCGTGCCTGGCTCTCGGCCGGCGCGTCAATGACGACGTCAATGTCGTCTTCGTTCTCGAGGTCCTCCAGGCCGGGCGACGTGACGCTGGCCATGGACGCGTTACCCGAGATGCTGCCGCCGGCCGACGAGTCCTTGCCCGCCTTGAACACGCCGCCGATCGTGGACGCCGCCGTGCCCACTGCCGACGCCGCCGTGGACACCGCGGTCTTCATGCTCATCGTGCGCGCCAAGCCCAGCCCGCCGCTGATCGGCCGCTCGCCCCTGGCAGCGACACGGAGTCGAGACGCGTGCGACGGCGACCACTGAGCCGGCGGGGGGACGCGGGCGCGTAATCCGAGCCGAACCAGCACCGCACGTACCCGCGCACGCGGACCACGACGGTGCCGCCTTCCGCCGTGACGCGGACGCGCAGGACGAGCGCCATGTGCGCACCTATCGTGGTCGCGTCCACTGCGTGGTGCATAACTCTGGCCGGCGGTTAGGTGGCGTCGCGACGCACCCGCCCCCGGCGCGACGCTGGCCCACGTACCACGCGGCACGACGATGGGCTTGAGCTCGCCCAGCGCCGTCAGGTCGACCTTGCGCATGGCCGGGCCGACGGTTAGCATGATGTGGCGGTCCGTGTTCATCGGGTCGTCCCACAGGAACGGCATGGCCGTCAGCGGCGGCACCTCGTACCTGCGCCGGCGCTCCGAACGGGCGGACGCGGGACCGCAGACGCGTAGTTAGCACACCGGCAGCGAAGCAGCGTGGCCCAGGGGCACCGGAGCGTACTTGTCGTCGCGACCCGACTGCAAAAAGACCAAGGCCGTGGAGCTGTAGTTGTCGATCCGGTACGGCGCATCGCCCTTGTGCACGCGGATCCGCGCGTACACCGTGGCGCCCTGCAACGCTCGCGCCCGCGCGAAACGACACCGCGCGCGTCAGTCCACGGAACGCTACCAGCGCCAGCCGTCAGGCTCAAGGCGTGCCTGCGGCTTCTTCTCGATGGAGAAGGTGTGCCACGCGCCCGTGATCTGGCTCTGCAGGCGGCCAAACATCTGTCCGACGCCTTCCAGCGGGAACGAGGGCGACCTGCGGCGTGCAACAGGGCCACCCGCGTACGACCGTTGCGGCGTGAGACCGCCGTCGCCGCTCCCGCGGCCGATCGGGCCGCGCGCCGCTGCCGTACCAGGTGGTGCTGTCCTTGCAGGCAAACTGGAAGCTCCGGTGCATGAGACTGTCTTCCTGGCAGTGCACGTGGATCCAGCCGCCCGGCGGCACCGTCGCCACCGCGTGCGACTCGACCAGCACCGGCGTCTGCGACATAGGACGGCTCCCCCGCGCGGCGAAACCTGGCACAGCGCACCCCACCGTCAGCCGACTACTACCTCGGCCCGTGCGGCGCCACTGGCCGGCTCCCGTGGCGGCTGCGTACCACCGGCGGCGGCGCCGAGTGCCCGGACGCTGGCGTGCCGATCGCCTCGCTCGTCGCGCTGGCGGGGCTCGCGGGCGTGCGGCCGCCAGCGTCACCAAAGTCGTCGCCGCTGCCGTCGTTGCCGGCGCTCGGGCTCGACGCGACCGAAAAGACACTCGAGCCCGACGCCGAGAACGGCAGCCGCTCCTGGCTCATGACCGCCTCCATGCGGCTCAGCGCTTCCTGCGCCTTCTTCTTCTTGCCTTTGAAGATTCCGCGCGACGTGCTCAGGTCCACGCCGCCCTGGACGACCTACAGTGGGTGAGGGGAGTGGCGCGGTGAACCATTCGGCATCGCTACGTTGGTTACCACCCTTCGCGATGCAGCGGCCACAGGAGGGCAAGGACAGCGCGCGCACCTCGAGCGGGATGCCCGTGTCGTTGATGACCACGTAGCGCGGCGTGAGCGTGACCACCTTGGTCAGCTTGTACACGCCTTCGCCGACCGAGATCTGTCGCGCGCCGTCCACCGGGGCGCACGCCCAGGGCAAACGTCAGTGCTAGGCCGCTGCATCCGACCACAGGAGCATGCCCCAAAACGCACCGAGAGGCCGAAGCGGAGCCGGGCGCCGCTTTCGTGGGTAAGCGTGAGTTCGCCTTCCGAGCCCGTCGCGTCCAGGCTCAGCGGCTGGCGCGGGCGGCATTCGCCTTACCACGCGTGGGCCGACATGAGCATGTGGCCTCAGCCGCACCATGGCGCACGCCATCGCCTGGCGTACCGCGCTCCACTCGACGCCGGGCGCGGCAAAGCACACGCGCGAGGTGCGCAGCCGGTTCAGGCCCTCAGACGGGTACGAGAAGAGGATCACCTGCGCGGCCACCTGCATGCCGCGCGCGCGGATGTGCGGCTCGAGCAGCTTCCCCACGGCGGTGGTCGTCGTGGTGGCGGCCGTGCTGGGGGCCTTGACCGGCGTCGTCGACGCGGTCGGCAGCTTGGGCGACGGCTCGGCGGACGGCGCATCGTACGGCACGACCAGCTCGGGCATGGTGAACTCCCCCGTGTGCACCGACTCGTTCACGCCCAGCTTGCGGCGCAGGTGGCCCGCCGCCTGCCAGGCCCACGCCACGCCAGCCGTGGCGTGCGACGGCGTGAGCCGCCGCCTCCGGGGACGCCCCCCCGACGCACCTCCCACCTACCTGCTTCACCACGAGCGGCAGGCCAGTCTTGTTGACGATCAGGTAGGGCACCGAGGCTTCCAGCCGGAACTGCCCGCCGCGCGAGGCATCGGCGGCCACGCTGCGGGGGCCCAAGCATCGTTGCCACGAACCTTCCCGCCTGCAGTGTCAGCCAACGCGGCTGCGGGCCAGCGCCACGGCCGCAAGCGGCGAGCGCGGCGGCGCGTACTGCAAGCGCACGGCCAGCGGGTCGATCGCCTGCGGGTGGCGCAGCAGCGCCACTGCGTCCTGCGGCTCGTCGACGCGCGGGAGCGGCACCGGCGCGCTGCTCAGGTACCCGAGCGACGGTAGGCTGACCTCCAGCCCAAATCGGTCTGGTCCAGCACGTTCCTGCAACCACGCTGCGCGCTTCGTGGTCAGCGTTCGACGCCGTCGTCCACGCGCTGCGCACGACCCAAGCCGTTACCGTCGTAGGGGTAGCCCGCCAAGCTGACGGTGGCGCCCACATCGACGGTGGCGGTCTCCAGGGCGCGCTTCTGGTGCACCGTGCGCACTTGCACCGGCACCGGCAGGCAGTTCTACCTCCGCGGCAGACGCCACCTTTGCGATCCCCGGTTTTCCGCCATGAGCTTGGCACCCAACGGCCCACGTTGCCCTCGCGCCCGCCCACACGCGCGCACGCACGCACCATGAACACAATCGGCGCGTGCAGGCGGAACACCCAGCTGCCAAACGTCGGGACGGCGGCGGCGCGCGGCGTCAAGCTCAGGCCCGACACCGTGCCGGAAATCTGGCTCACGCTCGCCTTGAGGTCGGACCACGCGCCGGACTGCATGGACGCGTCGACGCTGGCGCGCTCCTGGCCAACCGGCGGCGCGCCGTGTGGCCAGTTGACGTCGGCGTCCGGCACGGCGCGCAGCTGCAGGTACCGCGCGGGTGGCAGCGCCGCTGCCGCCGCTGCGGCCTCCTTGCCGCTGCGCTTCTCCTTGTCGCCGTGGTGGTGCGCGGCACCGGGGCTGCCAGGCGGGTGCGAGCCGAGCATGTGCGCCACCGACGTTTGCAGCGCCGCCTTCACCGGCATCGACGCGGACCACGTCCAGCCGTTCTCTGCGGCCGCGTACCACCAAGGCGGGCGCGCGCGGCGCTCGTCAGGGCGGCGCTGCACACTTGGGGGGGAGGTGCGGCCCACGCCGCGCCGGGCACATGCTCGACGTACCGGCATGCCGCACAGAGACGCGGGCATCGTGGAGGGCGACGATGGGCAGCACCGCCTGGCCGCCGGGGGCGACGCGGCTCTCGCGGAGCATGCGGTCGTTGTCCCACGTGAAGCGCACGTCGATGGGCGCGTCGGTGTCGTTGGCGACCACCACGCCGGAGCGCAGCACGGCAACCTTGCGGCCGTCCTCCCAGCGCACGTCCACCACGAGCTCCGACGGCGACACGTTGTTGGACTGGGACCACCCGGCACGCTCGCGCCGACCGGAAACCCCTGTCGCGTGAGACCAAGCAACCGGGGCCTAGCCCGCCCAGGACGTCGCTGCAAGCACCGCACCACGGGGCGCAGGGTGTATGCGGTCATGCCCACAATGTCGATGGGCACGATGGGCAGGGTGTGGTACGTGTTGTCCGCAAACACCACGTTCACGCGGACCTGGGTCGCCGCCGATTCCTGCAAAGGACGTGCGTCCACGCCAGGGCGCAGCGCCGGCCGCGTCAGCCGCCGCGCGCCGGTGTGGGCTGACAGGGGGGGGCGCCGGCGCGCCGTACCACGGCGCTGAGCTCGCGCCAGTCGTGCATGGCAAACCGCCGCGACTGCTCGTGCTCGAGCGGCTCCGCGCCGAGGCTGGAGGCCACTTGCCCGGCACTGCGCCGGCCGACCGGCGTGACGAGGACGCGCATGCCGGTCTCGTTGCGGACGCCGTACGGCATGTACTCTTGCCTCGCGCTCGCGGCGCCGGCCACGCGCGGCGCCTTGAGGTCCTTCAGCCAGGCGGCCACCGTCGCCGCGCTGACGTCGATCATGTCCTGCGTGACAGTAACGTCCAGACGCTGCGGCGCGCGCACGGCCACCGCCAAGCCGCCGCTCTCCACGATCGGCGTCACCTGCCGCGTCAGCACGGCGACCGCGCGGGGCGACGCGGGGCGGCGTGTCAGCTAGGCGGCCGCCGCAGCAAGGGGTGCGCATCCCTGGCACGGGCGGCACCGACCTCCAACGCGACGGCCCAGTTCTCCAGCAGCGGCTCCCACGCTGTGCGCTTGCTGTTGAAAAAGTTGACGGCCACGGCCATCTCGGTGGCCATGGTCAGCTGGCGGCGACCGGGGCCGCCCGCGTTTGGCCGACACGCACGGCGGCCGTGAGCGCGACGCCCGCCGTGTGCCACGCGCGTCGCGCCGGCCAACGGACCTGGGAGGACCAGTCGCGCAGGCTCACGGTCGACTTTTGCACCACCGCCGTCAGCCATGGCACGTTTTGCTCGCCACAGTCGTTGACAACGTTGAGCTCCAGGCCGCCGAGCGCAATGTTGAGCTGCCGCCCAGCGTCTCCCGCGCGCACGCATGCGATCCGATGGTCATTCACCGCGTCGCGGTCGTCTTCGGCCCCACAATAGAAATTGTGCTCGACGCACCGACTCGGTCCGCTGGCGCGCGGCGGCGCGCGCCTGGGCGGCGGCGATCTTGCGGGCCTGACGCGCCGCCAACTCGCCTGTGTTCAGGCTCACCCAGTTCGGCTGGTGGTCCTGGTCCGCCTCGGCGTGCGCCTCGCCCGTGGCCGCGAGCGCCTTGTCCAGGTCGACCGCGCTGCCGACGCGGCTTGACGGCAGCGAGAGCGGCTGCGGCCGCAGCGCCGCGTCCGAGCCCGCGAGCGCGGCGTCCTGCATGGTGCCCGTGATGTCCGCCGGCCCCCGCGGGCTCGTCGCCGACGACTGCGCGAAGCTCGCCGGCGTGGGCGCCGCGGTCGCTGGCGCCGACGCGGACGCCGCCGGCGCCGGCGCGGCCAGGAACTTGGTCGTCGGCAGCGCCGCTTGCACGGCCATCGCCAGGGCGTAGGCGACGCGCACGTCCTGCCGCCAAGTGCCCTCGCCCCCGCGACGACTGCATGCGTCAGCGGACGCGCATTGAACACTGCGGCGTGCAAGCGGGCCCCAGCGTCACCTGGTACGACAGGCGGATGCGCGTCGTGCGGCTCATGTCGACGTTGATGGAGGTGTCGAGCCGGCCGTCCGCCGCGGTGGACTGCTTCATTTGCACGCTCGTCGAGAACGGCTCCTGCAAGCCCCGCTCGCCGGCCGCCCACCGGACCGGATAGGAGGCACGACGGGTGAGAACGGCGTGGGCCCGCCAGCACTGGCCCCGGCGCCGCGCGCACCAGCAGCGCAAACTGCGCCGGCTCGTCTTTGGGCAGCGGGCCGGTGGCGGCCGCGCCCGCCGCGGCGTCGGCCGCCATGACCGCCGACGACACTCCCAGGTCGTGCACGTAGACTTCCGTCTTGGTCAGCGTGTGGTGCGCGCTGACCTCGCGCAGCGAGAGCAGCAGGCCCTCCGACTTGTCGGCCGCGGGGTCCGCCACCAGCTGCACCACGCACGCCATCGCACGCAGCAATATCGCAGCGGCGTCAGCGCGACCTCGGTGAGAAACAGCGCTTGCAGCCCGGCAGCCACCGCGCACGTACGCGAACGGCCAGGTTGCGCAGCACGGCGGCCACGGTGATGGGCGTGGCGGGCGGCGCCGGCGCAGCCGGCGCGGCGCCAATCGAGCCCGACGCCGGGGCCGTCGCTAGGGACGCCGGCGTGCGCGACATGCTCGGCGTCGGCGCGGCAGAGGGTGGCAGCGACGGCGGCAGTTCCGCGCCCGCCGGGGCGGCTTTCGCGGCGGTCGCCGCCTTGAGCGGCGCGAGCACGACGTCGAGCGCGGCCAGCCAGAACGCCGGCACGACCGTCACACCAAAGTCGCTGCCCTCAGCCGACACCTGGATGCCGGCCGCTTGCGACTGCTTGAACGACGCCGTGAACGGGTTGGACGCCATGATGCGGCGGTACACGTTCGTGGCGTCACGCCTGGACAGCGGCAGGGAAGCATACGGCCACCGCAGCGCGTGCCTGTTGAGTCTCGCCGGCGCTACGCCCGTCACGCTATCGGCAGCGCGCCGCACCGAAGGTCCGTGGCCTGGATGGCGGTGAGCTTGGCCGAGACGGCGACGTCCGCGGACGGCAGCACCTCGACGTGGGCGCCGAGCTCGGTCAAGCTGAACTCGGCAACGTCCACCGCCGTGAGGCCCGTTGCGTCTGCGGCCACCGCGGCGCACGCCCACCGCGTCCAACGCGCAGTTAGCATCGACAGGCCGGTCCACGGGCGCGCGAAGCAGCGTGGCGGACCGGTGGCGGCAGAGAGGCGCACGGCCACCGCGCGCAGCTCGGCGTCCACGACGACGTGCAGGCCCGGGGGCTTCGCCGCCGTCGCCGCCGCAGGCACCGGTGCCGTGGGCACCGCCAGCGACACCGGGCCGGGCGCGGGCTCGGGCTCGGCCGCCAGCGGCGGCGGCGGCGGCGGCGGCAGCGGGCGCAGCGACGTGACGAGCTGGAGGACGAATCGGAGGTGCGCGTCGACCACCTGCGCACGGATGGCGCCGAGCGCGGCCGACACGCGCAGCGGCGGCGCCTTGGGGCCCGGCGCAACGCCCAGCGGCCGCGCCACGACCACCTTGATGCCCACGTCGTCGAGCAGGGGCAGGCGCTGGGTGCCGCTGCCGCCGTGCGGCGACGCCAGCTCGGGCGGGCGGTAAAACACGCCGACCTTTTCCAGGCGCACGTTCATCGTATCGAGCGTGTACGACGCGCCCTCGTGCTGCGCCAGCGTGATGGCGTTATCGACGACCAGGTGGCCCAGCTGCACCTCCAGCCGCTCCGTGGCGTCCAAGCTCGGGAGGACGGCGATGTCGGGCGCGCGCAGGTCCACGTCGAGGCGGAGGCGCGTCGCCACCGCGGCCTCGGACGCCTTGGCCAGCTGCTCCGCGGCCATTTGGCCCGTCGAGTTGACGTGCTCTTGCAGCGGGCGGAAGCTGGTGCCACGGCGCCAGGCGGGGCGCGCGACCGTGGGGTCAGGCTTGGTTGAGGGGGAAGAAAACGCAAACCGCTGGCCCAAGCGTAGGCCGCTGGCCCGTACTGGTGGAGGTAGCCCACGAGGTCCACAATGGCATCGTGCAGGTACTGCACGTGGAGCGCGTTGAGCCGCAGCTTGATCGCCTGGTCGTAGCCCGGGTGCGCGGGATCGTCCTACGGCGGGCGCGCGTCGCCACCACTCTCGGGCAAGGTATGTCAGCGCGGCTGGGCGGCTTTCGGAATGTGCACGAGGCACTGGCGCGTCAAACCTTGGCAACTTGCACAAAGCCAAAGGACAGCGCGGCGTCGTCGCGCACCGACACCAGCGGCAGCGGCCGCAGCGGCTCGCCGGCGGCGCCTTGGACATACGCGTTCACGCTAATGTCGCCTGTTGGTGGGCAGAAGCGGCAACAGGGGTACGCGCGCGCGAGGGCGTGCAACGAGCTGAGCGCGGTTTCCAGATCAACCCACCGTCCGTCTGGCCGCGTACCCAGGTCGCCTTCGACGCGCACGGCCTCGCCGACACTCTCAACGGTGGCGGCCGTGTTCTCAATCGACGCGTGCACGACCGGCGACAGCGCCTCGCCATCGCGCTGCCACAGCTTGAGCCGGATGCCTGCCGCCCCACCACGGCCCAGCGATGACGAGCACAACGGGCTTGAGGAATGTGCAGGCCAAACGCACCGGCCCAGAAAGCAGAGGACGCACCCACGAGCGCGGCCTGGATGTATACGGTCGGCACCGGCCCCTTGCGCGCGGCCCGCGCGGCGGTGGCCGCCACCACGGCTTGGCTGCCGGGCGCCGCTACCGCAGCTGCCGCAGCTGCCGCCGGAGGCTCCGCCGCTGCCGCCAGCGGCTTGACTGTGGCCTTGACGTAGTCGACCGCGCGGATCACCACGGCGGGCTCTACGTTGACCGTCACGGTGCCGACGCCCGCCGTAAGGGCCACATCGCGGCGGTGGTGCGCCGACACAAACTCGGGCGAGGTACGCTGCACGTTCACAACGACGACGCGCACACCCGGCTCTGTCGCTGCGCGCCCTCCAAAACGGCCGGCAAACCCAAGCTGCGGCACGGTGAGTCGGCGGCGGCCCCCAACGGGCCGTGCCGTGGAAGCCACGGCGCGCCATCCCCCGCGTACGCTGGTCGCCGGCCAGTTCGGCCAAGGGCAGGCCGGTCGGTTGGCTGGCGTCCAGCACGCGGATGGCGCTGATGGCCGCCTCGACGGTCACGTCAAACGTGCGCTGCAGCAGGTCGACGGTGCCGGTCTCGATGACGAGCGCCAGCGCCGGCACGCGCTGCTTGGTGTCCGACCTGGAGCGCGTCAAGGGGCGTCCAGCCGCAGGGCGACGCGTGTGAGCGGCGGCGGCGCAGACCAGAGCGCGGTCCGATCACCGAGCACGTACACCTGCCGGGCGAGCGTGAGCGTGATCTTGGACAGCTCGACGTGCAGCGTCATCAGCTGGCGCTGGAGAATCTCCTCGGGCGACGCCGGTGACACCGCGTCTGGGCGCTCCGCGGGGCCGCCGCCGTCGTCGTCCATCTCGGTCGGGCTGGCGAGCGCCACTGCGCTGACAAAGGCGTCGTCGCCCAGGGCATCGTCCGAGAAAGACGCCCTACACGAGTATACCACACGAGAGAGGCGCAAGTGCCCCGGGCGCGTTAGCAGAGGGCCGCAGTCAGCGCCGTGAGACGCCGAGCGCTCCGCCTACCCCGATGACTGGGTGGCGACCAGCGGAGGCGCGGGCGGCGCCGCCGCTGCGGTCTGCGCAAACGGCGCCGCGGCGGCCTTGGCCAGCCGCAGGATCGACACCAGCTGGTGGTCCGAGACCACGACCGCCAGATTGGGCAGCCTGGACAGGGCACAGATAGGCCCCCCACCGGGAGCAAGCGGTCGCTGTCAGGCCGACGCAAAAGCGCACCCACCAAATGATTGCCCGGAACACGTACGTTCCCTTGATCTTGACGGCGGGCAGATCGATCGTCTGCGCCATGATGCACTTTTCCAGCAGCAGCCGCTGCAGCAGCAGCGGCAGGAGGCGGCCGCGTCGTGCAACCCAGCCCCGTTGTTACAGACGCCGTCCTCGTTCGAGTCCAGTACAACCGTGCAAGTGCGGACGCACCAGATCGGTCCGCGCCAGCAGATGCAGGTCAGAGGCCGGCTCGTCGAGCGCAAGGATGGCCTCGTCGTACGTGTCGGCCAGGACAACCTAGGGGAGGAGACCACGAACCAGCACGGAAGGCGGCATCAGGCGCCATTCCGGACGCGTTCCTGGCCACGCAGCGGCCCTGGCTGTACCTGGAGCTCGGTGAGCCCAATGTCGAACTTGTCGTACACCAGCGACCTGGCGCGCGGCGTCACGGGCGCAAGCAAAGAGTAGAACCCTCATTGAGCGCCTCGCATCACGAAACGCAAGCGCCCGGCGCTGGCCGGCCGCGTACCGAAGCTCGTCGATCTGCCCTTCGCTCAGCTGCGTGCCCTGCAGGGCGCGGAAGTGCGCCTTGCGCTCGGCCGAGACGGCCTCGGTCGCGAACCGGAGGGTGCCCAGATCCACAATCAGCACGGCCTCCTTGGTGCTCGTCGGCCTGCCGGGCGCGAGGCCAACGACGCGGCGGCAGGGTGCGTGAGCGGACGCTCGCGCGTCGACGCCGCCCCCAAGCCAGCGACGGGGGGACGTACGACGCCGGCAGCACCACGAGGGGCGCCTGGGCTTCCACCAGCAGCTCCATCGTCTTTTGCTGCTCCAGCTGATGCTCCAGGCCCGCGCGTGTCGCCGCCGTGAGCGCCGCCACCTGCTGCTTGGCGATCCGCTGTGGCGTGCGGCCCAATGGGCAACCCGCACCGCGCGCGTGCGCGCTGGTCCGTCAGACGCTGGCAAGGGCCGTTGCACCTGCGTGGCGAGCGGCCTACCGCGATGACGGCCATGGTCTCTGGGTCGGGCGGAACGAAGAACTTGGCGATGCGCGCAAACAGCGGCGTGACGACCACGGCGCGCACCGGCCGCACGACCAGGTTGACGCGCATGTCGATGTCGCTGTCCAGCGGGTGCTGGTCAAACTGCACGGCGATGAGCGACGAGTTGGCATCGGCGTCCAGCGGTGCCCTGCGCGGCGCAGCCAACCCGCGGCGAGCACACGCA
>Ga0180216_1003920_pt1 | contig 11478 bp, 14 predicted proteins | sample eDN3rd37CBELigMG_FD_128879 | JGI IMG/M metagenome (GOLD analysis project Ga0180216, IMG submission 128879) | Enriched Miracle-Growth compost microbial communities from Emeryville, California, USA - eDNA 3rd pass 37_C BE-Lig MG (version 2)... ...
CCGCCCCCCCGCCCCCGCCGCCGCCGCCCTCTTCCCCTTGCCGCGCCAGAAGCTGTTGGGGGGTACCGGTGTGGGGGGCCAATATTGGCGGCGGCCGGCGGCGGCGGCGGCCGCGGGCGCGCGTCGCAGTCCACGCGCTCCATATTGTATGCGATTCATTAGGCATGGGGACCCTTCTGGCCCAGCTGTACGACATCCAAATACTCTACAATGCGTCCATCGTGCGGTTCCTAGTGCAGGCGCGCCAGCTCCTCAATCGTCTTGATGAGCGCGTCCACGGGCACGTCGAGGGCCTGCCCGCCGTTGTCGCCGCGGACCACGGCCTCCATCGCCGGCGCGGGCAGCGACAGGAACCGCTCGACAAGGTCGCCGTCCACAAAACCCGCCATGTCGGCATGCCGGGTGTCCTGCACCACGAACCGGCGCCACCTGGAGGGGCGGGGGAAAGTTCGGACACAAAAGAACAACCACGTGTGAGCCATGTCACGGAGCGTCGCCGCGCGGGCGTGCGGGCGGCCGTGGCGGCCGGGGCGGGCAACGCACTCGCTGTGGGTGAAGCCGCCGACGCCGTGGATGATGTGCGTCAGGTTCTCCTGGACGCGGCGTAGCAGGTTGTACTTGGCCGCGGGCAGCGTCATGACGACGCCGATCATGCCGCCGACGGTGCCGAACAGCAGGCTCGGCAGCTGCGCGAGCTCGTTCTCCGGCGGCCGCATCACCAGCGAGCCCGTACGGAAGCAGTTCACCAGATCGCCCACGTGCACCAGGCCCGTGATGTCGAGGCGCTTCTGGTCCTCCACGTTGACCGCCTCTGCGTTCTTGCGCGCCACAAACATGTTGAGGTCGTTCTCGGCCGCGATGAACCTGGCAGGGGCAGCATAGCAGACCAGCCGCCGAGCCGTAAACGAGCATGCACTAAACATGGGGAGGTGCCCCTCTGCCACGCGACCGTACGTGTCGTCATCCAAGAGCTCGACGGCGGTCGTCCACGCCGCGTTCTTGTCGCGGGCGAGCTGTGGGCCAACCCAAAAAAAGGAGATCAAGGCCAGACGATCTGACCGTCACCCCGAGGTCTTCCGCTAGCCCCGCCCTGGACATCGCGGATCCCACCTCGGTGAGGGTCTGGGCCTCCGAGTTGAAGCGCAGGAGGCAGATCGACTTCATGAGGTCGCCGACCAGCACAAACTCGCCGCGGACGCGCAGCGACAGGAGGATGAGGCCCCAGTCGAAGCCGACCACGCGGCTCAGCTCGAACCCGCCGGCCTCGGCCGCCTGCCACTTGTAGATGTGCACCTGACGTGCCAGCCGACGCAGAGCCGGTCGACGCCGCCGTGTGAGCGGCGCAACACGCAGGCCGCCATCCGAACCCGCAGCGTACCGAGCTGTTGATGGCGGCGACCAGGTGGCCTTGGCTGCTGTCCAGCCCCATCACGGCGCCCTTGACGGCAAGCTCGCTCACCAAGCGCAGCTGGCGGTTCTCGCTCACCTGGCGCCGCCCGACCGCACGCGACAGGGGCGGGGGGCGCTCCCGGCGTGTGAGCGAGCGATTCGCCACGGCCTGGCAGCCACCGCCCGCAGAGAGCGCCCTCTTACCGAAAACACCAGAATGCGGCCCTGGCTGGGGATGTCCTCGTTCGCGGCCATGAGCGCCGTGCCTGGAATGCCAGGGGCAGGGCCTCGCGCCGACCAGGCCGGCCCCGTCAGGAACGTCGGCGAGGCGCACCGGTGCTGTGGCATGCCACCACGGACGCACCGACGACGTAGTACGGCGTGGGCTCGTGGCCAAACGCCACCGACGCAATGGAGCAGCCCTTCTCAAAGTCGGGCAGGGTGTACACGTCGTGCGCTGAGCGTGCGCATCCCGCCGCCGGCGACCCGCCCCCGGTGAGGCCACCGCCCGCTCGACCGCTTCGCGCTGTCCGCCGGGCGCACCTTCAAAGGTCTGGTTGCTAAAGAGCCGGACGCGCTCCGTCTCGACCTCCACGCCGTCCGCGCCCACCGCGGTCGCGACGGTCAGCACGGCCACTGTCGTGGTGCCTTCTTGGTGGGCGACGCGGCGCGGCGTCTCGCGCAGCGGCACCGTCCGGATGTGCAGCTTTTGCAGGTGGTCGATCGTGCCGAGCGTCAGGCCGGCGTCGTCGGCAATCGCCAAGCTGTTGGGGAACGCCGCCGCGTTGAGCGGGCAGACGTAGGCGACGTCCTACGCGCAGCGCGGGCTAGTGGCAGACCCCTCGACAATCAGTCGACAGCGTCGGGAAGGGGCGAACCGCTGGAGCAGCCGCCGCGGCGTACGCGAACGTTGACGTTCGAGTAGAACAGGCGGCCGTGCGAGGCGTGCACGACCGTGGGCCGGTCCGACGCCGCAAACACTTGCAGCGCCTGCAACACGCTACATGCGAGCGCGTAACCGGCACTTTGCACATTAGCACGGTCCTCCGGTAGCGAGCGCCGTCGCTGTCCCGCCGGCGGCGGACCTCCTGTTGGTAGAACGGCGTCAGCGACACGGGCTGCGTGCCCAGCGACACCCGCTTCTTGTTCTCGAGGGCGCCCGTGCCGGCGGCGATGGTGAACGAGTAGAGCTGGCCGTCGCCTACACGGCGCAACGTCCAGGGCACGTTCGGTCGCGCAGGCTGATGATGATGAGCGACAACGCCGGCAAGGGCGCTGACCGCGCCGCGGCTGCCGCCACGCGTACCGAGGCCGACCAGGAGGTACAGCTGGTGCGGAAACGGCGCGATGAGGATGGAGCGCGAGATCGTTTCTGTGGCGCGCTTCCACGAAACTCGCCCAGCAGACCGTACGGAGCGTCAGGGGCTGCCGCTGCTGACTTGCGCACGCACCATGCGCCCGGGGCCGCACCGCCGCCGAGGACGTCCTTGGAGAGCTGCTTCAGAGACGGCAGCTCCAGCAGGCGCACCGACATGTCCGTCCACAGGCCCACGGCGCAGAGGGTGCTGGCGGTCACGCCGCGGGCCGTCCCCTGCGCGTCGATGCACGCAATCTCGTGCTCGAGCGTGGCGTGCCTGCAGCGGTTGCGCCTCGGCCGAACAGTACAACGTGGCCCGTTGGCACGGCGGCGGCGCCGCGGCGCGGCCGGGACGCCAGGCCGTACCCCCGCTCGACGAGCTGGTTGCCCTCGACCTGGAGGTAGACGAGGTGGCCCGAGCCCGTGGCCACGAGGACCTGCGACGGCGTCAGCGCCGCGACGGTGATACGCAGCGGCGCCGGCGGCGTCCACTGGTGTTGCAGCGTGCGCGTGGCGGCGCTGACGAGGCGGACCGCCGACGCCGTGACCTGCGTCCGCGCCAGGGGGAGCGACACGGCAAGGCCACGGCGTGAGCGCCCACGTCCGCACCGGCCACCAAAACGCCGCGGTTCGGGCGGAGCGCACCTGCACGAGCTGGTCGTTGAGGACGTTGCCGCAGGCCACGGTCTGCTCGTTGCTCGCAAAGCCCGGGATGTCGGCACCGGCCAGCTCCTCGCCCTCCATCGCCAGGAACCGCGTCTCGCCCACAAACGACACGGCCAGCAGGGAGTCGGTCCTGGAGCGCGCCCAGCGGCGGCGGAGCCAGGCGGGGGAACAGATGTGAGCAGAAAAAAGAAAAGCGACCGCCCCACTGGCCCGCCGCATCCGTACGGGTCCGTGAGCGAGGCGCGCAGCGGCCAGATGCCCTTGATGCCGGGCAGCTCCAGCACGGCGTGCTCGTTGATGCCGACGCCGCTGCGCACGATGCGCAGGGAGCCCTCCTTGCCGAGCCCCGAACACGTCACCAGTTGGCCCTTGCGGCCGCACCGCCGCGGTGTCGGTCGCTCGCCCGCCCTCTTAGCATCGTTGCCCTCCGGTCGGATCCGCCGGCGGGCGCTCGCGCCGCACCTGGCCCTGTCGCTCGGGGTCGATGACGCACAGGTCGGTGATGGGGCCGAGGTTCGGGTACGTCTCGAGCACCTGCACCTGGCTGTCGTGCACGGGGTCGGCGCCGGCGCCCGCAGACGCCACGAGGCGCACCAGCTGCGAATCGCCGGTGCGCGAGCCGACGTACACAAAGCCGTTGTCCAGGTAGCACAGCGCAAACGCCGTGCTCGTCTGCGCACGGCAATCGCACGGCCCCAACACACGCACTGTGGCCATCAGCCTCCGAGGCACTGGAGCTCCTCAAAAGAGGGCGGCTGCCTCGCGCTCCAACCTCGCCCAAGCGCTGCAGCTGCAGCTCGCTGACGTCGCCCTCTGGGCCGGCGCGCACCAGCAGCATGTGCAGCCCGCCCTGGTTGTCGCCCAGCAGCCACCGACGGCCGTCGCGGTCGATCGCGCCGACCGCCGTCACGTGCGTCGCCGTCGGCAGCGGGATGGACCGCTTGTGGGCGCCCTTCACCACGAGGATGGTGTGCGAGCCGACGACGACCACGCCGCCTGCCCCGCCGCCGATCCCGGACGCTCGGTCGACGGGCACCAGCGGTCAGGCGGGCCTGTCGCGGTCGGGAGGAACGCAGACGTTTGCAGGCATACCCAGGGGTGCTGGCAGGGCAAAGAGCTGGTGGGCCTCGGGCTCCACGTCCACCGAGGCCCACGAGCTCCGGCGCAGCGTCGCCTCGGCCGCGTCGACCTCATAGAACTTGAGGTGCCGCTCGTCCTTGGAATCCTGTGCACGGGACAGGCCGGGCAATGTGGCAGAAGCGTCAGCCAGGTGCGGTCGGCCATTTCTTACGAGCCCCCGCAGCGACGGGGCGAACCTGGTACAGGACCGCCAGCATGGGGATGGACGCGTTGTGCACAAACGCCATCGAGATGACGTTGGTCTCGTCCAGCCTGGCCGGTGGCCAGCGCAAGGGTTGGTCCAACGGCGTGTCAGTAACCGCGCGAACCATATGCATGGCTCGCGATCGCGTGCGTTGAAGTACCGCATGACGCAGGGGTCGCTCAGCTGGCCGCGCTTGTCGATCGGGAGGACCTTGAACATGCCGACGTACTGCACGCGGCGAACAGAGGAAGCGAGGTCGCTCACGACGCGCGTCAGCACCCAGCCTGGTGGAAGGCTGACGCGCGCCCCGCACGCCGCAGCGCACCTGGTGCACCCCGATAAGGCGCGCCAGCGGGTCCACCTTGACCTGGAAGCCGACCGGGAGCGGTTTGCCCACATCATTCTTGGTCTGCAGGCGCGCAACACGAACGATGTGGTTCGGCTGTACCAGTCGGCGCTGGGCGTCCCCGACGCGTCTAGCAGGGGGGCAGCGCGCGCCGTACCGAGCCGCCGGCGACGGTGACGAGCTCGCCCGTGGCCGCGTTGTAGGACAGAATGCAGATCTGGTACCGCTCGGTGGCGATGAGCAGCCAGCCGACAGGTTGGTTCTGGCCGACGGCCGCGGCGCTGTGGTGGCGCGTTCGGGTCAGCGGGCCCCGCGTCGGCGCCACCCAGCCTGGCTCGGTTGCGGCGTACGGGGGCGCGGAAGAGCTCCAGAGCGCCGACGCGGCCGTACAGCCGCGTCTCCAGCACCAACTTGAGGCCGTCGGGCGTCACGACGTAGATCTCCAGGGAGAAGCATTTGCTGCGGCGGCGCCCGCCCAACGAGGAACCAGCACGCCCAGGTCAGCGCTGCCCGATGCAGGTGGCACGTCAGACGCGGCGGCGCACGTACGCGACAACGAGGTTGATGTGGTCCGGGCCCGTGAAGGCGCCCGTCACGGCGGCCTAGACCCCAGCAAACGGACGACCGGCCAATGGCAGTGCAATGCGGGTCAAATGCTGGTCTGGCGCGCGTGGCAGCAGGGCCCTAGGGCGCGTACCGTGACGGCCGTCGGCGGCTGCGCCGTCGCCAGGTAGTGGAACGCCATGGCGGCCTCCGTACACCTGCGAGCCCTCAAAGAATGACGCGGCACAGAGTAGAGGCCATGAAATATGAGTGGCCGAACTACAATGGACCAGCGATTGCCTGGGCCGTTTCATGAATGCGCCACCCACGGCACGCTCGGTGAAACCGGTCACGAGCCACGGCGGCTCTACCGCCGGTCTCTCGTTACCTTCGGCCCGCTCTTCTGCTGCCACAACGGCAGTCTGGCCTCTTCAGCGACGCCAGCCGGCGAAAGCGGTCCCACCTGCCACAGCAGGGCGGCGTCTGCGCCCCCTGTATCCGCTTGCTTGTGGCTCTCCACGCGCCCTGCGCCAGTGTCGTTCTCCCTCGTCTTCCTGCGTCCTCGTCCGCGACGTCCTCAGCCGCGTGCGCGCCGACCGCGCACTGACACATCAATCGCGGACTGGGCCACTCCGTCGCAGGCCGCCTGCGCCATCCCCGCCGCCAGCAGCTATTCTGCCCCTTTGTCGCGGGTCCCCGTGTCCCCTCCCCGCTCTCTCGCCTTGTCCAGCACCTCTTCCCCGCGCGTTCTCCTCCCCCCTCCTGCGTCCTGTGCCGTCCTGCGCCCGGCGTCCTGCGCCGTACCGCGAACAAGGCCACTGTGTCGCAGGCCGCTGCCGTCGCCGGCCACGCCGCTCCCCATCACCACACCGCCCACTCCTCCTGCCCCCTCTTCGCCTAGTCCTGCACCTCTTCCCCGCGCGTTCTCCCCCGTCTTCCTGCGTCCTCCTGCGTCCTGCGTCGTCCAGCGTCCTCCAGAGTTCTCCTGCGCCGTACCACGAACAAGGCCACTGTGTCGCAGGCCGCTACCGTCGCCGGCCACGCCGCTCCCCACCACCAGCCCACCCACTCCTCCTGCCCCCTCTTCGCCTTGTCCTGCACCTCGTCCCCGCGCGTTCCCCCCTCTTCCCCGCGCGTCCTCCCCTCGTCCGCCTGCGTCCTTCAGCGTCCTTCAGCGTCCTCCTCCTGCGTCCTGCGTCCTCCTCCAGCGTCCTGCGCCGCCCACAGCGCACCGTACACAGCGATGACGTCATAGGCTGACGTCATCAGTGGCGATGCACCCGATCGGCGGGTCGTCGGGCGGACCCGCTTCACGGGCGCGGACGGCGATGGCGGCGGCGGCGGCGGCGGCGGCGGCGGCGCTGGACGACGGCGACCTGGCCCGCCGCGCGGCGCTCCTGCACGAGCCCACGCCGCCGCTGCTGGCGCCGCCGCATGCCGTCGTGGGCGGCCGGTACGCCGTTCTCGTGCCGTACAGCGGCGGCGCCCACGCCGAGGCGCTCTTCGCCGTGTCGGACGGCCGGCCGTTCGACCTGGCCGAGCGCCACGTCGACGCGTACGACCCAGACGACAAGGTGCGCCCACCGCCGCCCACCGCACGCCACACGCCGCACGCCGCACGCAGGATCTCACGCGGATCGCCCGAACCTCCTCCCGGCGCGCGCCCCCCGGGACAGGTCTGGCGGTTCATGGCGGACGGCCCGTTCACCTCGGCGGCGGCGCTGCAGGCCGCGCTGGACGCCCACGCCCAGCTGCCGACCACGCGCGCGTACACCGTGCTGGACGCCGGCACGGGCCACCCGGTCGGCTTCGTGACGGCCATGGCGCACCAGCCGCAGCACCTCAAGGTCGAGCTCGGCTACCTCTGGTTCGGGCCCATTGTGCAGGGCACGCTGTGCGCGACCGAGGCCGTCTACCTCCTGCTGCGCTTCTGCTTCGACGGCGTCGGCTACCGACGCGTTGAGTGGAAGTGCGACGCTGCCAATGCGCGCTCGCGCCGCGCCGCCGAGCGCCTCGGCTTCGCCTTTGAGGGCATCCAGGCGTGGCACATGGTCGTCAAGGGCCGCAGCCGCGACACGGCGTGGTATCGCATGCTGCGGCCCGAGTGGCCCGCAGTCCGGCGGCGGCTCGAGGCCACGCTCCAGTGGCAGGAGCCGCCCGACATGTAAAGAGCACACTGTAGTTTGCATACGCACGCACACACAAACACATGTAGAGGGCCTGGTGCTACCGCGCGCGGCGCCCGGAGGGTGCGGCCGGCGGGGCGCCGCGCCCGTCTAGAGCTTGGCCTTGTTGGCGTCGGGGATGCCGATCTCGCGGCTCTTCTTCTCGACGCTGTGCGTTGAGAAGGGTGCAGCGGCGCCGCCCACGCGTGCGCAGGTGAGCCCGGGCCCGCGAAGCGCGGCGACGTCCGCACTGCGCGCCGGCGGCCGCACCTGCGCGACACCTCGCGGATGACCTCGCGGTCGCCCATGGGCGGCTTCCAGAGCCACTGGCCGCCGTCGACGACGATGGTCTCGCCCGTGATGTAGCTGCCGGCCGAGCTGGTGGCCTCGCCCAGCACGCCGTCCAACGACGGAGGCGCGCGACGCGGGGTCAGCGACGCGTGCGGCCGCCTCGCCGGAGCGGTGCCGGGCGGCGTGCCTGGCCAGGAAGACGGCGGTGAGGCCAATGTCGGCCTTGGTGCCGAAGCGGCGCAGCGGGATGATCTCGGCCACAAACTCGGCCGCGGCCGGGCCCATGAGCTTGGTGCTGCCGGCCGTGTCTGAGACGGCATGCCGCCGGCCGCGCGCGCACGACGGGGCCGCGGTAAGTGCACTCCCAGTGCGTGGCCGCAGCACAGCCGTCCGTGCGGGCACGCCGCGGTACCGGCAATGGGGCCCGGCGCGATGCCGGCCACGCGGATGCCGTACTCGCCCCACTCCATGCCGAGCGAGCGCGTGATGCTGCCGTGGGCATGCCGCCGCAGCGTTCCCGGCCGCGCAGCGCAGCGCGGCAGGTGGCCGCTCGAGGTGAGCCAGCCGCCCCCTCCCCCGCCCCGGCGCGCGCGTGCCGCCGCGCGTCCCGGCGCACCTGTCAATGGCGGCCTTGGCGGCGGACGCGTGCACCTGGTACCAGGTGGCGCCGTAGTGCAGCGTGGCCGAGATGTTGAGGATGAGCGCGTCGCCCGACTTTTTCAGCTCTGGGAACGCGGCGTGGCTCATGTTGTACACGCCTGCGGTGCGGGCGGCCGGGTGCACGCCACCAGGACCCCGCTGCGGGGGGTTAGCGCGGGGCAGGTCCCGCACGCCGCGCGCCGCACGCCGCACCGATGGTGTCGATCTCGATGACGGTGCGGAAGCCCTTGGGCTTGAGGTCCTCGGCCGGCACCAAAAAGTTGCCCGCGGCGTTGTTGACGAGGATGTCCAGGCGGCCGAACCTGCGGCGCGACCGCCCCACGCGCGCGCGTTCGCGGGCCGCGGCGCGCGTTAGGTGTCCGCGCCGCGGCGTCGCGTCCGTCCGCGTGGCCGCGCGCGGGCGGCGGCGGCCGCGGCATACTTTTGAACGGCGGCGCGCACGACGCGCTCGGCGTCCTCGAAGTTGCGGACGTCGCCCGTGGCGGCGGCGGCGTCGATGCCCTCGGCGGCGAGCGCCGTGACGGCGGCGCTGAGCGGGCCCTCGCGGCGGCCCATGAGCACGAGGCGGGCGCCGTGAAGGCCCAGCTGGCGCGCGACCTCGTAGCCGATGCCAGAGCCGCCGCCGGTCACCAGCGCGACCTTGCCCTTGAGGATGTCCTTCATGAACGGCGACGCCGGTGGCACCGGGTTCGCCATGCTTGCTGGATCCACCGCGCAGCGCGTCGCTGCCGCCACCCCCACGGTGCACACGGTCCGTCTGCCTCTGTCCACCGGAGATCCACCGCGCTGCGGGGCGCGTGCGGGGGGAGGCCGTGAGGGTGAGCTGTGGCGCGTCCGGCCGCCGCCGCCGCCGCCGCCGCCGTACGCGTGTTGGGTGGACGTCTTGTGCCCGTGAATCGGGCGCGCCGTGTCAGTGGCGCGTCCTATGAGCGACCCCGTCATCGGGCCAAGCGGGACGGGCACACCACGGCGCGGCGCAGCGGTGGCGCAGGCTGCGTGGGGCGCGGGCTGGGGGCGGGGGCGGGGTGGGCATAGGGCATGGGACGACGCGGCGCCGACACGGGGGCCAGGCGCGCGGCCTCAACTTGGATCGCTCTAGGTCGGGCGCCTCTGTACATGCGACCACCGTGCTGCACGACGGCGCCCGGAGCCCGCCGCCAAGGTCCGCTTAGGCGGCAGGGCGCAGGTAGTAGAGCAGGTCCAGCTCTGGCGGCGGCCGCGAGAAGCGCGTCAGGGCGGCCGACACTTGCCCGCTGCCGGGGGGAGGGCGGAGCGCCTCCAAGTCACCCCCGCGTGCGCTGCGCGTGTCAGCCGGTCTCCTCTGCGCCCAGCATATGGCGTCGTAGCGGCGACGCACCGGTGCCAGGTGCCGTGGTTGAAGACGTGCGAGAGCGTCGGCACGAGCTCGGCCTCGAACTCGCGGCCGGACGTGTTGCGGTACCGCAGGGGCTCCAGCAGCCGCGCCGGCGGCAGGGCGGCCAGCGCGTCCACCCACGCGGCGCTCTGCGCGCGCAGGCGCGCGGCCAGCGCGGCGCGGCTCCGCTCAAAGGTCTCCCAGGGCACCTCGGTGCTGGCGGCCGTCGCGTACTTGTCGGCGGCCGACCACAGCCGCCCGATGGCCTCCGTGGGCTCCGGCATCTCGGGCACGGCGCGGTCCGGGAAGACGCGCCGGAACCACAGTGCGTCGGCCAGCAGCAGGTGCGTGAGGGTGCCGTGGATGGACCGGAACACGAGGCCGGCGTGCGCAAAGTACTCGTCGTCGGGCACGTGCTTGTCCAGCAGCGCCAGCAGCGTCTCGTATGCCCACACGTGGTAGCGCGCCATGAGCAGCGCCTGCGCGTGCAGCGCCGCGGCGGCCGCCTGCCGCGCTGCGGGGTCCTCCGGCACGGGGATCAGCGGCGCCCGGGGCGCTGCCGCCGTGGCCTGCGGCGGCGGGCCGTCGACGTGCAGCCGAGCGACCTCGGCCGCCGTGGCCGCCACGGCCGCCGTGGCGGCGCCCTCGCGCTGGCTGCTGCTCGCCATGGTCCGGCGCAGGGCCGCGGTGCCGACGGGCAGACGCTGGAGCCGACGCAGGCCTGGCAGGCGTGCAGCGGCGTACATCAGGACCGCAGCACCGGGGTGGCCGTTGTCGCCGCAGTGGGTGCGCGCGTTTGCGTGCCTGGCCCCGCCGCGGGCCGGCGTCGTCGGGCGTGTCGTGGAGATCGCGCCGTCCGCCCTCCGCGGCGGCGCCTGGTGGCAGAATGGGGTGGACGCCCTCAGCGACCTGCTCAGGGTCGGGGTGGAATGGGGTGGAATTGCAGGGGAGAGTGGCGCCAAAACGTGGCGATGACGTGGCCGGGCTCGGTGTGTATGGCGGTATTGGTAGTGGTATAGGGCCCCCTATGGACGCTAAAGGAAACGCGAGCGCCATGCGCCACAGCATACAGGGTACTCCATCGACCAGCTGACATACGTACAATCCCTTACGGGGCTGCAGAGGCCAGCGCGCCGCTGGATGCGGCGCCTCGGGGCGTGGGTCCACCTCCGGCTACTACTACATGGTGCATTCTTTGCACAGGGTTAGCACGGGCTGATCGTGCGTGGGCCGGTCCAGCGGGCGGGGTCACCGGTGCAGCGGGTGAGGCGGGTGTACGGTTGCGCCGTGGAGGGGGGATGCCGGTCGGGCCAAAGTCGGCGTCGATGCGGGCTTGCCGCGCCTGCCACGATGGCGTCGGGGATTGGGGCGCTGCGGCTGCTC
>Ga0180216_1003921_pt1 | contig 11476 bp, 7 predicted proteins | sample eDN3rd37CBELigMG_FD_128879 | JGI IMG/M metagenome (GOLD analysis project Ga0180216, IMG submission 128879) | Enriched Miracle-Growth compost microbial communities from Emeryville, California, USA - eDNA 3rd pass 37_C BE-Lig MG (version 2)... ...
AAAAGGCGTCTACGGTTCGCGAAAAGCCGGCTGGTAACGGCCGCTCGCGGCATTGCGTGTGCCGTGGAGATGCGGCCTGGGCGTCGGTGTTTGAAGAGGTTGCTACGTCAAGGAGGCCAAGATGGGAAATTGGAGCGAGTCGCTGGCCGCGCTCAACGCGCCGGAGATCCATCCCCCGTTGCCTGGTCCCAAGGCGAAAGAGCTCATTGAACGCGACAACCGCTACACGTCGCCTTCGTACACGCGGATGTACCCGTTGGCTGTTGCCCGGGGCGCCGGAGCCATGCTGGAAGACTTGGACGGCAACCGCTTTCTGGACTTTACGGCGGGCATTGCCGTCTGCACCACGGGACATGCGCACCCGCGCGTGGTGGCTGCTATCGAACGGCAGGCGCGCAACCTGATCCACATGTCGGGCACCGACTTTTATTATGCGCCGCAGGCTGACTTGGCCGAACGCCTGGCCAAGCTGGCTCCGGGTGATCGTCCGCGCAAGGTGCTATTTAGCAACTCGGGTGCGGAGGCGGTCGAAGCCGCCATCAAGCTGGCCCGGTATCACACCGGCCGCAGCAAGTTGATCGCCTTCCAGGGCAGCTTTCACGGCCGCACGATGGGCGCGCTGTCGCTCACGGCCAGCAAACACGTGCAGCGCAAGGGCTTTGGCCCGCTGCTGGGCGAGGTGTACCACATCGGTTACGCCAACCCGTACCGGCCGCAATACGATCCGGTATTTGGCGACGTGGGCGAGGCCCCTGCCCGCTTCCTGGAGGAAGTGCTGTTCAAGCAGTTTGTGCCGCCCGATGAAGTGGCTGCCATCGTGGTCGAGCCGATCCAGGGCGAAGGCGGATACATCGTCCCGCCGCCGAACTTTCATCGCGAACTGAAGGCGCTGGCCGAGCGCTACGGCATCCTCTACGTGGCCGATGAAGTCCAGACCGGCATGGGCCGCACCGGCAAGATGTTCGCCATGGAACACTGGGAGGTTGTGCCAGACATCATTTGCGTAGCCAAGGGGATCGCCTCGGGCATGCCGCTGGGGGCAATCATTGCCGATGCCGAGATCATGAACTGGCCGCCGGGGGCTCACGCCAGCACGTTTGGTGGTAACCCGGTTTCGTGCGTGGCTGCTTTGGAAACCATTGCCCTGCTCGAAGAGGGGCTATTGGAGAACGCCGCCCGGGTTGGCGAGTTTCTGCTGGAGCGGCTGGGGCCGCTGGCGGACACGCACCCGCAGGTGGGCGACGTGCGCGGCCGCGGCTTGATGCTGGCCTTGGAACTGGTCGAGGACCGGCATACCAAAAAGCCGGCGGTTGCCATGCGCGACCGGCTGATCCAGTGTTGTTTCGAGCGAGGCCTGTTGTTGTTGCCGTGCGGCCAGAGCAGTGTCCGGCTTAGTCCTCCGCTGGTCATTCGTGAAGAACAGGCGGTGACGGCAGTGGAGATCCTGAGCGAGACGCTTTACGACTGCGAGTGCCTGGCCCCGCGAAAGGGCTAACGCACCCTGAATGGCCAGCCTGGCCGCGGAAGAGCCGAAGATTCTTTCGAATGCTTGCCAATACTCGCCGTGCCGATGCGAACTGCCTATGGGCCCAGGCTGCGGCACCAGCACTTGGGAGTGGTCGTCAAGCAGGCAGCAACAGGCCCGGAAATCCGCGGAAATGCGGCAAGTTCATGCCGAACTTGTGGTTCCGTGACTGCGTACTACAAGCGCCCAAGTTGCTCTTGCAATCCCCGGCGATAGGAACAGAATTTGCCTGAACTTAATCGGTTGCCCGGCGGACTGCCAAATTGGCCGCTCCAGGGAGCGATTGCCGGAGCAACCATCTCACGCGGGCGAAACAAGGGGTGGCCACGCCCTTGGCCCTAGCCGTGTTAGCGGGGGAGGCAGCCAATGAGAGGCTGCGAGTTCGCGGCACGCCAAATAATGTTCGTGGCCTGGTTCGATTGGGGGCACGAAGCCACCTATAGGGAAGACGATGCTTTACTTTGATCCTTGGTATTTTGTCGCAATTGCACCCGCGCTGCTGTTGGCGATGTGGGCTCAGTTTCGCGTGAAATCAGCCTATGCGGCGGCTTCGCAAGAGCCGGCTGGCCAGAGCGGCGCGCAGGCCGCGCGCCAGATTCTTGATGCCGCGCACCTATACGATGTGGCCATTGAACAGACACCGGGCCAACTGTCCGACCATTATGATCCGCAGCAGAAAGTGCTGCGGCTGAGCCCCGAAGTGTACAACGGCCGGTCGATGGCCGCCGTGGGCATCGCCGCGCACGAAGCCGGTCACGCGATCCAGGACGCCGAGCGGTACGCGCCGCTGGTGATTCGTAATGCGGCTGTGCCGGCCGCCAACTTCGGCAGTGGGCTGGGCATGATGATGATCATCTTCGGCGCACTGCTACAGATGCAGCCGCTGATCTGGGTGGGCATCATCGCCTTTGCGGCGGTGGTCTTCTTCCAGGTGATCAACTTGCCGGTGGAGTTCGATGCCAGCAATCGGGCCAAGAAACTGCTGGTGGGCTACGGCATAGTGAACCAGTACGAGATGGAGCCTGTGAACCGCGTGCTCAACGCGGCCGCCTGGACCTACGTGGCCGCCACGCTCCAGGCCGTGATGATTCTGCTGTACTACATCTTCCGGTTCGGCAACAGTAACCGCGACTAAGGCGGCGCAGCCGAGATCGCAAATCTAAAACCTGAGAGAACCCCAACGCCCTCCGTCGCCCCACCAGGCGGCGGAGGGTTTGTTGTTGTCTGTCGAGCGCCATCCGCGAATTGGGACGGCGTTTCACCGCGGATGGAGTAAGTGAACGCGCGCGGATGTTACCGCTTGGCGCGGCTCTGCCGTGCGCACCAGGGCCGTTGACAGCCGAGCAGCCCCGTCGGGCTTGTTACGTGGTGCATTTTGTCCCCATGCGCACCTTGCAACGAGCTATGGTTGCAACAACCTCGTCGTTACGCCTTACCACAGACGGAAACTTTCGCAGAACGGTACTCTTTGCCCTATCGAGCAAAACCGTACCGTTTTCCTGACCGGTAAACTTTAACAACGTCCTTGGTCGATCTCCCTACTCGCCGGGCAACTGCAACATGAGTCTGCCGCACAGGGCAACCGGCGTTTCAGAGCAGTGAACGAAATCCTCGGCTGCCGGGTTGGGCCGCACCACCCGGACAACTGGTAATATCATCACGACCTGGTCTGGCAAGCAGACCGCAAGCCACGAAGGGGAGTACCGCTCCGTGACGAAGAGCAAGGTGTCGAACGAATCGATCACGGTCGATCGTCGAGGAGCGAAGGACCGCCGCAAAGGAACTGATCGCCGGAAAAAGGATGAGCCGGTCGCCGTCGAACGCCGCCAAGGCGAACGCCGCAAGGTGCAACGCCGCCGCCAGATCGATCCCACGACCTGCGAGCGCGATTACACCAACGACGAAGTCGAATTCATGAACGCGCTGGACGCTTATAAGCGTCGCAGCGGTCGGATGTTTCCCACCTGTAGCGAAATTCTCGAAGTGATTCGCGAGTTGGGATACCGCAGGGTGCAAGACATGCCGGCCGACGCCGAAATGCAGGCGGCCGAGCCACTGGCCCAGCAGGTGGCGAGCGAAGCCACTGCCGAGCCGACGGCCTAGCCAAAACCCCCAGCGTGGCGGCCGCCGCACCGGCTGCAACCACGCGCGAAAGCCCCGTGGGGGGACGCCAGGTTTACCCCGTAAACGCAACTGGAGCCGCCGGCAACTTCCGCAATGGTCGGGGGGCTGGCGGCTTCTTTCGCTTTACGCTTAGCAATTTGGCCAAGTAGGCGACCCGGCTGGCCGATCGCTAAGGCAAGTGGGGCAGCGCCGCGCGCAGAAGTCCCCCTACCCTAGCCGTGCTGGAGGCCATGCCCCATTTGGCTGAGTTGACCCTCGGTACACACGCCCCCTAAATTACTAGTTTTTCCGGTCTCAGCGGACCTCCGGACACGACACATGGCAGACGTGGTGGTATCGCCGGTCAGGACCGGCCGCGATCGCAAGGACTTCTTCAACCTGCCCTGGGATTTGTACCGGGACGATCCCTATTGGATTCCCCCGCTGCAAAAGAACCAGAAGCAACTGCTGGGCTGGAAGTACCATCCGTTCCAAAAGATCGCCGAGATTGAGACATTTGTCGCCCGGCGCGGAAAGACCGTCGTCGGCCGTCTGGCGGCGATTCTGAACCACGAGCATAACCGCGTGCACAAGGAGAACCGCGGTTTCTTCGGGTTCTTTGAGTGCCGCGACGACCAAGAGGCGGCCAACGCCCTGTTCGACGCCGCCAAGGCCTGGCTCGCCGAACGCAACGTCCACGAGATTCGTGGGCCCGCGAACCCCTCCATGAACTATGAGTGCGGCCTGCTGATCGAGGGCTTCGACAGCGCGCCCACCTTCATGATGACCTACAACCCGCCCTACTATGCGAAGCTGATCGAGGGGTACGGCTTCCGCAAGACGCACGATCTGCTGGCGTACATGGGCGAACTCGAGCAGTTGCCCGAGGTCCAAGCCCGGTTCCAGCCGCTGTTCGACCAGGTGGTCGAACGCACCGGCGTGACGCTCCGCGAGATGGACAAGTCGCGCTTCATGCAGGAAGTGGAACTGTTCCTGGAGACGTACAACCGGGCCTGCGTCCACATGTGGGGCTTTGTGCCCTTCACGGCCGATGAGCTCAAGTTCACGGCCAAGAACCTCCAGCACCTGGTGCTGCCTGAAATGGCTCTGGCCGCCATGGTCGATGGCAAGACCGTGGGCTGCGTGCTGGGCCTGCCGGACTTCAACCCGGTGATCAAGCAGATCAACGGCCGGTTGTTCCCATTCGGCGTGTTCAAGCTGCTGAAGGCTCGGCGGAAGCTGCACCGGATTCGCATCATCAGCATCGACGTGGTGCCGGAGTTCCAGCGCTGGGGCATCGGCCTGGTGCTGATGGGCGGCCTTATCCCGCGCGGCTTGGCGCTCGGGTTGCGGGAGGCCGAGTTCTCCTGGATCTCGGAAACCAACGACCTCGCGCGGCTCGGTCTGGAAAAAGGCGGTGCCAAGCTCGTGAAGCGCTACCGCTTGTACGACTATCCGGCGCCGAACCCGCCGGTTGAATAGCCTGGTCGTCCAAGTGGCCGTTCTTATGACGCGGCCACCGGAACCCACACCAGCCGTACCGCTTCTACCTTGATGTCCGACTTGCGGGGACGGATTGCGACCGTTTCCAGTTTGAGCCGGTCCGGATGGTATTCTTGCGCGATCTTGGCCAGTTCTTCTTCGAGCTTGTTGTTCAATTCGGCACGCTCGGCTTGGAGCCGTGCCAAGGCCGCTTCTGCCTGGGCGACGTCGGCATGCTGCTGTTTGGCCTTGCCGGCCGTGCGAGCGGTCCGCGACACCTTGCTCAGATTCGTGCGGCTGAACAGCTTGCGGCCAAACAGGCTGCCCAGGATCGATTCGCCCAGCGATACCGTGGTGGCCAGCGAGGCATCGCGCAATTCGCTTTTTTCGCGAGCGACGCGCGCCTCGGCGGTGTGAATCTTGTTTTGCAGGGCCTCCAGCTTACTGGCATAGCGGGCTTGTAGCTTTTCCTTGGCTTCGTCGCGATGCTCGCGTGCCGCTTGTGCCGCCCGGGCTCGAAAGTCTCGTTCGCTCTCGCCCGGCTGCGATGTCAGCTTCAGGTCATTCGATCGCAGCACGGTCAGCGTGCGGCTCTGATAGAGAAAGTCTTTCAGCTTCGTTCCGAACGTGCTGTAGCTCTTAGCCCGCAGCATTTCGGCCGGGGGCGATTCAAACGTGGCACCCGCCACTGGCTGGTCGGTCAGTTGCAGCTTCTCGGGCTCTAAGGCGCGGGCTTCGTCCCACAGCGCCTCGGGCAGCTCATTGCCGGGCAAGGGACGCAGCAGCGTCAGTTCCTCCCAGTGGTCGATCTGGTGCGTGGCACTGACGTAGTGCACCCTCGCTTTGGCCAGCAAGCCGGCACGGTACGCCCGCTTGTTGCCCGACTGTGTTCCCGGGTTTGCGGCCAGAAAACACTCACCCGCTTCGGCAGGCAGGATTGGGCGCATGCCCCCGGGCGTAGCTCCCGGGGCGGCGGCGAACGCGGCTGGATGCGCTTGGGGCGGCGGCGTTGTAGCCTGGGGAGCCGAGGTTACGGCACCTACCGCCGCTGGACCGGAGGTTGAACTGGCAAACAGGTCATCGGGCAGCAGCACATCCGTGGGCTCCGCGGCTTTGCTGGCGGCGGCCGGTTCGCTCGCCGGCGGCGTGGCCACAAGCGTCTCGGGCTGCTTGCCGGTCCTTGCCAATCGCTGCTCGGTCAGCTCGCGGATTTGGTTCCGCGTGAGCGGGCCGCGCAGGTACGACAACGCCCAGCGCGTCTGGAAGATTACGGGCCGATCTTCGTGCACGTTGTTCATCAGGAAGACGCGCTGCCCCAAGGCGGCGAGCGTTTTTTCCATCTCCTGGCGGTTGAAGGCCGCGCCGGCTTGTGCCGATGCGCCTTCGAGCCCTTCCAGCACGCGAGCTTTATCGCGTTCGGTCTGCAACCGTCCAATGAACCAGGTGCCGGTATTGGAGAGGCCCTTGTAATCGAGGTCTACCGGGTTCTGTGTCGCCAACACCACGCCCAGCCCAAAGGCACGCGCCTGCTTGAGCAGCGTGAGCATGGGCGGCTTGGAGGGCGGGTTGGCAACCGGCGGGAAGTAGCCTTGGATCTCGTCCATGTACAACAGCGCCCGCAGGCTCGACGTGCCGGCCTGCGTCCGCACCCAAGCGAGCACTTCGTTGAGTAGCAGCGTCACGAAGAACATTCGCTCGGCGTCGGACAGGTGCGCGATCGAAATGATCGAAAGCCGCGGCTGCCCGGTGCTCGTATACAGCAGCCGCTGGATATCGAGCGGTTCGCCGGACATCCAGCCGGCGAACGTGGGCGATGCCAACAGATTGTTCAGTGCCAGTGCCAGGGCGGCGCGGTCCTTGGTCGGGAAAAAGGTTTCCAGATCGACCACGCCTACGGTGCTGATCGGCGGCGCCTGGACCTCGCGAATGAGGTCGGCAACGGAAAGATTGCGGCCTTGCTGCCAGGCCATGGCGAGCAGGTTGGAAAGCAGAATGTGCTCGCGGCTGCGGACCGGATCGGCATCGACGCCGATCAGTCCCAACAGGCCCGACACCGCGGAGGTGATTCGTTCGCGGAGCAAGTCGCCGTCGTCGCGCACCGCCGGGGGCGGAGCATCGAACGAACGCAGCGGCGTAAGCGGCAAGCCGGCGGTACTGCCCGGCGTGTAAATGGCAATGTCGGCCGATTCGCGGTACCGTGCAATCCGGTCCGGCTGCTGGCCCCACTGGGCCAAGCCTTCCTTCCAGCGGCGAGCCGTCTCCGCCGCGTATTCTTCGGGCGTTTGGCCAGCCCTGGCTGCCGCGGACGGATCGATCCACGGCAAGAAATCTTCAGGCTTCAGTTCCGGGAAAGCGAGCAGCAGATTGCCCAGGTCGCCCTTGGGATCGATGGCGATGGCTGGCACGCCGTCGATGACCGCTTCTTCCAACAGGCTGAGGCACAGCCCCGTTTTGCCGCTACCGGTCATGCCCACGCAGACCGCGTGCGTGGTGAGGTCCTTGGAATCGTACAACAGCAGGTCGTCGCGCAGTTGCCGGTTTACCAGGTCAAACTCGCGGCCCAGGTAGAACGCGCCCAGTTTCTCGAAATCGAGCATGCGAAGAACTCCAGCCAAGGGACGACGTGCCTTTTCAAGTGTAGACGCCATGCGCGGGGCCGTACACGCGCGGGCGATTGGTTCCGTGGTTCGAGCCCCCCGCCAGGCAGCGTGACGAGGCAGTTCTGGTAGTTTCGCGCGGTTGAACTGATTACATTGGAAGCCACGGTGGAAGCGGCCGCCCCCATTCATGCCCCCCCTGGCGCGGAAGGACCGGCTGCCGCTAACCGTTTGGCCGGTTAATACCTAATGCGGCTTTCGGGCGGGTTCGGAAGCCGTTGCACCATCAGACAAGCTCTGGAAACCGAGAATATTGGAAGCCTCCTCAATGCCGCAGGTTGCACGTTGGACAAGTAGCCGTTGGGGCCGTTGGTTGCTCACGTTGGGGCTCGGGTTTGGCGTAGGCGCGGCCACGGCCGACGCCCAGGATGCCACGCCGCAGAAGGTTTACCGTCAGGCCGTCGAAACGCAGCCCGCCAAGGTTCGCCAGGAATCGGCCAAGACGGACAAGCCGGCTGAGAGCAAGCCGGCCGCTCTGCCTGCCCCGACAGGCGGCCCCACTCCCCAGTGGATTTGGGGGCCGAATCCCAACACCAAGTACGTGCTGCGGCGCGCGTTTGAAAGCGATGCCGTGCGAGCCGAATTGCTGGCCTCGTGCGACAACGTATTCACCCTGTACCTCAACGGCAAAAAGATTGCCGAAGGCAACAATTGGGGTACTCCGGTCCGCGTGAACCTTGATGGGCAGATCAAACGCGGCATCAACGTGCTCGAAGCCGAAGTGGCCAACCAGGGCGGGCCGTCGGGCTTTGTCCTCCGGCTGGCGATGGGCGGCCGCGACGGGCACTACGACAAGTTCATTGTCAGCGACGATGCCTGGCAGGTCGTGGAGAAACGCGGCAGCCAGGACGGCAAGCCCGTCAAAGTGATTGCCAAGCTGGGTGCCCAGCCCTGGGGCGACGTGTTCGCGCCGGGCTCGCGCGTGGCCTTGCCGGCAGTCAATCGCGACGAGTTCAACGTGCTGCCGGGCTTCAAGGTCGAAAAGCTCTTTACGGTGCCCAAGGAACAACTGGGGTCTTGGGTCGCCATCACCTTCGATAACAAGGGCCGGCTGATCGCCAGCGACCAGGGCAACCTGGGGCTGTGCCGTATCACCCCGCCGGCCCCCGGCAGCAACGGCGAAACGATTGTCGAAAAGCTCGATGTGAACATCAGTGCCGCTCAAGGCCTGCTGTACGCCTTCGACAGCCTGTATGTCTCTGTCAACGGCGGGCCTGGCAGCGGTTTGTACCGCGTCCGCGATACCGACGGCGATGACCAGTTCGACGAAGTGGTCAAGCTGCGGGCAATCCAAGGTGGCGGCGAGCACGGCCCGCACGCGCTGCGGCTCTCGCCCGATGGCAAGTCGATCTATGTCGTGTGCGGCAATCACACCGATCCCACGACGTTCTCCTCGACGCGGTTGCCATCCAATTGGGGCGAGGATCTGTTGCTGCCCCGGCAGTGGGACGCCCGCGGCCACGCCCGTGGTCGCCTGGCTCCTGGCGGCTGGGTCGCCAAGGTGGACCCCGAGGGCAAGAACTGGGAGCTAATCAGCGCCGGCTACCGCAACGCTTATTCGATGGCTTTCAATGCCGACGGCGAACTGTTCGCCTACGATTCCGACATGGAATGGGACATGGGCTCGCCCTGGTATCGGCCCACCCGCGTGGTGCACGCCGTCAGCGGGAGCGAGTTCGGCTGGCGTTCGGGCACGGGCAAGTGGCCCTCGTACTACGTGGATAGCCTGCCGGAGCTGCTCAACATCGGCCCCGGCTCGCCGGTGGGCGTGACGTTCGGCTACGGTGCCAAGTTCCCTGCCGCGTATCAGAAGGCGCTGTACATCCTCGACTGGACCTTCGGCACAATCTACGCCCTGCACCTTCAGCCCAATGGTGCCACCTACAGCGCGACCAAAGAGGAGTTCGTGTCGCGCACGCCACTGCCGCTGACCGATGTGGCGATCGGCCCTGACGGCGCATTGTACTTCACCATCGGTGGACGCGGTACGCAGTCGGAACTGTATCGCGTGGTTTATGAAGGCAACGAATCGACCGCGCCGGTCGATGCCCACGACGCGGAAGGTGCCGAGCTGCGTAAGTTGCGGCACGCGCTCGAAGCGTATCACCAGAAGACCGACGATCCGGCCAAGGCCATCGAATTGGCGTGGCCAAACCTGTCGCACAACGATCGATTCATCCGCTATGCCGCTCGCGTGGCGCTGGAACACCAGCCGGTTTCCCTTTGGGAATCGCGTGTGCTGGCCGAGCAGAACCCCACGGCGCTGATTACGGCCGCGGTAGCACTTGCCCGGCAGGGCGACCAGGCGGTGCAGGGCAAGCTCCTGGCCGCGCTCGACAAGCTCGATTTTGCCAAGCTCTCTGAAACCCAGCAGCTTGATCTGCTGCGGGCTTATTCGCTGATCTTCATTCGCCTGGGCGAGCCCGACGCAGCCACGGCGGCTCGTCTGGCCAGCAAGCTGGACGCTTCGTATCCGTCGAAATCCGACTCCGTGAATCGCGAGCTGTGCCAACTGCTGGTGTATCTCAAGAGCCCCACGGTGGTCAGCAAGACGCTGGAGCTGATGCGGCAGCCGCACAAGCCGAGCGATGCCGAGATCAGCGAGCTGTTGGCACGGAATCCTGGCTATGGCGGAACCATTGCCCAGATGCTGGCCAACCAGCCAAACCAGCAATTGATCCAGTACGCGTTCTGCCTCCGCAACGTGCAGTACGGCTGGACGCTGGAGCAACGCCGCGAATACCTGCAACTGCTCGACGAACAACGCAGCAAGAGCGGCGGCGCTAGCTTCCAGGGCTTTATCGATAACATTCGAGCTGAAGCCTTGGCCAACGCTTCCGAAGCCGAGCGCAAGGCTTTGGAATCGCTGGTACCGGTCACGGTGAAGAAGGAAGAACTGCCCAATCCGATTGGACCCGGCCGAGACTGGACGGTGAGCGACCTGCTCCAACTGGCCGATGGCGGGCTGAAGGGCCGCAACTTTGAAGCTGGCCGCCGCGCTTACGCGGCTGCCCGCTGCGTGGTTTGCCACCGCTTTGGCGGCGATGGCGGTGCGACCGGCCCCGACCTGACCAACACGGCAGGCCGCTTCGGCATCAAGGACCTGGGCGAGGCAATCGTCGAGCCCAGCAAGGTGATTTCCGACCAGTACCGTGCCCACACCATTGTGACGGCTTCGGGCATGCAAGTAACGGGCCGGGTGGCCAGCGACGACGGCAAGAAGATCGTGGTGCTGACCAATCCCGAGGACATCACGCAGGTCGTGGAAATCGCCAAGGACGACATCGACGAAATGGTACCTTCCACTGTTTCGCTGATGCCCAAGGACCTGTTGAAGCCGCTCAACAAGGACGAGGTGCTGGACCTGTTGGCTTACCTGCTCTCACGCGGGAACCCCAACGACCCGATGTTCAGCAAGCCGTAAGGTTGCGGTCTGAAAACGCGTTGTCGTCGTTCGCTTAGACCACGGCGGATACTGCCCCGATGCCGAGGAGCAGCAGCACAAACAGCACCACGGCAATCAGCAGGAAGATGCCAAACAGCGCCTTGGACACCGTGGCGGCCCCTGCCGCCACACCAGAGAATCCCAAGCCGCCGGCTACGAGCGAAATGACCAGCGCGATGATGGCCCAAAACAGCAAGTCCATGATGACCCTCAGTCTGTAGATTCGTGTGCGATCAGGCCGAGCGGGGCGCCGCCCGGCACAAT
>Ga0180216_1003923_pt1 | contig 11468 bp, 22 predicted proteins | sample eDN3rd37CBELigMG_FD_128879 | JGI IMG/M metagenome (GOLD analysis project Ga0180216, IMG submission 128879) | Enriched Miracle-Growth compost microbial communities from Emeryville, California, USA - eDNA 3rd pass 37_C BE-Lig MG (version 2)... ...
CGGAGAACTACCCCTTCTGCACCATCGGTAGGCGGACGGCCGTGCGCCAGGGCGCGTTCGGCGGCGTACCAGGCTGACTGCACGTGCGGGTGCTCGCGGCGGCGGCGCGCGGGGGCGCCGCACACAGACCCGGCCGAGTCGCGCTGCGCGGTGCCGGACGAGCGCTTCGACTGGCTCTGCGACCTGTACAAGCCGGCGTCGCGCGTGCCGGCGTACCTGACCGTGGTCGACATTGCCGGCCTGGTCAAGGGCGCCTCGGAGGGCCAGGGCCTCGGCAACGCCTTCCTGTCGCACATCCGCGCCGTCGACGCCATCTTCCACGTTGTCCGTATCCGCTTTACGCACTGGCACTGCGGAAGGGGCGTGGGGGTGCGGTTGGGCGGCCGAAAAGTGCCCTTGCAACACTGGCCTGCGCCGGTGGTCGTGCCGCGCTGCGCGCCTCCCAGGTGCCTTCGACACGGAGGAGATTACGCACGTGGAGGGCGACGTGAACCCCATCCGTGACCTGGAGATCATCCACGAGGAACTGCGGTATGGCCGCCCGCGCGGGCCGCGGCGCCGGGAAGGGGTCGCGTCCGTGCTCACCTTGTGCACGGACGCCGACGCGGATGTGCGCGGTGCAGGCTGAAGGACGAGGAGTTTTTGCTCAAGAAGAAGGCAGAGCTGGAGCGCAAGGGCGTGAGCCGCGGCGCCAACAAGGAGCTCAAGCCGGAATACGTGCGTGAGCCGGAGCCGCGCGGCGCTGGGCCGGGCGTGCCCGGGCGCCGCGGCTGAGTCCTTGGCCCTCTTTGGCCTTTTCTGTGCGCGGCGCGCGCCGACCAGGACTGCGTCCTCAAGGCGTGCGAGCTGCTGATTGAGAAGAAGACCGACATCCGCTTCGGCGACTGGAACAACAAGGAGGTCGAGGAGCTCAACACCATGCAGCTCCTGACCGCCAAGCCGGTCATCTACCTGGTGAACGTGTCGCAGGAGGACTACATCCGCAAGAAGAACAAGTGGTGCGCACCCTGGCCGCCCCGCCGGGGGCGTTGGTGGCCCGCGCGCCGGCCGCTGAGCGCGCCCCCCCCATCCCCTCGCCTCTGTTGGCTCCTGCCTGCGTCGCAAACCCGGCCCAGGCTGCCCAAGATCAAGCAGTGGATCGATGCGCGCGAGGTGTACGAGGGCGCGGTCCCGCTCATCCCGTTCAGCTGCGAGCTCGAGTCCAAGATCTCGACCATGTCCGCGGCGGAGCGCGACGAGTACCTCAAGTCGCTCGGCACCACGTCCGTGCTGCCCAAGATCATCGTCACGGGCTACAAGGCCCTGCAGCTCATCTACTTCTTCACCGCCGGCGCGGACGAAGTGCGCGCCTGGACCATCCGGGTACGCGGCAGGGCGCGGCGCACGGCGCGAGCGGCTGTCGGGTGCTGACCGGCCGACGGCGTGGCTCTACCGGCGGCGGCCGGCGAACCTTGCAGCAAGGCACCAAGGCCCCGCAGGCCGCCGGCGTGATCCACAGCGACTTTGAGCGCGGCTTCATCATGGCGGAGACCATGTCCTTCGCCGACCTGAAGGAGTGTGGCTCGGAGGCGGCCGTCCGCGCGGCGGGCAAGTACAAGCAGAAGGGCAAGGACTACGTCGTCCAGGACGGAGACATCATCTACTTCAAGTTCAACGTGACGGCGCCGGCGAAGAAGAAGTAGACGTTCCCGCACGCACACGCCACAAAATAGCCCACCACAGTTGCCATGTACACAACTTTCAATGAGAACTTGAGTTCAAAACGATTTACATCGGGCATGCTGTACAACCCGCCGCGCCTCAGGCAGAAACGGATGTTACAGGTACAACGACGCAGCAAAGATGATGTCGCGCTTGATCTTGGTGATGCCTGCGTAAGAGAACGGTGCTCGAATTGGATAGCCCTCCGCTGGTCAGTACCATCGGACGCAGAGCAACGCTCGTTGGGCGCGACGCGCGCGCCCAGCGAGCCTACCTTCGGCAAACTTGTTCTCCAGCTCGGTGTTGCCAATCGCCTTGGCCGCCGCGCACATTTGCCGGAGCAGCTCTTCCAGCCGCTTGACCGTGCGGATGATGCTTCCTGGTCAGCCCGAACGGGACCAGGTGTAGATAGAAACACGCCGCGTGTGTTCAGGCGCGAGGCGCAACTGGCTGGGTCCCCCGCGCCCGCGCGCCCGAGCGCGCGTGCGCACCTTCAAACACGTCCGTCATCTGGATGATTTGCGCAAACTTGGCGCCCTTGGCCCACTGGTAGACGACGTCCATCAGCTCCGGCCGGAACTTGTTCACGTACTCTTCCTCGTCCACCTGCAGCTTGGACTCGTTCGAGACGCGCGCGATGCGCCGTGCCGCTTCCTGGCGTCGCGCATCCCCCCGTGGCCGCACCGAGCGCGGCACGCACTGAGTTAGCGCGGCCGGCATTGAAGCAAAGCAGCTGCGCGCCGTGCCGCGCGTGCCTGCATCATGCGCAGCGGGGCGGCGAGCTCCTCCTTGAGCTTGGGCGCCTCGTCGTTCTGCGGCCCAGACGCCCGGCACCGCGGCAAGCCAACGGTCGTCAACGCCTGTCGGCATATCGCATCGCCGGCGCTCGGCCAGGGCGCACGCACCTTCTCTTCGAAAACAAAGCAGGACAGCAACGCTACGGTCTGCTCGACGGTCAGGTTGTTGAACGCGCCGTTGAAGATCATCTCCGTCAGAAGCAGCTCATCGCCGGTGGAGATCTCGCACGCCACGCGGCCCTTGAGCTCGATGACATCGTTGGCGGTCGTGTAGCCCAGCCTGCCAGCGCGCCGCCAACGAGACAGCGCGAAGTCTTTGAGCACGAGGCAGCAGCGCCGGGTCCAGCGCGGCGCCACCGAGCGCGGTGCGGTACCGGCGCAGCACACGCTTGCGCGCCTTGAGCTCCTCCATCTGCGTGATCGCGGTCGCCTGCTTGATGGCCTTCTTGAGCGCCTTGATCTCGTTGCCGAGCTGCACCTTGCGCTCGTAGAGCGCCAGCAGTTCGTCCAGGCGCGGGTCCTTGGCGAGCGGGTTCTTGGCCAGCTTTTCCCGGAGCGTGGCCATTTTCTGGCACAACGCCGTGCTCACAAGGCAGCGCGGCATCGGTTGCGTGCAGCGGTTAGCGGCCTTGCGCGACGTCGCGCGGCGGCGCCGGCGGCGGCGGCGCCGCACCTCGAGCAGCTTCTTGAAGGCCTCGTCCTCAATGCCCATGTCGTCCACCGGGTCCAGCAGCGGCACGCCGTCGGGGAAGCGCCGCTTGACCTCCTGTGCATCGGAATAGCGCACACACCAAGCGAACACGGGTGAGCGCTGCGCTGGGCCGTGCCTCCCCGGCTGCTCGTTCACAACCGGGCGGACCTGGATGGACTTGTACACGGACTGGCGGTGCTCCGCTTGCCGCAGGTCCTTCGGCAGGTAGACGCGCACGGTGCTGATGCCGTCCATGGTCGAGATGAGCACCGGCACAACCTGGGGCGACGCGCGGCATTACCTGCCCGTGGCGCAAGCCATGTCACACCCACGGCGGTTCCGGCCTGCCGCAAAGAGTGCGCCACGGCTGGCGGCGTACCACCATCTCGCCCTTATGGCCTTCCTTGGGCGGCACGGGCAGGGCGGTGCTGCCTTCCTCACGCTTCGCACAGTAGAGCAGCACGTCCAGCACGTAGCGCGTCCCGGGCTCGCCGTCCGTGGGCGGCGCATCGGCCTGGGGGGGGAGGGGAGGGGAGAAGCGCGATGGCGTGCATCAAAACCAGCCGTTAATCAGTGTTGGTGTGTGGTTTGCCCAACTCGCGCCGCACGTTGCAAGCAGCGTGGCACGCGCACCTTCTTCTGGGGCGGAAGCCGCTTGTTGAAATTGACAAGGCAGCCCCACCCGTAGTCGTTCTCGCCGTCGCGAATCTGGCGCGCGGCACCAGCAGTCGGCTCATGCAAGTGGCCATATCAGCCTCAGCCGTGTGCCCCAGCTCGTCCGGCTATGGCCGGCGCGCACTTACGCGCACGAGGCGGCCCGGCTGCAGGAACGGCAGTGCGTAGGACGGGTGGTTGATCACGGTGCGCTTGTCTTCCTCGTAGCGCGCGAGCTGGGTACGCAGGGCGTGGACCTCGCTCACGGCCTCCTCGTCTGGCACTTCGAGCGCATCGCGCTTGCTCTCCAGCTCGGCCAGCTCTGCGGATGCGCAGCAACGGGACAGCAAACTATCCGGGCGCCGGGTCAACCCGAGTCGCAGGTGCCACAGACGCCTGCGGCCGCGGTGCGTACGCGCTTCCAAGGCGGGCACCGACGCGTGGGTCTGGAACTGGAAGAACGAGCGCTCCAGGATGTGCTCCGGCCTGGGCGGGCGCGCAACACGTCCGCGCTAGCGAAAATCCGCACTCAGCCCCATCGCCACGGCATCAATGAGGGCGACGGGGCGTGGCGTACTTGATGTCTTCCACGCGCATCAGGTTCAGGATCATGTTGTAGGACAGGTGGAACGCGCTGTTGAGGTTGTCCGCACCACCCTGGGGCAGCAAACGCACAGCGACGCCACCAGCCCAACGTCAGTGGGGCCAGCGACCAGGCGAACCGCCTCGGGGCACTGAGCCGTACCGTGAGCATGTTGCGTGCCACGGACTGCTCCATCTTCTCGTCGATCATCTGGATGACAATGCCGCGGTCGTCCAAGCCGCGACGGCCGGCGCGGCCAGCCATCTGCGTGTACTCGCCCGAGCTCACCTGGGCGTCGCGCGCCGCCAACCTCGCGGCTTGGCGGCAGCTGGAAGCTTAGCCACATTCGACTGGCGCGTGGCATGTGAGGGCCGGATCAGTCTCGCACCCAGCGGAAGTCCTTGCCGTCAAACTTGCGCACGCTGGTGAACACCACGGTGCGGGCGGGCATGTTGAGGCCCATCGAGAAGGTCTCCGTCGCAAACAGCGCCTGCCCGCGGGATGCGCCCACCGCCCAAGAAAACATTTGGACGGTGAGTGTGTGCTCGACGTTCGAGGTGTTCTGCCACGCGAGTGGGCGCGCACCTTGATGAGGCCCTCCTGGAACATGATCTCGATCACCTCCTTGAGAATTGGCAGCAGGCCACCGTGGTGGATGCCAATGCCCTGCTTGAGCAGCTGTGGGTCCAGCGACGCGCGGCAGCGCCTCGGTGCGGCCAACCCCTTGTAAGCGCCATGGCTGTGGCCGACGCGCCCCGCCGTTGTACGCTGCGCTGCGCCGCACCGGCAGGATGGCCTCGATCTGCGGCAGGTTGCGGTCGTCCTCCGACAGCGAATCGATGGCGTTCTTGAACACGGCCTCGACCATCTTCTTCTCCTCGTCTAACGCGGCCCGCGGCAACGCACCCCCTTACACCGCACGCCGCGGTTAGGGGCATGGCAGCCCTTGAGGTACGCGGGCAGGTGCGCCAGCGCACCGTTGTTAAAGTCGAGCCGCGCCATCTGCTGGCCGAGGGCCTCGCACTCGCGCTTGCTAAAGGCAAAGATGATCACCGGCTGGTAGTTGCGCTCCATGATCATCTTGACCAGCTTGTAGATGTCGCTCGGCCCTGTCGAGCACCCCGCGGCGCAGCGAGAGGGCGCGCACGCGCCATGAGCTCGCTGTGCTACTCGTTGTGACAAGCACGGCGCTGGTGCGGGCCGCACCTTTTCCGGCGCCGCCCTTGCCGCCTTTGCCGCCCCTGCCCTTGCCAGCGCCGACGGCCGCCTTGCTGCCGCCGTCGGACACCAGCGACTGCGCCGTCGACGGTACAGCGTGGCCGCACCGACGCCAGTGTTGGGTGAGGCCGCGCACCCGGCGTGTCGTCCAACTGCGATTGCCGCCGTACCAGGGCCTTTTGAAAGTTTTCTTCGCGCAGCTTGCCCCGCTCGTCCACGACGAGGTAGATGCCGTCGCCGCCGGCCGGGAACAGGTAGTGCTGCAACGGCGTCGGCCGGTAGTCGGTGTAGACGACGTGGCAGGGCTGTCCTCCACGGCCACCGAGGCGGGCCGGCCTCGGAGAGGGGTTAGCCGGGCGGCCTAGCACAGAGGTTGCCGCCGACCCGAAGCGGCCGCGCTACCTGCTCGTGGGTCTTGCAGATCCACTTGGCAAACTCGCTCGCGTTCGGGATGGTGGCGGAGAGGAAGACGTGGTGCACGCTCTTGGGCAGCATGATGATGCTCTCCTCCCACACCACACCGCGCTCTGCCGCCACGCCCCTTGAGGTTCGCGCGCGATGCTCGACGCCGTCAGCGACGCCGGTAACGTTTCCGGGGGCGCCGGAGCCCGCGGGTCCTACCCTTGTCGCGCATGTAGTGAATCTCGTCAAAGATGACCCAGGCCACTTCACGCATCACTTCCGAGCCGCGGTACAGCATGTTGCGCAGAATCTGGGCGCCCGTCCAGCCCCATCCACTTCTCGCCGCAGGCGCCACAGCACGGTCAGGCACAACCCGAGGCGACAGCGCACGACGCGGCGCGCAACGCACCTCGGTCGTCATCACGAGGCAGCTGGCCGACGGGTTGATGGTCACGTCGCCGGTCATCAGGCCGACGTCGCCAAACTCTTCGTAGAGCTCGCGGTACTTTTGGTTGCTGAGGGCCTAAGTGAGAGGCATTGACGCGCTCCGTAGCCCCCGGGGGGCGGGCTTCAGCGGGTCAGAAACGCAGCTGATGCCATCTGCTGAGCGTGCACGGCACGCCGCCCAGCGCACCTTGATGGGCGACGTGTAGATGACGCGCTGCTTGCCGCGCAGGGACGCGGCGATGGCGTACTCGGCCACGACGGTCTTGCCCGCGGAGGTGTGGGCCGACACGAGCACCGACTCGCCGCGCTCGATGCACGCGATGGCCCACCGTTGGAAGGGGTCCAGCACGAACGGGTAGCTTCGCGCGGGGTTGGGGATGCTCAGCGAGCCGTCCACGGGCTTGTACGGGTAGCCCGGCGGCACGGCCACCTCGTGCCGCACTTCCTTCGGGTTCGACGCGGCAATCTCGGCGTCCGAGACCACGGGCGCCGGGCCCGACGGCATGGGTGCGCCGCTGCCCGCCGCGGCGCCGCCGCCGCGCTCCAGCGGGATGGCGGTGGCGGCCTGCTGGTCGTCGCTGCCGCCGTCGACCTCCATGGCCGGGCCAGCGGCCGCAGACGCAGCCGCAGCCGCGGCCGCGGCGGGGACCGCCGTCATCTCGCTGCCCGACTCGTCATCGCTCTCCTCCACGAGCCGAGCCCGCTTGGCCGGCGCGGCCGCCATAGCGATTGCGTGCACGCCCGCCCGGGCCAAGCGAAACCACAGGCGCGGTTCGCGTCTCGTCCCGGGGCCGCTGCCGGTGGCGCAACGGTCGGCTGGCCGTCCGGAGGCACCTGCCCACCACCAAGGTCGCTCGACGCACTGCACCGAGGTCCCTTCTCCTCACGCCGTGGCCCGTGACGGTTCTTTCTTGGGGCACCGGCAGTGTGTGTGCGGGCCCGCGGTCTCCGTCAGCGGCGGCGCGGCGGCGGCGCGGGGGCGGCGGCGGTGCTCCAGGCGGCGCTCGCAGGCAGCGTCCGACGTGTCGCGCCCAGCGACTTGGCCATGTGGCGCCTCGCTATTTGAACTGTCAGAAAATTGTCAGAGCTGTCAGAACTGTCAGAGTCGAGTCAGAAGCCTGTCTATCGCCGCAGGCTGATCGCGGTGGCGGCGGTGACGGCGGCCGCCATGATCCGATCGCCGCGGCCTCGGTGAGGCGATCGCCGCGGCCTCGGTGAGGCGGCAGCGGCCCGAGCCAATCTTCCCAGCAGTCTGGAGAATTGCTACCATCGGCTCACAAGGGCGACCAGGACGGCCTACCAGGACGCTGTCAGCGAGCGACAGGTCATTTATCAATAGCATGAGCACGCTAGACGCTTGGCGAACGTCAGGAAGGGCGATTGGCGGCGATGCACGGAGTGCGACATCGCTCGCGTTGAGGAGGGCACGAGTCACCCGGCCGGAGCAGACGGCAGAGTCGCTCATTCTCCAGGACCAAGATGCCGCCGTCGCTGTTGATAGCTTTTTGGACGATGCCAGGCGAGCCGGGCTACATGCCAAATTGATGGGCTGCTGTGGAGGCCATGCAATGCCACAACCATCCATCCGATCGCGGCGGCGCGTGCAAGAAATTGGTAGGGCCCTATGTTATTGGCTTGCCCTTCTCGTAAAGGAAGATGAGATGCCAATGCCCATTCGCGAACGAGCACGCGAGGTCCTGAACAAACCAAGCGCGTACGTTCCATTCATTCCCGAGGATGAGTTACTGTGGTGCTTCAATCAATTAATCGACACATGTCGCAGAAAGTGTCACCGAGCGTGTAAGAAAGCAGTGAGAATTCGACACGAATACACATTGTGGCCTAACATGATTTCACGCTGAGCACCTTTGCCCGCGACTGGACGCTGGACCGGACTGGCTGAGGCCGACCAGAGGGAGACGTCGGAGGAGCTAGGAGGCGCCGCGTGCAAGAGCGCGTGAGATGGCGAAGAAACATCTACGCCAACACGCATACTGGATGCCATCGTAGGGAACGGTCACGGCTTCATTTCCCTAGAGCCAGCATGCCATCATCATGCCTGTGTGCCATCGTAGGGAACGGTCACGGCTCCATTTCTGTACTGTCATCTTGCCATCGTCATGCCTGTACAGCAAGATCTCTTCCCGTAACGAGGGCGCCGTCTATGTACACGGTCTGGTTGGCGCACATGAGCCTCAAAATCCAAACGCAGCGCCGTCGCCACGAGGATCTGAACCGCCAATCAGACATCGCCGGCCGGTGGCGCCGTCGCGCTTCACCAAGATCACCTGGCCCTTCCCAAAGACGCTGGCCTCCGCCCACGACCATGTGCCCGTCACCGAACGCGGTTGGTGAGCTCAGCACGGGGGCGGGCCCGTGCTGCCTCGTGCTCTTCGCGTACAGTCGTCCGGGGATGCCGCGCACGACCGAGAGGGCGCGGTGGCCGCGCGCCTTGAGCTCTTCCAGGCGCTCCTCGAGCCCTTCTTCCAGGAGCACCTGTCCGTCCGGCGTCCCTGCCGCGAGGCAGATGCGCGGCACGTCGAGCGCCTGCTGCGGGTCCATCCCAAACTTGAACATGTTCATGAACACCTGCACGTGCCCTTGCGGCTGCGCGCGGCCGCGGCCACCTCGCGCCACGCCAGCAGGCCGACATGAGCAAGCCGCAGGCGCCAGACGTGCCACTGGGGTGGCACCAGCAGGGCTCGCACCTGCATCCAAGAGCCCATGACACCGTAGGGCATCACCAGCTGCACGTGCGGTACTCGCGAACACGGTTTGACCATTGTGGCGCGTGAGCAGCAATCCTCGCGCCCACCGCGGCGTCCGGGTGCTCACGTACGTCGCCGTCCGGGGTGGTGACGAGCGCGGGAATGATGGTGTGGTATGGTCGCTTGCACGGGGCCAACACGTTGGGATGGCCCGCGGTGAGGCTAAAGTTGGCGCCGCGGTTCTGCAGGGTGAATCCCCAGCCGCGTGGCACGATGGCCGAGCCGAAGCCCATGTAGTTCGAGTTGATGAAGCTGCACGCGTTGCCGTCGGCGTCCACGACGCAAAAGTAGACGGTGTCGCTCGAGACCACGGGCGAGCCCCGCTGGACGTCGGCCGCCGCCCGCCGGGGATCGATGAGCTTGGCCCGCTCGCGCAGGTACCGCTGTTCGCGTGGCGCTCGCGACCGCGCAGTGGATGGCTGCACGCATGAGTGCCTGGTGCGCGCGCCACCGCCACCGCTCCGCCGCGCCGCCCGCTCACCGACCTCGGAGAGTAGCTCGGCGAGCGGGGCGGGGCTGGTGGCCGGGTCGGCCACGTAGTAGCGCGTGTCGGCAAACGCAAGCCGCAGCGCCTCGATGAGCAGGTGCAGGTAGTCGGCCGAGTTGTGCTCGACGGTGGCAAACGCCGGGCAGTACTCTAGAAGCTTCATAGCGATCAGCGCCGTCAGCCCCTGTCATCGCGGTGGCCCGTAGCGGCGCGGGAGGCTGCCGCAGATATCAATGGCCCGCGCGAGGCACCCAAGCCGGGCGAAGCCGCGGGAACGTACCTGACCGTTGGGCGGGCATTCGTACACGCGGTAGCCGAGCGTCTCGACCGAGATCGGCGTGACCTCCTCCGTCTCATGGGCCGCCAAGTCCTCCAGCGTCATGACGCTCCCGAGGCTGCACTTCCGACCCGCGCACACGGAGGCGAGGCGCCCCCCGGTGAGCCAAGACGATCGCGCTCCGCTGCCGCCCCATTCACGCCGCGGCGTGCCTTTGCAGCACGTCCACGATCGCCCGAGCGATCTCGCCTTTGTAAAAGATGTCCTTGCCGTGCGCTGCCACGGCCTCGAGCGTCCTGTGCGGCGCGGACGCAGCGCACAGCCAGGGCGCCACGCACGGTCAGAGCCAATCTGCTGGTAAAGCGACACGCACGGGGCGCTGGCCGTCCTACCGGGCCAGGTTGGGCAGCCGCATGAGCTCGTTGGCGCGGGGCGCGCGGCCGTCCACGAGCATCTCGCCCCCGTTGGGCGACGCCGTCAGCAGCCGCTGCGTTTCTTCGGCCCACGCCACCGCAGTCACCGGGCCGACGGGGAAGCCGTCACGCGCCAGCGCAATGGCCGGCGCTAGCAGGGTCGCAAGTGGCAGCCGTCCCAACTTGGCCGCGGCGTCGGCCCACAGCGCGCACGCGCCCGGCACAGTGACGCAGTGCACGCTGAAGGGGCTCATGCCGTCCCGCGGCGCTGGTTGGCTAAAGCGCACACGCGCCCAAACGGCAACAACACCGGCGGCAGTGAGCGCCGCCGGCCGCTGGGTATGCGGACGGGGACCGGCCGCCGTACGCCACGGTCCGGCCGACGTCCAGCGTCAGGGCGGCCGGCGATCGGCCGCTGCCGTTGAACGCGCGGACCCGCTTCGTTTGCTGCTCGTAATAGAGCAAGAAGGCGTCGCCCCCGATGCCCGTGGAGCACGGCTCTGTGCACTCGCTCGCTCAAGCGGGGCACCCTGGTCTGAGTGCTACGGCAGCCGCCGCGGGGGTGCGGTGACGCTGCCCGACGCACGATGTACCCGTCACATTGAGGCAGGCGGCGGCGGCGACGGCCGCGTCGGCCGCGTTGCCGCCCGATTGCAAGATCTGCAGCGCCGCTTGGGTCGCCAGCGACTGGCTGCAGCGCCCCACCGCGCCCCAGGACGCGCAGTCATTCCGGTGAGCTTCCCGGACCTGTCCAGGTCCGTGGGCGCCTCTGGTCGTCCCGTCACCTGGTGGCCGCCATCCCATGGAAGGCAAACGCGGGCGAGCGACGCGACGCCGGAAAGTCCGGTGCTGCCGGTGTCGCCATTGTGTTCCAGCCCTTCCAACAGGCCTCGGACCGCCTCGGCACCGCCGTGAAGACCCGGTGAAAGGGCGTAGATCGGCAGAGGGCTGCGCACCTTGCGCCGACGGTGGGCGTGGATGACGTCATAATGACGTCATCCAAGGCAGCCGCAGGCGGCGCTGGCGGGAG